>Ga0134092_1000854_pt1 | contig 29139 bp, 26 predicted proteins | sample 3_6taG_FD_94454 | JGI IMG/M metagenome (GOLD analysis project Ga0134092, IMG submission 94454) | Switchgrass degrading microbial communities from high solid loading bioreactors in New Hampshire, USA - 3_6_20_6_A3 metaG | ecosystem: Engineered > Bioreactor > Semi-continuous > Anaerobic >... | reverse complement strand
GTTCCCGCTGGGAACAGGTGGAAATCCCCATGGGCACCATCCGCTACATTGAAATCCGCGACTATCAGGCGCACATCTTCACCGAGGGGGAGACCATCGTCACCCGCCGCGGCATGGACGAGCGGCGCCGATGAGGCGGTGCTTGTCCGCCTCCCGCAGCTGCGCCGGCGCCTTGGAGTGGGCGGTCACCAGATAGCGCAGATTGTATCGCGACGGGCGGATGCGCTCTGTGTCCCGGTCCACCTGAAAATACCCGCTCTGGACGCCCTGGGTGTCCTCCTCAATATGGTAAAGGTACAGCGTCAGCTGGTTGTTTTCCGCCTCGTGCGGGGAGCAGAGCGAAATCAGCTCCCGGTTCGCCACGGGCTCGGGGGTGAGATGGTCCCGCAGCAGTTCCACCAGGGCGCTGCCTGCTTCCATCAGCGCGGTATAGTCCGCCATAAAGAGTCCCTCCTCGGTCACAAGTCCGCCTTACGGCTTTCCTTCCTCCAGCTGTTCCTTCGCTTCCTGTTCCTTCTGGATCTGTTCCTGCTCCTTCGCCTCGGCCTGCGCCCGCCCCTTGCCGACCTCGTTCTGGTAGATGGCGGGGAGCACGTCGTCCAGCCATGCGGCCTCCTTTGAGAGCCACCCGCCGCTCAGCGCGTTCAGCGCGTTCACCTGCCCGGCAAACTCCGCCAGCGCTTCATACAGGGCAATGGCGGCCTCGTTTCGCGCGATCTGCGCCTGGTAGAGCGCAAACCGGTCGACGGAGGACTTCGCGTAGGCCTTCAGGGCCTCGTCCGCCGCCTCCTGGGCGCGCTGCCTTCTGCCGAGAGCGGACTGCACCTCCTGATAAGCCAGTTCGAGGTTGATGACCTCCTCCTTGACCGTCAGCGCGATCCCCTCCGCGTCCACGGCGTACAGGCCGGCGGAAACGCCCTGCGCGTATGCGACTGCCGCGTCGTACAGCGCGGCCGCGTCCAGTTTAGCGGGGTCAAAGGAGCAGATCAGCCTGTCCAGCGCGTAGTCCGCTGGGTTCAGCAGCGTCATCTCCTGCACCTTGAGGGCGGCCTTTTCCATTTCCGCCTTCGTCCGGGCGATGCGCCCGTCCAGCTCGTCCAGCTGGGTCTGCAGGGATTGGATGCGCTTTGCGTCGCCCGCGCCGCGCTTTTCGTTCTCCTGCTCCCCGGCGAGGAGCTTTTGCGCCAGTTCTTTGCTTTCTTCGAGAAGGGAAAGGGTTTGTTTATATATCGTACGATAACAGTGTGTCAATCAGGGTTTTTGCATCATTTGCGCTGCCGGAAAGGGCGATCAGGCGCCCGACGTCGCTGCCGGAGGGCTTTGAGGAGCCCTTTTTACCCGCGCCGTCGAGGAGCTTCAGCCCCGCGAGCAGCTGGTCCAGCCGTTCGCTCTGGCCGGTTTCATCTGCATTAGCGGCGCTGAGCGGGGCGGGGGTTCTGCCGCTGTCCCACCGGATGGCAAAAGGCGCCTTGCTGTCCCTGTTCACCAGCGCCGTGACGCTCCAGTCCCCGAAAGCGTACGTCGCCGGTTCATATGTGCCTTCGGAGGGCGCCCAGGCGGCCACCGCCTCCACTGCCTCCTCAGAGAGGCTGTCCTGCGGCTTTGCCTCGCCCAGCGCCGCCGCCCAGTCGCCGAACTCCGCCGCCGTTTTCCAGGGCAGAAGGCCGGAAAGCATGCCCGCTTCCCCGCCCGACAGCCAGAGCGCGCACACGGCGGCCTCGGCGTCCTCCTGCCGGTAACTGCACAGCGCCGTCAGCCCCAGCTCCTGATTTGCGATGAGGAAGCCGCCGCCTTCGCTGTCCTGCTCCGTCACGTTCGCTTCGCAGAAAGCGGTGCGCAGCTCCTCCACCGTCAAGCCCAGCAGCCAGGCGCCGTCCAGCGTGCCGCGGTCCATCTCGCCGGCGTAGACGGGCTTGCCGCTCCTGGCGTAAAGGGTGCCGAAGCCGTCGGGCGTCAGGTCGTCGGCGCCGCCCTCGTACCACAGCTTGCCGTCCACGTACCACGAAATCGCGCCGTCCGTCCTGCCCGCCGCAAAGTTGGCGTGAATCGTCCCTTTGCCGCCTTCCAGGAAGTAAACGCCCTCTCCGTCGAAAAGGTCCTCGGCGAAGGAGCCTTTGTAGCGGACGCTGCCGTCCTCCCGATACTCCGTGCCCTCGCCGTCCTTCACCGTTGGCGAAGCTGCCAACGTAGGCGCGCTTCCCGCTGGGGTAGAACAGCGTGCCCTGACCGGAATACGCGCCGTTCGCCATGGACCCTTCATACACCTTGACGCCGTTCTGATACGCCGTCCCCATGCCGTTGGGCGCGCCGACGGAAAAGGAGCCGCGATACGCCAGCTCGCCGTTCTCGTACAGCTCGCCGATGCCCTCGAACTGACCCTGGGAAAAGGCGCCCTTGTAGACCAGATTTCCGTCCCGGTACAGTTGGCCGGTGCCTTCGTAAAGACCGTCCGCAAAGGAGCCCTCGTACACCAGCACGCCGTTTTCATAGGCCTTGCCCTTGCCGTTGGGCACGCCGTCGACGAAGTTTCCCTGATAGGTGATCAGCCCGTTTTCGTCATACAGGGTGCCTTCGCCCTGCAACGCGCCCTTATCCAGCCTGCCGGCGTACATGGGCTGCTTTTTGCCGGCGTCGTAATACACCACCACCCGGCCGGACCAGTCCTTCACCCGCTCCTCGTCCCGATGGAAGCGGGCGGTAAAAAAGGTGCTGAGCAGGAACGGCCAGACGAAGAAATAAACCACGAAACCTGCGGCCAGAAGAAAGATGGCGAGTTTGATCAAAAAAGCCTTGGATATGAAAAGCCGTTTGGTCTCGATGTAGTCCTCGCGCTTGGTGGGCTCCTTGACGGCAGCTGCCGCCCCCTGCAGGGCTTCTGTGGCGACCTTGGTGGCGTGCCGGGAAAAGTTGAACAGCCGCTTGACGCGGGCGCTCAGGCCCGCCAGTTTGCGGGTCAGAAACGCCCGGATCGTCCGGAAAAAGATGCCGACGGAGCTGAAAAGCTGCCGGAAGAAATGACTGAGCAAAGGCAATCCCCCTGTTCCCCTGATTCGGTCGCGGCGTCAAAAGGCCAGAATGCCGCACTGCGCCGCAAGATACACCAGCGCCGCCAAAAACGCGAGAAAAAGCGCCAGGCGCACCGCCTTCAGTGCTTTTTTTCGACGGTAAACCGGCTTTTCCTTCACCATCTGCACCGGCGAACGGCGCACGTAGCCGTCCGCACAGGCGCGCCGAAAGGCGAAAGCGCCGTTTTCGTTCGCCCCGGGGCGCCCGGCGCGGCGCTTTCTGCCGCTTTCCTGCTGCCGCTCCGTCCTGCCGAAAAGCTGCGCCGCGGCGGCGACGAGGCTCTTTCCTTCAGCCGCCTGACCGCCGGCGTGCTCCTCCACGCGCCTTTTTTCCATGGCACATCCCTTCCCGTCAGAGTGTTGACACCGTCACCGGGCGGACAGGCTGATCTCCCGGTCCGGGTGCTTTTCCAGCTGGTCCGCCAGATACAGGTAGTACCGCGCGCCGCCGTCGCCGGTGTTGCGGTGCACCATGTCCAGGAAAATGCGCTTGGCGGTGGCGAAATCCCGGCTGTACAGCGCGTACACGCCCTCCGAGAAGCGCTTCCCGGTCTGCTGCTTGACGCGGCGCACGTCGTAGGGGTCCCCGTCGAAGATCTCGTAGGTGCGGATGGCCTCCCTGCCGTCGGCGCACTTGCCCATGTAGCGGATGCCGTACCCCTTGGCCCCCGCCGCCACCGCCTCGGTACACAGGATGTTCGCGTCCAGCAGTTTGCACAGCTCGATGAGCTGCCGCGCCACCGAGAAGGTGGAGGAAATGGCGGTGGGCTCCATCTGGGTTTCGTCCCCCACCACGCCGATCATTATGTTGCCTTCGTCCAGCGCAATGCGCAGGGTCACGGGGGGCCTTCCGTCCACCTCCCGCTCGCGGTTGATGGCCAGCACCTCCTGCTGCACCGTCACCGCGGTGCTCACCGCCAGCGCCGGGTCCACGGGGAACACGGCGTCGTACCCGTCGTAGGCGAAGTTGAACACCGTGCCGCCCTTCTGGGTGACGATGGAGGCCGTGCGCTCGATGATTTCGTTGATGTTGTCGAACAGCTCCTTGCCGCTCTTTTCGTAGGTCTCCTGGGGGAAGCCGAACCAGACCATCATGGCCAGCATCTTCTGGGAGGTGAAGGTCCCCTTGTCCACCTCCGCCAGGGACTTTTTCCCCAGCAGCGCCATCACGCGCTCGGGCACGAAGCGCATGTAGGACTTCGCCAGTTCCCGCTGCCTGCTCTCCATCTCGCCCATGGTCTGCGCCAGGCTGTTGACGGCGACGGCCAGCCCCTCCATCTCGTCCCCGCTGCCGAGGCGGATGTTCACGTCCGTCCGCCCGGCGGCAAGGCTCTCCACCCCCGCGATGACGCGGCGAAGGCCGATGCTCACGCCCGTCAGTGCCATGAAGGAAAGAAGGAGCAGAACCCCCGCCCCGGCGTACACGCCGAGCTTGACGCGCTCCATCAGCTGCGCGGACGCGTCCATCAGCGCGCCGCCGCCCACGCTGACCGTCAGAAGCAGCCCGTCCCGGTACAGATAGCGGCAGAAGCGCTGCTGATTGTCCCAGTACATCGCCCGTTCCGCCGGCTGCTGCTGGGCGGAAAGGGCGGCCTCCCTGTCAAAATCCGCCGTCAGCTCGGCCCGCATGCCGTCAATGGCGCCTGTGTTGGAGGCGCGAAGGCGCCAGACGTTGTCGCTCCCCTTTTCGTACACCGCCACCGCCACGTCCCTTCCGGCGTCCGCCTCGGCAATGCTGGCAGACAGCCGCGCGGGAAGTTCGGGATCAGAAAGATCCGTCTCCTGCAGCAGCATGGCGGTGGCGCTTCGGGTCAGGTCAAACACCTGCCGCGCGGCGGCGTCCCTGCGAAAGGGCTCCGCAATCAGCCCCAGCACCGCCGCGGCGGACAGCACCGCCACGGCGGCAAGCGCCACGCCCCAGCGCAGCAGCAGCGGAATCTGCAGCGCCTGCCGCTCGCAGATCACGTACCACAGCAGCAGCGCCATCACCGCCGCCGCCAAAAACAGCCCCGCAAGGGTGAGGGCGCACTGCCACGCCGGGGCGTACAGCATCGCCGTCAAATCCGTCACCGCGCTGCCGCGGTCCAGAAGCAGCGTGTTTCCGTTCAGCAGGATGAGGGCGTTGCCCTCCCGCGTCAGCGATAGGCTGGTGGCGCCGTTCAGGTCGTAGCCGCTCTTTTCCAGGCTCATGGCGGACTGGAACCGCTCCGGATTGGCGAGGTCGGTGTAGATGACCTGAAGGCTGGCGAGGTCGATGTAGTACATCCCGGCGCCCGCCTGCCGCAAGCCCGACACGATCTGCCCGCCGCGGCCGTAGGCGGCGTCCTCCCCGCTCAAATACAGGCCGTCCTCCCCTGCCGCGGCGAGGCTGCCGTCCATCAGCGCCAGCGCCGCGGTCACCCCCGGCACCTTTGCCGCGGCGCGGACCTGCAGGCCTGCCTCGCCCGGCGGTGCGCCGTAGACGGTGACTCCATCCCCTTTGATCAGCGCGAAGCGCGTCTCCCCGCTGACCTTGGAGAAGGAGGAAATCTTCACGCTCCCCATCTGTTCGGGCACGGAACTGCCGGCGCAGGGTTCCTTCAAAAGCAGCTCCACCGATTTGCCCTTGTCCGAAAGGCGGAACAGCGCCAGGTCCGTCACGTTCCCCGCGCCGTCCGTCAGGTACACGCCCAGATAGAACACGTCCCTGGTGTCCGGGTAAAAGGCGGCGAAGCGGGCGGTTTCGGGGATCTGCCCGCTTGCGAAGGACCACCGCCCGGCGCTTTCGCCGTACGGGTCCCCCTGGGCGATGGTGAAGGTTTCGCCGTCCCGCCCCAGGGCGTAAATCTCACCGGTTTCGCCCGCTGCCGCGGCCACGTACCGAAGCCGCCCATGCCCCGTGGAAAGGACCGCGAAGCAGTCCGCCAGCAGCGGCTCGAGCAGCAGCACGCCAAACCCGGCCAAAAGCAGGAGCAGGCCCAGATAGATGCCGATTTTCTTTGCCCTTCGCACGCCCATCACCCTGATTTCCTTTTCTTGATGTTCCAGCGGACGGCCTTCCACAGCAGCCGCAAAAACCGGCTGAGGGGGTTCATGCCCTCCAGCTTTTCGTACGCCTCGCGGATGACGTCCCGGTACTCCCGCCACAGCGCGTACAACCGCACCACGGAAACGCACGTGCCGCGGTCCACCTTCTGCACAAACTCCAGCTCCTCCATGGGAGACCAGAAGCCGGGCAGCAAAATCTTTTTCACCTGGTCGCCCGCGAGCAGCGCCAGTTCCCGCGCGTTCATGCCGTCCATGGGGAGGATGTGCCCGCGCAGCAGCACCCGCGCGCCTGCCATGTCGATGCGCACATTGTCCGAAAGCAGCATGGCGCAGCTGATCTCCGGCGGCAGATTGGCGAGGCTCAAAGCCCTGTTGAGAAACAGCTCGGCGAAGTTCAGCCGCGTTTTCCAGTCGTGCTCCGCGCCGCGCAGAAACACCTCGTCGATGGCCTGCCCGCCGCAATGGCCGAAAACGGTCACCAGCGTCTCCCCGGAAACGAACATGCCGCGATAGTCCGGAAAGTCCTTCAGCCTGTCAAAGCTGTCCAGATACGCCTTCAGAAGCGGCCCCTCGTACAGGTTCAGAAAGCAGGCCTTCTTCTCCCGGTCCTGAATGTCCACCGCTTCGAGAAAGGCGTAGTTCTCCCGGACGTCCAGCACCCGGACCACCTTGTACCGTTCCCGGATCAGCATGGCTTCCAAGAATACCCTCCTTTTCCGGCCTGTTGCCCTTCCTCAAAGCTGTTGACGCGGGATTTCCGCACAGGAATGTATTCCCGCCATCGCTACTCCACGATGACAAATACGCTGGCGGTGACGGACTCGTCCGCAGCCGCTTTCGCGACGATCTCGTAGGTGCCCGGCTGCTCCGGCGCCTGATAGATGCCGTTGCGGTCGATGTCCCCGCCGTTGGGCTCCCTGACCGACCAGAGGACGGTCTTGTCCTCGCAGCCGACGACTTCGGCGGCAAACTGCATGGTGCCCCTGCAGGGCAGGCGGGAGAATTCGGGCGTCACCGTCAAGCTGACCGGCCGCTTGGAAAGGATGCGGCTGGTGTCCCGCTCCGGCTTTTGGGCGAAGTAGTGCACGCGGATGCGGTTGCCCTCCACCGTGTCGTGCAGCCAGAGCCCGATGCGCATGGTGCCCTTTTCCACGTACACCACCGCGGCGGCCTCCACCCAGGGCGGCGATATTTTCACGTTCTTCGAGCGGAACACCTCGCTGTTGCCGTACAGCAGGGCGGTGTCCTGCGTCTCCTCGTCCAAAAACTCCACGCTCAGCCGCACGTCCACAGCACCCGCGCCCAGCCCGTGGGCGATCTCCTCGGAGAACACCCGGCTGTTCACACGGATGCCGCCGGGAATCACCAGATCCACCGTGCCGTGCACCACGGCGTAGTCGTACTGCTCGGGGGTGGGGATGCCGAAGTCGAAGTGGATGGACTTGCCGTTCTGCTGGGTGACGGTGCGCACGTCCGGCTTCTGCCAGTACTCAAGGCTTCTGACGGAGGTGGTGACCGTCAGCTCGCTGGAGGCCGCGCTCTGGGCGCCGCGCTCCTTTTTGACGGACTGCCCGAAGGGCAGGTTGGTGACGCCGCCGATGAACACGCCGCCGGCGGAGTTGATGAGGTCGATCTTCGCGAGGTAGATGGGAATATCCCTGCCCAGCAGGTGGTGCTCCGGGCGGTCCAGGCTCCTTCTGCGGGTTTCCAGCGTCACCCGGTCCCGGCAGAGGTACACGGAGCTTTCGATGTTCAGATAGTTCTTGTACCGGTGGCTGCCCAGCTCCAGATTCAGTTCGCCGCCCGCGGGGAAGAGCTGGCTGGTCACATCCGAAAGCGCCCTCGCCTTGAGCTTGAAGTCCACCGTGTAGACGCTCCTCGTCTCCTCCCGGCTTTCGTGGTAGGAGAGCAGCACCCTGCCGTTCTCGCTTTCCACAAAGGCGCTCTCGCCCTCCAGCGTGAAGTTCACCGGCGGGGTCTGCTCGTTCTTGACCACCAGCACCTGCACCTCGAACTCCTCGCCGCCGCACACCGCGGAAGGCACCGAAAGCACCAGCGTCAGGTCGTCGCTTGCATACAGCACCGAGACGTTCTCCCGCCCCGCCGCTTCAAGCAGTCCCCTGTATTCCGGCGGCTGGGTGGTGAGAAACAGCCGATAGCCCTCCCTGGTCATGTTGAACTGGCGGCTTTCCGCGGCGTCGCTGCCCACGGCGTTGACGGGCTCGATGTCCTGCTCGTCGTAGGCGACGCAGAGGTACGCGTCCTTTTTGCCGGGGAGCTGGTCCTGCCCCTCCAGCATCTGGAGCTTTCGGAAAATCGTCTCGGGCAGCACGATCTCGCGGCCCTGGTAGTCCAGCGCCAGGCCGCTTTCGATCATGAGGGTGGTGTCGTCGCTGGCGGAGACGCCGAAGCCGCACACCACGCCGGCCCCGAAAATCACCCGGTTGAGCAGTTCGCGCTTTGAGCGGTTGTACTTCTGCTCCACTTCAAAATCGCGGACTGTCAGCAGCTTGCCGTAAAAATAGCGGTTGCGCTCAAAGGGGAAAAAGTGGTCATGGTTCATTGCCTGCTCCTCCGATCGTGGTGTCGTAATGGATCGTCGTCTTTTCGTCGATGGCCGCCGGCACGTAGCCGCCGATGCGGGAGTTGATGCCGAGGTAGGTGTGCCAGTCCAGCTGGACGCAGGGTTTGAGCAGCACCAGCTCCATCGCCGTGCCCGCGGGGATCAGCGACTCCATCCGCCGCCGGAAACCGCCCATCTCCTGCCGGCTTTTGAAGGTGCCGTCGGGCAGAAGGACGAAAAAGCGGCAGGGGTTTTCGCCGTAAAGGCGGCGGTAAAGCTCGGAGTTGCTGCACTCCGGGCGGTTGGGCGCCACCGTGAAATGCTCGATGATGAGGGGGTCCTGCCCGGTGAGCCTTTTCACCGACCGCCTGACGCCCTCGACGGTGTACAGGGTCTCGTAGTCCGAAAGGGCGCTGGAAAGGCGCGCCTTGAGCTCATCTCCCCCGCCTTCCTCGATGCACATCCAGGAGGCGAGGTAGGACAGCATCGCAGGGTCGGCGCTCTCGTAGTCCATCCTGCGGGGCAGGTTGACGATCTCACGCTCCATGTCCAGAAACATGCTGTCAAAAATCAAGAGAAAGCGCCGCGTGAAGTCCTGCTCCCGGTAGATGGCGGGAAGGTAGTCCGTCATGTGGTCGCCGCTGACGCGCACCGTCACCTTGCGGATTACTGCGCGCCCGTCGCCGCCAGCTCCAGCATCAGCCAGAGGTACCGCCCCTCGGCGTTGACGTAAAGGTCGCCGCTTTCCGCCACCGGCGGTCCGAAAACCTCCCGCAGAACCGGCAGGGGGTCGCCGGAAAGGCTCCTCAGCCCCCGGTCCATGTCCGGCCACGGGCCATAGGCTCTGCTGTCCGACGCGTAGGCGTAAACCCTCAGCGCCGTGTCCGGCGGAAGCTCCGCGGCAACCACCACCCGCCCCCAGGAAAAGCCGTTCCCGCCGCCGTCGATGGCGGGAAGGCAGTACCGCCCGCTGGTCCGCTTCGCGCAGTCCAGCCGCAGCCCGTCCTCATAGGGCTCCAGCCCGAAGAACGCGCCGGCCATCCACTGCTCCCGGCAGCACAGCACCAGTTGTCTCGATACCGGATTCATCGGTTTCCTTCCTTCTTCCCCACGTGGGGCTGTTGACAAAGCGGGGCCGAATAAGCCGCGCTTTTTGACCGCGCTTGGTCAGCAGCTCGTCAGTCCTGTTCGGTCATCTCCTCCGGGATGCGCTCCAGCCTGAGCTCCTTCAGGCAGGGAATCGCGTGGCGGGGGATGCGGATGTCCCCGAAGGCGTCCTGGTAGCACCCCGGCCCCGGCGCCCGCAGATCCACGCTGACGACCTGCAGCACCCCGGGCAGGGCCTGCAGCCTCGCCGCCGCCTCGCCCGGCCGGATCGGGCCGCCGATGCCCGCGCCGTCCGCCGAAAGGTAGCGCTCCAGCACGTCGCGCACGGCCTGCTGCGTCACCGCGTCCCGCCCCTTGAGCCGCACGGTGGCGTACACGTCCTCATACGCCGGCGGGATGACCTTCACGCGGGTGCAGATGGGGCGAAGCCTTTCCAGCCGCTCCTGCACCGCCCGCAAAAAGCGCGCGTCCGGCAGCGGCCTGGGCATGGAGGAGGCGGGCACCGCCACCACCGTCACCACCGGGGCGGCGCTTTTGCCCGTGGGCTCGTCGGGGTCGTACCCAGGCAGGGCTTTGGCCGCCGCCACCCGAAGCCCCGGCGTGGTGCGCGCCAGGCGCTCGTAATCCGCGGCGGAGGCGCACTTTTCGGTCTCGCTCAGCTCGCGAAGAAAGCGCGCCGCGGCCTCGTCCACCGTCTCCCTGTCCATGCCGCCCGCGGCGGCGAGGTTCCTGACCTCCATGCCGTCGTCCAGAAACACTAGTCCGGCGTTTTCGGGGATGTTGCCGCCCCCGCACAGGGACAGCACCATGCCGGTCACCAGCACCGCGCCTTCGCCTTTCTGCACCAGCGCGCCGTGCTCGCCGTCCCCGAAGGTGATGGTCTCCCGCACGGGGTCGTACACAAACACCCGGTCCCTGGGCCCGCAGGCGTAAAAGTCGTCCACGCACCGCCAGGGGAGAAGGCGGACTTCGCCGTCCCTGTCCAGCGTTCTGCACAGCAGCGTAAAGGTTTCGGGCAGGATGCGCCTGTCGTCCAGATGCAGCGCAAAGGTCTCGCCGGGCAGCCCTTCGGCGTCAAACAGCAGCGTGCCCACCCGCTCCGGGTCCAGGCAGACGATCAGCAGGTTTTCGGCATCGTCCTGCTCGGCCGCCGTGGTGTCCAGCCGCACAAGCAGGCCCTCTTCCCGCCGCTCGAACTCGTACGCCGCGGTCTGCACCCAGTCCCTGCCGGCGCGGAAAAACACCGCCAGCGCCGAATCCCGCGCCATGGCGTCGGGGATGACGGTCTCCCAGCTTTCGGCCGCGGCCGCTTGGAACAGAAAGCTCTTGGCCCAGGTCTCCCGCTGAACAGCGCGGTAGCGGCTGGCGGAAAGGCCGTAAAGCCGCACGCTCTCCTCGCAGCCGAGGTCGACGAGCCGCACCGTCAGCCACCACAGGCCCTCCTCGCCTTTCTGCCAGTTCCGGGGAATGTCAAACGCCACGTAGCCGCTCTGGCTCAGGGCGTGGGTCTCGTCCAGCTTCGGCGTCACGTCCCCGTGGCCTTCCATGTGCCAGGAAAGCTCCCTCGGCCGCTGGTCGGGGCTTTGAAAGGGGTTCCGCGGAACGCCGTCGGGCTCCGCCACGTCAAACCACAGGCGAAGCGAGCCTTCGCCCAGCCCGTCAAAGCCGATGCGAAGCTCCGTGTCCCCCCTGCCACCGAAGGCGAAGGGCTGGAAGGTCAGCTCACCGGAAAGCAGCGTCTCCCAGATTTCCACGCCGCCCGCCCGCACGCTTCTTATGGACGTCCGTCTTGCCGGCACCGCCTCCGCCAACTCGAAGGGGACCCCCTCCGGCGTCCGCAGCCGCGCGCTGGTCAGCCGGGCGGGGCCGTTTTTCGGAAGCTCGACGCAGCAGACGGCGGGAGACGCCGCCTTTCGCCGCACCCCGGCGAGCTTGAGCAGCTTCTCCTTCAACGCGCCGCTGAAACGGTTGAGCTGGTACTGCTGCATTTCCTTGTACCAGGCCATGAGTTCCAGCGCGGTGATGCCGGGGTCGTGGGCGTTGTGGTCCGTCCAGACGGGGCAGATCCACGGGAGCCGGCCCAGCGCCGCCTCCACGATGGATTCGTAGGTCTGGTCGTCCAGGTTCCGTTTGATCAGCATAAGGGCTTTCCCCCTTTGATTGGCTATGCGTTACAGGATGCGCACCTGATGGGCGCCGCTGCGCACCGTGGCGTAGGGGATGGACTTGTCGTCCTCCAGCGGCACCGAGCGGGAGACGCCGTTCTTGTGGTACACGCCCTCGATGAGGATCTTCTCGACGAACCGGACGTTGGTCGTGTCCCGCACCACCTGCCAGATCTGGCCGATGCGCACCTGGTCGCCGATGTCCCGCCTGCGCCACTCGCGGTCGATGAGCAGCTTCAGCCGCTCCTCGATGGCCTGCTGGGTGGCGGCGGCCTCGTCCGGGTCCTCCAGCTCCACGGAGATCTCGGTGTTGACGGTGACCACCGTGGAGGGAATGACGTGCAACTGCCCCGAGGCTGTCAGCGTGCAGCTGCAGCGGTCCTTCAGATAGTCCCACACCCGGTCGCACAGGTCCGCCACCGCCGGCCCGCCGTCGGTGTCCCGCGGCTCGATGACCACGGTGACGTGGCCGGGGGCGCTTTGGCCGTTTTCGTCCCTTCGCGCAAAGCACTTGACGTGCAGCGCCTGCGGAAAGGCCTCCGCAACCATTTCCTCAAAGTCCTGCACGCCCAGCGCGCGCCTGCGGTGCCGGATACGGCGGTTTCCCAGAATTTCCAGCTTTTCCATGAGGAAGCGGTCGGTACCGCCGCTCATGGGGGTGAGGTTCTTCACCGCGCTGATGCGCGGCAGGGCGCCCACGAGGTCTTTCACCGCTCCCGCAGGCCGGTTGCCGCGCTCGCCGCCGCCGCTACAGTAGCTGACGCGGATGCTGCGCTCCCCGGGCGGCGGGACTTTGCCGTGGATGCCGTCCCCGAAGGTAATCGTACCCTCGTAGGGGTCGAGCTGGTAGACGCGGGCGTCCCTTTCGGCGAGCGCCAGATGCTCCACCCGCTCCCACAGCACCCAGCAGTGGGTCAGGATGCCGTCCTCCCTGACGAGGCGCGCCCTGTTTGGCAGGGCTTTTGCCAGCTCCTCCGCCTCCGTCATCGCAAGGGCCGTGATCTCGTCCACCCAGACGCGGCAGTCCTGCACCGGCGTTTCCAGAAGGCGCAATGTTTCCCGCCTCGTACACCCCGCAGTCGAACCACTGCTCCTCCTCGCGCTTTTTCTGCACCGCGGCGACGGTGTTCAGCCGCACGGCGTTGACGCGGGGATAGCCCTTGGAGTTTTCCTGATAGGAGCTTCGGATCAGGCGGATCCAGCACCCCTTTTCGCCGAAGAACTCCGCCTCGGGCAAAGGTTCGGGCAGATAGAGCAGCGCCACGCCCGTGTGGGCGAGGTTTCTCGTCAGATCCACCGAGCGCACCGGCTTGAAGCGGCCGCCCGCATACGCCTCGAAGACCAGCTTGTCGTCCAATGGCGCCCTTCCCGCCACTTCGAACAGCATGGAAAGGGGCATGGCGTGGGGAGAGCGGTCAAAGCAGAAGTACATCGCCCTGGGTTTTTCGGCAAGGCCCACGATGGCGGGGAACCTGGCGTCCTCCACCTGTTCGGCGTCAAAAAGGGCGACGGCGCTACCGTTGTTTTCCGAGCGGTAGTGCCGCGCGGGCAGGCCGAACGCGTAGCTCCAGGCGCATTCGGCGCGCTTGACGAAGGGCACGATCCACCGCGGCACGGTGGAAAACTCGTTTTCCACGTACACCACCCGCGCGCGGATGAAATAGCCCGTCTCGGCGTTGACCTCCGCCGTCTTGATGTCTCTGGGGACCTCGAACACCGTCTCGAGGCTGCCGGTGTCCCTGCAGGAGAAGGGGTTTTTGCTCCCTCTGACCTGCAGCCGCGTCCAGCCCGTGCCGTTGAAATACTCCCACACCACCTCGCTGACGAACACGTCGTCCGGCTGGACGGCCACGGCGCCGGCCTTGTCGATGATGCGCTGGTTGTAAAAGTTGTACTGCGGAGAACGATCGGTCAGATCGGTGATAACGGGCGCAATGTCCAGCTTCAGGTTGACGGTGGCGCCCCGCTTGCAAAACACCCGGTCGGACCGCAGGTAGAACAGCGCGTACGGCGTGGGCCGCCGTCCGAAACAGTACCCGCCCTCGTCCAGCGGGATGGGCACGTCCCCGAAGTGCATGGCGTCCACCATCTGCCAGCCCTCCGGCCTGCTGCTCAGGCGCACGCCCCGCAGAATCACGCTGCCGCCGCCTTTGGCTTCGCTTTCGCAGGTGATGTAGATGTTGCCGTCCTCCTCGGGCTCCAGGGCATCCGGGGAGGCTTTGGTCAGAATGATGTGCGCCCCTTCCGTCCGCACGGCGTCGAAGGGTTTCAGTTCCCCACCGGCGCGGTACAGCCACCTGGCGCTTCTTCCGTCCGCCAGCAGCTTTGCGGTCTCCGCGGCGGTGAAGCGGTTTTCCGCGAGGATCTCCAGCTCCACGGCGCACTTTCCCGAAAGCGCCAGCACCTCGTTCTGGGAGAGGGAAAACCGGTGCCGCCGCAGGTTCTCCCCGCCGTTTGCCGCAAAGAAGGAGCAGGGCGTTTCGGGGTCCAGCCGCTCGATGACCTCCTCCCGCGCGTCCACGTAGAACATGTGCTTGACCTTCGCGGGCGTGGCCTCGATGCGGCGCTCGGTTTCGTAAACGATGTTGCTGCCCTCTTCGTCCCTGGTGAACACCTGGGTGCCAGCGGGAACGGGGACGGGGCTTTCCACCGTGTCGTGGGCGGAAAACTGCAAAAGCCCCGTGGCGGGCAGGGGGTCCGGCATGCGCACGCCCGCCATTTCCAGAAACTCGATGAAAAGCTTTTCCGGCACGGCGTTGAAGCGGTCCACCGTCTGGTGGAACATCTCGCCAAACAGCCTGGCGATGGCGGCGCCGGGGTCGTCCTCGGCGTCCTCGTACCGCCACTCCGGCGTGTAGGACTTCGCGAGCTGCCGGATCTGCTCCATGATGTCCGGCAAGGTTCGAGGGTCCAGGACGGGCGCCTTCATTCAGCCCCGCCCCCTTCCGAACCCTCCGTGATGTAGAAGGGGTAGACGTGATTGTATCGGTTGTTCGTGCTGCGCACGGTGTATGCCACGTTGATGACCACCGTTCCGTTCAGTTGGTCGAGCTTTTCGCAGGTGACCTCCACGTCGGTGATGCGGGGCTCCTGCTCCGCCAGATGGCGGGCAATGTCATAGGCGATGCCCTGGGTCGCGGCGGAAGAGAGCGGGTCGAAGGCGTACTCCATGGTTCTGGTGCCAAAGTCGGGGCGCATGACGCGCTCGCCCTTGCCGGTGCGCAGGATGATGCCGATGGCCTCTTTGATGTCCTCCTCGCCGGAGACCATGGCGATCTTGCCGGTCCGCGCGTCCACCTGGAGCGGAAACTTCAGCCCGCGGCCCAAAAATTCCCTGCCTTTCACTGCTTCCTCCTCCCGCTTGCGCGCTTAGTTGATCTTCACGATGGCGCCCTTGAGGTTTGCCGGCCCGGACGCCTGCAGCGTCAGCGTGGCGTCCGCCTTGACTTCGCTGGTGGCGCCGGAAAGCGCGAGCTTCGCGCTGGCCTTTCCCTCGATGGTGGCGGCTTCCATGGAAATCTTGGCGCTGGACTTTTCGGTGATGTTGCCGGAGGACTCCAGCACGATGGTGGTCTCCCCGGCGGAAAGGGTGAGCTTGGTCTTGGCGGAAAGCTTGATCTCGCCCTTTTCGAAGTTGATTGTTAGGGCGTTGTCCGCGTTTTTGTCCGAAAGGGTGGCGGTTTTTTTCTCGTCGTCCACCGAAAGCACCGCGCCGGAGGGCAGGGTGAGCGTGACTTTCTGCTTGTCCGGCTCGTCGTAGAACAGCAGCTCGGTGCCGCCGGGGGTCTTGATGGAGTAGTTGTGGATCTTGCCCTCCGCGATGGTGTAGGGCGGGGTGACCTCGCTGTTCCAGAAGCCCCCGAGCACGATGGGCCGGTGGGGATCGCCGTTCAGGTAGCCGAGGATGACCAGATCGTCCACGTTCGGGAAGAAGAACTGGCCGTGGTCCTTGCCCGCGAAGGGCGACATCACGTAGCACCAGTCGGTCTCCTCCTGCTGGTCGTTCATGATGGGCAGGCACTTGACGCGGTTGAGCTTCTGCTCGTCGTTCACGTTGGTGACGACGGCCAGCGTCAGCCCCCAGTGGTTCATCTGCTGGGCGCTTTTGCCTGCCGCGGCCAGCGTTTCCTCAAACTGTTTCGCGATGCTCACTCGACCTTCGCCCCCTTGACTTCAAACCTGGTGAAATAGCCTTCGGTGGTGAAACTGTGGGTGACCTTGGAGATGAAGTAGCTGCCGTTGGCCTGGTCTTCCATGCCCTCGATGGTGATATACCGGCCGGGGATGAGCTCCGGGATGCCCACGCAGGTGCCCTCGCCGCTCACCAGCCCCATGGCGATGCCGTTCAGCCGCGCCTGGGCGAGGCGGGCGAGTTCCCCTTCGGTGCGGGCGTATTCGCTGTACTCCCGAAGGACGGCCTTCTCCGGCCCGCTGACCAGCTGGGCGGCGCTCTTGCCCTTGCCGCCGGCGGTGACGGAGCTGGCGCTCGCCTGGATGAACTTCTGGTTCACGTCCCTGCCCCACAGCACCACCTTCCCCACCTGCCCCTTGAGGGAAACCCGCTTGTTGAAGCTCAGAAGGCCCTTCCCGATGGTGAGGGTGATGATGGGGTCGGTGTTCTGCCACAGGGCGTCGAAGATCAGTTCGCCGTTGATCGCCATCAGCACCATGCCGTACCGCTCGGCCAGTATCCGCAGGAACCGGAAATCGTCCACATTCTCCTTGAGGATGGGCGTCTCGAAGTCCTGCAGGACGTTGCCGCTGTCCACCGTCACGCTCTTGGCGAATCCAGCGCTGACGCTTTTTTTGAGAATCTCGGTGATGATCTCCTTGCCCTTCTTGGCGCCGCCGTAATAGGGCTCGCGGCAGTTCATCAGAAAGCCCAGCCCGTCGATGCCCGAAACGATGACCTTCGGCGCGCCTTCGCCGCTGTGCTCCAGGGTGTACTCGTCCACATACCCGTAAAACAGCGGCGCCTTTTTGACGTACCCGCCCGAAACCTCCAGCGAGGCGCCCGGCTTGACGGTTTTGGCCAGGTCGTTCTGCCACTTGCTGTTCTCGTAGTCGAACAAGCCTTCCACCGTGAAGGTGCAGCCGCCCGCGGCGCCCTCGGCGGATAGCTCCACCTCAAGGCTGGTGACGGGGGTCTTGGACGTGTCCAGCTTCGTGCCGCCCAGCGTGATTTCCACCGCCGGGCCGATGAACTGACCGTATTTCTTCTCGAGCGTGGAAAGCTCGTAACTGCCCCGATCCAGTTGCGTTTCCCCCTTTTCTGCCGGTTATTTCAGCGCCGGCAGCGCGATGGTGTCGCCGGTGCGCAGGATGCGCGGGTTCTCGATGTCGTTCGCCTTTGCGATTTCCCGCCAGTGGCGCGCCTCGCCGTACTCCTTCTCGGAAAAGGCCCACAGCGAGTCCCCCTGGCGGACGACGCGGTATTTCGTGGTGTCCGGCGATTCCAGGGGCTTCGTACCCACGTTGCTGATGAACTCGCGGAAGGTGCATTCCAGCCAGGCGCGCACCGGCACGCCGTCCTCGTTGAACTTCACAAAGTTCTGGGTGCACTTGATGAGGTGCCCCACGAAGACCAGCGAGCTCCAGTCCAGCTGCAAAAGCGGCGGCACGTGCAGCTCCGGGTCCACTTCCATGAGCTTGTAGACCTTGTCGGTGTACGTCCGCACGTCGATGACCTTGGTCTTGGAGGGCAGCATGCTGTTTCCGGCGAACTTCAGCCGCTCCATCACCGTGCCGCCCACCTCGCCGCCGGCGGACATGCTGTCAAAAAACAGGGTGAACTCCAGGATTTCCGCGGTGCCGTGGGCGAACTGGGTGATGGGCATCTCCATCGAGATGCCCGCCTTGTCGGAGTACTGCACCTCGCGCCGGCGGACGTACTTCTCCGGATTGTAGAGCACGTCAAAGCCCTTGTCGTTCGTGTTCTTCTTGGTGATGTGCAGCTTTTTCAGCGGCATCAGCATATTGGGATTGGGAAGCCCAATAAACACGGCCCTTTCCTCCTCTCATCCCGCATTTACAGCCCCAGCCGCCTGCGCTCGCGGCGGATGCGGTCCTCGATCATCCGGTAGATTCTGTCCGCCGCGCGGCGAAGCTCCGCTTCGCTCAGCTGCGCGGGGGCGGGGTGCTCCTTCTGCTCCTCTTTCTTGCGGAGGTTCATCTCCGCGGGGCGCTGCATCCGCGCGGGCGCCGTCCAGTCGATCTTCTCCGTCTCTTCCTTCGGTTTGGGCAGGACGGAAATGTCCTTCGCGGCGGCGATGGCGGTTGCGCCGCCCTGGACGCCCTCCGCAGCCCCGCTCTTCAAAAAGCGCTGCGCCCAGGCGGGCAGACTTTTGACGTAATCCGAATCCATGAACCCGGCGGAACTTTCCGCTTTCGCGGGCGAGCCCTGCGAAAAACTCTGCGCCGAAGGCCCCAAAGCCAGCTCCACGGGCGGAAGGCCGGCTCCATAGGCCAGTTCCGCCCCCGCCGTTTCGGAAAAAGGCCCAGCGCCCGGTATCGCCCCGTCCGCAGGCGCCCAGCGCCATGCGGACTGCCTTTTCGACTCTGCCGACGACTTCGCCGCGGCGCTTCCGGCGGGTGCGCGCGAAGTCAATGCGCTCCTGCCGTCAGGCGTGCTTTGAACCCCGGCGCGTCCCTCGGATCGGGAAGGCCGCTTTGCCGGAGGGCGCGCTGCCCTGCCGGCGGCGGCGTGCGCGCCGGTGGTTTTTGGCATCCGGTGGAGCAGTTCCTCCCCGAAGGCAAACGATGCATCCGGTGCGAAAAGAGCGTCAGCAGCGCTTTTTGCAGCGGGCTGCGTTTTGCCGTCCGTTGCTGTGCGAAAAGCGGCGGTCCCTTTCCCGATGGCGTCTGCCTTTTCGGCGGCGCCCCATTGGAAGGGCGGGTTCCATGCCGAAATGCTCGGCATCGCGCGAAGAAGGCTCATGTCGCCGCGCTGCGCCTTCGGCGATACGCCGGGTTCCCTGGCATAGGCGGGCTTTTCCGCCGTGCTCTTTGCAGCAGGGGGCATGGCAGCAGCCGCGCTCCCTTCGGGAATCCCTTCCCGCTCCCGATGCGCCAGTTCCTGCGGCGCTGCCGCCATCTGTCCGAAGGCGGCAGGCTGCAACAGCTCCGCTTCCCCTTCCGCCGGCATGGCGGGCTCTATGGCGCGCGCCGCCTGCGGCTGTTCCGCTTGCGCGCGGGGAAGCAGCGGCGAAACCGTGCGGATGTCCTTCCCCGCCGTCGCGATGCCTTGCATCGGCAGGGCGCCCTGCTGCGCGCCTTCGCCAGAAGCCGGAGTCCTTTCGCTCAGCCCGCCTTCGCCCTGCCGGGGCGTTTGATGCGGTTTTGGCTCCTTTTCGATGCGGCCCGGGCGGTCGCCCGCTCGTGTGCCAGCCTGTTTCGGCTGGGCGGAGGATTCGGCTGCCAAAACATCCGCAAAGGCCAGTTGCTGGGGCGGCAGGGGCAGCGCATCCCCGCGCTGACCTGCCAGCACGGCGTTTTCCGCCGCAATCTGCGCTGCCGTTCCCAGCACGGTCGACGGGACGCTCCGCACGTCCCGCGCGGCGCGCCCGATGGGCGAAGGCGCTTCCCTTCCAGCCCCGGGTGCGTCCGTTTCCTCCCGCTGGTCACGCCCGGCAGGCGCGAAGACCTCTTTCGCGGCGGGCGGCATGCCCATAGAGGCATCGCCTTGGGAAGGTGTGCCGGCGGGCGCGAAGGCCAGCTCCTGGGGTGGCAAGGAGGGGATGCCATCCGCATGCGCGCCCGTCAAAATATCCAGTCCGGGCAAAGGGCGCGCTGGCCTTGCTGACGGGGTTTCTCCCGCATGTATGCCTTGTTCCGCAATTCCGCGCCCTTTTGAGCGTTCCTCCGGCTCATTCTCCGGTGCGGCAGGATGCTTCGCGGCGCTTTGCGCTCTTTGCTCTGGCGATTTCGCGCGGCGCGCCGGCTTGCGCGCGTCCTCCCGCGCGGCGGCGGAAGGGCCGGTCTTGGAATGGGCCAGCTCCTGCGGCAAAGCAGCGGGCGCCGTTTCCGCCCTGTCCTTCCCGCCTGCAACCTGTAAGGCGGCGGGAAGGGGCGGCGTTTCGCCCAAAGCCGGCTTTCCCGCCGGCCGGGCGGTGCGGATGTCCCTCGCCTCGCGTTCCGGCGCGCCGATGTTCCCGGCGCGAAGCGGCGCGGCGGCCGTGATGTTCCAAGTGCCGCCTTCCCCGGCGCGCGGTGCGCGAAGCCTTTCGCCCCGCTCCTGCGCCTGCGCGTCTTCCGCCATTGCGAAGGCGCGGGAAGGCAGTTTCTGTCCTTCATCAGTGGATGTGACCTGCTCGGTTTCCAGAAAGGCCAGTTCTTGCGGCGGGGTGCTTTCCGTCAACCGGCCCGCATCTGCGCTCGCGTCGGGCTGCTGTGTATCAGGGGCGATCGCGCCCTGCGGGACGACGCTCCGGATGTCCCGCGCCGCAGTCTGCAACCGATCAACAGCCGGAAGGAAAGCTCCTTCTCCGCCCTGAACGGGGGCTGTTCCAAACTGCAATGGCGAAATGTCCGGTTTTCGGCTTTCTCCGCCCGGCAGCGCCCGCCCGTCGGCTGACTGCGCGCTTCTTTCCGTAAAAGACTCGCCCTCGCCCGCTTGCCTTTCTGCACGCGCTGGAGCGGATTGCCGCGCTGCTTCAGTTCGCGCCGCGGCGCGCCCTTCCCCGCGTTGTTCCGCTTCATTGAAACCGCTCTGACGCCCGCCGCCCGGCTGGCGTTCGACCCGTTCGGAACCGATGGCCTTCCCGACGCCGTCCCGCGGCATAACGGGCTTGCCTGACGCGGCGGTGCGCGCCGTCCTGCCGGAAGGCTGCGTCGCGTCCTGCTCTTGCGGCTGGGGCGCGGCGGGACGGGCGGTGCGGCTGGGCTGAGCCGATCCGACCTGCGGGGTTCGAACAGCCCGTCGCGCTTCCTGTATTCGCGCGTTTCCTTCGGCGGAAGCATCGGGCTGGGTGAAGGCGAGTTCCTGTGGCGGCAGACCGGGGTCGCTTTGCTCCGCAGCTCCCGCGGGGATGTTCGCATCCTGCGCTGCCGCAAGCATCGCCGCCATTTTCGCCCTTTTGCCGCGGGCGGTCGGGATGCTGCGGATGTCCCGCGCCTGCACGCCCATCGGCAATGCCGCCGCGCTATATGCCCTGCCGCCCGGTTCCCCAGTGGCAGGCCGCCCGTCCATGACAGCGCGGGAGGGTATTAACCGCCATCCCGCATCCCGGGCAGCGGTTTCCTCTGCCCCTTCGGGGACCGTCTTGCGCCGGGCAGGCGTCCCTTCAGAATTCTGCTGAGGCCCCGCGGCGGCGGGAATAGGAGCGGGAGCGGTGATATGCCCGTCCTGCAGCCGGAGGTCCCAATGCGCCAGAACGCCCGCAGCTTCAAATGCCGGTGAAAAGGCGTCCTTTCCCAAAGGCGTAAAGCCCCTCAAAACCGGCATCCCCTGGCCGGCCATGCCGCCAGCTCCCGGGGCCGCCGTCTTTTCGGAAGGCTGAGGCCCTTTTGTGCTCCGGAATGCCGCCGCGCCTTCGGGCGCTGTTGCGGCAGTCCGGCCTTCATATGGCAGGGCGGCCGGACGGGCGATGGCCGCGTCCTTCCGCCGTACTGTCGATGCAATGTGCTGTTCCGCGCCCTTTTCTCCCCGCTCCATAGGCGTTTTTCCAGCCGGGGCGCCAAAGGCGGCTGGCCGCGCGGGCCATGGCAGTTGCCGCGCCGTCCGCAAGTCGAACGGGGCGGGCATGCTCCGGTGGAAAGCGGTCTCCTTCTGTGGCGCCTTTCGGGCGGGCGGGACCTGCCTTTCCCGGATGTGAATCACGTGTTCGATGAGCTTTTCCGCGGCGGGCTTCGCCCGGTTCCTTTCCGCTTCGCCCCGGATGGCCTTCAGGATGAGGCTCAGGTCTATGTTGAAGACGTGCTGCGGCGGCTGGGGCGCGCTTTCCCCCTCCTCCTGGAGGAGTTCCAGCGCCACCTCCCGGTACAGGCCTTCGGAGCAGCCCGTCCGCGCCATGATCTGCTCGGCGAACGCCCGGCACAAAAGGCCAAAGGCCCACTGCTCGGCGTCCAGCCCGGAGAGCACGCCGGTATGGTCTTTATTGACAAGGATGGAATCCATCAGCTGCACCCGTTGTACATCAGCTCGATCCGGCTCACCGCCAGGCTCGGCTGGTTGCTGTCCAGCCTGGGGCCCACGTAGCGCACCAGGTGCGCCCCGGCGATGTTCCAGACCCGCATCACCGACCCGAAGCTGTCCCGCAGCATCACCGTGCCCGCCAGAGGCACGGACATGCCGAGGTTGACCATGTCCACCAGCAGCGAAACGGAATCCACGCTGGTGACGGTGCCCTGTTCCAGCACCAGAAGCTGGGGCTTTGCCTGCTTGAAGAAAAAGCGCGGATAACTGCTGCCGCCTTCGCAGTAGGTCTCGTATTCGAACTCCATATCCAGCCCGCTGACCGATACGAAATTGCCGGTCAGCACCGCGCCAACGCCCGCCAGAAAGACGTCAAAATACGCGCCGGACAGCAGTGACATCCCATCGCCTCCCATGCAGAATCCTTCTGTCGCGTCAGTCGCGCGGCTCCGTCCTGCGCTCCATGCCCGAGATGGAAAACGTCAGGCTTTCGTAGAGCACTTCGCTGCTCGTGCCGTTCATCGGGGTCAGCTCGTAGCCGATGGGCATGGCGTTCTTCAGCGACCACACCACGCCCCTTCTGCCCCTTTCGTCCAGCGCCACCACGTTCAGCGTGCGGCGCAGGTCCTTGCCGCTGGGCCCGGAAAGGGTCCCGGCGGCGGCGAACAGCCAGTCCAGAAACTCGTTGTCCCCCACCACGCCCTTGGTGAGCGTGACCGGGGCGAAGGACGTGCCCACGGGGATGCCCGTCTTGACGCCCCGGCGGTCGTCCCCCGTTCTGGCGGTGATGGTCTCCACCTCCATGCGGACGCCCGAAAAATGGGAAAAGGCCGCCACCACGACGCCGCTGTTTTCCACTTCCACCAGGAACCGGAACGCTTTGAACGGCTCGGAATAGTTGCCCATTTCGGTTCACCGCCCTCATCGGAATTCAAAGGTGTTCTTGTCGGTCCCGCTGAGCTTTTTGTTGATGGCGGAAACCTCGCTGCACCAGCGCCGCCGCTCCCAGTGGGGCATGTTCAGCAGCTCCTCCTTCGACCAGTGCAGATAGTAGCCGAGGAAGCTCATCTCCTGAAACAGCCTGTCCTGCGGGTAGAGCGGCAGCCCTTGCGTGCGCCGCCTGTGGAGGGGGCTTTCGTCCATGCGCGACGTGTCCTGCCACGCAAAACGCTGTTTTGAAGTCATTTCGCCCTCCACGCCTCCGGCGCACCCTATCCCAGCAAAAAATCCAGCGGCACCTCGAAATCCTGCCCGCAGTGGGGGCAATTGACGCGATATTTCGGCATGTCGTGCATGTTGATGCGCTGGTACATGTCCTGCAGATAAGCCAAATCCATGGTGAACAGGCTCTCGATCACCCTGGTGTTGACGGTGCTCAGGGTGCCGAGCTTCGTGATCACCCTGGAGAGCAGGATGATGGTCAGATAGCCCGCGTTCTGCTGGACCCTGGGGTCGCGCAGCGGAAGGATCTCGTCCGCCGCGGTGGCCAGCCGCATGACGCCGCGCCTGTGCACCTCGCCGTTGGCGTCCACATACCCCCTGGGAAGTTCAAACTCAAATTCCGTCTGCATGCTTTATCCTCCACGTGCGTCAAGGCCCCCGCCTTCCGCGCAGCCCGCTGGCAGGAACGCCAGCGGGCCATGCGGAGCGGAGCCTTGTGGTTCATCAGATGGTGGAAGGTTCGCCCGCCACGCCGCCGGGGATGTGCTCAAGCCCCTCGTGGCAGAGCTCCAGGGACTGGATGGCGACCTCGCTGCCCAGACCGTTGAGGTCGGGAACGGTGTATCCCACCGGCCAGGCGTTGATGAGGTTCCAGCTGGGGCCGGGGTTGCCCGCGTCGTCGATTAACGTGATGGTCACATTGTGGCGGACGATGCCGGTGGGCGGCGCGGTGTTGGTGGGCGCCACCGAGTGGATCCACTCAAGGAAGTCGGAGTCGTCCGTCACGCCCCAGCGAAGGGTTACGTTGCCGAACTTGGTCAGGCCGGCCAGCTTTCGCGGCGTGTTGCGCAGATCGTCGCCCTCGCGGTACTCCACCGCGTCGGTGGTCATGCTCATCCCGGTCACTTCGGAGAACCCGGCGCGACTGATCCCGTCGATCTCGACCTGATACCGGAATACTCTGTACGGATAATTGATAGCCATTTACGTCTTCCTTTCCGCATCAAGTAGTGACGCTAGATCATTCGGAGGCGGTCTTCTGCGTGATGCGGAAGATCACAAACTCAGCGGGCTTCACCGGGGCGATGCCGATCTTGCAGATCAGGCGGCCGTTGTCGATGTCGTCCTGGGTCATGGTGGTGGGTCCGCACTCCACGAAGAAGGCCTCAGAGGGGCTCGATCCAGCCAGGGCACCGTCCCGCCAGCAGGTGGCGAGGAAGGTCTCGATGGTGCGGGTGACGCGGCTCCACAGCGTCGGGCTGTTGGGCTCGAAGACCACCCAGTTGGTGTTGGCCTTGATGGACTCCTCCACGTAGATAAAGAGACGGCGCACGTTCAGGTACTTCCACAGGCCGTTGGAGCTGATGGTGCGCGCGCCCCAGACGCGGATGCCGCGGCCGGTGAACGCGCGGATCAGGTTCACGCCGATGGGGTTCAGAATGTCCTGCTCGCCCTCGTTGTAGGCGCAGGACAATCCGGTGCAGCCGCGGACGACCTCGTTCGCGGGCGCCTTGTGCACGCCGCGCTCGGTGTCCGTCCTCGCGTAGATGCCCGCCATGGCGCCGGAGGGCGGGAAGTAGGCGGAGCGCTTCGCGCCGGCGTCGTAGAACTCCAGCCACGGATGGTACATCGCCGCGTAGGTGGAATCGTACATCTCGCGGAAGGCCGCCACGTCGTTGGGCTTTTTCAGCTTGAGCGGCACGTCCAGAATGGCGAAGCAGCTCTTCTTGTTCTCGCAGAAGCCGATGAGCGCCGCCTGCACCTCGGGCGCGGTGACGCCGGGGATGGCCATGATGGAGACGTTGCTGTTCTCCAGGAACGCCTGCAGGCCGGTGCGCTTGCCGGGGCCGCCGTCCTTGCCGATGTAGGCTTCCGGGGTGACGTTCAGCACCGAGCCGTTGCTGCCGCCGCTAAGCGACAGCACCAGATCCTCGTTCCCCTTGCCGCCGCAGAGCTCAAAGGGCACGATGGTGTGCTTCGCCTCGGGCGCGGGAGCGGCCTCCTTGCCTTCGCCTTCCTTGCCTCCCTTGCCTTCCTTCTTGGAGGGCGCGGGGGCGTGGGCGGGCGCCTTGACGTCCAGCACCTCCACGGAAATCAGGTCGGACTTCGCGGTCTTGACGGAAACGTTGTTCAACGCATCCGGCTTCAGGGAGAGGTTCTCGTAGGTCTCCACCATGTCCTCCAGCCTGGCGGTGATGGAGATCTCGCAGGTCCGGATGTACTTCGCCGTGCCAACCTTGGTGTCCGCCACCTCCAGCGTGCAGGGCGCGTCCAGGGTGATGGTCCTGTCCAGCGCGCTCTTGACGGTGGCGTAGGCGGTGTTCTTCCCGTCGAAGAGTTCCACCACGTCTCCGGGGTTGAAGCCGTCGGCGTTCTTCAGGGTGAGCTCCGCGCCGTTGACCGCCAGCACCTGGGTCTTGGCCTTGGAGGCGGCAGAGACGATGACGCGCAGATTCTCAGCCCAGGCGCCGGGGTTGGCGGCGGAGATCTTCAGCACGCCGCTGGTCACAAAAGCGACCTTGGCGTCCGCGGGCACGGCCCGCATGATGTAGGCGCGAGAGCCGCCGTTCGCGAAGAACTGCTCCACCGCATACGGCAGGTAGCGCGCGTCTCCGTAACCGGTCTCGCTGAGATACCCCCCGTACATCCTCCTGTAGTCCGCGAAGCTGGTGACCAGCTGCGGCTGGCCGATGACGGGGCCGCGCTCGGCGAGGCCAACAAAGCCCGCCGTACTGGTGCTCACGCCCTGCATGGGCGTTGCGCCGGAGTCGTACTCCTCTACGTATACTCCCGGGGACAAATACTCTGCCATGTTGCCGTTCCGCACGCCGGCCTTGCAGCCGGCGCGAGAAACATCCCTCCTTTCCGAGATTCAATCAGTTGAATGGATCGCATATGCCAATACGCGGAATCCGCGCAAATGGACTGTTCTCAACGGCGCCGGACGCGCCTTGTTCCATCGTGTCCCAGAACGCGGCCATGACGGCGGCGTTGTACTCAAGGGCCCGAGCAAGCGCCTCGGCGGCGGCGCAGGGCTCGAACAGCTCCGCGCCAGTCCGAAAGACCAGCCTCCCTTCCGCCACAAAGCATCCGCCCATCACCACCTGGCGGTTGATGCGCGAGCAGGCGGCAAGGGCCGCCGATTCGTCCTTCACCGGCGCGGGGTGGATGCCGTAGACCAGCACCCGTTCGCCTTCGCAGTCGCAGACGGTCTGCCACTTTCTGCCCCTGGACGAAAACCGGAAGAAAAACCTGTTCCCGGTCCGCCGAAAGTCCACGCCGCTTCGCGACAACAGGCCGGAAAGCTCCTCCGCCGCGTCCAGCGGCTTTTCAAAATCAAAGCGATGCACGTCGAACCGTCCCTTCAGCTCCGCAGGCCCGCGGCGTCAAACGCTGCGGTCTGCGCATCCGTCGCGGTCAGCCCTTCGGGGTTCGCCGTCTGGCAGTCCCGCGCGCCCGCTTCAAAGGGCGCCGTGTCCGGCGCATCGGCCGGCAGGGCGAACGCTGCCAGTTCGGGCGACTTCGCGCCGCGCGCCATGAGCGCCAGCATCGCGCTGTTGCCGACGGTGCCGGCAAGCTCGAAAAGCGCCTGCGAAGACAGCTCCGAGACCTTTGCGCCAGCGAGCAGGGCCTTTGCCGCGTGCGCCGCGACGGCGCTCTTTTCACTGCTGCGGCTCCGGCGGAACTGGCGGTCCTTCCGGGGAGCCTTCGCCTGCTGCTGGCGGGCCTTCCCCTGGCGCTGCTGCTCCATCGCCTTCCCCCCCGTCCTCCGGCGGCTCCTCGGCCGCCGCCTCGATCAGCGCCGCCCGCAGTTCCAGGGCGAACGCCGGCTGTTCCCATTCGGCAAGGGCCTGATTCGCCCGTTCGGACAACACGCGCAGCTTGCTGACGAACTCCTGCTTCATCTGCGCCTTTTTGGCGATCAGCGCTTCCGCCCGCCCCGCCGCATTGACCAGAATGGGGCGCGCGGGGTCGGACTCGTCCATGCCTTTCAGCCGCTCGCGGTAGGTTTTCAGCAGCGCGCGCTCCCTGGAATCGTCCAGAAAGGGATACATCTTCCGCAGGGTTTTGGCGCCCGAGCCGCCGATGCCTCTGCCGTTAGCCATGTCCATCAGCGTTTCCACGCTGCGGCGGGCGTCCTTGAGCGCGTCCACCACCAGGGCGACGGCGCTTTCGGCGAATCCCGGGTTGAAGGCCACCCGGTCGGAGCCGTGGCCGGGCACGTTGCGGGCCTTGGCGGACTTTTCGAACAGCTTTCTCTGCTGCCAGTGCACCGGCTCCGACTGGCCCACGGTCTTCTTCAGGCAGGAGAAGAGCATCATCCGCCCGGAACCGCGCAGCACGGCGCCGGAAAGCGTCCCCCGCTGAAGCGCCGTTTCGGAAAAGCGGCGGAGCATGTCCTGCCGCTCGCCGGTCTGCCTTTCGTAAAACGGCCTGGTGGAAGTGGGGTCGGGGTAAGACGCCTCGCGCTCCCCTTCGGCTTTTGCGCCGTCATGAGGGAATTCCCGCTCCCCTTCGGAAATGGCGCGGCGGCGCAGCGACGCGTCAAAGGTCTGGCAGAAGCTTTCCGTTACGAAGGAGACCGGGTCCCGGTGCTTGAACTGCTCCGCCCCTGCCGCCCAGAGCAGCTGGCGGCGGGCGGCCTGTTCCGCCTGCCTGGCGGGAGATGGCACCTCCGTGCCCTTCCGCCTGATCCTGACGCGCTTCACGTCCCCCCTCCTCCGATGGCGAGCTGCATGCCCTTGACCACGTCCCTGAACTGCAACGGCCGAAGGAGAAACGCCGTGCAGTGGATGCGGACGCTGCGGATGGCGTACTCCGGCGTGTCGTCGATGAGGATGATCTTGCAGCGCCTGTCCCTTTCCCGCAAGCTCCGGGCCGCCAGAAACCCGGCGGCGCCGCCGAACCCCACGAAGGCGACGTCGTACCCGCCGCCGCTTTCCGCGAAGAGTTCGGGCGAAGCGAAGGTATGGAGCACCAGAGGCAGCCGGTACAGGGCGTAGTACTGCTTGATCCAGCCGCATAGCTGTTCCGCGGCGGCGGAACAGCCATCGCACACGGCAATCCTCATGACCGCCACCTTCCGCTCATCCAGTTCTGATCGAATCATAAGTTACACAGATGCGAATTTCAACAAAACCAGCGCAGACGTCGACAAAATGTATTAAAATGCGCGCCCTTTTCGGAACATGTATACTATAATGAAATCACAGTTGAAACCGGCAGCACTGCCGCTGCCCTTTTGCGGCAATTTGGCGGGCAGCGGCGTCATCGCACGCGCCCTGTGGCGCCAGTTGAGATCATCGCCAAACACTGGAATGGAGGGTTTCGGAGTTGGATCAGCTAACCTACAAAAGGGCCATCAGGCGTTCAGCCCCGTCGGAATCTCCGAAATCGGCGCCGTCTTTGCGGAGCATCCCCAACAGCAGCCGCCTGGGCGAAGCCGGCGGAACGGGCGGTTCTGCCGGCGACCTGGAGGCCAGGCTGCGCGCGCGCATCGCCCCAAAGCCCCAGGCGCAGATCGCATCCGCGGAAAGCGAGGCCGAAAGGCTTTCCTCCGGCGTGACCGCCACGACGCCGGAGGGCGTCAAAGCGGAACTCGGCAGAAAGCTGGGCGCGGACTTCTCCGGCGTCAGACTGCACGTCGGCGGCGATGCGGAGGCGAAGGCCGCACGCATGGGCGCCCGCGCCTTCACCGCAGGCAATGACGTCTATTTCGGGCCGGGCGGGTTCGACCCCGCCGTCGCGGCCCACGAACTGGTACACACCGCCCAGCAGGGCGCGGTGACGGGGGCCGCCATCGCGGTTTCGGCGCCCTTTGGCGGCACCCAGAAGCTGGATTTCAGGTTCTGGAGAAGGAAGAAACCGGCGGCTGCGCCGGCGCCCGCCGCCGTTCCGGCATCCACCGCGGCCGCATCC
>Ga0134092_1000849_pt1 | contig 29172 bp, 32 predicted proteins | sample 3_6taG_FD_94454 | JGI IMG/M metagenome (GOLD analysis project Ga0134092, IMG submission 94454) | Switchgrass degrading microbial communities from high solid loading bioreactors in New Hampshire, USA - 3_6_20_6_A3 metaG | ecosystem: Engineered > Bioreactor > Semi-continuous > Anaerobic >... | reverse complement strand
TTTGGTTGACTTACTAATTTGACAGGTAATAGGTATTGCCCTCTTTGTATTTATTGGATAGATTACCAAGGTAATTTTGTCTAATTTGTTTCATTCTGTTTGTACAAAATCTAGGTAATTAATTGTGAAGTGCTTCATGCTACGGTATTCTTTTCATATACCCCATAGGGGATATACAATATTCACTAGGTTCTATTTTTGTATTACTCGCATCAACATGTTGGGGATTTGAGAATAACCGTACAAGAATGTTATCAATAAAAGACCCATTGCAAGTTGTAATCATTAAAGGATTTGGTTCAGGTTTAGGTTCTTTAGTTATATCTTTTGTACTCAGAGAGACATCCTCCAGCATTATACATATTATATCTATGCTGTTATTAGGTTTTGTTGCTTATGGATTGGGTGTATATTTTTATGTATATGCACAAAGAGAACTTGAAACTGCTAAAACAAGTGCTTATTATGCATTAACTGACAGCAAACAGCAATAAGCATTCTTTATAGGTTAGGCAATAAAATGTTTTATTATAATTAAAGAAGAATGTGGGGGATTAGAGTGGAAAAGTATGAAAAACTATCGCTTTGCGGTATATATTGTGGAGGTTGCAAGAATTATAAGAAAAATATGAATTGTATGGGATGCCGCGATGAAAAAGAACTTGTTTCTGACTGCCCAACACGTGCATGCTGTATAAATAGAGGTTTCTTGTATTGCGGTGAATGTGAAGAATTTCCATGTAATGAGTTAAACCGTTTCTACAACGACGGTGTGCAACTCCACAGACTAGCATATTTAAATATGTTAAAAATAAGGGAAAATGGAGTAGAAAAGTGGCTTGCTGAACAGGAAAGAGAACATGCATTCAAATAGAGTTAAAGCCTGGGAGATATGTAATGATATCGCCTTGGCTTTTTCAGTCATCTAAAATATTTAGGAGTGTGAATTCTGAGTACAAAGTAATTTATTGTGCTATAATACTAACATATGGATAAAACTTCAGGAGGTAAGTTTATGAAAAAGTTCATAATTGAAGATGATTTTTGGAGCTTATTTCCAAATGCAAGGATAGGAGTTGTTGTTTGCCATGGCATAGATAACACAATAAAAGATGAAGATAAATATAAGGACATGATACTTAATGCAGAAAAAGAAGCACTTAAGTATTTAAGTAACCCGGAATTCAGCAGCAATGAGGTAATAAAAGTATGGAGAGAGGCATTTCAGAAATTTAAGACAAAGAAAGGTGCAAGATCATCCATTGAGGCATTATTGAAGAGGGTACATAACGGCAACCATTTAGGAACAATAAACCCGCTGGTTGATATATACAATTCTATTTCATTAAGATACGCATTACCTTGTGGTGGCGAAGATATAGACAAATTCGTCGGTGATATCAGATTGACTAAAGCAGTGGGAAATGAAGATTTCATTATATTAGGAAGCGAAAAGAGTGAGCCGCCCTATGAAGGGGAGATAATATATAAAGATAATGCTGGAGCGATTTGCAGATGCTGGAACTGGCGCGAATCAGTGAGAACCATGCTTACTGAAAATACTAAGAATGCTTTTTTGTGCATTGAATTGGTTGATGAAAGAAGATTAGAAGACCTTGAAAGCGCTTTAAAAAATTTAGCAGATATAGTACAGGATAATTTGGGTGGAGCAACTAGCATTTCAATTCTTGATATTAACAATAAAGTGATATCAATAATGTAGTGGTGTAATCGTGAGAATACATGATAAATGTTTGCCATGTGTGGTAAATCAAGTTATTAAAGTAGCAGACATTACAGGCGTTGAAAATAAAGAAGAGTTATATAAAGAAGCTTTTGCTTATCTTAGTAAAATGGATTATCAGGCAACCACCCCTGAAATTATAGGGGATATTTTCAGTATGATAAAAATATATGCTAATAATCAAGATCCATATAAAGAAACAAGAAGCTACTATAATACATTATTTTTGAATTTGTTACCCGAATTTGAGAAGAAAATTGAGAAGGCCAAAAATCCTTTTGAATTAGCAATGCGATACGCCATTATTGGTAATATCATTGATTTTAATCCTATTCACAATTTATTGTTGGAAGACATTTTTGATTGCTTTGAAAAGATGGAAGTTTTTCAATTAGCTATAGATGATACCAAGATGCTGATTGAAGATGTTTTAAATGCAAAAATACTGCTATATTTAGGTGATAATTGCGGAGAAATCTGCATGGATAAAATCTTTCTAAAAAAATCAAAGAATTGAATCCTGATATTAAAATATTATTTGGAGTACGTGGTAAATCTGTTGTAAATGATTCAATAGCTGAAGACGCATATGCTGTAGGAATTGATGAATACGCTGATGTAATAGATAATGGTGATGGTTCTTTTGGTACTGTGCTTTATCGGACAAGCCCTGAGTTCAAAGAAGCATATAGAAAGGCTGATATAGTAATTGCTAAAGGACAAGCAAATTATGAATGCTTGAGTGAAGAAAAAAAAACATTTATTTTTTGCTAATGACAAAATGTGATGTAATTGCAAATGACATTGGCGTTGAAGTGAATAAAATGATTTGCATGAAAAACAAAAAATTACTTAGTGAAATTTAGGAAGATATATGGTTTTATTTTATATAAAATATGCCTGTAATAGAATTTTACCGGAGGGACTGTAATGAAACAAGTTTATGCACCAGGATGTGCATTAATGATTTACAAACCGCATCTTGCTAAAAAAGTACTGGATTTTTTGAATGAAGAATTAGATGACATCTCTGAACATCTGATTTGCTGCAAGCATGAACCTAATCTTCAAAGGGGTACAGTGATAATTAATACTTGCCCAGGCTGTGACAGGCGATATAGAGAGCTTTATGATGGAATATCTACCATATCCCTTTGGGAGGTATTAGCTAATAGTAAAAAATTTTCGTTTCGTGATTATATGGGCTTAGAAATGGCTATACATGATGCATGTCCTACACGTACTGAGATGAGGGTACACTTTGCAATAAGAATTCTGCTTGATAAAATGAACATAAAGGTTGTGGAACCTAAGAATTCTGGAACTAAATCCACCTGTTGTGGTGATAGCTTCTATGATATTTTGCCTGTGGAACAGGTGAAAGAGCAAATGAAGAAACGGGCAGATGAAATGCCATGTGAAAATGTAGTAGTTTATTGTATTTCCTGTATTAAGTCTATGCATATAGGAGGAAAGAAACCTCGTTATATTATGGATCTTTTGTTTGGAGAAGAAACAGAGATTGGTACTTTTGAACCTGATGAATGGCATGATGAATTGCAAAAATTTATAGATAAACATTAAATAGGGATGGAATATATGGAAAACTATAAAATAATAACTGATTGTGAAAAATGGCAGGCAGTTGTTAGTTGTGATAAAAATTATGATGGCATATTTTATTATGGAGTTAAGACAACTGGGATTTTCTGTAGACCGTCATGCAAGTCTAAAACTCCCATAAAAGATAATGTTGTCTTTTTTGATAACGCAGCACAGGCAATGGTAAGTGGATTCCGACCATGCAAAAAATGCTGTCCTGATAAAATAGTTTTTGAACCTGAATCAGAAGTTATAAATAAAGCAATGGATTTATTTCGTACAACTTATAATCAGCAAATTAATTTAGAATATGCTTCAAGACAGCTTGGGGTGAGTGTAAATCATTTAATAAAAGTTTTTAAACAACATACTGGTTTGACTCCTGTGCAGTATATTTCAAAAATGAGGGTAGATAAAGCAAAAGTGCTGTTAGAACAAGGAGATATAGGAATTCTTGATATTGCCTATTCAATAGGTTATGAAAGTTTATCAACCTTCTACAAATGTTTCAAGGATCAAACTGGCTGCACACCAAATGAATACAGAAAATACCGAGGTGAGTTATAATGCCTATATATTTTTACGAATCTGATATCGGGAAAATCGGCATTTCTGAAAATGCTGGAAGAATCACTAATTTATATTTTTCAAGTGATGTGATACCTCAAAATATGGAAATATATGAAACTCCCGTATTAAAAGAAGCTGGTCATCAGCTAAAATTGTATCTGGAAGGGAGACTCATAAAATTTACTGTGCCCCTTAATCCTGTAGGGACAGCTTTTATGAAGCAAATGTGGTCACTGCTTTGTGAAATACCATATGGTACTACATTTAGTTATAAGGACTTAGCCATTAAAATAGGTAAGCCTAATGCTGCACGAGCTGTAGGGCTTGCAAACAGTCGTAATCCAATTCCTATATTTATTCCTTGCCATCGTGTAATAGGTACAGATGGATCACTTACTGGTTATCGTGGTGGTATTGAACTGAAAAGGAAATTACTTGAGTTGGAGAAAGGAAAAAAATATGGATATATTTAAATATGGACAAAAGGAAATAGAATATTTGAAGAAAAAAGATAAAAAGCTTGGAGAAGCTATTGAAAAGATTGGGATGATAGAACGCAGGATTATACCAGAGCCATTTACTGCTCTTGTTTCAATTATTGTTGGCCAGCAGATTTCAAGTAAAGCTGCAGAAACTGTATGGAATAGATTGTGTAATCTTCTTGGGAATATTACACCAGAAAGTATTGCTAAAGCAAGTCTTTCTGATATTCAAGGCTGCGGTATGACGTTAAAAAAAGCTGGGTATATAAAAGGAATAGCAGATGCTGCTATATTTGGTGAAGTTAATTTTAATACGCTTCATACTTTAAGTGATAATGAGATAATAAAAAAGCTTACTTCACTTAATGGAGTTGGTGTTTGGACTGCCGAAATGGTGCTGATTTTTTCACTATGTCGCTCAGATGTTGTAAGCTACGGAGATCTGGCTATTCGCAGGGGAATGATGAAATTATATGGTCTTAATGAACTGACGAAAGATAAATTTAATAGATACAGAAAGAGATACTCACCTTATGGTTCTATAGCGTCATTATATCTATGGGCGCTTTCTGTGCAATAATCCAATCTTTAATTTGGAATCATAGTTTCATAAAACTAATACATAATTAATGTTTGTATTTGAAGATCATGAATCGGAACATATAGGAGCATTATTCGTCAAATTTATAGAATAGATTAAAGTCATGGAGGAAGTTAAGATGAGAAGAATCAGCATAATGCTCCTTATACTTATAGCAGTGCTAAGCGTTGTTGCCTGCTCAAAACCAGCCGAACCCCAGGGGGGAGATAATTCTAATAGTAATAACGTAACATTAAAAGCAAAAATTATTGATATTAATGAAGCATCTTTATTAGTTGCAAATATGGCAAAGGATGCGCACCCGTCAGATATTTATGTGATAAATATAGGAAATTCAAATATTAAGACTGCTGATGGTAGTGATGCAGCTATAACTGATCTGAAGACAGGGATGTTAATAGATATAGTATTTGACGGAACAGTAATGGAAAGCTTTCCAATGCAGCTAGGCAATATAGAAAGATTGATTATAAAAAGCCAGGGAGAAGATATTGCAGGGTTATATAAGAAAGTGATAGATGATTTGTATAAAGTGGATCCAGGTTTAAATGATAATATCAGTATTCTTGCTTTTGATTTTACAAAGGTAACTAATATTACTGAGACTGAGAAGTCCGCATTGATATATCTTATAGGGAATACCTACAAGATGGAAGCCTTTGCAGCTACTTACGATGAGCTATGTGAGCAGGGGTATATAGATAAGGATAAATTGTATTTCGAAAAGGGATTGCTGTTTAGTATTGAAGATACAGCTATTACCAACAAAAGCTTTATGTTTAATGCATCAAAATGGCGCAGCGGACTTGGAGCATACTTTTTTAATGACTGCACTGCCACAAAAACTGAAGATGGTTGGAGTTATAGCATAGGTGCAGAAATGATATCATAGAGGGGATAGAATTGAGATATCGTTGCTTGATATTAGACCATGATGATACAGTTGTTAAAAGCACGCCAGACATTCATTATCCATCTTTTGTTGAAGCTTTAAAGGTATTAAGACCGGATATGAAGCCATTATCTCTAGAAGAGTTTGTAAGCTATTGTTTCTATCCAGGCTTTTCTGAATTATGTAAAAGCATATTGAAGTTCAGCGAAGATGAGCAGCAGTACCAATACAAAATATGGAGAAGTTATACAATCACTAAGACACCTGATTTTTATCCTGGCATGAGGCAGTTGATAATAGAGTATAAGAAATCAGGCGGTATAATATCTGTGGTATCTCATTCGGAAAGTGAGAAGATTAGCAGGGATTATATGTATAATTGCTGGTTGACACCGGATTTAATATTCGGCTGGGAATTGGGTGAGGATAAGAGAAAGCCTAACTCTTTTCCAATAATTGAGACTATGAAAAAGTTCAATTTGGATAGAGATGATATTTTAGTAGTAGATGACTTGAAGCCTGGATTGGATATGGCAAGAAGTTGTGAAATAGCATTTGCAGCAGCAGGCTGGTCACATATTATACCTGAGATTAAGAATTACATGGAAGCAAATTCGGATTATTATTTTACAACAGTTGATTCATTCAAGGAGTTTTTGTTTACAGAAGAGTAAGTTATCAAGATGACTGGGAGGATTGACTGTGAAATACAGAAGAATTCATTTAAATTCCTGCGGTGAAAGTGTAAACGATCTTTTAGATCAAATTGCAAAATGGCATAATACTACATCAAGGCTACGGATAAAAAAATTGCGATATAGTACCATCGCAATTTTTTTGTCCATTTTCTACTTCAAATTTTCAGGGTTTAGACATTCTAACTCATTTAATACAAATCTGCCGTCTTTTCTTACCAACACATCGTCAAACCAGATTTCTCCTCCACCATATTCAGGTGTTTGGATAAATACCAAATCCCAGTGTATGGCTGATTTGTTTCCATTGAAGCAATCATCATATGAGCTGCCCGGTGTGAAGTGGAAGCTTCCCATTATTTTCTCATCAAACAAAGTATCTTTCATAGGTTTTGTTATATAGGGATTAACGCCTATGGCGAACTCTCCTACATAACGAGCTCCTTCATCGGTATCAAATATCTTATTTATTCTCTCAGTATCATTAGCTGTGGCATTTATAATTTTACCCTTTGAAAATTCCAATCTTATATTTTCAAAGGTAAAACCCTGGTATTCAGAGGGTGTATTGTATGTTATATACCCTTCTACAGAGTCTCTTACAGGTGCTGTATATATTTCACCGTCTGGAATATTAGCTTCACCGGAGCATTTTATTGCTTTCATGCCCTTAATTGAAAAAGTCAGATCAGTATCCTTGCCTGTAATCCTTACTTTGTCTGTCTTATCCATCAATTCTTTCAAAGGATCCATAGCCTTATCCATTTTTGAATAATCAAGACAGCAGACATTGAAGAAGAAATCTTCAAATTTTTCTGTGCTCATACCTGCCATCTGAGCCATTGAGTGACTGGGATATCTCATGACACACCATTTAGTGTGAGGAACTCGAATATCAGAATGAACAGGCTTAGACCAATACTTCATGTAAATACTCATCTTATCCTCAGGGATATCAGACCACTCTGATGAATTTAGAGCGCCTCTAATACCTATGTATGCTTGCATTTTTTTCATTCTTTCAGCTTCAAAATACGAAATAGCCTGCATATGTTCTTCATTGGTATTTTTGATCAAATCCTTCATAATCTTTCTGTTTTTTATAGTGACAAATGGATTTCCACCTGCTTTATAACATTCAGCTACTAACTCTGAAGCCAATTCAATACCTGTATCAAATACTTCAATAAGAAGATTTTCGCCCGGTTTCAAGCTTACCGAGTAATTTATAAGATTCTTAGCTAATTGAGATATTCTGGGATCCTTCAAATTAATACCTCCAAACTAATATATTATATAATTATATTACTTTATCTATATCAAATTATATCATAATGTAATTAATGTATATAGAAATTTAATGAGGAAAATATAATTATATACTATATTATTGTAATATATTAAAACACAAAAAACGAGGAATATAATGAAGTATTATTTCTTGGAGTGAATAATATGGATGTTATTGAAAAAGTATATGGAGAAGGCTTCAAAACTATACTATGGTTTATTAAGCCTTTCAAAAAATACTTTGTCAAAACTTATTGTGAAGTTCATATGTTTATAAACAAGAGAGCATTGGAAATATTAAGAAATGATGGACATGTGGAGGCATATGATCTGCTGAGTCAGTATCTTCATCAGATAAACACAGGTGTGTATTGGGCAGATCAGGATTTCAGAAGCAGGGAACATTTTTATAATCCATATACTCACAAAGGCTTATATGGCTGCAAATCTTCCAGGCAGAAGTTTGCCCGCTACTATAGCTGTGCTAAGGTTTATTGGGATTCTGGAGATAAGGAGATGGCTATGACATACCTGGGAGCAGCAGTACATCTGATACAGGATGCTACCGTTCCTCAGCATGGCAATGTTATTCTGCTTAAAAGCCATAGAAGTTTTGAAAATTGGATAAAAAAGGTTCATGATAACTTTGAAAGCTATGCTGCTTCAGAAGGTGGCATATATCTTGGTAATGCTTATTCATATATAGAATATAACGCAAAGAATGCTATAGCTATATACAGGAGATATTCAACTATAACAAACAGAGCAGAAAGGTTCCACAAAATTGCGGGACAGATATTCCCAATGGCACAAAGGACAACGGCAGGTTGTTTTCTAGATTTCTATAATGATATTCAAAATTCAAAAGGGGGCTCAAATACAATATATTGTAATTAATGAAGATTAGAAATAAAGGCGCCGGATTGGCGCCTAAATACCATATGACCCCCTAAAAAAACCATCAATATATAATATGATAATGGGCTCAAAAGTTTCCTTTACCTGCTTAATTTTAAAAACTCGTTCAAGTCAAAGGATATTAATCTATTTTCTGTATTATCCATCGGGTTTTTTATATTGAATACTATATGCTTTCCTTCTTCCAAGCTGCCAATTACATCAACATAAAATACTTCAAATCTAACATATTTCATTTTTTGTCTTACATCCATTGATTTAAGTTCAGGCATATAATTCTCAATTAATTCTTCATTTTTCAAGAAATTATTTACAGCATTTTTTATCTCTGAATGATCATATCTTATGATGCAGCTAGGCATGTTGCTTCCAATTGACTTGAAAAAGTCGAATTTTATAAGCTCATTAAACAATGTTGTAACCTCTGTATTTTGCGTAGCAAATTTGTAAAGAAGCTCATAATGTTCCGCAACTTTAAGCGGCATATCAAAAGCAAAATTACATAAATAGAAATACCCTAATTCTTTAAAGAAATCGAAGGGGCTGCAGTAATGCTCTTTCATCAAATATTCCAGGCTTTTTTCAAACCTTCCGGAGTTATTAAATATTTCAACAAGTTCTTCAATCACTTTTAAGTCCAATATGTCATCATAGCTTAACCATTTTGTTGATAGTACTTCATAAGGTGGATGCTCATTATACACTATGCCGTGCTTCTCCGCATCCATTTTAAGCTTCGAACCTCTAAGAAGCTTAAGAAATCCAAGCTGAAGCATCTGAGGCTTTAATGAATATACATTATTGAATGATCTTTCAAAGCTTTTAATATCTTCATAAGGCAGACCGGCTATCAAATCAAGATGTATGTGGCAGTTTCCTAGTTCTACTATCTTAGATATATTATCTTTTATTTCTTCAAAGCTCTCATTTCGATCAATTGCTTCCAATGTATTTACATTTGTTGACTGGATTCCTATCTCAAATTGAAAAATTCCTTTTGGCGCTTTTTTTACTGTATTTAAAAAATCTGAATCAATCAGTTTTGCAGAAATTTCGAAATGAAAATTAGTATTGCCTTTTCTGCTCAAAATATGTTCCATTATCTCTAAGGATCTTTTTTTATTGCAGTTAAAGGTTCTGTCAACAAGCTTTACTTGTTTCACATTATTGCTTATAAATACATCTATATCTCTAAACACTCTATCAAGAGAAAAGTATCTTACACCGGGCTCAATAGATGATAAGCAGTATTGGCATTTAAAAGGACAACCTCTGGATGTTTCATAATATATGATCTTATTCTCCAAGTCATTAAAATCATCATAAGGAAATGGAATTTCATCAAGGTTGGCTATAGGGCTTCTTGCATTATTAACATTAACTGTTCCACTTGACCTGTATGCTAAACCTTCTATATTTTTATACTGTTTATCTTTAAGAAGATGGTCTGCAAAATGATAAAAGGTTTCCTCACCTTCACCAAATATTATATAATCAATCCAGGGGTTGCTTTTCATGGTAGATTCTACATCATAGGAGACTTCAGGACCGCCAAGCACAATTATGGAATCAGGCATTATCTTTTTCAGGCTAGGTCCTAGCTTCATGATAAATTCCCAATTCCAAATATAACATGAAAAAGCCAGCACTTTGCTGTGGGATAAATATATATGCTTAATTATTTTATCAAAGCTGTCGTTTATGCTGAACTCAAGAATATTGGAATTTATACCCTTTTTATTGAGGTAGCTTCTTATATATCTAACTGCCAGATTGGAGTGAATAAACCTGGAGTTCAAGGCTATCAGGGTAATGTTAATATTGTTATTCATGATTATCCTCCGTAAGTATTTCTTCTTGTATTAATTATACCAGTAATTGCAAATAATTATTGTTATAATTATAAAATTATATCACATAATTCTTAATCTACCATTGACAATAGTTTGATAAATGAAAATATGTGAGGTGACAATATGGACAAAAGAGAAATAAGCCGCATACTGGAAGAGATAGGACTTATGCTTGAGTTAAAAGGTGATAATCCATTTAAAATCAGGGCTTATGTAAATGGTGCCAGGATATTGGAGACTCTTGAAGGAAACTTAAATGACTATATTGAAGATGGGAAAATAGTGGGAGTTAAGGGTATAGGGGAGGCACTATCGGATAAAATCATAGAACTTTATGAAACAGGCAGATTGGAATTCTATGAAAATCTAAAAAAGTCAATACCCTCAGGACTTTTTGATATACTGAAGATTCAAGGCATTGGTCCTAAGAAGGTGAAGATACTATATGAAAAGCTGGGTATAGAAAGCCTGGGAGAACTTGAATATGCCTGCAGGGAAAATCGCCTTGTTGAGCTGGACGGTTTTGGAGAAAAGACTCAGAGCAAGATTCTGAAAGGGATACAGGATATAAAGAAATTTACTGGCCAGTATTTGTATGGATATGTAATAGAAGATGCAGAATCAATCAAGAATAAGCTGTTGCAATCCTCCTTGGTAAAAAGATGTGAAATAGCAGGAAGCCTGAGGAGAAAAAAAGAAGTGGTTAAAGATATAGATATTCTTGCCAGCTCAGATGAGCCATCGAAGCTAATGGACTATTTCACTACCTTTGAGGAGATTGATGAGGTTATTTCAAAGGGAGAGACAAAGACTTCAGTCAGGTTGAAATTAGGAATAATGATGGATCTGCGAGTGGTGGAAGATTATCAGTTCCCTTATGCACTGCATCATTTTACAGGCAGCAAGGAGCATAATACTGCTCTCAGGCACAGAGCTAAGGCAATGGGGATAAAGATAAATGAATATGGTCTATTCAGAGGTGATGAGTTAATTTCTTGCAAAGATGAAGAAGAGATATTTAGAGCATTGGGACTTGATAATATTCCTCCTGAGCTAAGAGAAAACATGGGCGAGATTGAAGCAGCAGAAAAGGGAAATCTCCCCGAATTAGTTGATATCAGTGACTTGAAGGGAGTGCTTCATATACATACAAGATACAGCGATGGTTCTTCAGATATAGCACATATGGCTGATATGGCAAAAAGAATGGGCTTCAGTTATATAGGGATATCGGATCACAGCCGCTCTGCCTTTTATGCCAGGGGGCTGAAGGAAGATGATATAAAAAGGCAGATTGAAGAAATTGACCGATATAACGAAAAGTCCAAGGATTTTAAAATATTTAAGGGTATTGAATCTGACATATTGCCTGATGGTTCCTTGGATTATGATGATAGTATATTGTCCCTGTTTGATTTTGTAATAGCTTCTATTCATTCAAATATGGGGATGGAAAGAGAAAAAATGACGCAAAGAATAATAAACTCTGTGAAAAATAGATATACTACAATTCTAGGACATATGACAGCAAGGATTCTTCTGGCACGGGAAGCATGTGATATGGACGTTTATGCAGTATTGGATGCAGCGGCGGAAAACAATACAATAATAGAAATTAATTCTGATCCACAGAGGCTGGATCTGGATTGGAGATATGTGAAGTATGCTAAGTCGAAGGGTGTGAAGTTTGCGATAAACTCGGACGCTCATAGCGTTGAAGGATTAAAGAATGTAATATTTGGTATAGGTATAGCTCGAAAGGGCTGGCTGAAGGCTGGAGATATAGTTAATTGTATGAGTTTTAAAGAATTGGGGGATTATTTTGAAGAGATTAGAAGATAAAGCATTGTTAGTTATAGAAAAGCTGAGTGAGACTTATCCTGAAGCAAAATGTGAGCTAAACTTTGGAAATACTTTTCAACTTTTAGTAGCGACCATGCTGAGTGCCCAATCTACAGATAGAAAGGTAAACGAGATTACAGAAGAACTATTTAAGCACTATAAAACTCCTGAGGATTTTTTGAGCATGACGCAGGCTGAACTTGAAGAGAAAATAAGAAAAATAGGCCTATATAGGAATAAAGCTAAGAATATCCACGAAATGTGCCGTATTCTTCTGACAAAATTCAACGGAAAAGTACCGGATAATATGGAAGATTTAATGTCACTGCCCGGTGTGGGAAGAAAAACTGCCAATGTGGTGTTAAGCAATGGCTTTGGTATTCCGGCAATTGCTGTGGATACTCATGTTTTTAGGGTATCTAATAGAATAGGTCTTGCTAATAGCAATAGTGTGGATGAAACTGAAAAGCAATTGATGAGCGTATTACCGAAGGATAAGTGGTCGTTGGCTCATCATCTTCTAATCTGGCATGGAAGAAGGATTTGTGAAGCCAGAAAACCAAAATGCAAAATTTGTCCCATTGCAGAAAATTGTGATTATTTTAACAAGAAAACGCAATAAATTAGCTAGTATTATATACAAATATGAATATAAATTCATTTATTCAAAATATGGAAGTATAAGTAAACTTGCTTAAAGATTTTAGCTTATGATATAATTTTAATAATTGCAAATTTAGTGTAATTGTACAATTATTTGAACAATTGCAATGCAGGAGTTTTTGTTTTAGTGACGAATAAGTATCAATGTTTGGGCTTGGAGAGAAAAATTACTAAGTGCTCTGTATTATGGGAAATACCTTCATAAAAATGCAAAATCCAAATGAGGAGGTGAGGCGATGGCGAAAGAGGCTATAGCATTAGTAAAGGATGCAGAAGAGAAAGCCAGAACTTTATTACAGGAAGCAATCCAAGCTTCAAAAAAATCAAAACAGGAAGCAGAAGAAGCAGCAGAAAAGGAATTTAACAGAATTCTATCAGAAGCTAAGGAAGAAGCAGAGAAAATAAAGAAGAAAGCGGCAGATGAAGGAGAATCATTAGCAGAGCCAATAATACAAAAAGGTATCAAAGAGGCAAATGAATTAAGAGACATTGCAAGCAAAGACTTAGACTCAGCAGTCAACATTATTATCGAGAGGGTTGTGAACGCAAATGGCAATAGTTAAAATGAGTAATTTCAGCTTATTTGCCTTTGATTCAGAGAGGGAAAATCTTCTCCATGAGCTTCAAAAATTCAAATATGTTCATTTCCTTGATTTAGATGAAGATGAATCCCTTAAAGATGAGGGTTTGCAAAGCGTTGAAATTCCCGAAAATGTAGTAGCCATTGAAGAGGAAATAATAAAAGTTAAGTATTCTATTGACTTACTATCAAAATATTATGTTAAAGATAGTGGTTTAAAGGCTATGAAGAAGGGAAAAGAAAACTTAAGCTTTGTGGAACTGGAGAATAAAGCCTCCAAAATTGATTATCATGGGGTTTACAATAAGCTGAAAGAGCTTGACACAAAGAAAGAAGCCTTAAATCAGGAAGTAACAAAGCTGAATACATTAATTGAAGAATTGCGCCATTGGATTAAGCTTGATACTCCTATTAAGGACTTAAGTTCATTTGAGCATAGCCAGATATTTTTGGGTACTATTCCCAAGAAACTGAAGCTAAAAGCCCAAAGTGAGCTGGCAGTTGCAGAATTAACCTATTTTGAAATTATTAGTGAAGATAAGGACAATATTTATGTAGCGGTCCTAACATATAAGACAGAAGAAGAGACTGTGAAAGATATACTAAGAAATAACAGCTTCTCAGCGTTAAAGCTAATAGGCGAGAATACACCTGAGAGAGAAATCGCTCTAACAAATGATAGAATCAGAGAGCTAGAAGCTAGAATCTCTGAGTATGAGAAGGAAATCAAAGGTTTATCAGATAATCTGCCAGATCTTGAAATTGTTTATGATTACTTGATGAATGTAAAATTGAGAACTGTAGCGTCAGAAAACTTTTTGAAAACAGAAAGTGTAAATATTATCAGGGGCTATGTTCCTACGGACATGGCTGGCGAGTTCGCTGAAACAGTAAAGGCAGCTCTTGATAATGTTTATTATCTTGAAATTAAAGAAGCTGACGCTGATGATCCAAATGTACCAATACTGCTTAAGAATTCAAAGTTTGCTCAATCCTTTGAATCGTTGACAAGTATGTATGCATTGCCAAAGTATAATGAGGTGGATCCTACACCATTTTTGGCTCCGTTTTATCTGATTTTCTTCGGTATGATGTTGGCTGATATTGGTTACGGTTTGGCATTGCTCATTGGTACTGCCGTTGCTCTTAAATTATTTAACCTATCCGAGAATCAAAAGAATTTTATGAGATTTTTCCACTATCTAAGCTATCCAACCATAGTTTGGGGCTTAATATACGGTTCATTCTTAGGCGGTATTATACCAATGCCTGCTTTGATTGATCCAGCAACTGAATATTTTAATATCCTGATCATATCAATTGTATTTGGTATATTCCATTTATACTTTGGATTAGGATTAAAAGCATATCTAAGCATAAAAGAAGGCAAATATCTGGATGCGCTATTCGATGTAGGCTTCTGGTATATGGCCCTGACTGGTGGTATTGGATTTCTACTGCCATCTTTTATAGAGCTACCATCCATGATTAAAAACATATCACTTGTGGTTATGATAATTGGAATGGCAGGAATAGTTGCAACAGGTGGAAGAGAGTCGAAAAGCATCGCCGGCAAAGCTGTAGGCGGCTTATATAGCTTATATGGCATTTCAAGTTATGTAGGAGATTTCGTATCCTACTCCAGACTTATGGCTCTGGGATTATCCGGTGGATTTATCGGTGGTGCCATCAATATGATAGCTGGAATGCTGTTTGATTCTGGAATAATTGGAATAATTGCTGGTGTCGTTGTTTTCATCGGCGGTCAGTTTTTCAATATATTCCTTAGTGCACTTGGTGCATATGTCCATTCAATAAGACTTATCTTTGTAGAATTCTTCGGTAAGTTCTACGAAGGTGGAGGTAAACCATTTAATTTATTCAGAAGTGAAGCAAAATATATAAACTTAAAATAAGTTAGGAGGAAAAATAAATGAATTTTTCAGAATTTTTGGTTCAAAATGGTGGAGTATTTTTTGCAGGGCTTGGTGCTGCCATAGCTGTATTTCTTTCAGGTATAGGATCTGCTAAAGGTGTTGGCATAGTTGGTGAGGCCGCTGCAGGCCTAATGATTGAAGAACCTGAGAAATTTGGTAAATCCCTTGTATTACAACTATTGCCAGGTACACAGGGTCTTTATGGATTTGTTATTGGACTATTGGTATTAGGCAAGTTAAGTGTAGGAATGCCATTAAATGAAGGTTTATATATATTTGCTGCTTGTCTTCCAATAGGTTTTGTTGGCTGGTTATCAGCTATAGCACAGGGCAAGACTGCAGCTGCAGGTATCGCAATTCTTGCAAAAAATGAAGAGCAATCTACAAAAGGTATTATCTATGCTGTTATGGTTGAGACCTATGCTCTGTTAGCATTTGTAACTTCCCTAATCCTTGTGAACGCAGTAAGTTTCTAGAAAATCTAAGGATGTGAAGATATGTCGAATTTAGAGAATCTTACAAATAAAATTCTGGAAGATGCCAGGATTGAAGCTGATAGAATAATGGAAGAATCAGCTAAAATCAATAAAGATATTATGGACTCAAAGATTAATGAGGCCAATGAGAAAAAGAAGAAAATAATAGAAAAAGCTGCCATTGAAGCAGCTATGATAAAGGATAGAATAGTATCTAATGCAGAATTGAAGGTTAGAGATGAAAAATTAAAGATAAAGCAGGAAATTATAGATAAAGTCTTTGACTTATCTAAGGAAAGACTGAAACAACTGCCGGAAGATGAATATATAAAGTTTTTGACCAATAATTTAAAATCCATGAACTTGAAAGGATCAGAAATATTAATTGTACCAGAAAAGATGAAGGCAAAGGTAAAGGCTGTAGAGTCTTTACCAAAGGTTTCTGAAAATGAAACAGTAGATTCTGGGTTTATATTGAAAGATAATGATATAACAATTAATTTCGAATTTGATTCTTTGGTAGATTATTTGAGGGAAGAACTAGAAAGCGAAATAGCAAAACATCTTTTTAAAGAATAGGAGTGATTTCATGGATAGGATGGATTTTATCCAAGCTGTAACTAGAACCAGGGTCCTTGAAAAAAAGCTCCTATCAAAGGCTAGAATAGATAGGATGATTGATGCTAAAGATATTGGAGAAGTTTTCAAAGCTCTTAGTGAAACTGAATACTCAAATGCTGTTGCAGGAGTATCACGTGATGAGGATTATGAAAACATATTATCTGCTGAGTTAAAAAGAGTATATAAGCTGATGAGAGAAGTGTCAAAGGATCAGGTTGTTGTAGATTTAATGGCGCTAAAATATGATTATCATAATCTGAAAGTTCTAGTTAAAGAAAGGAAATTAAATAAAGATCTATCCCAGCTGTATATACCAATAGGATCTACTGATTTTAAAAAGATAAGAGATGCATTTATAGAAGGCAATCTTAGGGATGTTCAGCCTGAATTCAGAGAAGCCATAGAAGCTGTTTTACAGGATTTTGAGATAAATAAGGATCCCCAAAGGATAGATGTGATTTTTGACAGGTTTTATTTCCAACATTTATATAAGATGGCTCAAAGTACAGGAATCCAATTGTTTGTGGACTATGTAAAGGATATGATAGACTTTACCAATATAAAGTCTTCTATCCGATTAAAGAAGCAAGGTAAGGATATGAATTTCTTAGAAGAAGTGCTACTTCCCAATGGAAACATTGATAAGGATGCTATATTGATGAGTTATAACGATTCTATTGATTCTATGATAACAAGATACAAAAATTATAGAATAGGCCCAGGCCTTTTGAAAGGATTAGAATCCTATAGGGCTACTAATAGATTATCCGACCTTGAGAAGTATATGGATAACTATCTGCTTGATATAAATAAGCCATCGAAGTATGTAAATTTTGGACCAGAGCCCATTTTTTCTTATCTAGTGGCGAAGGAAGCAGAAATAAAGACATTGAGAATTATTATGGTTTCAAAGCTGAACAAGCTTTCTCCTGAAGCCACAAGAGAAAGGGTGCGTGATTTATATGTTTAAAGTTGCTGTAGTTGGAGATAAGGATTCCATACTTGCTTTCAAGGCGCTAGGGGTAGATGTCTTTTCAGTTTATGATAGTGACGAAGCCAGAAGAACGGTTGACACTATTGCCCGAAATAACTATGGTATTATATTTATCACTGAACAAATCGCTAGTTTGATACCAGATACCATAGAACGATATGATAAAGAGATAATCCCTGCGGTAATACTCATACCAAGCAATCAAGGGACATTGAATATTGGTATGAGTAGAATAAACAAGAATGTGGAAAAAGCCGTAGGATCAAATATATTATAGAAGGAGAGGGCTTATCTTGAAAGTTGGGAGAATTATAAAGGTATCTGGCCCCTTAGTTGTTGCAGAGGGGATGGATGAAGCTAATGTATATGATGTGGTTCATGTTTCAAATAACAGACTTATTGGTGAAATAATAGAAATGAGAGGTGACAGAGCCTCAATACAGGTATATGAAGAAACAACAGGCATAGGCCCTGGAGACCCAGTGTATACCACAGGAGAACCTCTATCCGTTGAACTTGGACCAGGCTTGATAGAAGCTATGTTTGACGGAATTCAGAGACCGCTTGAAGCAGTGAGAGCAATAGCAGGAGATTTCCTTGCCAGAGGAACAGAAGTAAAAAGCCTTGACAGAGAGAAAAAGTGGTATTTCAAGCCTACAGTAAAAGTGGGAGATAAGGTTGAACAAGGCGATATTATTGGAACAGTACAAGAAACGCCTGTAGTAATTCATAAAATAATGGTTCCAATAGGTATTTCCGGTGTGGTAACAGAAATAAAAGAAGGCGAGTTTACTGTAGTCGATGATATATGTACTTTGGATGGAAAAACTAAATTGCAGATGATGCAAAAATGGCCAGTAAGAAAGGGAAGAGGATTTAAGAGAAAATTGAATCCCACAATTCCACTGCTGACAGGACAAAGGGTTATTGATACTTTCTTCCCAGTGGCTAAAGGCGGAACTGCTGCTATTCCAGGACCCTTCGGCTCCGGCAAGACAGTAGTTCAACATCAGCTTGCAAAATGGGCTGATGCTGAGATAGTTGTATATGTAGGCTGCGGAGAACGTGGTAATGAGATGACAGACGTTCTTATGGAGTTCCCGGAGATTAAAGATCCAAGAACAGGTGAATCTTTGATGAAGAGAACCGTTCTTATTGCAAATACTTCAAATATGCCGGTTGCAGCCAGAGAAGCATCAATTTATACAGGAATAACAATTGCTGAATATTTCAGAGATATGGGATATTCAGTGGCAATAATGGCTGATTCAACTTCAAGATGGGCTGAGGCACTAAGAGAAATGTCCGGACGACTTGAAGAAATGCCAGGAGATGAAGGTTACCCTGCATATCTTGCGTCACGTGCAGCTGAATTCTATGAAAGAGCAGGTAAAGTAGTTTGCTATGGAAGTGATGAAAGAGAAGGTGCAGTAACAGTTATAGGTGCAGTATCCCCTCCAGGAGGAGATATTTCCGAACCTGTTTCTCAGGCAACCCTCAGAATAGTTAAAGTTTTCTGGAGCCTGGATTATGCACTTTCCTATAAGAGACACTTCCCGGCTATAAACTGGTTAAACTCCTATTCCTTGTATCAATCAAAAATTGATGAATGGATGAATCAGAATGTAGATCCTGATTTTGCTGCCAACAGAGCAAAGGCTATGAGTCTTTTGCAGGATGAAACAGGATTGTTGGAGATAGTAAGGTTGGTTGGTAGAGATTCTCTTTCTGAAGAAGATCAGTTAAAACTTGAGGCTACAAAGTCTATTAGAGAAGATTTCCTGCAGCAGAATGCTTTCCACGAAGTTGATACCTTCTGCTCACTGAAAAAGCAAAACAAGATGCTCAAATTGGTATTAAACTTCTATGATCAAGGCATGAGAGCATTGAAACAAGGGGTCTATCTAAAAGACATTCTCAATATGGATGTAAGAAACAGGATAGCTCGTGCTAAATATATTGCAGAGGACAACATAGATGAAATAGATAAAATCAACGAAGAATTGGTAGCCAGCATAGATAATCTAATAAGCAAAGGAGGTATCCTTGATGCTTAAAGAATATAGAACCGTTAGAGAAGTAGTAGGTCCCTTGATGGTAGTGGAAGGTGTAGAAGGAGTAAAATATGAGGAACTGGTTGAGATAGAGCTTCATACCGGAGAAAAAAGGCGTGGAAGAGTTCTGGAAGTCAATGAAGACAAGGCTATGATTCAGCTCTTTGAAGGATCTGGCGGTATAAACCTGAAAAATACCAGTGTAAGGTTTTTAGGCAAACCATTGGAGCTAGGGGTTTCGCCAGATATGATAGGCAGAGTATTTGACGGCCTTGGCCGCCCAAAAGATAACGGACCTAAAATAATTCCTGAAAAAAAGGTTGACATAAATGGTGTGCCAATGAACCCTGTTGCGAGAGACTATCCAAATGAGTTCATTCAAACTGGAATATCATGTATAGATGGTCTTAATACTCTGGTTAGAGGTCAAAAGCTTCCTATATTCTCTGGATCAGGTTTGCCCCATAATGAACTTGCAGCTCAGATAGCAAGACAGGCTACTGTTTTGGGCACCGAAGAGAAATTTGCTGTTGTATTTGCAGCAATGGGTATTACATTTGAAGAGGCTCAGTTCTTTATTGATGACTTTACAAAAACCGGTGCTATAGATAGGGCTGTATTGTTCATTAATCTGGCTGATGACCCTGCCATAGAAAGAATTGCAACACCTCGTATGGCTCTTACATGTGCTGAATACTTGGCTTTTGAAAGAGACATGCATGTATTGGTTATTTTAACAGATATGACCAATTATGCAGAAGCATTGAGAGAAATATCTGCAGCCAGAAAGGAAGTTCCAGGAAGAAGAGGATACCCTGGATATCTGTATACTGACCTTTCAACAATATATGAAAGAGCAGGAAGAGTAAGGGGAAGAAAGGGCTCCATCACTCAGATTCCTATACTTACAATGCCTGAGGATGATATAACTCATCCAATACCTGATTTGACCGGATATATAACAGAAGGACAGATTATCCTATCCAGAGAATTGTATAAGAGAGGATTGCAACCACCAATAAATGTTGTGCCTTCTCTTTCAAGACTTAAGGATAAGGGTATAGGTAAAGGCAAAACAAGAGAAGATCATGCTGATACTATGAATCAGCTGTATGCAGCATATACTTCCGGTAGAGAAGCAAGAGAGTTGGCTACAATACTTGGAGAATCTGCTCTTTCTGATGCTGACAGAGCGTTTGCAAAGTTTGCTGAAGAATTTGATAAGCGCTATGTAAATCAAGGCTATCAAACCAATAGAAGCATAATTGACACCTTGGATCTAGGTTGGGAACTGTTGAGAATAATCCCAAGAAGTGAACTTAAGAGAATCAGAGATGAATATCTTGATAAATATCTGCCACAAGAAGATAAAGGGGCTGAGTAGATGGCTAAGCTGAATGTGAATCCTACTCGTATGGAGATGTCCAATCTGAAAAAAAGATTGGCTACTGCCAAAAGAGGACATAAACTCCTTAAAGATAAGCAAGACGAGCTTATGAGGAGATTCATCGAGTTGATAAAGCAAAACAAGTCCCTGAGAATGGAAGTAGAAAAAGAGCTTCAGGATTCTTTCAAGGACTTTTTGATAGCCAGAGCTGTAATGTCACCTGAAATGCTTGAGGAAGCAGTAGCTTATCCAAAGGAAAGCATTACTGTAGATATAAAGAAAAAGAATGTTATGAGTGTATATGTACCTGTTATGAATTTTATCCGAAAGCTTGAAGGAGACGAAGGCAGCATATATCCCTATGGTTTTGCCCAGACTTCATCTGAGCTGGATGATGCCATAGCAAAACTCTATGGTATTATGTCAAAACTGTTGGAACTAGCCGAAGTAGAAAAGGCTTGCCAGCTGATGGCAGATGAAATTGAAAAAACAAGAAGAAGGGTAAATGCTCTTGAATATAGAACTATACCTGATTTAGTAGAAACCATAAGGTTTATAAGAATGAAACTTGATGAAAACGAGAGAAGCACTATAACTCGTCTTATGAAGGTAAAAGATATAATCAGCAAGGAAGCATGATAATTATTTATGTAATAATCCCGCAGCATGTAAGGTGCTGCGGGTTCTTTTTTCTCCGCTTGACATGTACAAGCATTTAAACTTATAATCATTAACAGCTAGATATTAGCAGAACTTTATAGAAACAGACTTATTTTCAAGGATTGGAGATGTTCGAATGAATCCTGTTGCATTTGAGATTTTTGGCATAGCTGTGAGATGGTATGGTATACTCATATCCTTAGGTATGCTCCTGGGAATAATAATTGCATATTTTGAAGCAAAAAGACTGGGTTATAACCCTGATGATATAATTGATCTGGCTTTATGGGCCATACCCTCTGCATTGGTTGGTGCAAGACTTTATTATGTTATATTTCAATGGGAGTATTATAAAGGTGATATATTAAGAATACTGAATACAAGAGAAGGCGGCCTGGCTATACATGGAGGCATAATTGGCGGTGTTCTTGCAGGATACCTGTTTACCCGAATAAAGAAGCTGCCTTTCTGGAAAACTGCTGATATAGTTGCACCATCAATAGCATTAGGTCAGGCAATAGGAAGATGGGGAAATTTTATCAATGGGGAAGCTCATGGCGGTCCAACGGATCTTCCATGGGGTATCATTGTAGATGGTGTTAAAGTGCATCCCACTTTCTTATATGAATCATTATGGGATTTTGGATTATTTATTTTTCTCATGTTATTACGCAAGAAGAAAAAAATTAACGGACAGATTTTTCTGCTATATGGCATCATATATTCTGCAGGAAGGTTCTGGGTAGAAGCGCTGAGAACTGACAGTTTAATGTTTTTTGGTATGAGAGTAGCTCAATTGATTAGCATATTAACAATAATAGTATTTGGTATATTGTTTTACTATAAAAAAAGACAGGAAAATTAAAAGTGTTTATACTAAATAAGTGATACTAATGATGCATTAGTTAATAGTTCTAATGCATCATTAATATTTTTTTGTTTATTTTTTCATATTTACTGGAAGGATTTTTAAATAATGTAGAGAATAATACTAATAGTGGTACGAAGTGGGGTAAAGTGGTAGATAGTGAAGCAAAATAGTAAAATAGATATGTAAAGTGGTGGCTAGGATGTTCATAGGCGAGTATAGACATAGCCTAGATAGCAAAAACAGGCTCATTATGCCTGCAAAATTCAGGGACGAGCTAGGTCAAACCTTTGTTATGACAAAAGGTTTGGATAATTGTCTTTTTATTTACTCAGCAGAAGAGTGGAAGATTATAGAGAATAAATTGAAGTCTCTGCCTATGACAAATAAAGATGCCAGAGCTTTTGTAAGATTTTTCTTTGCAGGTGCCACTGAATGTGAAATAGACAAGCAGGGTAGGGTGTTGATACCCTCAAACTTAAAGGAATTTGCCAGAATTGATAAGGATGTCGTGATTATTGGAGTATCAACAAGACTGGAAATATGGAGCGTTGATGAATGGAATAAATTCAATAATGATGCAAATATTAGCTATGAAGATGTGGCTGAAAAAATGTCTCAGCTAGGAATATAGAGATAGAAGGTGATTATTTGGATTTTGTTCATGTTCCGGTTTTGTTAGATGAATGCATAGAAGGATTGAATATTAAAAATGGTGGCATTTATGTTGACGGTACCATAGGTGGTGCTGGCCATTCAAAAGAAATAGCAAAGTTTATGGGACCAGACGGTATTTTAATCGGCATTGATCAGGATATAAATGCTATAAATGCAGCAACAGAACGATTAAAAGCTTATGGAGACCGTGTAAAGATTATAAACGACAACTTCAAGAATATGAAATCAATTGTTCATAGTCTAGGATTTGATAAAGTTGACGGAATATTGCTGGATCTTGGAGTATCATCTCATCAGTTGGATGAGGGAGAAAGAGGATTCAGCTATATGAAAGATGCAGCTTTGGATATGCGTATGGACAGAAATAATCCATTAACAGCAGAAATCATAGTTAATGAATGGTCAGAAGAGGAAATTCACAATATTATAAAGCAATATGGAGAAGAACGATGGGCCAAAAGAATAGCTGAATTCATAGTAAGAGAAAGACAAAAGCAGAGAATTGCAAGCACACAGCAACTGGTAGATATAATAAAAAATGCTATCCCTGCTTCTGCCAGAAGGGAAGGGCCTCACCCAGCCAAGAGAACATTTCAGGCTCTAAGAATAGCAGTTAACGATGAACTTGGTATACTTGAAAAAGCAATTTTGGATGGGGTAGATATATTAAAACCTGAAGGCAGAATATGTATAATAACGTTTCATTCCTTAGAGGATAGAATAGTAAAAAATACGTTCAGTAAACTTGAAAAACCATGTACTTGTCCGCCAAGAATTCCTCAGTGCATATGCGGGCAGGTGCCTTTGATAAAAATAATATCAAGAAAACCTATAACTGCAAACTCTGAAGAATTAGAAAAAAATCCGAGAGCAAGAAGTGCAAAATTAAGGGTGGCTGAAAGACTAGTTCTAAAGTGAAATGAGAGGGAATAAAAATGGTAGTAGCAGATAACAGAGCGTATGATTACAGCAGAGAAAATTACATATATGATGACCCCCTTTATGCCGGAGATAAAAAAACTGAAGTTAAAAAGGCAAAGAAAGTAAAAAAGAATGTTCGTATTTTATCAATTATACTGGTATTCTCCTTGAGCATTATCATGATATCGCGATATGCTTATATTGCTGAAATAAACTTTAATATCAGCAGGCTTGAAAAGGAATACAAAGAAATACTTAAACAAAATGAAGCACTGAATGTAAGTTTGATGAGCACTGTAAACTTGCAGACTCTGGAAAAAATAGCTTTAGAAGAATTGAATATGCAGTATCCCGACCCTGATCAGATAGTGTATGTTAATGCAGCAAAACCTGTAACAGAAAATAACAGCTATGATAAGGACTATTATTCAAAAGAGGATGTTGAGGAGAATAAGTATTTATCTAAGGCAAAGTTACTTATAAATAATTTTATAAGTTTACTGGATTAAGTTTCCCTAGGGGGTGCTAGCTTGGCGGGAGTGACAAAAAAGGTTAAGAAGAGAGTACTGTTTCTACTAGGTTCTTTTACTCTATTGTTTTTTTTGCTGGCAGTGAGGTTGTTTCATATACAAATAGTAGATGGTGCAGAATTGCAGCAAAAAGCATTGGAACAATGGACAAGAGATGTACCTGTTCCATCAAAAAGAGGTGTGATATACGATAGAAATGGTAAGGAGCTGGCAACGAATGCTCCAGCCTATGAGATATATGTAAGGCCTGTAGAAGTTACAGATAAAGAAGGTGCAGCCCAGATACTTTCAGAAGTGCTGCAAATGGATAAAGAAGAATTATTAAAGAAAGTATCCGCTAACAAAGATACAGTAATCGTAAAGAGAAAAGTAGATTCCGAGACTGTGAAGATCCTTAGAGAAAAGAATATCAAGGGTCTAATTTTTGTTGATGATAGTAAAAGATTTTACCCACAAAGCAATTTTGCTTCTTATATATTAGGATTTACGAATTACGATAATCAAGGTCAGGATGGAGTAGAAGCAACTTTTGAGAAGTATTTGAACGGATTCCCTGGAAGGGATATTAAGATGACTGATGCTCAAGGAAGAGAGCTTCCTGAAAGCGATAGAAAGTACTATGAACCTCAGGATGGATTAAATCTTATACTGACCATAGATGAAGTCATTCAGCATTTTGCTGAAAAAGCAGTTGAAAATGCTCTTGCAGAGACAAAAGCAAAGAGAGTAACTGCCATTGTAATGGAACCCAAAACTGGAGATATACTTGCAATGGCAATTAAGCCTGATTATGATAATAATAACCCAAGGGCGGTTCCGGAAGAATTAAAGGATCAATGGGATTCCATGTCATCAACCGAGCAGTACAATGCTTTGTTTAAAATATGGAGAAATCCGGCTATTTCGGATACCTATGAGCCTGGATCCACATTTAAAACCATAACTGCAGCTGCCGGTCTGGAGGAAGGTGTGGTAAAGCCTGATGACAGATTCTATTGCTCCGGTTCTGTTTTGGTAGCAGGCAGGAGATTGAAATGCTGGAGAAGCTATAATCCTCACGGAAGTCAATCCTTTGTAGAAGGTGTACAGCACTCTTGCAATCCTGTTTTTATAGAAGTTGGGCAGCGTTTAGGCAAGGAAAAACTATATAAGTATATACAAGGCTTTGGTTTTGGTGCGCCTACCAACATAAAGCTTCTAGGAGAAGCATCGGGTATTGTTAGAAATATTAATTCTGTAGGACCTGTGGAATTGGCTAATATTTCCTTTGGTCAGGGTATCAGTGTTACTCCAATTCAGCTAATAACTGCTGTATCAGCCATTGTAAATGATGGCTATCTTATGGAGCCAAGAATAGCCAAGAAGCTTGTAGACAATGAAGGGAATACTGTACATGAATTCCAGCCAAGGGTAGTAAGACAGGTTATTTCCAAGGAAACTTCTTTAATTATGAGACAAATACTGGAATCAGTTGTTACTGACGGTTCAGGTAGCGGAGCTTATGTTCCAGGATATAAGGTCGGAGGTAAGACCGGAACAGCTCAGAAAGCAGAGGGAGGAAGATATATACCAGGAAAATATGTTTCTTCCTTTGTAGGTTTTGCACCTGCAAATGATCCCAGAATAGTTGTTCTGGTAGTTATCGATGAACCAGGCGGAGGAAGCTATTACGGTGGAGTAATCGCTACTCCAGTAGTAAAGAGTATAATATCTGATACATTGAGATATCTGGATGTGAAGCCTCAATATACTGAAGAAGAAGCAAAGCAATTAATGAAAGAAAAGGTTATAGTGCCAGAAGTAAGAAATATGAAGCTAAAGGATGCAATAAAAGTTTTGCAGCAAAGCAAATTAAAATATAGATTGGAAGAAGAACAGGGAGAACCAAGTGAAGATTCTCTGGTTCTTGATCAGACTCCAAGAGCTAACGCAAAGGTTAATGAAGGTTCTGTAGTAATTTTATATGCAAAACCAAAAGAATAAGAGGGCAGGTATTATAATGATATGACATAAGGCAACGGGGTTAAAGAGATTCTTTAATTCCAGTTGCCTTTTTACCGATACTGAAGCATAATAATAAAGGAAATGAATAATAATCTATAATAATTACATATTTATTCCAGTAGTAGAAAACAATAGTTATGAGGTGAGATAATTGAAACTATCCGAACTCTTGGAGAATATAAAGATATTGAAGCATACTGGTAATTTAGAAGTAAACATTGAAGGTATAACATATGATTCAAGAAAAGTATCGAAAAACTATCTTTTCATATGTATAAAAGGCAGTAATTCAGATGGACATGATTATATAGACCAGGCAATAGAAAAAGGTGCTGTTGCCATACTTGTGGAAAAAAACATAGGAAAAGATGGTATTACGATTATACAGGTTGAAAACTCAAGGACTGCTATGCCTGTTATTGGAGCCAAATTCTATGGAAATCCCACTGAAAAGTTAAAGCTTATTGGTGTTACCGGTACCAATGGTAAAACTACTACAACATACTTGATCAGATCTATATTGCAGCAGGCAGATAAGAGTGTGGGCCTTGTAGGAACAATATCCTATGAGATAGGGAATATAAAAATTGAATCTTCCAGGACAACTCCTGAATCTTTAGACTTGCAGCGTATTTTTCGTGAAATGGTTGATCAACATGCTGATTATGGAGTAATGGAAGTATCATCCCATTCCCTGGAGTTTGGACGTGTGGATCAATGCTTGTTTCAGATAGGAGTATTTACAAATCTTTCGCAGGATCATCTTGATTTTCATAAGAACTTTGAGAATTATAGAAAAGCTAAGGAAAAACTGTTCTATAAAACAAAAAAGGCAAATATTATCAATATTGATGATGAACATGGCAGAATAATATGCAATAATATAAAAAATCTGAATATACCTTTGATTACATATGGTATCGATAATAAAGCAGATATTATGGCAAAAGATATAATCATTAATGACAGCGGTATTGAGTATAAGCTGGTCACGCCTGATTATGAGATCGTAATCAGAAGCAGTATTCCGGGAAAATTCAGCGTATACAATACGCTTGCTGCTGCCTCAGCTGCTTATGCAGAAGGCATTGATAAAGAAGCAATATCAAGAGGAATAGAAAATTTGAAGTTTGTGCCGGGCAGGTCTGAAGTCCTTGATATAGATAAACCATATAGAATAATTATCGACTATGCCCATGCTCCAGATGGATTGGAAAATATCTTAAAAGCTATAAGAAATTATGCAAAGGGTAGAATTATTACAGTATTCGGCTGTGGCGGAGACAGAGACAAGGCAAAGAGGCCCATTATGGGAAAAATAGCAGGAGAATTATCTGATTATGTAGTTATTACTTCTGATAATCCCAGAAGTGAAGACCCAAATGAAATAATCGCTCAGATAGAAGAAGGCATCAAGACCACATCTTGTGACTATATATGTATAGAGAACAGAAAAAATGCCATTAGACATGCTATGATGATAGCTAAGTCATCAGATATTGTATTGCTTGCAGGTAAAGGTCATGAAACATATCAGGTATTGAAGGATAAAGTCATAGATTTTGATGAAAGAGTTGTAGTGAAAGAGCTTATCGAGGAGGGTATATAGTGTGGAACCTATGAACATTGTGGAAATTGCAAATGCAATAGACGGTAAGCTTGTAAACTATAAAGATAATATTGTAATAGAAGGTATAAGTACTGATAGTAGAAGTATAAAAAAAGGTGAGTTGTTTATACCTATTAAAGGCTTGAATTTTGACGGCCATGATTTTATTGGAAATGCTATAGAATCAGGGGCTTTAGCTTCATTATCTCAATATGACCTGAATACTTCTGATTTTACTTACATTATAGTAGAAGATACTCAAACTGCATTGATGAAGTTAGCTCAATACTATAGATCAAAATTCAACATACCTGCAGTGGCTGTTACTGGAAGTTCAGGCAAAACCACCACTAAAGAAATGATCGCTTCAGTGTTGGGTGAAAGCTTTAATGTGCTTAAAAACCAGGGCAACCTGAATAATACAATAGGTTTGCCTATTACTGTATTTGGTTTAGAAAGTCATCATGATATATGTGTATTTGAAATGGGAATGAATCATCGAGGAGAAATAGAAAGCCTGGCAGCCATTGTAAAACCAGATATAGCTGTTATTACAAATGTAGGAACTGCTCATATTGAATTTTTGGGATCACGTGAGAATATCTTGGAATCAAAAAAAGAGATTTTTAAATTTTTCACCGATGATAATATAGCCATATTAAACGGTGACGATGATATGCTTTCTACCATTACCAGTTCAG
>Ga0134092_1000844_pt1 | contig 29231 bp, 19 predicted proteins | sample 3_6taG_FD_94454 | JGI IMG/M metagenome (GOLD analysis project Ga0134092, IMG submission 94454) | Switchgrass degrading microbial communities from high solid loading bioreactors in New Hampshire, USA - 3_6_20_6_A3 metaG | ecosystem: Engineered > Bioreactor > Semi-continuous > Anaerobic >... | reverse complement strand
GGAATGAAATAGTGGTATTTCCTATATAGTAGTTCTGTTCAATTAAGTTATAGAAAGTATTCACTATATAAGAGCACCCAATAGAGACAAACAAAATTATAATTGTTAACGTAAAAATAAGTACACAGTTTTTCTTTAAATATCTGACTAATTTATTCATTTGACCCCTCTAAAGTAATTTTATTAGTGTAATTGGATATTTGACGTTATATTGCAACTATTCCTTCGTTTGGATAATAACAGTTATTTATTTGTGCCTAAGTTTTTTATTTACTGTCCATAAACCTTACCTATTAATGTGGTTATTGAACAAGTCTTGCCATCCCATCCGGCCCAACTATATCCGTATGTATTTTTTCCACCAAAGAAAGGTGCACTTGCTCCATAAGTAGGACCTGCAGCATTAACTGCTAATAAGCCTATTGATAAGGCAATAACAGCAGGAAAAATTAGTTTCTTCATTTTGTTCAATTCATACTATATTCAGATTTGGTATTACATATTTTGGTTGACCACCTAGATATTATAATTTATTTTATTATTTAGTCAATAATTATTGTAAAAAATATTTATTTTGGATATTAAATGTTTTTTTGTGCTGAATAATTAAATAATATATGTTAACAAAAGGATACATAAATGATTGTAATTATTATAAATTTTATATTACTGAGTAAATTGTGATGTTTGTTCAAACTTGTATTATAGTTATAATATTAGCTTCGATTAACTTAGCAAATATGCTGATTTGGCCCTATGCTAAAGATTGACAAAGCTTTGCTATTAAGTTATAATTTTTGAATTATAATGAATTATAATATAGAATGAGTAGCATATATTAATAAATTAAATTGTAATTAATGAATGCTTATATCGTAAATAAATACATATATACAATTAGAAAATAAAGGTTTAATATAGTGTTGCGTTGGAGGTAAAATAAATGAAACATGATTTTAAAGTCATAGAAGAAAAATGGCAGAAAAAATGGGAAGAAGCAGGTGTTTTCCGTGCGGAAGATAACAGCAATAAGCCTAAGTTTTATGCCTTGGTGGAATTTCCGTATCCCAGCGGAGCCGGAATGCATGTAGGGCATATCAAAGCCTATTCGGGCCTTGAAGTTATTTCCAGAAAACGCCGTATGGAAGGCTACAATGTTCTTTTCCCTATCGGATTTGATGCTTTCGGATTGCCGACTGAAAACTATGCTATAAAAACCAAAAAGCATCCGAGAAAAATTACCGACGATAATATTGTTAAATTCACCGAACAGCTTAAAAAAGTTGGTTTTTCCTTTGACTGGTCCCGTGTGATTGACACGACAGAAGAGGATTATTACAAATGGACACAGTGGATTTTCCTAAAGATGTTTGAAAAGGGCCTGGTTTTTCGCAGTAAGGCATTAGTCAATTATTGTCCGTCCTGTAAAGTTGTATTGTCCAATGAGGACAGTCAAGGCGGTAAGTGCGATATTTGTAAAAGCGATGTTATACAGAAGGCAAAGGATGTTTGGTATCTGCGTATTACCGAATATTCCGAAAAGCTTTTGCAAGGCCTTGAGGAAGTTGACTATCTGCCAAACATAAAGCAACAGCAAATAAACTGGATAGGTAAATCTACTGGTGCCTTCGTTGATTTTGCAATAGCTGATAAAGAGGAGAAACTTCGTATATATACAACTCGTCCCGACACTTTGTTTGGTGTGACTTTTATGGTTATGGCACCGGAACATCCGCTTATTGATAAATATGCTAAAGATATCTCCAACATGAATGAAGTTGAAGAATACCGTAACATTTGTGCTAAGAAGACAGAGTTTGAGCGTACACAGCTGGTTAAGGAAAAGACAGGAGTACGCCTAAACGGTTTAGAGGCAATCAATCCATTGAATGGGAAACGTATTCCTATATATATTGCAGACTATGTAATGATGGGGTATGGTACTGGGGCAATAATGGCTGTTCCTGCCCATGATGAACGTGACTATGAATTTGCAAAGAAGTTTGGAATAGAAATTATTGAGGTTATAAAAGGTGGAAATATCTCTGAAGCTGCCTATATCGGCGACGGTGAAATGGTTAACTCTGACTTCTTGAATGGATATACCAATAAAAAGGATGCTATAGCTCGCGCTATTGAAGAATTGCAGAAACGCGGTATCGGTGAAGCCGGAGTACAGTATAAGATGAAGGATTGGGCCTTTAATCGTCAAAGATATTGGGGTGAACCTATTCCAATTATTCACTGTCCTAAATGTGGAGTGGTTCCGGTTCCTTATGAGGAATTGCCGTTGAGGCTGCCTGAAATAGAAAATTTTGAACCGGGTGTGGATGGCGAATCACCTTTGGCTAAGATAGATTCTTTTGTAAACTGTACTTGTCCGAAATGTAAGGGTGCTGCAAAACGTGAAACCGATACAATGCCTCAATGGGCAGGTTCTTCATGGTACTTCCTGCGTTATTTGGATCCGAATAATAAAGAAGCTTTGGCTGACGAGGAAAAAATCAAATATTGGATGCCGGTAGATTGGTATAACGGAGGTATGGAGCATGTTACACGCCATATGATTTACTCCCGTTTCTGGCATCATTTCTTGTATGATATAGGAGTGGTAAATACACCTGAACCTTATGCTAAACGTACTGCACAGGGACTGATTTTAGGTCCTGACGGCGAGAAAATGAGTAAATCCAAAGGTAATGTTGTAGACCCGTTGGATGTGGTTGATGTATATGGAGCCGATGTTTTGCGTACCTATGTGCTGTTTATGGGAGACTATGCTTCGGCTGCACCATGGAATGATAGCGCTGTAAGGGGATGTAAAAGATTCCTTGAGCGTGTATGCAGTCTATATGACATTGCCAAGGGAGAAGGAAGTACTCCGGAATTGGAAACATCCTTCCATAAGACCATCAAGAAAGTTTCTAACGATTATGAAGAAATGAAATTCAATACTGCAATTGCTGCTTTGATGGCTCTTATCAATGAGATTTTTGACCATGGTTCATTGACTAAGGATGAACTTGCTACATTTATTAAGCTGCTTTATCCGGTTGCACCTCATGTGTGTGAAGAAATCTGGGAGAAGTTAGGTGGAAAAGGATTTTTAGGTGTAGCATCATGGCCAAAGTACGATGAAGCAAAGACTATTGATAAAGCGGTGGAAATTGCAGTTCAAATAAACGGAAAAGTTCGTGGAGTTGTTACAATTCCGTTGAATTGCCCGCAGGAAGAAGCACTGGCTGCAGCAAAACAGGTTGCGGACATTATACCTTTCCTAGAGGGTAAAACTATTGTAAAAGAAATTTATGTTCCGAATAAGATTGTCAATATTGTAGTAAAATAAAATTTAAATGAATAATTTAGAATGGGATAAGGGAGATAGCAGAATAGGTTTACTGCTGTCTCCCTTAACTTTTTTAGAAGTGGTTTCAAAATACCGATTTTTTATAAATTATTATAAAAAGAAGCGGATTTTATAATGACAGCCTATTGCTAAAAGTATATAAATAGTTCATAATATAGTAAAAATCAATGAAAAATGTAGCTTTTCTTTATAGATGAATAAATTCCATTATGATTTGAGTGATTTATGAATGGAGGAATAAATTAAAGGAGCATGGGATATGGGTAAAGAAGAGCAATCTTTTACTGCAAAAGGTAAAAAAGACATACCCTTTTTAAAAATATTTATTACAGGGATTTTGTATGTTCTATTGGTTATTACCGGTATATTTACTATTGGAGGCTTTTTCAGCAAATATGCCTTGTACTTTGATTTGCTTTCTCATTTCCGTTTTCAATATTTTGCTTTTTCTTTATTATTGTTTGTTTTGTGTTTACCGCTTAAAAAACGAAAGTTACTCTTGTTATCAGCGTTTTTATGTTTGGTGAATATAATTCCCATTATACCATTATACATACCTTATGGTGGCTTTGATAAACATAATGCTGCTAATTTTCAGGAGATTAAAATAGTTCATTTTAATGTACTTACCAGTAACCTAGATTATCAGAGTACACTAAAATATATAGAGGAAAAGGAACCTGACATTATTTCATTAAACGAGGTTAATCAAAGATGGATTGACAATTTGAAATTATCCCAAAAATATAAATATAGCATTACAGAAATCAGAGAAGACAATTTCGGTATAGCTCTCTTTAGTAAAATTGAGTTGAAAAATCCAAGAATCGAATACTTTGGCGATGCACAACTACCTAGTGCTGTAGCTGAGCTTAATGTAGGATATAATGAAGTAACCGTTCTTACAACCCATCCCCTTCCACCTATTAGCAGAAGCGGTTTTAAATATAGAAATAATCAGTTTGATTCAATTATTCAAAACAGGAAGAGTTTTAAAGAGAGTATGATATTGCTGGGAGACCTAAATACCACATCATGGTCCTATGGGTTCCAAAATCTGTTAAAAGGTATGGATTTGTATGATTCCAGAAGAGGTCATGGCATAGGCTTTTCTTGGCCTGTATCATTACCTATACTATCGATTCCTATAGATCATTGTCTTGTTTCAAAGGATATAGAGGTGTTAAAACGTGAAACAGGGCCCGATTTAGGGTCGGATCACCGACCTATCTATGTTGAGCTGAAAATACCGAAGGTATCGATTAATTCCGACGCAAATAGTCATGCTAAAGCCGATGAAATTGGTGAAGATTTGGCAGCATCGCCCCAGGAAACTCCAAAAGAGCAAGTTGAAAAAAGCATTATAAATCCTGAAGGCAGGACGATACAGGAAAGATTTGATGTGCCTGACGGTTTTGAACGAATTCCCGTTGCTGAAGGATCTTTTGCGCAATATTTGAGGAATATGCCACTAAAGCCCCATGGTTCTGTGGTTCATTACTTTGATGGGAGGGAAAAGGGCAGAAATGTATATGATGCTGTAATAGATATGGATGTGGGAGAAAGAGACCTACAGCAGTGTGCTGATGCGGTAATGCGATTTAGAGCAGAGTACTTGTACCAGAAAGGTCTTTATGATAAAATACATTTTAACTTTACAAATGGCTTTAATGCAGAGTATTCAAAATGGAGAGACGGATACAGGATTGTGGTTGAAGGCAATAATGCTTACTGGGTAAAGCGAGCTGCTTACTCAGAGGAGTATTCGGTTTTCAGACAATACATGGATATGGTTTTTGCATATGCAGGGACCCTGTCCCTATCTCAGGAACTGGACAGGGTGAATATTGAAGATATGCAGATAGGATATGTCTTTATGAAAGGCGATCTTCCAGGCCATTGTGTTATTGTTATGGATATGGCGGAAAATAAGACCACAGGAGAAAAAATATTTATGATAGCACAAAGTTACATGCCTGCTCAGGATATTCATGTACTGAAAAATTTAGATAATACCAAAATAACTCCGTGGTACAGTTTGAATTTCGGAGATGTGCTATATACTCCAGAATGGACTTTTTATAAGGATCAGCTTATGAGATTTAAAGATTAGGCCGAAAATATAGTTTATAATAAAAGAAATTTTAATGAATATATCAAATTCAGTTCAGAATGGGAAAATTACAATTAGGGTTTAAAAAACAGTAGATGTGTTTTAAGGTTTTGAAAGTGAGGATTTTTATCATGAGTAAGCGTTTGCACTATAACTCGCCCGTTATACTGACTTATACCATATTATCATTTATTGCATTGCTGCTGGGCAATATCACAAATTTTTATACTACCCGTCTGCTTTTTTCAGTTTATAGAGGGAGCCTTACCGATGTCTTTTTTTATTTCAGATTGTTTGGACATGTATTGGGACATGCCGATTGGAATCACTTTTTGAATAATTTCCTCATTATACTGATAATCGGACCAATGCTGGAAGAAAAATACGGTTCAAAGAATTTACTTGTAATGATGGCAATTACTGCGGTTGTAACCGGATTGCTGAACATACTGTTGTTTGATACTGCACTGCTTGGGGCAAGTGGCATTGTATTTATGTTTATTTTATTGGGATCCTTTGCGAATATCAAAAAGGGTAGAATTCCTGTAACTCTTGTTTTAGTTATTATTGTTTATCTCGGGAACGAACTGGCGGATGCTTTATTAAAGGAAGATAATGTTTCACAGCTTACTCATATTGCCGGAGGCATTTTTGGTTGCATCTTCGGCTTTACCCGACAGAGATGAAAAAATAAATAAATATAATTTTGGATGTAGTAAAGGTGTATTTATTCTAGGTGATTTAAAAAATTACAACTGTCATTTTTAATAATTGATTTCAGGCCTGTATTCGTGAAGGTTGAATAAATTATTTTTGAAAAACTTAACAGTCCATTTTTATTATTTGACAACCTTTAATTTTATAAAATTAATTTCCTATCTAAAAATCCATTCAGCATTTTATTCAATTGATTTAGTTTTTAAACTTATATTTGTTTAATTTACTATACTCTCTATTAATATGGGTAGTAAAAAGACTTATTTTTAGATAAAATATTAAGTAACAGGTAAATTGAAGAGCTTTTATGGATGAGTTTTATGAAAATAGGTCCATAATTTGCTAAAATATGTCCTTGACTAGCATGTACAAAATTTTAAAAATTATATATAATATATACTTATTATGAATAAAAATAACTCCAATATAAAAAATAACTTAATAAAGTTAGGAATGTTTCTTTCATTAGTATTATTGTCGGCATTTTTGCTTATGGCTGCAATCAATATGTTGAATTTACCTGATGCCGGAGCAGGTGGAGGTGGAGGTGACAGCGGTAAGTATAGTTCTTCGGGGGGGAATAATACTAGGCAGCCTAAGGCAAGTCCAAACTTAAAAGACCATAATAATGATGGAAGAAATAATGATTGGCAGGACAGGGTAGAGAGGAGACGGGCTAAACGGAAGAGTTCCGAATTTTTTGATGGGGAGTTTTCCTTTGGTGAAGGTCTGGAAAACGGAGGATACGGAACCGGAGAATATGCTATACCTGAAAGTGTTCCTAATATTGATATTTCAGGTGATAGGACAGTACCTGATATACCCTTTGGCAGTGGAGAGACCGCACCAACAATTATGTTTAGTAATGAAAAGCAACCTCATACTCCTGTATTTGAAGTGCTGGGCTATCCAAATTACCCATTTTTAAAAGTAATGGTATTGGAGAATTATTATAAGAATCGCTGGCTCGCAGTTAAAGAAGAACCGGAAGTAGTAATAAATTTTGATGCAAATCTGGATGAAAAATATAGTGCCAATTCTGTTAAAATTAAACCTATTGTTCCCTCAAACGGATATTTGCCGGTTTTATCGGGTAAATTTGATTTTAAGTATCGTACCAGTGTAAACAGGTATAATTTATCGGAAACATATTACTCGGAAAACATTATAAGCGATTTCTATAGTATGGATTACGAGAATGCTGTTGGTTATGACCAGCTTGAATTTGCCAACACCGATGATTCATATCCTTATTCCATTTCTGTACCGGAACATATAGATAAAATGGTTGACGATATTATTGAAGGTTGTAATAGTGATTTTGATATCATAAAAAGTGTAGAGAATTACCTTTTAAGTAATTATTACTTAAGTGATGATATTATAAATAATTATGGACAAAATGATGGTGTAATATCTTTCCTTATGAATAGGGGTGGAGCTGGAAATACTTTGGATTTTATGTCTGCCTATACATATCTTTTAAGGGCAGCGGGAATACCGTGCCGATTAGTTGTTGGATATAGAATAAACCCGGAAAAGCCGTATCAAATCGTCTATAGAGACCAGGTATATATATATCCGGAAATAAAATTTGAAGAATATGGATGGATTCCTATGGATGTATTTGGATACGACCCGTCGTTTATACCTCCTGTTGAGACTATAACTAAAATTACATCAGTTACTGCAGAAGCAAAAAGAGGGACAAATTTTACTGTAAAAGGGACAGTCACAGATATAAGTGGAAAATTGCTGGACGATATGTATGTACTTATTTATGTAAAGACGTCAAAGACTGAGAATGCTCTTTCCTATGCCAAGGCTGAAGTTCATGACGGGAACTTTGAAGTTACATGCGATATAAAACACAGTACCGTTGCAGGGAAGTATCAAGTTATTGCAGATTTGTTGGAAAACGATTTGTATAGGACTTCTACCAGTGATCCTGAGATGAGAGTTACCACCGATACCCGCATTGAGATTAATGACAATAATACCATTGTGGGTAATAGTTTTAAGGTAGAGGGACGATTGATAGATAACTATTCCAATGAAGGTGTACTGGGGCAAAAAATAGATATAAAATACTTGGGTACAAATATTACTGATATTGTTTTATCCGGTGAAGAAGGGAAATTTTCGAAACTAGTTGAGTTAAAGAAACTTGATAATTTATTACCGGAAAGAGATTTCTTCTTTGTAAAGGGATATAATATAAGTTATGAGATTGAGTTTATAGGTACGGATATTTTTTACCCTTCAAGTACTGCAAGTAGTACTTTCATATGGCATATACTTTGGATAAGAATTGTATTTGCTTTATTGATGATAGCAGTAATTATATCTTTTATGATAGTTATCTGTATTCTCAGAAAGCGCAAGTATGAAGCAAAGGATATGTTGCTTGCATTAAATGATGGTTTTTCAGAACCGGAAGTTTTAGTTCCGGAGTATGTTCAGAACTTGGCAAGGGATAAAGAACTAAATATATATATTAGATTTCCTCAGATAAAAAAAGGTTACCCTGATGTATGGGGAGTTAATGAAGAGCTGGTTATATGCTTTGAGGATACCTGGCAAAATCGGGATGAGATTAAAATTACTTTTGACAAAAAAGGGACCTATAATATAAAGGTATTGGAGAGACCTAGTAAAATATCAAAGAGAGAAATACGAATAGTAGATTACAGAGAAGAAGTAATAGCAAACGGTAAGTTGTTATTAAAAGAATTTTCAAAAACTATTGATATTAATGATAGAATGACTCTTAGAGAAATATTACTTTTAATGGCATCCCAACTTACGACTACGAAATATATGATCTTGGAGCAGGTTTTTGCTATTATGGAAAAGGCAGTTTATAGTTTGAATGATATTACTAGAGATGATTACGAGTTGTTTTATATGTGCATTCAGAAGTATAAATCATTAAACTAGGAATGTTTTTGGCGGGAGGGTAGGATGTATCCGAATAGAGCTGAGATTTTAAGTGCTTCGGCAAAAAAATTTAGTATATATGCAATAATTCTTGCGGCATTTGGAGCCTTTGTGTTCTTTATATTTTTTTTGCCGAGTAAATTTTTATATAACTTAAGGGAAGATTTTTATTTTTTAATATTTCCTACTGCGGCTATACTTGTCGGGACTTTTATCAAGTCTTTTGTTAATGCTTACTTTGTTGGGAGATGGTCAGAGCTTATTGCAAGTTTTATTCTTTATTTGGCCAATGGTACATCAGCCGTACTTTTTTTGGCCTTTGCCTCAAGGAATATGAGATACCTTACAGCTATAGCTTGGGTAGCTCTATTGGCAATTTCTATAATAATCTGCAAAGCCTCTAAATATTTCTATACAGAAATATATGCCGGATGTTTAATAAAAGCATTTTCCTATATTCTTATGGGATTTAGCATAAAAAGTATGTTTAGCGATAGAATTTTAAGGTCTTTTTCAAATCAAATAATGATATCTTTTGTTATCCTGGCATTGTTACAGATAGCAACTCTTATAGAACTTCTTTATACTGAAAAGTCCAGAAGATTATCCATGTGGCTTAAGAATAATCATTTTGTGAAATACATTGGAATATTCACTTCTGTATTTTTAATTGGAGTGTTGAGGAGGGATATTTTGAGTTCGGGTTTGGAAGGTTGGATTTTTATATTTATGGTCTTGCTGATGATATTTATAATATTTGCAGCTAGGATGTGGGGGAGTGTCAAATACTCTCCGGAAGAAAAGTTGGCAAAGCATATTCAGGATATGAGTTTTGACAAAAGCAAAGACCTTGAGAAGATAACAAAATATATAGAGGACTACGTAAATTTTGGGAAGAAGAGTAGGCTAATATCTTACTTAACGTATTTAGGATATAAATCGGGTATACCGGTTAATGCCGTAAGTAATATAATTGCTCCCATTGTTGAGTATAGTGATCCGGAAATTCCAGGTATGTTAACGAGTGAGCAATATAAGGCTATTGAAGAAAGAAACAGGCAAAACAGGTCAAGGGTAATTGAAAAAATCACGTCAAATTTGAAACTTTTCGGAAAAGGGGTATATGTATACAATGGATATGGCACAGGTACAAAAAATTTGCAAGACTATAATTGATGAGGTTGAAAAAGTATTTGTTACGAGCGATCGTGCGCTGCTCAATAAAGTGCTTTGCGGATTTTTATCGGGAGGACATATATTATTTGAAGACAACCCCGGTTTGGGTAAGACCTTGCTTGTAAAAGTTCTGGCCAAGGTTACGGGATGTGAATGGAAGCGTATTCAATTTACGCCCGATTTGATGCCTTCAGATATACTGGGAACTAAGATATGGAAGAGTAATTCTTCTACCTTTGAACTTGAAAAGGGGCCTATATTTACAAACTTTTTATTAGCTGATGAGATAAACAGGGCAATGCCAAAAACACAATCGGCGCTCTTAGAAGCTATGGAGGAAAGACAGGTTTCTATAGAAGGAACAACGTATCCTCTAAAACCTCCTTTTATTGTAATGGCTACCCAGAACCCGATTGAAATGGAAGGCACCTATCCTTTGCCTGAAGCTCAGATGGACAGGTTTATTATGAAACTTTCTTTGGGTTATCTTGACAGCTTGGAGAAGGAATGTGAGGTGTTAAAGCGGCGTATTGAGTGGAAGAAAGATGATCCAACCAATGACCTTCGTCCCGTGATAACTATGGATGAGCTTATAATGCTGCAGCAGGAAACAGAAAAGGTATTTGTTGATGATAATATACTAAGGTATATAACGGAAATTGTAAGGAATACAAGAACAAATCCTAACGTCAGACTGGGTGCAAGTCCGAGGGGAGCTTTGGCTCTTTTGAAACTATCCCGGGCCAATGCGTTGATATCGGGAAGAGATTATGTTGTTCCTGATGATGTTAAGTTTATAGCAGTAGAGGCATTATCTCACCGTATAATTCTGCATGTGGAGCATATTATGGAAGGACGGCTTCCTACTGCAGTTATAAAAAGTATTATAAGTAAAATTGATGTTCCTAAAAGTTATACCAGGGGAAATTCAGGAGGATTAATATAAATGCCCAGATATATTTCCAAATTAGGCACAGTCTTTTTTGGGTTGATACTTGCAGCATTTTTAATGGCCAATAATATTCTTATAGCTGTTTCCATAATACCTTTGTGCCTTATGGCTGTTGGCTACTTTTTTGAGCTTCCAAAAGGTATCAGAGTATCAAAAAGTATATCTAAAAATAGGGCAAGGGTTGGAGAAATTTTAAGTATAAGTCTAAATGTTTCTATTGAATCGGGGATTGGTCCGGTAATTATTTGTGATGTTTTGCATGGGAGTTTTGAACTAGTTCAAGGCAATAATTTCCATGTGGTGTGGAAAGGTTTTTCACCGAAAATTGTTAAAATAAATTATAAAGTAAGGTGTAACGCTTCGGGGACCTATTGGTTAAAAGATACCAAGTGGAGGACTAAACATCCTGTATGTGACTATACGGAGAATGGAGTATGTCAAAATGATATATCAGTTAAAATAGTTCCCAGACTTTTAGAACTTCACAAGATAAGAGGTTTGGCAGCAAAAAGCAGAGTTCCTATGCCTCAGGGAGCTTTATCCACATTAGGTATGACTACTCATGAGTTTAAAGAAGTCAGAATGTATTATCCCGGTGATCCCTTTAAGTCTATTAATTGGAAAGTTACTTCCAGAAACCTTTTTAGAGGAAAAATTTATCCTGTTGTGAATGAGTTTGAGAGAGAAGGGAAAAAATCGGTTTATATTTTTTTAGATACTTCACCTACCATGAATTACGGAACTAAATCAAAAAATGTAATGGAATATTCCATAGAAGCGGTAAATGCTTTTGCTGACTATTATTTAGCTCAAAATTGCATGGTATCTCTTATTTCTTTCGGAAGTAAGAAAATTGTTGTTCCTGCAGGTTCGGGAAAGATGCAATACCACAGAATATTGAGGGAATTGATGAGTATAAGAGATAATACTGATGGTAGAAAAGCAAATAAAAAGAAAGCTACTACTTTAACGGAAATTATATACTCAAACCGTGAGCATTTTATAGGTGTAAGACCATTGTTTATTGTAATAACCAGGTTTAGCGGAAACAATTACGAAACATTGAAAAAGGCAGTTGAAGATATGTCAAAGTATACAGTAAGGAATGGCAATTTACCGAGTATAATGATGGTTAATATTATAGGTTATGAGATGAGAATAAAAAAAGATATTGAAAAACAGGCTGCAGGCATAATTGAATCCTTCATGAACATTATGTCTAAAGAGCTCAGAAACCGATGTATATGGATTGATTGGAACCCCGCTAGGGAAAGTCTCACTAGTGCACTTTTAAAACAGGCGGTGACAGCAAGATGAAAGAATGGACTTTGACAGGAAGGATTGTACTTGCTGCTTTAGCTTATATTTTGGCTTTTATAATGTTTATCAATACATCGGCATTCTCTTATGAGGACTTTAAGACTTCTGTTATTACAATTAATATTATATTTTTTATAATGATAGCAATAGGTTATGCAATTTCTAAAAATGCGCTTGCTTCAACCTTTTTCGTATGTATGTTTTTTTGTGCTCCGTCTGTTATAGCTTATTCAAAATTGGGAAAAAAAATATTTGAAATCGATGTAGTAAATAAATTTGATCCTCTTACTACGGCAGTGCTTTTTCTGATGGTGATTATGATACTTTTGGTGGCAGGAAAGCTAAAGAAATTAGAACGAGAATATTTATCTTTAGTTTCAGATGGCGCTGATGAAGAGGATGTAAAACTTGTCATTACCAATAGCCTAAAAATATATTTAGCATTTCTAGGTGGAATTTTTTCTTTTGCACTTGGTGCAGTAGTGGTTGGATTTGTATTATTAAATATAAAAGGATCGACCTCTATAGCAGTTATCACAGCTATTTTGGGGATAACTATGTTTTTGGGATGTGTATTTTATATTTATAGAAAATGGATAAAATAAAAAGGATGAATAAAACGACATATAAGTGATTTTTCAAAAAGATTTAAAGTTAATGAAAAATGCCCTTCAAAAGACGTGTAGTAGCGAATATTGTAAATATTAACACTTTACTGTAAAATATGTATAGTTTGGATTGCATTTTTTAAGATAGTGCCTTATAATGGAAACAGATAGAGAATTTTTATGTTATCCTGTTAATTTGGTTAGGGGGTTTTTAAGTAATATAGTTTTTCCTTTTTCTATAATTTTATGTTCCACAACATATATTTATAATATACTGTTTAATTAAAAATTTTTATGTCTTATTTCAAATTTTATAAATTTATATGTAAGGGGATAAATGTATGAAAAAACAGATTTCTATTTTAATGGTATTTTTATTGTTTTTAAACTTATACTGCTTTTTTGAAATTGAATCCCATGCAGCAAATCCTGAAAGCTACAAACTGCAATGTACTATTCGAGATTTTGATCCTGTAAACAGCAAGCATCCCGAAAGAAATCATCCGGATTTTGAAAACGAGAAATTTTTTGATACAAGCGCCACAGGGGCTGTTAAGTCTGTACTGGGGGCCGATAATACTCCTGTTTATGCTGAGTCGGGTTATTCGGCCAAAATTATTACCAGTGCAGAGTCCTTTTATGACTGGTACCATGATACCGACAAGAATATAAATATTCCTTATGAGATGGTTTTTACAAAGTCAGGATCAATGTACACCTTTGATTCTGCATCAACAGGTGGATTTTTTCCCATTAACAATAAAGGGTTTGGAAATTATTATGACAATAAAAATTACCATTTTACTTTGGAATTGCATGCCAAATTCATATTTCAACGCGGTCAGGTAATTGAAGTGGCTGGTGATGACGATGTATGGGTGTTCCTCAATAAAAGACTGGTAGTGGATTTGGGTGGAATACATGAAACTCAACATAAAACTATAAATGTTGACAATTACATAAATTCGATGAACCTTAAACCTGGTGATATATGTACCTTAGATTTGTTTTTTGCAGAAAGACATATTACAGAATCAAATTTAAAAATATCTACCAATATCGAATTGTTCAATAATCTTAAGCCTATTGCCGATGCTGGAGATAATAAAACAGTCAGAACCAATTCAAAGACGGCCTCTGTTAAACTTGACGGAAGCCGGTCAAAGGATCCGGAAGGGGAACCTTTAACCTATATATGGACTGACAAAGACGGCAATGTAATAGGAAGGGGTGTTTCACCAACTGTTGATTTACCCGTAGGACGGAATATTTGTATACTGACCGTGTCTGATGGAGAACATACAGATACTGATACTGTTGAAATTGAAGTTATATACACGGGAGAAAGTAAAAATAGAGCACCGATAGCAAACGCCGGTAGTGACCAGACAAAGATCATTACAGGAACAAAAACTACAATAACTTTAGACGGTAGTAAATCCTCAGATCCTGATGGTGATAAATTGACTTATAGATGGACCGATGCAAATGGTGCCAGATTGGCAGTAGGAGAAAAAGTGCAAATAGAATTACCTGTTGGAACGCATAAAATTAAGTTGACGGTATCTGACGGAGAATTGAGCGATACAGATACAGTAGTTATAACTATAGTTAAAGCTCAAACCTCTACACCAAAGCCTACAACCAAAGCTACGGCTACACCTACTAAAAAAGTTACACCAACTCCTACGAAGAAATCTACACCAACGCCTACCAAAAAACCTTCGTCTGGGAATACGCGACCTGTAGCCAATGCAGGATCCAATAAAACTGTAGTAACCGATGCAGAAGTAGCGGAAGTAACTTTAGATGGGAGCAAATCCTATGACCCCGATGGTGATTCACTAAGTTATAAGTGGAAAGACGAATCGGGTGTGACAATTGGAAATGGTGCTAAACCGACGGTATTACTTCCTGTTGGAAAAAATGTATTGACTTTAACAGTATCCGATGGAAAGTTATCGGATTCTGATGAGGTAGTAATTACAGTAGAGAGAAAAGAAGTACCGGGAAGTCCAACTAACAAAAAGTCAGTTGATTTGGGTGTTGCCTTAAGGGCAAATCAAACTAAGGTTGAAGAAGACAATGAAATCTTGTTTACAATACAGTATGTAAATAAAACCGATGTTAAAGTTTATGATGTAGAGGTTGGATTTAAACTTAGTGACGGCATGAAGGTTGTGGAAACGGCTAATGGTAGAGTATCAGGGAAAAACATAACATGGGATGTAGGAGATCTTGAGCCTAAAGAAAAGGGCCAGATAAAGTTTAAAGTTAAGGCAGATAAAGTTCAAGAAGCGGAAGTAATAAAAAACTTTATTGCAAGTATAACAAGCAATCAAGTAGAATTGATTAATACTTATGACGATAAATCAAAACTTGATATTATGGTATATTCAAATAGGTATAAAAAAGCGCATACTCGTTATATTTTAGGATATCCCGACAATACTTTTAAAGGAGACAGGAATATAACCAGAGCCGAGACAGCAGTTATTTTTGCAAGAATACTGGATTTAGAAGGTAAAAAGGTAAAAAATAAAAGCCAGTTTGTAGATGTTCCTAAAGGTTTTTGGGCAGAAGATCATATATATGCAGTAGTGGAAGCTGGATTATTTAAAGGTATTGACAATAATCATTTTAAGCCTGACGTTCCAATAACACGAGCAGAATTTGTAACGGTAATTGCGAATTATTTGCAAATATCAAGGACTAAAGAGGAAGTACCATTAGAGTATACCTTTAATGATATTCAGAATCACTGGGCGCAAGGGAATATAGAAGAGGTTGCCCGATACAATATACTAAAAGGATACTCAGACGGTTCTTTTAGGCCGCAGAAGCAAATAACTAGACAAGAAGCTGTTACTATAATAAACCGCTTACTCCATAGAGGGCCGCTGACAAATGTTACAGGCTCTTTCCCCGATATGCCAAGTGACCATTGGGCGTTTGGAGAAGTGGAAGAGGCAGTCAGATCCCATGAATATACTATAAATGAGAAGGGCGAAGAGGTTATGACTAAATTTATTAATGACCCGGTCTGGTAAAATTTAAATAGTTTAGAAGGGCATGCGTATTGATACGAAGTGCCCTTTTTCTATTTAATTTATTTTTATAAAAATTTAGCTTAACAAAAGCTTAAAAAGTATTATAATTAAGTATGTTATCCTATTGAATAATTATATACTTATAATAGTGAAAATATAGCTTGCTTTACTCTTCATAAGCAATAATCTAAAAGAGCACAAGATAAAATGCAGAGATTATTTATTATTTGGGGGTGTAGCTATAATTATGAAGGAGTCAAAAGCATCTAAGATTGTATCAGGAATTGTATTTATTTCTCTAGTTCTATCTGTTGTATATATCATAGTGAGGATAATAATGGTATCTACTGGTATTAAAGATAGAGGAGATCGTCCTGAGAGTGAATATGTATTAATGTTGTTGCAATGTACATTGGGTATTATTATGATGTTGTTGCCCGGAATTATTTCCAAGAAATTAAGCATAGAAATTCCAAGCCAAATGTATATTACCTTTGTTGTTTTCTTGTACTGTGCCATATATCTTGGAGAAGTACGGAGTTTTTATTATCAATTCAGGCATTGGGACACAATACTTCATGCGGTTAGTGGTGTTATGCTTGGAGCATTGGGATTTTCTTTTGTTGTATTATTGAATGATACTGAAAAAGTGCCTGTAAATTTAAGTCCTGTTTTTGTAGCCCTGTTTGCATTTTGTTTTTCTATTATGCTTGGCGTAATGTGGGAGTTCTATGAATTTACTTTTGATGGCCTATTAGGACTTAACATGCAAAAATTTGCACTGGAAGACGGTACACTACTTGTTGGACGAGATGCTTTATCGGATACTATTAAGGATTTATTTGTAGATACAATAGGGGCACTAATAATTTCGATCATTGGGTATATTTCAATAAAGTATAAAAAGGGTTGGATAGAAAGGCTGCTGATTAAAAAAGACGATGATTAGGAAAATTTAGCTTTAATAAATAATAATATAAAAGTAGAAGGTAGGGGGAAGTTCCTACATTCTACTTTTATATAACATTCAAAACAATATAAAATATTTAAGAAAGAAAATTTTTGTACGGCATATTCATGGAAATAATAAGTTTCTATATAAGTTGATAAGATAAGCCGTGTTGGGTACAATAGGTGTAAAGTTTTCCGCGGCCAAATTTTTGGAAACGCAACTGTATGGGCCATTCAGGATATTGCTTTGCCATTAGTAATTTATCACCGGTTACATACGCCACGAAGGAAATATAGTGATCCTTTGCCATAGGGTGGTTAGTTGTGATGAACCATTCATATTCAATGGTTTCCAGACTAAGTGTATGATTTTCATCAGCTTTCACAGGCTCTAATTCATCCACTTTTCTCCCACAGCAGGAAATAGAAGCAGTACTAGTGCTTGTAATTATATTGTTGCATTCGGGACATACATAAAATTTTAGATTTTTCATATTACCTCCAAAGTATTCATTGGGGTCTAATTCACCCAATAGTATTTTTTCAATATTTACACCCAAGAGGGCTGACAATTCCGGTAAAAGTGAGACGTCAGGACAGCCAAGTCCTCGCTCCCATTTACTTATAGTTTTATCGCTAATATTCATAATGCTAGCCATCTCTTTTTGTGTCATACCTTTTTCTTTACGTAAGCTGTATATCAAATTTCCTACTTTACTTAGGTCCATAATATCTCCTCCAATAATTTTAGTATATCCTATTGTGAGAATATATCAATAAACGTTTCGTAGAGTGCAAAATCTGACTATATATTTAAAAAAATGCTTTACAACATTTTTGACTATCGATGAAGAAATCTTTTAGTTGGGATTTTTAGAGAAGTTAAAACATTAAGTCTTTTAAAATATGGAGAGAAAAAGTTGGCTAAAAAATCCTTTTATTGATATAAAATGACAGTATCTATCGTTTGCGTTAAGAGGTCATATATATTTAATATCGTAAGCAATAATGTTCATTTGCTTAATTTATGCTCAATTTTTTACAATTAGTTATTTGAAGTAATTAATTAACAGTAGTATAATAAGAAAAATTACAATTGAATGTGAAAGAAGGTATTATAAATTGGGGGTCAAAGAATCAAATGTTATGCGGCGTGAGGCCATATCTATTACATGGCCTGCTTTTGTAGAACTGGTGATGTCTACACTCTTTGGTATGGTGGACATGATTATGGTAGGAAAGCTCAGTTCAGCTGCCATAGCAGCTGTAGGACTTACAAATCAGCCTTTTATGCTTTTGCTGGCCATTTTTTCGGCCGTGAATGTCGGCACAAGTACACTTGTTGCTTGGAACATAGGTGCCGGAAATAAAGAAAAGGCCAGTTTCGTTGCCAGGCAGATTGTTGTAATAAACACCATACTTGGTATAATCATGAGTACTGTAGGCTTAGTTTTTTCTCGCCAAATAGTTATATTTATGGGTGCAGAGGCAGATACCATAAAAGATGCAACAATATATTTTCAGATTGTTTCTGCCGGACTAGTGTTTCAGGCAATTAACCTGGGGATTACGGCAGCATTGAGAGGAGCGGGAGAAACTAAAATTCCCATGTTCTACAATATAGGGAGTAACTTACTTAATATACTGGGTAACTATATACTTATCTATGGAAAGTTTGGAATGCCAAAAATGGGAGTTGCCGGTGCAGCATTATCGACGACAATATCCAGATGGGCAGCTTGTTTTATTGCTTTAGGAATAGTTTATTTTTCAAATCTATCGGTTATTTCAATTGAACGTAAAGGCATATTTAAATTTGATGTAGATATAATAAAGCAAGTGTTTTCTATAGGTTTGCCGTCAGCAATGGAACAGTTTGTTCTGCAGAGTGGATTAATGTTGTTTGCTCGGACTGTTTCCGGGTTAGGTACAGTAAAATTTGCTGCACACCAGATTGGTCTAAATATTTGTGGTTTGACTTTTTCGCCGAGTATGGCTTTTGGAGTTGCTGCCACAACTTTGGTTGGGCAGAGCCTTGGAGCTAAGGATGAGGAAAAAGCCAAAAAATATGCCGATATGATACACCATATGGCTATTCTGGTTGCCTGCATAATGGGAGGGGTATTTATTCTGTTTTCTTATCAGCTTGCCCTTTTGTATACTGATGATATTACCGTAGCTGCTGCGGCTTCTGTTATACTTAAGATAATGGCACTGGCACAACCGGGACAATCGACACAACTTTCTGTTGCAGGCGTCCTGAGGGGAGCAGGGGATACAATGTACCCGTTATATGCTTCTATATTTGGAATATGGATTTTTAGAGTGTTTGTTGCATATATATTTGTTAATGTATTTCACTGGGGACTTATAGGCGCATGGGTAGCCTTGGTATTTGATCAATATACAAGAGCAGCTATTGTATATTTTAGATATCGTTCCGGAAAGTGGAGATATGCCAAAATCCGTACTGCCGATGCTGTTGAGATGTAGAATTTAGTGTGAAAAAGAAACTTCATTCTCCTCTTTACTTGTGGATAAAAGAGGTGAAATGAAGTTTCTTTAATGTAAAGCGGGATATATTTATAATTCCGGATAATTATTTAAGTGCTTTTAATATACTATCTCTGTACTCAAGAAATTGGTGTGTTGAAAGCATTTCTCTCGTTCTTGGCCTTTCAAAGTCTATATCCACTGTGGTTACAACCGAAGCCGGTCTATCTGATAGTACATAAACCCTATCCGATAGAAAAATAGCTTCGTCAATGTCATGGGTAATAAATAGCACACTTTTTTTATGTTCGCTTAATACTGTTAAAAGCCATTCCTGCATGTTCATACGGGTTATTGCATCTAGTGCTCCAAAGGGCTCATCTAAAAGCATAATATCGCTATTCATTAAAAAGGTTCTAAGGAGAGCTGCTCTTTGCTTCATTCCTCCCGAAATTTCCGAAGGATAGTAATTTTCAAAGCCTTCCAGGCCAAATTCCTTAATAAGATTTGCGACTTCCGAAGTTTTGCTGTCGGTAAGCCTTTTGTCTATCTCAAGGGGCAGAATTATATTTTTATACACAGTACGCCAAGGCATTAGCATGTCCTTTTGAGGCATATAGCAAAATTGAGACAAAGCCTTGGAAAACTTTTGCCCACAGACTGAAATTTCACCTGAATAGTTATCTTCAAGGCCTGCCAGAATTCTCAGCAAAGTGCTTTTGCCGCAGCCGCTCGGACCTATTAAGCTTATAAACTGGTTTTCATACAAAACCAGACTTATATCCTTTATAACTTCAAGGCGTTCTTTATTATGTACAAAGCTTTTACTCAAATGTTTTATTTCTATTTTAGTGTTCATTAATTAATTTTACTCTCCTTGTAAAAATTCATTGGTAAATGCCTTTTCTACATCGATGGGGGATTCTATAAATCCATTTTCATAAAGCCAGTTCATATATCTTTCCCATACTTCTTTCTTCTGCATGCCCCAGTAGGGAGCATCATCCTGATACTTTGAAGCTAGGTACCTCTGGCTCTTTACAACCAGATCCCGGTCTAGCTCCGGTGCCAGTTGCAGAAGGCATTCTGCGGCTTCATCAGCATTCTCTATTGCAAATTTATAACCTTTTTGCACAGCTCTCATGAATTTCTTAACCAGTTCCGGATTTTTAGAAATATTGTCTTCATTTGTTACTATTACCGGAGTGTAATAATCAAAAATATCCGAGAGATCCTTTAGGGGAATATAGTTAATTTCTACGCCTTTATTAATGGTATTGATATAGTCCCATCCCTCAAAGATCCAGGCAAAGTCAATTTGGTTTGTCTCGCTTGCCGTAAGAAAGTCCAAGGTTCCTATCGTATTGATGTTAACTTTATCAGGATTGCCTCCGGCATCTTTTACAACTTGCTTAACCATTGCTACTTCTACATCAGAACCCCAGCTTCCGTATTTTTTTCCTTCGAAATCTTTTGGAGAAGTTATTTCCTTTGATTTTAATGAGCCAAAGCCGGAAGTATTGTGTTGTATTACCGCAGCAATTGATACCAAGGGCATACCTGAGGAACGGGCAAAGGTAACACCTTCCTGATAACTTATTCCGAACTGGGCAGTATTTGTAGCTACAAGTTGGTCAGCGGATGATTCACCCGGCTGAATTATAGAGACATCCAGGCCTTCTTCCTCAAAAAAACCCTTTACTTTTGCAACATAAATTCCGGTATGATTTGTATTTGGTGTCCAGTCCAATACAAAGGTAACTTTTTCAAGTTGGGAAGTACCTTTATTGGATGGAAAGTTTTCCTTTGGATTTTCAATGTGTTTTTGTGTTGAGCAAGCTGAGGAGAGCAAAATAAAAGCAATTGTCATACAAAGTGTTATAAGCTTATTTCTTTTCATTTTATTCATCCTTTCAAATTCCATTTAATTGTTTTCTTTTCTATTATGCTTATTAATAAGAATAACAAAATGCTAAAAAGCGAAATTACTACAATATCCGCAAACATTGCTGCGGTTTTAAAGGATTTCATTGACCGGGTAAGAAAGATCCCCAGTCCGTTTTGTGCACCGGTCCACTCGGATAAAACAGCACCCATTACAGCATAGGCTGCTGCCAGCTTAAGACCCGAAAAGAAGTGAACTAATGCCGAAGGCAGCTTTACTTTTAAGAATATCTGCATTTTATTTGCATTCATGCACTTAAGCAGCTCTTCAAGCCCCTTGTCATATGAATTTAACCCTTCTGTCAGACTTAGTGCTACCGGGAAGAAAACCACCAAAATGCATACAATTAATTTGGATACAATTCCTATACCGAACCAAATTGTAATCAAAGGAGCTAACACGATTATGGGCACTGTTTGGGAAAGAATCATAAAAGGATAAAGGGTATTGCGGATAATTTCGAAATTGCTCATTATGATAGAAAGCAAAACTGCCAATATTACACCTAGTATAAAACCTAAAACAGTTTCTGTTATTGTAGTTAGCGAGTGAAAAAGCAAAAGATTTCCGGAGTTTATAAATTCGTTGATAATCGCTGAAGGAGCGGGAAGTATGTATTCTTTTATATCTTTTGCCTTTACAACAAGCTCCCACATGATTACAAAAACAATAAAGGCAATAGACGGATAAAGAGGATTACCGGTATTTCGAAATTTTTTCATCCATGGTCACACCTTCCTCTTTATAATCAATTTTAACTATAGATATAACTCTATTTGCACCTTCTGCAACGCATATTTTTTGAGCTTTTTTGACTATTTCCATAAGGATGTCCAATTCACCTTCCATGGTAGTTTCCATTGGACCTACTTCATATTTGACACCGCTTTTATCTATCATTTCAATCACTTTGTCCACAACGGGATATATTTGCTCTTCCGGTACATTTGGAATAACCTGCAGTGATACATTAACTCTTGGCATTAACAAATACTCCTTTCATACGTATAATTCTCAGATTAAAAATGTAAAGGCATAAAGCCGGCGTTTCTTTTATCTTTTGCACTACTCTTAATATTGTAAAATAAGCATAGCAAAACTGCCTTAATTAAAAAACCGCCCAACATAGGCGGTAATATACAATTTACTCTTTCCCTACGCTGGCATTACCCAGATCAGGTTATGGGTTGCGGAGAAAACTCCACTCTCAGCCGGCAGAACCAGCACCCCTGTCAATCATTATTTAATTGAGTTAATAATAGCACAACATAAAATGAAATACAAGGCTTTATTTAGTTATGTGGAATTAAAAAGAAAAGTAAGGAATATACATAATATCCTAAATCAATTGATGATAAACAAAAAATATACTAATAAATCAAACTAAAATTTATCATTTAAATAATTAACTCACATAAAAGATGAGTTATTTCGATATTTTTTGCATTGTTAATATGTATATAGTTGTAAAATTAAATATAATTGTGTAATATAGAATAGAATAGTGCAACATATCCAGTATTATCCACAATATTTACTCAAATCGGGGGGATCCAAAATGTCAAGAATCAAATCCAGTAAGTTTTTGTCGTTTGTTATGGGTTTATGTTTACTTATTTTGTCGATATTTCAAAATACAGTATTAGCATTTGCGGAAGTGCATCCAATGACAGCAACAGTAGATTTCCCGGAAAGTATTTATCGAAACAATACTCACATCACTGAAATAAAAGGTATTTTCGATATCTCAGATATTTCAGTTAATACAGGAAAAGTAGCTTATGAAATAATTGGAGATAAGATTAAAATAACAGTATCCGATGGAGAACATTCAAGAATAGGCCCTCACACAAAAGATGTTACTGTAACAGAAAAGAATACTTTTGATATTTTTCCGCAATCAGTTCCATATAATTCGGATGGTTATACCGGTGAATTGGCGAAAACAGGGTCAGGTTATGATTCGGAAAATAACATGTATTGGGCAACTTATTATGGAATAGCTACAAACCCTGAGTGCAAATTTTATAAATATAGAGTCGATTTTACTTATACATTAAATGTTGCACCCCAATTATCCTTAAGTTCTTCGGATGAAATAAAATATGTAAAAGATAAATTTGATATAAAGGGATTTGTAAAGGATGAAAATATTGGAGACCAATTAAATATATATTATACTTTTGACAATTATACAGACGGCACTAAAGGAATAGCTTACAAAACTAAGCTAACTGCTGACGGAACAGAACAGAGTATAAACGGCACTATCAATATTACATCTTTAAAACTTGATGATGGAGAACATACTCTTTACATGTGGGCTGTTGATAAAAGAGGGGAAAAGTCTGTTCCAGCTGTAACGAAAATAAATGTTGACACAGTACCTCCGCAAATGCCAATTCTTACGCAGGAACCTATAACACCTACTAATGGAAGTGTGGAAGTTACAGTAACCTATCCTGATGATGCGGTGATAAAAGAAGTGAGAATTAATGGCGGAAGTTGGGTGCCTTTTGATAGTGTTGCAAATATTGAAAAGATAATTATGGACGAAAACGGATTAGTTGAAGCAAGGTGTAGTGATGCCGCAGGAAATATATCGGATGTAGGTCGTTTGGTTGTAAGTAATATAGACAGAATAGGACCGGATACTCCTATACTGATTCCCGATATAACAGAACCTACTAATAAAACAGTTGCTGTAACAGTTTATTATGCTGAAGATTCTGTAATAAAAGAGTTTAGAATTGGGGAAAGTGATTGGAGACTGTACGAAGGTTCTATTATAGTGGACCAAAATACAAAAATAGAAGCGCGGTCTATGGATGAAGCAGGAAATATGTCACCGACAGGCCGACTTATAATCGGAAACATAGACACTATACCACCTACAGCACCCGTAATAGTAGTTAGTGCTGATAAAACCACAGCAAAACCGATAAGTGTCAATATTACGCCAGGAATAGATGAGGAATCGGGAGTGGATAGAACGGAGTTTTGTTTAGAAGGTGCAACAGTCAGTGATTGGCAGGAGTATATAGAAGGAACACCTATCGAGATAGAAAATATCGGTAAAACAACTATTTATGCAAGAACCATTGACAAAGCAGGCAATGTTTCTCCTGTTACCAGTAAATCAGTTGTTATTGAAAGTGACAAGAATAACGGTGGGAATAGCGGAGGGAACAGTGGAGGAAACAGCGGCGGAAATAAAGGCGGAGACAATGGAGGAAATAATGGAAACGCCGGAGGAAACAACAACGGAAACAGTGGTGGAAACAACTCTGAGAATAATGGAGGCAGCAGTGGAGGAAACAATAGCGGTGGTACAAAAGTTACAGAACCTAAGGAAAATGTGCCGGCAGTCACAGCTGTTGATTTGTCAGTATTTATTACTTCCGACAAATCCAAATATGCAGAAGGAGATATAATTACCTTTACTATAGATTATAAAAATAAGTCAAATGTTTTAGCTACCGATATAACTATAAAAGCAGAAATTCCTGAATATACAACGGTTGTTGATGCGGCTAACGGTACGGTAAAGGGAGCAGAAATTGAATGGAAAATTGATAAATTGAATGCCAATACTTCAGGTAGAATTGAATTTAAGTTGAGTGTAAATAAACTTGACAAAGCTGAGGTTACTTCTTCAAACACAGCCACAATTAGCAGTCCAAAACTAACTAATACGGAAGATGACTCATCTAAAACTATATTTTTATTGTACTCAAATACCGACAACTTCCATGCCAAATATATAACAGGCTATACCGATAATACTTTTAGACCGGCAAACAATATTACCAGAGCTGAAATGGCTGCAATAATTTATAATGTGCTTGAGATTGAAAAAGTAGAATCTGCCAATAAAAATTATACTGATGTAAAAAGCACTCATTGGGCATATAAATGTATAAATGCTGTTACAAATGCAGGACTGTTTGTGGGATATAATGACGGTTCATTCCGTCCGGACAACTTTATTACAAGAGCTGAGTTTGCTACAGTTCTAGCTAACTATCTTGGACTTAAGAATGTTGAACATGATAGAATGAACTTTTCAGATATAAATAAACATTGGGCCAAGAACTTTATTGAAGAGATCTATAGAGTCAAGCTCATTGAGGGATATATTGAAAATGGCGAAAGGTTGTTTAAACCGGACAACTATATCTCAAGAAGTGAAGCTGTTACCATAGTTAACAAGATGTTGTTTAGAGGACCGCTGTCCGGAATAGAAATGCCCTTTAAGGATGTTGACCAAAATCACTGGGCATATGGTCACATACTTGAAAGCTCTGTGGACCATCATTTCAGAAGAAACGAAGATAATTCTGAAATTGCAATAGTGAAAGAATAATACATATATGTTTAGAATAAAAAGAACTCTTTAAAGTAGCAAGTGGAATAAACAATTAAAAAATAGCATAGTTGTTCTTGCAGCTATGCTATTTTTTATGTTTTATAAATTGCGGGTATTTTTATGAAAAGAAAATTTTTAACTATGTATGATATATTTTATTAATATCTTACATTTTACACTTAATAAGGTAAATATATCATAAAGAATAAAAAATGTAAAATGTCGTTTAAAATTACTTAGAGATAATTTTTCTATATCAAAAATCTTTTTTTTGAAATATAGACTTCTTAAAGTAAAATTAATCGATTAAGTATTTAAAAAAATATTTTCGGAAGATAGCAGAAACTTTGAAAGGTCGATTGAAAACTTTTTTGAAATAAACTAATTTGAATGTTGCGAAAGATTGGATACTATTGTATCATTTATATAAACTATTTTTTTAAGGTGGTAAATATGGATATTAGGGAAGTTGCGTTTCTAGCAAAAAAGGCCTCAATAAAACTTGCTGCAACCAGCGCAGAGCAGAAAAATAAAGCATTGATGGAAATTGCAAGACTTCTTGAGTTGAGGAAAGAAGAAATTTTTAAAGCAAATAAGGAAGACCTTAAAAGGAGTGAAGAAGAGAACCTTGCAGCTCCTTTACTAAAGAGATTAAAATTTGATGAAAACAAGCTGTCTGAAGTGATTAGCGGAATAAACAGCTTAATCAAACTTCCTGATCCTGTAGGCAAAACATTGGCCTCAACGGAATTGGATGAAGGATTGGAATTGTATAGAGTAAGCTGTCCTATTGGTGTAATTGGAGTTATATTTGAATCGAGACCGGATGCTTTGGTTCAGATATCCACTTTATGCTTAAAGAGCGGAAATTCCGTGCTCTTAAAGGGTGGACGGGAAGCAATAAATACCAATAGAATTTTAACTGATGTAATTAAAACTGCTACCGAAAATAGCGGAATTCCATCGGGATGGATACAGCTTCTTGAAACAAGAGATGATGTAAACGAAATGCTCAAAATGGATGATTATATAGACCTTATTATACCTAGAGGGTCAAATGAATTTGTCAGATACATTATGGAGAATTCCAATATTGCAGTTTTAGGCCATGCCGATGGTATTTGTCACTGTTATGTGGATTCCGAAGCAGATCTTAAAATGGCTGTTAAAATAGTTGCGGACGCAAAAACTCAATATGTTGCGGTATGTAATGCTACTGAGACTTTGTTAGTTCATAAAGATGTGGCAAAAGAATTCTTACCTATGCTTAAGGAAGAACTGGATAAGAAAAATGTTGAACTGGTAGGTTGTGAAAAGACTAGAGAGATAATTGATGTTATGGCGGCCTCTGAGGAAGATTGGAAAACCGAATACCTCGATTATAAATTGTCAATAAAGATTGTAGACAATGTGGAAGAAGCAATAGAGCATATAAATACTTATGGATCGGGACATACTGATTCTATAATATCCAATAATAGAGCGAATGTGGAACTGTTTATGAATCTTGTTGATTCGGGAAATGTATTTTGGAACTGTTCAACACGTTTTAGCGATGGTTTCCGATATGGTTTTGGTGCAGAAGTCGGTATAAGCACCAACAAGATTCATGCAAGAGGGCCGGTAGGATTGGATGGGTTATTGATTTATAAATATAAGCTTGTTGGAAATGGACATATTGTTGCCGACTATGCAAATAAAACAAAGAGTTTTACCCATAAAAAGATTAATAAGGATTTTAAATTGTAATTTATATTGGTTGAAAACTAAATTTTTGGTGAAAATAGCTTCCGTTATGTTTGGTCTGAATACACGTCTTTTATATGAGTGTAATGGGAAAACGGAAGTTATTTTTTTGTTGCTTTGATAGATAGTTTTTTCGATTGTAGGTTCTTTCAGCTATTAATAGCTATATAGTTTATTCTGTTGTTCACCTAATTAAGTTTGATGATTATTTGTAATAAGAAGATTGAAATATAACCATATGTTTATTTACAAATATATGGTATAATATTTTTGTGATGTCATGATATATAGGGTCTAAACTTTTTATTTTTTTATATTGGGGGTAATTTATAATGTCGAGAATAAAGAATGTATTTTTAACGTTCTTATTTGCTTTTTTCTTATTTCAAATTTTTAGTGTAATTTCAATAAGCAACTGTGTTTTGGCTGAAGATATTATCTATGGAGATTTAAATGGAGATGGAGAAGTTAATTCTGTTGATTATGCAATGATGAAGCAATATTTGCTGGGGAAAATTAAGGAGTTTGAGAATCCTAATGCAATCAAGGCTGCAGATGTAGATGGAAATGAAGAAATCAATTCAGTAGATTATGCTCTTATAAAAAAATATCTTCTAGGACTTATTAAAGTTTTTCCGGTATATGAAAAGGCAACACCCACACCAACAATTACAACAACACCTACACCTACAAATTCAACACCAAGTGAATTTATCAAACTCAAGCCATCAATTATCGATGTAAGAATGAGCGATTTGAACAGAAATAGTATTGAGTTATTATGGGGCGAGGTGGAAGGTGCAGTTTATTATGAAGTATTCAGAGATGATGTTTCTATTGGGACAACATCGGATACTTATTTTGATGACGTAAATGTAATTGAAGGAATGAACCATATATATAGAATAAGGGCTGTAAATGATTTGGGTGAAAATTCGCTAGACAGCTTAGATGTGATGGTAAATACTATAGATACTGTTATAGATTCAGATACTGTTTTGTCTGAGGATAGATTTTATTTCAATTTAACATTAAAAGACGGAGCTGTACTTGACCTTAATGGATATACACTTAATGTAAAGGAAAATTTATTACAATTCAAGAGCAATGTTAATATAAACACAGGTAGCCTAAAGATTTGTGGAAATTATACAATTGATAAAGATGGATTACTTCTGATGACAAAAGATGAAGATTATGTATATGTTGGAGGAGATTTTAAAGTATATAACGGAAAGAATGATATCGGTACATTTGATTATTACTTAACTGCAGGAGTAATGGAAGTAAAAGGTGATTTTAGTTGTGCGTTTGATGTATATAATGGAAAGTTTGGGAAATATGTAGCGACAGGAACCCATAAGGTTATATTGTCGGGTGATAAGGAACAGGTAGTAAATAATGATAGTGGGTGGTTAGTATTTAATGAATTGGAGATAAAAAATGAGAAGGGTGTAAAAATTAACGGTATAACACCAATAAAT
>Ga0134092_1000839_pt1 | contig 29306 bp, 35 predicted proteins | sample 3_6taG_FD_94454 | JGI IMG/M metagenome (GOLD analysis project Ga0134092, IMG submission 94454) | Switchgrass degrading microbial communities from high solid loading bioreactors in New Hampshire, USA - 3_6_20_6_A3 metaG | ecosystem: Engineered > Bioreactor > Semi-continuous > Anaerobic >... | reverse complement strand
TATCCTCAATATATTTAATTTCATTTACATCAATAAGCTTATTAGGCTTTATGTACAATTCCCAGGCTTTTCTCTTAGGGTTTACTTTTATTTTTTGCACATCAAATACATTATTGAATAACTCAATTGGATTCTTTATTTTTTTCATACTGTTTTGCATATCATCACCAAGTATTTTCATATTTTTTTCTTAATGTTTTTCATATTTACTCAAAACCTTAATAATATCTCTATACATTCTTATGCGAGATGAAAAGCCATGAACAAGTCCAAATTTTTCTTCTTTAGTTAAATGAGTCATATCCTCTAAGTATATTTCTTTAACTTTATAAGATCTCTTGTTCACATGAATTGTAAGAGAAACTTCGATTCCATATCTCACGAAATCCATGTCTTCTATCTCATCTAATATCCATTTTTTCACTGCTCTTTGACCAGAAAGGTTAGGTGCTATTTTCTGAGCTATATCAGTGATTGGTCTTCCATTTTTAAATATGCCTATGGTCATATCAATATTTTCATAAATTATAGGATAGATTAAATCATATATATGATTTTTTTTCAGACCAATAAGGTCTGCATCAAGAAGCAAAACAATATCAGAGTTACATTCCACTAATCCTGCTTTTATGGCTCCCCCCTTGCCAATGTTATTCTTGAGTTCGATTACTTTTATCCCATATGCTTTTGCGATATTTACCGTATTATCCCATGAGCCATCGCTTACAACAATAATTTCATTAATTAATGGCGATTCAGATACTACATCCAGAACATTTCCTATTGTTTTTTCTTCATTGTAAGCAGGAATAATCGCTGTAACAGACATCATTAATCCCCCCATAGGTTGTTAAATAATCTTTTTAATCTCCCCGATCAATACGTCTACTGCACAGCTTTCATCAACTTTTTTTATGGGCTCTCCTTTGACAAACAATAAATATTCCCCTTTTCCACCTGCTATACCAATATCTGCATCTTTTGCCTCACCAGGTCCGTTTACTCCACAACCCATTACAGCAACTTTTATTCTTTTCTTAGTTACTATATTTTCCACACGCTTATCAATTTCTTCTGCAATTTTAATCAAATCAACTGAACATCTTCCGCAAGTAGGGCAGGAAATTATCTCTATTCCTGAATCAAAGTACCCTAGATTCTTAAGTATTTCATAAGCTACTATTACCTCTTCTTTTGGATCTCCAGTTAAAGACACCCTTATTGTATCTCCAATGCCTTGATATAACAAACATCCAATACCTATTGAAGATTTTATGACACCTTTTCCTGCTGTTCCTGCTTCAGTAATTCCTATATGAAGAGGGTAATCTACAAATTTAGAAATCCTTTTGTAACTCTCAATAGTATCTAAAACATTGCTTGATTTAATAGATATAACTATTTGATCATAACCTAGCTGCTCTATCATCCTCACATTATTTATTGCACTTTCAACCATCGCTTCAGGTTTAGGACCTCCATATTTTTCAAGGAGTTTCTTTTCAACAGAACCAGAGTTAATTCCTACTCGTATTGGAATATTCCTTCCTTTCGCAGCCTCAACGACTTTTTTCAGTCTATCGTTGCCTCCCAGATTTCCTGGATTTATTCTTATTTTATCTGCACCATTCTCTATAGAAGCTAATGCAAGCCTATAATCAAAATGAATATCTGCTACAAGTGGTATCCTTATAGCTTTTTTAATCTCCTTTATTGCTTCAGCAGCTTCCAGGTTCGGAACAGCAACTCTTATTATTTCACAACCTACATTTTCAAGCTCTTTTATTTGCTTTATCGTATCATTAATGTTTTCTGTTTTAGTGTTTGTCATAGATTGAACAACTACTCTTTGTCCGCCGCCTATGATAACATCGCCTACTCTAATTTTCTTTGTTTTTCTACCCATAATTTTCTACCTACCTAAAAAAATTCAATAAATTAAACTTTATTAAGTCTTTGTATGCTATTATCACAGCAAGTATCATCAGAGCTACAAAACCTACAAAGTTAATAAAACCTTCCTTTTCTGCTTCTATTGGTTTACGTCTTATAAGCTCTAAAATGAGAAACATAAGTCTTCCACCATCTAAAGCGGGAATTGGAAGCAGATTTACTATACCTAAGTTTAAGCTTAAGAAAGCAGTCAGGTTTAATACGTATAAGAATCCAATTTTTGCTGCTTCATTGATGAACACTATAATCCCTACCGGTCCCGATACTTCATCAGTAGAGGCTCTGCCGGTAAACAGCTTCAAAAGAAAATCCAGCATGGTCTTTGAAACATCTACAGTAGTTTTTATTCCATCTCTAATTGATATTCCAGCAATTTTGAGAGAAGGAGTTATTCCGATTATTGCCCCCTCTGCTTCATTCTCAACTATTGGGGTTACAACAACTTTTTTGACTAAATCATCTCTTTGTATTGATATATTAATAGGATTATTGGGATTAGATGAAATACTCTTCTTTATACTAGCCCAATCATCCACTTGCTTTCCATTTATCTCAATAATTTTATCACCTTTTTTAATACCGGCAATATGGGCAGGTTTATTCTCAATAACTTCATTTATTACTGTGGTCTGAGTAATAACTAGTGAAAATATCAGAACAGCCAAAAGAAAATTCATCAATGGTCCAAAGAAAATTACTGCCATTCGTGTAATCAAAGGCTTGTTGTTAAATGCTCTAGTATCTGTGGATTCTTCATCCTCACCAGTCAACTTGCAATATCCTCCAAAAGGAATAATTCTTAATGAATATAGTGTTTCTCCTATTTTCTTTCCTATAATTTTAGGGCCCATGCCTATTGCAAACTCCTCAACCCGAATACCTGATAATTTTGCAATAATAAAATGGCCTAATTCGTGAACTAATATAATAGCAGCAAATACTAAAGCAGAAATAATAATATTATCAAATTTCATTTTGCTCACCTCTTATTATACATTTCCATAGCAATTTTTCTCGACCACGCATCTACTTCAAATACATCATCAAGGTCATTTATGTCAGTTTTTATATGCTTTTCCAGTGTATTTGCTACTATATCATATATTTCAGTAAATCTAATCCTCTCTGACAAAAAGAGGTTTACAGCTACCTCATTGGCTCCATTCAATACTATACAACTGCTGTCTCCTTCTGCCAAAGCTTCATATGCTAGACCTAGACAAGGAAATATTTTCAAATCAGGCTCTTCAAAATTCAAGGTTTTAACCTTCGTAAAATCCAATCTATTATCATAAGTTATTGTTCTTTTTGGATATGTTAGAGAATACTTTATTGGAATTCGCATATCCGGTATTCCCAGCTGAGCCAGTATAGCTCCATCTATAAACTCTACCATTGAATGAATAATGCTTTCCGGATGTATGCAGACATTTATTTTTTCAGGATCCATATCAAACAACCATCTAGCTTCTATAACCTCTAATCCTTTATTCATCATTGTAGCAGAATCTATAGTGACCTTTTTACCCATATTCCAGCTAGGATGTCTTAATGCATCTGTTAAGGATACTTTCTTTAGCTCATCTGGAGTTTTTCTACGGAAAGGCCCTCCAGAAGCAGTTAGTATAATCCTTGATACATATTCTCTATCGCTTCCTATGCATTGAAATATTGCAGAATGCTCACTATCGACAGGTATAATAAAAGCATTTTTTTCCTTTGCTTTATTTGTTATAATCCTGCCGGCAGTAACTAAGGTTTCCTTGTTTGCTAATGCTATTGTTTTTCCTTTTTCTATAGCTTTATAAGTCGGCTTCAAGCCGGCTATACCCACAATTGATGATATAACTATATCGTTTTTATCATAGGCTGCTACCTCATATAATCCTTCTTCACCATATAATATCTTCAACTTGTCATTATATGGTGCTATTGCAGATTTAAATTCTTTGTATTTCTCATAATCAGTTATAGCCACTATTTCAGGGCTGAATTCCAATACCTGATTATATAAAATATCTATGTTTGAATTAGTAGTCAATGCACATACATTGAAATCGTTTCTGTTATTTCTTATAACATCTAAAGCCTGGGTTCCAATAGATCCTGTTGAACCTAAAATTGCTATGTTCTTCATAACTTCTCCTTATAATAACTCTTTTATTATAGTTATATATGTATAAATGGTTGGAGCAGTAAATAATATGCTATCAAATCTATCAAGTATTCCTCCATGACCAGGTATTACATTGCCGTAATCTTTTATATGAACAAACCTCTTTATTGCAGATGCAGACAAATCTCCTAAAATAGAAGTAATTCCGCATATTAACCCTATTAAGAGGTAGTGAATGATACTTGCTTCATACCCGATACTTATAAATAATAAACCCGTCATAGCGCTAAAAAAGGCGCTAACTATAATACCTCCTATGGCTCCTTCAACAGTTTTATTCGGGCTTAGCAAGGGACACAGTTTTTTCTTCCCGAAATAACTCCCAATGAAATATGCTCCTGTATCCGAGAACCAAGCTGTTAAAAACGGTAACCAGATTAACAGCTTGCCATTTAATTCATTATATATAAAAATTAAATTGCTGAATAGAAATGGTACATATAAAATACCGAGAATTGTAACAGCAACATTGAGTATATTATATCCTCTTCTTATAATATCCAAAAAAATTAATAGCAAAGCAATAAATATCAATAACGAAAGAGTATAAAAACTACTTAAATTCGAAAGTATTAATAAATAATAAAATATTGTTATCAGATAACCAATCCATGAAATTGGCTTATATTCTGTATTTGAAAATGCGCTATAGTACTCGTATAATCCTATAACCGAAAGCAAAAAAACAAATATATAAAAGAACTTACCACCCAAAAGTAAAATTCCAATTATCAATGGTAGACCAACTACAGCACTGATGATTCTTGTCTTTAGCATATACATCCTCCATTATTTCACTTTTCCAAAGCGCCTTTCTCTTTTTAAATAATCATCTATAGCTTCCTTTAAATTGTCTTGATTAAAATCCGGCCATAATACATCTGAAAAATATAATTCACTGTATGCACTTTGCCATATAAGAAAATTGCTAATCCTCATTTCTCCACTGGTTCTTATTATCAAATCAGGATCTTTATCTCCTGAAGTATATAAGCAATCTGAAAGAAGCTTTTCATCTATATCATTTGCTTTTATTTGCCCTTTCACTATCATTTCAGCTATCTTCTTAACTGCATCTATTATCTCTTTTCTGCCGCCGTAATTTAATGCGATATTAAACTTCAATCCCGTATTATTTTTGGTGAGTTCAACAGCTTCTAAAACCTGTTGTTTTGTAGACTCAGGAAGTCTATCTATATCTCCTAATATTCTTATCTTTACATTATTTCTATTTAACTCATTAATTTCCTTTTTCATATATTCGACTAAAAGTATATTAATTAAATAATCTACTTCTTCTACAGGTCTTGCCCAGTTTTCTGTAGAAAAAGCATATACGGTTAATATTTTTATACCTATATTACTTGAATATCTTACTATTTCCTTTAATGCTTCCACGCCTGCTTTATGTCCTAAAGATCTTGGCAAGCCTCTCTGCTTAGCCCATCTGCCATTTCCATCCATTATTATCGCTATGTGCTCTGGGAAATTTGCTGGTTTTTGTCTATTCATATTGATGCCTCCGAATAACATACTTAATTATATTTTACACAAATATAGATTAAAAAAAAACCCCTCATTGTGAGGGATGCATTTTATCTAAAATAACTAATCGTTAATACTACTCTTTTTTCATTTTCTAAATGTTTCACCACAATAGGATTTTGATTATCAAAGACCTTTTCATCTGTAATAAACGGTGCCTTTGTCACCTCAACAATTATCTCCTTATCATGAGGCAGCTTTAACAATGCATCATTGAGTCTGTAACCAATTAATAAAAGATTTTGCTGCAATATTAAACCTCCATGATTTCTTTTTCCTTAGCTTCAAGTATTTTATCAACTTCTTTTATTGCTTTATCAGTACATTTTTGCATTTCTTCTTCAGCTTTCTTCAGTTCATCTTCTGTAATCTTATTATCTTTTTTCAGCTTCTTTAAGCTATCATTCGCGTCTCTTCTGGTGTTTCTGATTGCAACTTTTGCTTCTTCTCCCATTTTCTTAACGAGTTTTACCAGTTCCTTTCTTCTTTCCTCAGTTAACTGAGGCACAACAAGTCTTATTATTTTGCCATCATTTGATGGAGTAATGCCCAGATCTGACTTTAATATTGCTTTTTCAATTAGGCTAATGGATTTTGCATCCCATGGTTGGATGGTTATAACTCTTGGTTCTGGAGCAGATATGTTCGCAAGCTGATTGAGAGGGGTTTCAACGCCATAGTATTCCACCGTAATTCTATCTAACATAGCAGGATTAGCACGACCAGCTCTTAAAGAAACCAGTTCTTTTTTTAATATACCGATAGTTTTATTCATCTTCTCTTCTGCTGTTTTCTCAATCTCCTTAATCATGAATTAATCCTCCTTTACTATTGTACCTATTGTTTCTCCTTTTATAACTTTAATAATATTATCCGGGTTATTTAAATTAAATACTATTATAGGTATTTTATTATCCATACATAGGGACGCAGCAGTAGAATCCATAACTCCTAATCCCTTATTTATTACATCTATATAGGACAGATTATCGAATTTTTTTGCGTTTTTATTTACAACAGGATCACTATCATATACTCCATCAACTTTCTTGGCTAGCAAAATTACTTCTGCTTCAATTTCAGCAGCTCTAAGTGCAGCAGTAGTATCAGTAGAAAAATATGGATTTCCTATACCAGAAGCAAATATAACAACTCTGCCCTTTTCTAGATGCCTGATAGCTTTTCTTCTTATATAGGGCTCAGCAATCTGCCTCATTTCAATTGCTGTTTGCACCCTTGTAGCTACATCTATTCTTTCCAGCGCGTCCTGCAAAGCTAACGCATTTATAACTGTTGCTAACATTCCCATATTATCAGCTGTTGTCCTGTCCATACCAATGCCGCTTCTACCTCTCCAGAAATTGCCACCTCCTACTACTATAGCAACCTGCACGCCTAAATTTACTAACTCTTTTACTTTATCAGCTATTCTATCAAGGGTTTTTTGATCCAATCCAAAATCTTTTTCTCCTGCAAGGGCTTCACCGCTCAACTTTAAAATAATTCTCTTATATTTGATTGATTCCATTAATCATGCCTCCAGTTAAGCTAAAATTTCTACATTAAGCATAAAAATCCTTCTAATTTTAGAAAAAAAGAGAACACAAAGTGTTCTCTATTTTCAATTGTAATATATTTATTTTTTAATCTGGCTCATTACTTCTTCAACGAAATTATCTTCTTTCTTCTGTATTCCTTCACCTTTTTCAAATCTTACAAATCTTTTTACAGTAATTTCGGCACCTATCTCTTTAGATTTATCAGCCAAAAGCTTACCAACAGTTCTTTCTCCATCCTTAACAAACAGTTGATCCAATAAGCAGATTTCCTTCAACTGCTTCTTAAGTCTTCCTTCTATCATTTTTTCTACTACTTCTGGCTTTTTGCCTTCATTCATAGCTTGAACTTTTAGTATTTCTCTTTCTTTCTCAATATAATCATTTGGTACATCAGATTCCTTAATATATAGTGGGTTCATGGCAGCAATCTGCATGGCAATATCTTTACCTAATTCAATCAACTCATCATTTACTATTGAGCTTTCCAATTGAACTAAAGTACCTATTCTGCCACCGCCATGTATATAGGAAACAATTGCACCATTCTCTTCGGTAAACCTTTCGAATCTTCTTATGTTCATATTTTCACCGATTTTTGCAATCAAAGAGCTAAGAGCTTCTTTTACCTTCATTCCATCATAATCGGTTTCCATAAGCTGTTCTACAGTATCTAATTGTTTATCTACTACAAGCTTTGCGATTGAGTTAACAAAATCAATAAATTCTTGATTCTTTGCAACAAAGTCGGTTTCACAGTTAACTTCAACGATTGCTCCCATTTTTTTGTCTTCACTGACATATGTACCAATAAGACCTTCAGCAGCAATTCTTCCTGCTTTTTTTGCAGCAGCTGCAAGGCCCTTTTCTCTTAAATACTCTATGGCCTTTTCTATGTCACCATTAGTCTCAACCAGAGCTTTTTTGCAATCCATCATTCCTGCTCCGGTTCTTTCTCTAAGTTCTTTTACAGTTGAAGCATCAACCATATTAATCTCCTCCTAACATTATTAAAGGTAAGAGAAGGAGAATAAAAGTTCAGAACTCCGACCCTTACCGCACAATCATTATTCTGCTAGCTGTTCACCTTGTCTTGCTTCTATTACAGCATCTGCAATCTTAGAAGTTAAAAGCTTGACTGCCCTTATAGCATCATCATTACCCGGTATAGGATAATCAACTTCTTCTGGGTCGCAGTTTGTATCTACAATTGCAACAACCGGAATTCCTAATATATGGGCTTCTTGAATAGCTATCTTTTCTTTTCTTGGATCAACAATAAATATGGCCCCTGGCAAGTCAGTCATGTTTTTAATACCATTTAGATTCTTTTGAAGTTTCTCTTTTTCTGCTTTAAGCTTTATAACCTCTTTTTTAGGTAGAACTTCAAAACTTCCGTCATTCTCCATGTTTTCAAGTTCTTTTAATCTTTCAATTCTCTTCTTGATAGTTTTGAAGTTAGTCAGCATTCCACCTAACCATCTCTGGTTTACATAGAACATATCGCATCTTACTGCTTCAGATTCGATTGACTCTTGTGCCTGTTTCTTAGTTCCAACGAAAAGAATGCTCTTTCCTGAAGCGGCAACCTCTTTAACAAACTCATAGGCTTCTTCAACTTTCTTAACAGTTTTCTGAAGGTCTATGATATAAATGCCATTCCTTTCAGTAAAGATGTATTCCGCCATTTTAGGGTTCCAACGTCTGGTCTGATGTCCGAAATGCACACCAGCTTCTAATAATTGTTTCATAGAAATTACTGACATTTAATGTCACCTCCTGTGGTTTTTCCTCCATAGCTATCCTCTTGACTAAAAGCATTTCTGCACCCTTTAGCCAATCAAGCTATGTGTGATTTTTTCACATATTGTAGTATAGCATATATGTCCTTTGTTGGCAATAAAATTATTTTACGGGAATCATATTTTTATACTTGCCTTTTTTTAATATTTTATTCAGATTTTAAGTATTTGTCCTAAGGTATTGTTATTATATCGATTATGTCATCGTAATTAGTTCCTTTTTTTATTATATAATTTCCATATTGAATTTTTCTTTCTTTATCTAACTCTCTTAATCTGTTTAAAAATTCATCCGAGTTTAAAATTAATCCACTTTTCATCAATAACTCTGCAACATCGTATGAAGAGGAACCCTTTATTATCTCAATTTTTACTTCTTCTTTTTCTGCTTCTTCAGTTTCAGTTTTTTCATCATCTTTTGCTTCTTCATTTTTTATTTCTTTATTAATTATATCTTCCGGATTTATCACAATAAATCCTCTTTTAATCGCTTCTGTTTTTATATAATCATCGCTTAAATCTTTTTCATTGATATTTATGTTTATTATAGCGGAAAACACTAAGCCTATTCCTAAGCCTAGCATTATTCCCTTTATGTCATATGGTTTCATTGTTTTTGATCCCTCTGCTTAATGATAATATTAGCATTACCTCACCTTTTCCCATTTGAAGATTTTTAGCAATTTCATCGACAGTCATACCGTCATTATACATCTTCAAAATATCTTTTTCTTTTTTATCATAAGTAAGACTTTCTTTTTCTTCTTTCATAGGTATTTCTTCCGTAATTGCTTCAATTGCTGTATAAGTATCTTCAGTTGATTCTGATTCTGTTAGTTCACTTGTAATATTGTCTTCCTCTTTTATATGCTTTCTCTTGTTAACAATATATTCTTCAATCTCATTTACGACTGTTTCAGATGTATACACCAGTTCGCTGATCAGCTCATTAGCCTCATCTATAGCCTTTCTAATATCCTGTTCTTTTACAGATAAATCATAATAAATGTTTTCTCCTTTTATTTTATCTGAAATTATAAGGAATAAAGATATAATAATCATACCAATACCAATAATTGTTAATACATAATTAATATCTATCATCATACTCAACACCATCATATTCTAATATCAATTTTTGAACCTTTGAAATACTTATTCTCTTTTTCATTCTTATCTTTTTTACCATCATCTTTTCTTCTATCTCTTTCATTTTTATTTTTGCCATTTCTATTTCTTTCGTCTTTGTTTATTGCAAGTTTATATGCCTTATCGCTCTGATTGATACGTTTTAAGTCTTCAGTCTTTTTCATGGAATCCTGAGTAATATTAATCTGCTGATTGTTCTTTAGAGTTTCATATTCGATATTTTTGGCTTTTTGAATTTCAGGCACTTTAGGTAGAAGAACTTGAAGATCAACAGATCTTATTGACATAATATTACCACCTTATAGTTCATAAGAACCTATTTTTATTTCTCCTGAAGCTCTATAAAAAGTAACATATTTAATTTGATCTCTAACATACATGCTACTGCTGCCTATTGTTATCTTAGTTCCTGGATAGACCACATTTTCAACTTTTATCTTACCATTTGAAATATCTTCAATATACTCTTCAATTTCTTTTATTTCCTTCTCTAGATCATCTAAAGCTTTTTGTGTTTGTAGTTTTAAAATAATAGACTTATTTAATAATTCCCTCTTGTCACTGCTAAGCTCTTCCTTTTTACTTAGCTTGGTTAACACATCTACAGCTTGGGTAAGCTTTACCATGTTTTCAGATTTTTTGACCTTGTCCTGTTTTAAACTTTCATACTTTTTTCGTACATCCGGATTTACCCCTACCTCAACTTCAGTAATAGTTGCCATTGGAGACCCAATTATTTTTGCTCTGATTTCATCGGATGCCTTTATCTCTCCACCTACGATTAGTCCTTTTCTTCCCTGCACTTCGAGCTTTTTACCACAATACACAGTACTATGCATTATAGCATCAGTTTGGATGTTACCTTTTGCATGCACATTACTATTTTCAATGAATTTTGCGATTAAATCTCCTTCGCAAACCAATTTTCCTTTGTTCATTCCTTGGATACCTCTATGCAGAATTATGCTTCCTCTTGAATTTATAATAGCTCCTTCAACTACTCCAAATACCTCAACATCACCATCTGCATCTATATTAAACCCTGTTAAAACATTTCCTTTAACAACTACTTTGCCCAAAAAACGTATATTCCCTGTAGAGTTATCAACATTTCCCTGTACTGTATGGACTGGAAATACACTTATCTTATTTTCTACAATCTTTACTTCTCCATCAATTAATGAAATAAGCTGTAATCCATCTTCACTTACTTCAACATTTTTTCCTTTGGGCATTATAATTTGCTTCCCATCCCGAGCCTTAATCTCTATGCCATGAACATTTTCTCCATTTGATCCTTTTGTCGATGGAATCAAAACAGCAAGAACCTCACCTTTATTCACATTTTTTATCAGAGATAGTTCTTTATAATCTACTTTCCCATCCTCTGCAATAAAAATCGTTTTATCCTGAGAAACATTAAATTTGTATTCTATTTTTGCATCTTCACCATTTATAGCAGGTTTACCTTTAGCAATTAACACACGTCTAGCATATATATGGTCATTTACTAATTTACTTATCTCATCATGTAGTATGCCGCTCTTGATATTGTTATCTTCCAATGCTTTATAAACATCTTCTTTATTTATTTCTTTTCCACCTACAGGCGGATGTACATATATAAATGCTTCCATTTTATCCGCTGATATTGTAACTTCATACTCTGAATCTATTACTTCTTTAGGTTCATCAATTATATTTTCATCTATTACTGAATTTAGGACATTATTATCAATTTCAGTCATTTTTAAGTCATTTTCTATACTGTCAATGATTTTTGCTAAACCATTAAACTTATCATCATCTTTTATAGTCGCACTTATTTTATAATGCTTGCCAAAGAGTGTTTTTTTCTCTTCTATTACTTCAATATTAATGAAATCCTTACTTGTTTTAAAATGAGCTTCTGCCTCTGATATAAGTCTTTCTAAGTTCTTACCTTCTAGAATTATAGTGCTTGATACCACAATATCAACTCCTCAACAAAAGATAACAATATCATTATTATCTGATTACTTACTAAACAGTAGAGACATTTTAGCCTTTAGTTTCAATATCGCTTTTGTATGCAATTGAGATACTCTGGACTCTGATATCGAAAGTATAGACCCTATTTCTTTGTATGTAAGTTCCTCAAAATAGTAAAGAGTTATTATTTTTTTCTCTTTTTCCGGTAAACCACTGATTGCTTCAGCTAAACTCTTTTTAAATTCTTCAGCTTCAATTCTGCTTGTTGGATTACTACTATCTTCATTATATAAATCAATTGTGTTTTCTCTATGCTGATCTAAATACTCATCAAGGGATATAACACTATATGAAGTCATGCTTTGAATTCTTTTTTGCAGCTCTGATTCAGTTATTCCTAACTTTTCTGCAATGTCCTTGTCCGTAGCATTGCTTCCCTTTTCTAACTCTACCTCAGTATAAGCTTTTTCTAACTCTTTTGCTTTTTGCCTTACAGACCGAGGTATCCAATCAATTTCTCTTAAATAATCAATTATGGCGCCTCTTATTCTTAAGTGTGCATACGTTTCAAATTTAACACCACGACTAAACTCATATTTATCAATGGCATCAATAAGTCCAAACATACCATAACTTACTAAATCATCATATTCCACAGTATTATTGTAGCTGACATAAAGTCGACCAGCTATAAATTTAACCAAATATAAATAATTAAGTATTAACTCCTCCCTGAGCTTTTGATCTTTACTTTTTGCATATTTTTCCCATAGATCGTTTATATTCATCTTATACCTCCATGAGGAAGCTTACATATGTTATACTTCTATTTACTTTTGTATAGATCTGCTGGATTTACTTCTTGGAAATCATCACCTTCATCTAAATTTGCAAGCTCTTCGTCAGTCATTGGCGGAATATATGCTTCAAAACTGGAAGATTGTTTTTTATTTTCTAATTGGTTTTTAACATCAGTTTTGTAATTTTTCTCTAATATATCAGAAATGAAAATGCCGCAAGTCGTCAGCCCAATTGTCAAAATCATACTTCTAAACATTAAAACAATAAAATTATTTTTAAAATATAAACCAACTATTAAGTTAATAATTAAACCTGTAATTACTAACGCATATGGTATAATTTTAATCAAACTCATCTTCTTTACCTCAGCTATATCCATTTTGTACCGTATCCTATTGTTTTTACTAATAACATTCCAGTATCGGAATAAAATTCAATAGTTCTTCCATAATTTCCACCAGTATCCTCAGATATCAAAGGAATATTAAGCTGTTTCAAAGTTTCTTTCACAGCTTGTACATTTCTTGCGCCTATTCTCATAATGTCACTTGAATCGTTGAAATTAAACATTTGAGCTCCACCAGCAACTTTACTGATAATCCTGGATTTTTTTGCCCCCATTATTATCATATCATTTAAAAGTTTAGAAATGCCTGTATCTGCAAACTTTGCCTGGTTGCTATTATTCTTAATTTGATGGCTATAAGGAAGCATAATATGTACCATACCAGAAATTTTGCTTTCTGTATCATATAAACATACTCCTACACAGGATCCTAACCCAAGAGTAACAAGAGTATTCGGTGGATAAACGCAGTTCATATCTGCCATTCCGACTTTTATTACATCTGCCATGTTATATAACTCCTAAACTTTTGAGTAATATTTCAAAAGACTTTTCGTCTGGTATAAGAAAGAAGTTTCCTTTTACTCGGTTTAAGCCTTCTATAAAATCTGTCTCAATTAAAAGCACATGGTCTCCAACCTGACCAAAAAGTATCACAGGAACGCTCATTATTGCTCCAGCCATATCGATAGCCAGTGACGGAATTGAAACTGTCATTTTAAGTCCAGTTAATGTTGATATCGAAGATAGATAAGAACCAGCTAATATATTGCCTATCTCTTTTAATGCAGATACTTCTATCTCATCTAAATCCATGCTTGTTTCACTTTTGCTCATTAGCCAATTTATCAGGGTTCTTGTAGAGCTGCTATCCATCAAGAACATGATACTGCCGCTTATATCTCCACTAACATTAAAATAAATACCTGATACTATTGTTTCCGGACCACCTGCCAGTTCTGCCACATCTTTGAACTCAACAATATTCACCTTTGGAACATTCATGTCAATTCGTTTAGAAACCATTTTAGATAATGCTGTAATAGCATTACCTGCGCCTATATTCCCTATTTCTTTTAATACATCAATTTGTTCACTGTTTAGATCACTAATACTTATTGACATTAACTCACCTCCGCAATATGGCTCTAGGCGCTTAACAGTTTTTCCACATCCAATAATGTAATAACTTTATCGTCAAGCTTTCCAATTCCATATATACTACTATTCTCTTTATTGCCTAGTGATTCTGGAGGAGCCTCAATCATATCACAGCTTATATCTATTACTTTTGAAGCTGAATCAACAATGAGACCTACATCCATATCATCCACATATACAATAATTATTCTAGTATTTTCACATTCCTCTTTTTCCTGTAAGTCAAATTTTTTACGTAAATCTATTATTGGAACTATTTCGCCTCTTAAATTCATAACGCCTTTTACATAAGAAGGAGTGTTAGGTACTCTGGTTATATTACTCATCTTTTCAATTGTTTTAACTCTTAGTATATCAATTCCATATTCTTCATTTTCTAACTCAAAAACTACAAATTGCTTGTTTTGGTCAGCATAATTCATAAGCGTACCCCCTAAATCATTGAATTTGTATCTACAATAAGAGCTACTTGCCCATCTCCCAATATAGTTGCTCCTGCAATATTCCTGATGCCAGCTAAATATTTGCCTAAAGACTTAATAACAATTTCTTGCTGTCCAATAAGGCTTTCAACAATAAATCCAGAAGATTTATCGCCTTTTTTAACAATAACTACTGTCAGTTCATTTTCTTCCTCAGCATAGTCTTTAACATCAAGCACATCTGCTAATCTTATTATTGGAAGAACTGAGTCTCTATATAAAACTACTTCCTGCCCCTGTATATTTCTTATTTTATCTTTTTCAATAGAAGTAATTTCCTTAATAGAATTTAGTGGAATAGCATATTTTTCACTTCCTATAGTAACCAATAAAGCCTGTATGATTGCTAACGTAAGGGGTAATCTTATTAAAAACTTGCTGCCTTTATTACTAATGGATTCTACCTCAACAGTTCCGCCTAAGGATTCTATCTTTGTCTTAACAACATCTAGTCCTACACCTCTTCCGGAAATATCAGATATTTCATCTGCTGTGCTAAATCCAGGATGAAATAATAGTTCTATAGCCTCTTTATCGCTCATTCCTTCAGCTTCGGACTTATCTATAAGCCTGTTTTCTATAGCTTTTTTCTTTACTTTAGCTATATCAATCCCTTTTCCGTCGTCTTCAACTTCAATAACAACACTGTTACCATCCTGATATGCTCTTAAATAAACATTTCCAACTGCATTTTTGTTATTTCTGGCTCTTTCATTCTTGTTCTCAATACCATGATCAATTGCATTCCTTATTAGATGAATAAGAGGATCACCTATTTCATCAATTACAGTTCTATCTAATTCTGTTTCTTCTCCACTAATGTTGAGATTTATCTCCTTATCCAGTTCTCTTGATAAATCTCTTACCATTCTTGGGAACCTGTTAAACACTCTTTCTATGGGAACCATTCTTACTTTCATAACAGCATCATGTAAGTTAGTTGTTATTCTTTCAAGATATTCAACGGCTTCTGACATGTTTTTATTTTGTGAATCTGAATCAATACCTTCTAGTCTAGTTTTAATAATTATCAACTCGCTTACAAGATTCATAAGATTATCCAAGCGATTTATATCAACCCTTACTGTTTTTCCAACCTTATTCTTCTTTATGTGATGCTCTTCTTGTTCTTCTTGCTCTTCCTTTACTGTTATGGTTTCTTGAGTAGCAGCAATTTCATTTAATGTATGAACTTCATTAGAAACTAAATTTGAATATTCTTCCACTATTACTTCTTCAATTTCTGATATAGATTCCAAGTCCTTTTTTATCTTATCTTTATTCTCACTGGTTATAATAGCTATTTTAAAGCTATTATCAAATTTCTCGTCTTCAATATCTTCCACTCGTGGATAAGACTTAAATATCTCTGCATACTTTTCAAGGGTCTTGAAGACAACAAAAGCTCTAGCAGATTTCAGCATACAGTCTTTAGCTAATACAACTTCAATCCTAAATACTTTCATTCCTGTTGCAATTGCCTGTTCAGCTACGTTCTCATCATATTGGTTGAATTTAAAATCATCTATACCCTTTTCATTATTTTTTACTGGCTCTAAATCATTTGATGCACTATTGCTGTTTAATAGGTTTAAAAGCTTCTTTTTCAAAGGTTCTATATTTTTTTCATCTTCTTTTCCATTCTCTGATATATAGTTAATAGACTCCTCCAAAAAATCCAGACATTCAAATAATACATCCAATATACCTGAATTTATGGTCAGAAGCCCATTTCTAACAGCATCGAGAATATTCTCCATATCATGTGTCAGATTCATTATGGAGTCATAGCCCATAGTACCTGCCATACCTTTTAGTGTATGAGCTGATCTGAATATTTCGTTCAGAGTATCAATATCATTTGGATTGCTCTCAAGACCTAAAAGGTTTTGATTTAAGTTTTGTAAATGTTCTTGAGCTTCTTCAATGAAAATTTCCAGATACTGATTAATATCCATCATTATACCCCCATATTATAAAACTACAACATTCCTTTTTTTAATAATTTTCTTTGCTCTTCATATATATACTTCATCAGCAGGTTTCTAACCTGTTTATTGATTTCACTAAACCTGACTCCATATTCATATAATCCGGATTTTTCTTCATTAAAATCTTTGCGAGTTATTATACCTTTAAGCTTCATCCCTTTATGAACACCGATATCAATGATCATTTCCAACTCGTCATATTCTTGCATTTCCTTATTTGTACAGAATCTAAGCCCGCCTTCGCTTATATCAAGAATAATACCTTCATCATACCTAATGTTCTCTTCTTCCGAACTGTTTAAGTTATTGATTATTCTATAACCAATTGATTTTATAGTTTTTAATCTATAGAAGTTTCTTCTTTGTATTCTAATTGGTTCAGATACTACTTTAAGCCTTATAACAGGAATATTTTCATGTCTTTTTTCTACAACAACAGCCTGAAACTCAAATATTGCTTCTTGTTTTCCTATCACTAATAATAATTTTTCACCATTAATGAAGTATATAGTTTTATTTTTATGTATTGGAAAAGATATTTCAATTATATCATCATCGCTTATATCAGTTACTTGACTTACATATGTATTATTGCTTGATTTATTAAAAGTTTTTATATTTACTTTATCTCCTATGCGAAAGAACTTACTTAATAGCTGCATATGTCTACCACTCCCCCGGCTACTTAAAAAAACACTTTAATTTATTAACAAATAATCTTATGCCATAACCATAATCTATTTTCTTGTCTTCGACATATATCAATGATTTAGCAATCGAAGTAATATCTAAAGCAGCAGCAGACTTTTCAAAGGCAATAACAAAAGGTTGCTGTAATTTTACTGCTCTTGGTATGTTAATATCATTGCATACAAAACCTAGCTTATCAATTGTAACTCCTAAAAACCTTGAACAAACTTGACACAATTTTTCAAGAGTATTGTTTGCCTCTGTCGGACTATCAGCCTTATTAAGGAGAATACTTATCTTCTTTGATTTATCTTTTTGAGCCATAACTTTAATTAAAGCATAAGCATCAGTTATTGCTGTGGGCTCAGGTGTTGTTAATACTATCACTTCTTTAGCAGCATAAACAAAACTAAGTACTTGATCTGAAATTCCTGCTCCAGTGTCTATAAATATAATATCAGCTTCTTGATCAAGCTTTCCCAACTCCATTAGTAAATAGGCTAACTGTTCTTTACTGATTTTTATCAAATCCTGAAGACCTGATCCTCCGGATATGAATTTAATGCCCCCTGGACCTTCTTCAATTATTTCATAAATACTCCTTCTGTAATTAATAACATCAGAAAGATTATATTTAGGTATTTTTCCTAGTACGATATCAACATTTGATAAACCTAAATCCGCATCTATTACAATAACCTTGAGTCCTAACTGAGATATTTTGATTGCTAGATTTATTGTTATATTGGTTTTACCAACTCCTCCCTTACCACTGGTAACGGTAATTACTCTAGCATTTCTTCTGTTGGCTGCAGTTCTTTCAGTCAAAATGTTTTCATCATAATTGCTGGTTATATCTGCATTATTAAGTTTGTTCACTATGCTTCTAAGTTTAGACGCTTGATCTTTCATAAATCCTATCACCTAACAGAGCGTTTATAATTTTGCTTTTATTTGCTACTTCTATATCATCAGGTACATTTTGTCCATATGTTAAGTATGATAAAGGTCTTTTTGTAATATACGATGTATTGACTAATATTCCGTGAGTTGAAGTTTCATCTAACTTTGTAAATAATAAATTATATTCATCAAGAAAACTATAGCTGTTTATTATATCACGGCAATCCTTCATTTTTGTTCCTGCGCTAATGACAAGGTATATTTTGCTCTCCGTATGAATATCTAATAGATGTTTCAATTCTGCAAGCTGATATTTATCCTTATGACTTCTGCCTGCAGTGTCAACCATAATAATATCCTTATCTTTAAAGCCTTCTATAGCAGTTCTAAACTCTTGAGGTGAATATATTACTTTCAATGGTATGCCTATTATATCGCTATAAGTTCTTAATTGTTCTACTGCAGCAATTCTATAGGTATCAGAAGTAATAAAACCTACTTTTTTGTTCTTGGATAATGTGTACAATGCAGCTAGTTTTGCCATAGTTGTTGTTTTTCCAACACCAGTTGGTCCTATAAATATTATCACTTTTTTATCATTGCTATCTTCTTCTTTCTTCTCTGTAGTAATATATTCCGATAGTAAATTGTATATAAAATCCCTAATATAATCTTCATTGTTCTGTAAATCCGCGGTTAGCTTCTCAATTTTCTCTATGATATTGTCTATTATCTCTTCATCTATTTCTTCATTTCTCAATCTGTTTATATATTCTCTGCAAAGTTCTGACAGATTCATTTCATCAGCTTTTATTACTTTGTATACTTTGCTCAGCATTGTTTTTATTTCATTAAACTCACTACTTACAGACTTTTCTTCATAACTATTTATCACCTTAAACTCTTTAAAGGGCTTTTCAAATTCCTTAGAATTAACTCTGTCTTTTACTTCTTCTTCCCTGATTACTGAATAATTTTTATTGTAATTATTCACTACTCTTTCATAATCATCTATAGCAGCCACTACTTCTATGACAGGTTTTGAAAAAAAACCTTTAATACCTTTTTTTCTTATTTTTCTAGTATTTATTATTACAGCATCTCTTCCTAATTCAGCCCTTACTTTTTGATATGCATCTTGTACGTTGTCTCCTATATACCTTTTTACTTTCATTAAATATTCACCATCCCAATAGCCTGAACTTCAATTGAAGGATCTATCTCATTATAAGATAACACTACTAACCCAGGTGATACACCTTCAGCTATTCGCCTAAAGTACATTCTTACTGACGGTGAAGTAAGTATCAAAGGCTGCTCACCCATAGATATGAATTTTTGTATTTCTTTCATAAGATTTTTGGCAATAGTTTGTGTTATACTAGGATCCATAGAAATATAAGATCCATACTCTGTCTGCTGTATCGAGTCCATAATGGTTTGTTCCAGCTCCTGCCCGAGAGTAATAACTCTAGCTTTTTTGCCATTTATAAACCTTTTAGTAATGGATCTGCTCAATGACTGCCTTACATACTCTGTTAATACATCGGTATCTTTAGTTAATACACCATAATCTGCCAATGTTTCCATTATTGTAACTAAATCTCTTATTGAAATATTTTCTCTCAACAGGTTAGTCAATACTTTATGTATTTCACCTAGACTTAATATCTTAGGCAATACTTCATCTATTAAAGCTGGATAAGATTCTTTCAAATTGTCAAGCAGCTTTTGAACTTCTTGTCTTCCAAGCAGTTCAGCAGCATGGGATTTGATTACTTCTGTCAAATGAGTAGCTATAATTGACGGTGGATCCACCACTGTATAACCCATCATCTCAGCCTTTTCTCTCTGTCCTTCACTTATCCATATAGCAGGTAACCCAAAAGCTGGTTCAAAAGTCTTTATTCCTTCCAAATCGCCTTCAGCAGTTCCAGGATCCATAGCAAGATAATTATCAAACATTATTTCACCACTAGCTACATCAGTGCCTTTAATTTTTATTACATACTCATTAGGCTTTAATTGAATATTGTCTCTCAGTCTGATAATTGGTACTACAATACCTAAATCAAGTGCACATTGTCTTCTTATCATAACAAGCCTGTCCAGTAAATCGCCGCCTTGATTCGCATCAACCAGAGGTAAAATACCATATCCAAATTCAAGTTCAATAGGATCTACCTGAAGTAAAGACATAACATTTTCAGGTTTTCTAAATTCATCAGCATCATTATCCTGATATTTGGCTTCTTCCTGCTTTTCTGCTTCTTTCATGGTTTTATCAAGATTGTATGCCATAAATAATAATAATCCTGAAAGCATAATATTAGGCAATGCAGGCAAACCTGTAAAAGCAAGTATAAATAATACACCACTTGCTATGTACAATGCCCTAGGCTGTGAAAATAATTGCTTGGTCATGTCATATCCCATGTTGGATTCAGATGCTGCTCTTGTTACTATTATGCCTGTTGCTGTAGATATCAATAGTGCAGGGATTTGGCTTACTAAGCCATCACCTACAGTTAAATTTGTATAAATTGAAGCCGATTCTGCTATATCCATTCCTTTTTGTAAAACTCCGATAATAAATCCTGCAGTTATATTTATAATTGTTATGATAATACCTGCAATTGCGTCTCCTTTTACAAATTTACTAGCACCATCCATAGCACCATAAAAGTCTGCCTCACGTTGAATCTTTTTTCTTCTCTCTTTAGCTTCAGCTTCGCTAATCAGCCCAGAATTAAGATCTGCATCAATGGCCATCTGTTTTCCAGGCATAGCATCCAATGTAAATCTTGCAGATACTTCAGCAACTCTTTCTGCACCTTTTGTTATTACAATAAATTGAATTACCATTATTATAAGATATATCAAAATACCTACAATTACATTCCTTCCTATAACAAAGCTTCCAAAGGCTTCTATAACTCTACCTGCATCTGCATTGCTGAGAATCAATCTTGTTGAAGAAATATTCAAAGATAATCTAAATAAGGTAGTAATTAATAGCAAAGAAGGAAATATGGAAAATTGTAGAGGTTCTTTAACATACATTGAGATAATTAATATAATAAGTGATAAAGATATATTAATAGTAAGCAGCAAATCCATCAATAAAGTAGGTATTGGGATAATTATCAATAATACTATTGCTATAACTGCTATAGCTGCTATAATATCTCCAAATTTTAACAACGTTGTATTCCCTCCTACTTATTTTTTAAACTATATACAAATGCCAATACCTCGGCTACTGCTTGATACATTTCCACAGGTATCTGCTGACCAATTTCTGTAGTATTGTATAAAGCTTGAGCCAGTGGCTTGTTTTCAATAATAGGTACATCCGATTCCTTAGCCTTATCTTTTATTCTATGTGCGATTAAATCTTTTCCTTTTGCTATTACTATAGGCGCATCGGAAATATCTGTATCATATTTTATCGCTACTGCATAATGAGTAGGATTTGTAATTATAACATCTGCTTTTGGTATTTCAGCCATCATTCTTCTAAGAGACAACTGCCTTTGCTTTTCTTTAATTTTTGATTTTATCTGAGGATTACCTTCTACTTGCTTATACTCTTCTTTTATTTCCTGTTTTGACATTCTGAGATTCTTTTCATACTCCCATATTTGATAACCATAGTCGAATACTGCCAAAATAAGCAAAACTATAGAAATCCTTATTCCAATGGTTATTATAGCATTCCCTACGAATGCAACCGAAGTATTAAGCTCCATATGCATTATTTTGGCAATCATCATATAATTGTCTCTAATAAAATCATATATAAAATAACCAATCAGCAACATTTTAAATGAGGCTTTAAAAAGCTCAATCAGTGAATTCTTTGAGAAAATTCTTTTTAACCCTTCAATAGGATTCAACTTATTAAAATTAGGCGCTAACGGCTTAAAAGAAAAAATAAATCCAACTTGCAAATAATTTGCTAGTATTGAAGCCAAAAATGCTATCAATAAAATAGGTAATACAATAGACATAAAAAACCATAAGGATTGAACGAAAATATTTTTCATATTTTCTGGTTTATATAAATTATCCACGTTAACAAAGATTGTAAGGAACTTACTTATTATATAAGTTAAACGATCATATATATACACAGATAGAACCTTTATGCACCAAAACATCAAAAGCAATAATATGGCAGAAACAACTTCCCTGCTTTTTGCTACCTGGCCTTTCTCTCTTGCTTCTCTTCTCCTTTTAGGTGTAGCTTTTTCTGTTTTTTCTTCAGAAAAGAGAGTAAGACATATAATAAAGTCATCCAAATCTATCATCCTTCGATCATACTCTGAATAATGATGCCAATATATGCAAATAAAGTATCATATAAATAATCCAAGGTATTTGCAAAGCCTGGTAATATAATTAAAAATACCAAAAGTCCCATTACAATTCTTAATGGCATACCTACCATAAATACATTCATCTGAGGAACTGTTCTTGCCAATATTCCCAAAGCTACCTCCGATATTAAAACAGCAGCTACCACAGGAAATGCAATCTTTATAGCAAACAAAAATGTTTCAGAAAAAATCCCTATCAGATTGTTAATCATTTCATTTGTAAGCAATAAACTGTTTATTGGTACAATATTGTAGCTTTTAGCAATAGCTGAAAAAAGTATATGATGCCCATCAGCATATATAAATATCAAGGTTGCAAGTATGTATAAAAAATTTCCTATAAGAGGAACTTGTATGTTGCTTTGAGGGTCTAATACATTGATCATTCCAAAACCAATCTGTGTATCAATTATCTGTCCTGCAACAAACAATGACGAAAAAACCATATAACTTACGTATCCTATAATAACTCCTACAAACATTTCTTTAAATATAATCAGGGTAAAATCTATTAAATTTGTATATTGTATTACTACATTGCCTAGCAAAGGAGCAATAATAAAAGTAGTGAATAAAGCCAGCCCTATTTTTAAATAAGAAGGCATATTCTGCCTTCCGAATATTGGACTTATGACGAATAATGAGGTCATTCTTATGAAAACCAATAGATAAACTATAAACTGATTTAATAATACATCTGTTATGCTACTCATTTTTCTACCTTATATATGTGTGTATATTTTCAAATAGATTTATAGTAAATTCAGTTATAATGTTACCCATCCATGGTCCAAAAATTATAAGGGTAAGAAAAATAGTAATTAGCTTTGGTATAAATGAAAGTGTTGCTTCTTGTATCTGGGTTGTCGCTTGTATAATACTAACTAGCAATCCAACTAACAAACCTAAACCCAATATTGGTGCAGAAATCATTATTGCAAGACTTATAGCTCTTTGTGCAACATCCATTATTATGCTTTGATCCATAAAAACACCCCATTAACTTAACTAAATCCTAATATTAAAGACCGGACTATTAGATTCCATCCATCTACCATAACAAACAGCAGTATCTTAAATGGCATAGAAATCATAATTGGAGGTAACATCATCATACCCATTGACATTAAAGTGCTTGCAACAACCATATCTATTATCAAAAAAGGTATATATAGGAAAAATCCTATTTGAAAAGCTGTTTTTAGCTCGCTTATTATAAAAGCAGGAATTAATGCTCTTGTTGGTATTTGATCAAGATCAACTGCACTGTCCAGTTGTCCAAGTTTAAGAAATAGTGCAATATCTTTTTCCCTTGTATACTTAAACATAAAATTTCTTATAGGCTTCATAGCAGCCTCAATGGCTTCTTCTTGAGAAATTTGCTCTTCCATAAAAGGTCTAATAGCTGTATCATTTATTTCAGTGAATACAGGTGACATAATAAAAAATGTTAAAAACAAAGCTAGTCCAATTAATATCTGATTGGATGGCATTTGCTGAGTTCCTAAAGCATTTCTTGTAAATGACAATACTATTACTATTCTTGTAAAAGAAGTTAGCATAATCAGTAGCGATGGCGCTAACGACAATATTGTAAGTATGAATAAAATCTGTAAGCTTAAAGCAACCTCCTGGGGTGTTTCAGCAGCTTTTACATTTAAATCTATATTGGGTATTGGTAAAGCTGGTTCAGCATATGCAAAGCATCCGACCATCAGTACAGTTATCATTAAAAATATTATTTTTCTTAGAACTCTACTTTTCATTTCTTTTATTCCCTTTGATAAGTTTATTGAGCTTTTTAATATGATTTTTAATACTGTTTTGGTCACTGAATATATTTGTGTTGTCATAAGCACTATCCAAATAACTATCAAAGTCACCATAAATATCAACATTATTAATTTGCTCTATAAAAGCTTCATCTTCAAGCTTATCTACTAAACATATACCTTTTTGACTGCTTGATATTAAGTAGTATTTATTGCTTACTTTTACGATATGCAAATGCCTATCGTTCCCTAATGTTAGAGTTTCAATGAGTTTCATAAATTTATTTTTACCAGAGGCTCTTTTGCCAATAAATCTGGAAAAATAATAACTGATACCTAATACTATGAAAAATACAATTAAGATGTAAACAACTTTTAATAGACTCACAAAACCATTTGATTCGTACAACCCATCCATATCGCTAACTCAATACCTTCTTCACTGCTTCTATTATCCTCTCAGCTTGAAATGGTTTTACAATGAAATCCTTTGCACCTGCCTGAATGGCTTCTATAACCATAGCCTGTTGTCCCATAGCAGAACACATAATAATTTTAGCTGAAGGATTTATTTTCTTTATTTCTTTAACAGCCTGTATACCGTCTACTTCAGGCATTGTAATATCCATAATTACAAGCTCAGGATCAAGCTCTTTATATTTATCAACTGCCTTTAATCCATTTTCAGCCTCTCCTGCTATTGTGAAACCATTCTTAATTAATACATCTTTTATCATCATTCTCATAAATGCAGCATCATCTACGATTAAAATCCCTTTAGCCATTCCAAATCCTCCTAGTTCTTACTTTTATTATTAAACTATACTTTCTTAAGTCTTTTGCTGGGACTTACAATATCAGTAATACGAACTCCAAAACTCTCATCAATAACAACTACTTCACCTTTAGCAATAAACTTGCCATTGACAATAACATCTACTGGTTCGCCTGCTAGCCTATCCAGTTCAACAACAGTACCGGGGCCAAATTCTAATATATCTTTTATCAATCTTTTTGTTCTTCCCAATTCCACAGTTATTTCCAATGGAACATCCATAATTAAATCAATATTCTCTTTGTTACCATCCATATTTTCGTTATCGAACTCCTCAAATTGTACAGGTCGAACATGAACATTTTGCATATCTTTCTTTTTTTGCTCAGGAATATCGTCAGCCTGTCTAACACTTTTATCTACTATTCGACTTTTATCTTGCAATTCCTTCTTATCCATAGCTATTTCTTCATTCTCTGTACTAGGATTCAGTAAATCTCTCACCATTTTTTTTGCAAAATCTACAGGTATAAGCTGCATTATTTCACTATCAAGAATACCTTCAACTTCCATTTTGAATGCAACTCTTACAATCGAATCATTGAAATTAAAATTCATTGGATTAGATTCTCTGAAATTAATTAAAAAAGCTTTTGGCGGAGATATATTGATACTCTTGTTAAATATACTGGATAATGAAGTAGACGACGAGCCTATCATTTGATTCATAGCTTCACCAATAGCACTTAAATGCAAATCAGTAATATCTCCTTCAACATTATGACCGTCTCCACCCATCATCAGATCTGTAATCGCTTTTACATCCTCTTCTTTGAGTATTAATAGATTAGAACCTTCAAAACCCTCTGTAAATCTTACCTCAACTGCTACATAAGGTATAGGATACTGTCTAACTAAATCATCCCATGACATAACACTAACCTTTGGAGTAGTTATAGTAACTTTATTATTCAACAAAGCAAATAAAGTTGTAGCTGATGTACCCATGCTAATGTTGCCAATTTCCCCTAGAGCATCAATTTCTTCCGGTGTTAGAATTGTATCGCTTTGATTATTTCCTTTCAAAAGAGCATCTATTTCTTCCTGCGTAAGCATATCACTCATCGTCTTCATCCCCTCTCTTCTCTATTCTGGTAATTTTTACTGCAACTTTATTTTTCTTCAATCCCGGATAGCAGTAAAATTTCAGCTTATTTCCAACAAAAACTTCCAATTCTTCATTTGTAGGTTTGTCCAATAAAACAACATCTCCTACCTGAAGGTTTAATATATCATTTACACTCAAAACTGCTTTGCCTAAAACTACACTAAGAGGCAAAAATGTTTTCTCTATTCTTCTTTCCAAATTTTGTATTTCGTTTGCTGAAGCTTCCTTAGTGAGGCCAGAAAACCAAAACTTTGTCGTAAGCTTCGCAATAATTGGCTCAATCACAATATGAGGTATACATATATGAATTGATCCTTCTACAGGTCCAATCTTCACATTCAAAGTCACCAAAGCTATGGTTTCATTAGGTGACATTATCTGGGCAAACTGAGTGTTTGTTTCTATATTCTTAAGTTTAGGTTTTAACTCGGCTACATTTTTCCACGGGTCTTTGTATAAGTTTAAAAACTGATTTAAAATCTTTTCTATAATAGTTAATTCTATTTCTGTAAATACACGGTTTTTTTCATATGTTTGCCCTGATCCACCTAAAATTCTATCTATCATGGTAAAACTAATTGTCGGACTTATTTCAATCAAAATTGACCCAGTAAGTGGCATAAAATCAACTACCCCAAGAGTAGATGGATTTGGCATTGAGTTGCTGAACTCATAATAAGTTAGTTGATCAACCGAAACAACCTCTATTTGAACCAATGATCTCAAATACCCTGACAAATAGGTCTGCAAAAGTCTTGAAAAGTTGTCATGTATCATTTGCAGAGTTCTTAACTGATCTTTTGCGAATTTATTAGGTATTTTGAAATCGTATGCTCTTACTTTTCTTTCTTCTTTTTCATCTTTGATTTCTTTTACATCTAATTCTCCAGTATTTAATGCATTTAACAAAGCATCGATTTCTACTTGTGATAATACTTCGGTCAATAATTGCCACCTCCTGTTATTGGATTATGAATTCGTCGAAATATACATTTAGAACCTGTTCAGTATTTAGTAACTTCCTGGTTACATCTAATATTTCCTTCTGAAGATTTGATTGACCTTCAGAACCTTTTAGGTCTTCTTCGGTTTTACCTCTCAGAAGAAGATTTATTTCATGTCGTAATTGAGGAGTTCTCGCAATTGCGATTTCTTCTATTTTTGAATTTGAAAGTTCCAGTCTTACGACAAGTTTTAGTATTTTATTACTGTCTTTTACATTGCTTACAAATGGATCTTCAAATGAATACATCTTAATATTCTTATCAATTTTATAAGTTTCTTGTCCAGCATTATTTTGCATAAAAAGTACGGTTAAACCAAATGTGATAATAATAAGTAAAATAATAACAATAACTAATAAAATATTCTTCTTTATCAACTTCAACCCTCCATATAATATCGGTTAGGTTAGTTCCCATTTGACTCAGAATTTATAATCATAATATCTACTCTTCTGTTATTCTGCCTTCCTTCTGGAGTATCGTTTGTATCTATTGGATGATACTCACCATATCCAACAGCTGATAACCTCCATGGTTCAATATGCCCCACTTCAATCAGGTATTTAAGAACATTTACAGCTCTTGTAGTTGAAAGCTCCCAATTGGAAGGAAATTTTGCAGTATTAATAGGTACATTATCTGTATGCCCTTCAATTCTGATGTTTTTACCACTTTCCTTTATTACATCCGATATTTTTTCTATAATATACTTTGCTTCCTCCTTTATTTCTGCCTTTCCTGAATCGAATAATGTTGCATCTAACATTCTTATCAATAATCCTCTTTCGTTAAGTTTTAGCGTAACATTATGTTCTAATTGGTTATCTTTCACAAAGTTATCTATTTGCTGATATATTCTACTAAACTCCTCATTTTCTGGATTATTTCTATCACCTGGAAAAGTTTCCTCAAAAGGTTCCATTTCCACTATTACTCCAGAATCAAGAACTCCTAAAGAACCTTGCAATGATTTTATTATGGCTTCAAATTTCTGCACATCAATAGTTGCAAACGAAAAAAGCAAAACGAAAAAACAAAGCAATAGAGTAACCATGTCAGCATATGTATTCATCCATGGAGCTGCTCCACCGATGCCACCTGAATCTTCTGCTCTTTTTCTCCTTCTCATAGACTACTTTCAACCCCCCTATCTCCCTCAGCATGTTCATTCTTATATCTACTTACATTCTCCCTCAAGCGAGGTGATAGGAATGCTTTAAGTTTTTCTTCAATTATTCTTGGGTTTTCACCAGCTTGTATAGACAATATGCCTTCAAGCATAACTTCTTTCATTAAGATTTCTTCTGAACTGCGGATTTTCAACTTGCTTACAACTGGATTACAAAATAAATTTGCTATCAATGAGCCATAAAACGTGGTTACTATGGCAACAGCCATATTGGGTCCAACTGATGATGGATCATCCAAGTTTGCCAGCATATTTATCAGCCCTATCAATGTACCTATCATACCAAATGCAGGTCCTATATTGGCCATAAACTCGTAGACACCACGATTGCCGGCATGTCTTTCTTCTATGAAAGATAATTCAGTCTCCATAATATTTCGCACCAATTCAGGGTCAGTACCATCAACAATAAGATTTACACCTCTTTGGAGAAAATCATCTTTTATATTATGAGCTGCTTCTTCCAATGCTAATAAACCTTCTTTACGTG
>Ga0134092_1000831_pt1 | contig 29431 bp, 29 predicted proteins | sample 3_6taG_FD_94454 | JGI IMG/M metagenome (GOLD analysis project Ga0134092, IMG submission 94454) | Switchgrass degrading microbial communities from high solid loading bioreactors in New Hampshire, USA - 3_6_20_6_A3 metaG | ecosystem: Engineered > Bioreactor > Semi-continuous > Anaerobic >... | reverse complement strand
GGTTTGTCAAACATGTGTGAAAAATATCATCATATGCTCCGCTCCTCAGTGTTCGTTTTCCTTTTACTGCTTGCTTTTTACTCCACATGCTCTGCCGGCAGAGCGCTTTGATTAGAGGTATGGCCATCAGGCTGCACTGTGAGATGGCCACAATGGAAAAGAGATAGTCAAACGACTATCTCTTTTCCATTGTGGAGCCCTCAACCAGGGTCGAACTGGTGACCTCATCCTTACCATGGATGCGCTCTGCCTGCTGAGCTATGAGGGCATTTTAAATTGTCTGCTGCAGGCGGTGCCCGCCATTACAGCTAAAAACCCGCCTGCAAAATCAATGGAGCGGGTGATGGGAATCGAACCCACGCAGTCAGCTTGGGAAGCTGATATTCTACCATTGAATTACACCCGCATGCTTATTCCGACGGGCGAAAATAATTATAGCATATTGCCTGATAACCTGTCTAGTGGGTATGTGATGATTTTTTTGCCGAATATTCCTGCTCTGCCCGCACTAGTCGCCCGTATAGGCTGCACTGCTCATTCTCTCGGTCCATATCCCCCGGTTTACGCCTTTTCCTCCACGAGATGCTTCTCCAGCTTGCGCTTCACTCGCTGCAGCGCATTGTCTATGGACTTGACATGCCTGTTCAGTTCCTTCGCTATCTCCTGGTACGATCTGCCCTGCAGGTACTTGGACAGGACTTCCCATTCCAGGTTGCTGAGTATCTCGTTCATCTTGAGCTCGATGCCGGTGAACTCTTCCCGGCTGATCATCATTTCCTCGGGATCGCTCACGTTCTCCTCGTTTATCATGTCCATCAGGGTCCGGTCGGATTCTTCGTCGAATACCGGCTTGTTCAGCGATATGTACGAATTCAGCGGTATGTGTTTCTGCCTGGTGGCCGTCTTTATGGCCGTTATGATCTGGCGTGTTATGCAGAGTTCTGCGAATGCCCGGAACGATGAGAGCTTGTCCCCTCTGAAATCCCTGATCGCCTTGTAAAGCCCTATCATGCCTTCCTGTATGATGTCCTCCCTGTCTGCGCCGATCAGGAAATACGTCCTGGCCTTCGCCCGGACAAATTTCTTGTATTTGTTTATCAGATATTCGAGGGCCTTGTCATCTCCTGCTTTGGCTTCCCTGATGAGCTCCTCATCGACAGCGGAACTGTAGGATAGTTGAGTCCTGGCCTGAGCATTCTGCTTCAATGATATGTCCCCCTCATAAGTAATGCAATACATTGTATGAACAGGCAGAATTTTGCTGGAAATTCATCTTCCCTCATTATACGTTAGCGTCAGCTTTTATGTCAAGTGAGAGCTGCCTGCAAAGCCTTTTCGGCAACCAGGACCAATGAGGGTGCATGAATTTCCATTTTACATTATTGGGAAATATTTCAATCGATATTTCCCTCAATTATAAATATCGGCATCTGCCATCTGATTTTTATGCTTTATTTACCCACTTTGCCCATCCTGTAAAATCCTTAAATGCTTATTTGCTCAGCCTGTTTCTTTCTTCCCTCTGCCGGACTATCTCGTACATCACGATCGCCCCTGCGACCGCGGCATTCAGCGAAGATATTTCGCCTGCCATAGGAATGTTGACCGTAAAGTCGCAGGCTTCCCTTACAAGCCTGCTCATGCCTTCGCCCTCGCTGCCGATAACAAGCGCAATGCCCCCGGTGAGATCATGGTCGAAATATGGCCGCTCGGCCGACGCATCGGTGCCCACTACCCATATGTTCTGCTTCTTAAGGTATTCTATCGTCTGCACCAGGTTGGTGACCCGCGCGACAGGCACGTATTCTATCGCTCCTGCCGAGGCCTTCGATACTGCGGAAGTCAGTCCGATTGCACGGCGTTTCGGTATGATCACGCCATGGACGCCGGCAGCATTTGATGTCCTTAGTATTGAACCGAGGTTGTTCGGATCGGTGATTTCGTCCAGGATAACGATGAATGGCGGCCGCCCGCTGTCGGCTGCGGCTTTGAGTATATCGTCCACGCTGACGTAGTCCTTCGCTGCAGCCAGCGCAATGATGCCCTGGTGCGATTTGGTCTCCGACATCGCGTCAAGCTTGGTCCTGTCGATTTCCTGTATGACAATATGCTTTTGCTTTGCAAGTGCGATTATGTGCTTAATCGAGCCTTCCTTTTCACCTTTTGAAACAAGGATCCTGTTGATGCTCCTGCCTGACCTCAGGGCCTCGAGCACGGGATTCCTGCCTTCGAGCTTGTCCAGGTTCTCTCCGGACTGCAATTCCCGGACCTTGTCCTCAGCCTGCTTTGTTGCCTGCGGTCTGACCTTTTTTATGACAGATTTTTTGTCCTTCTTTACGACAGGTTTTTTATCTTTTCTTGCGGTTTTCCCTTTCTGAACTGATGCATTTTCCTTTTTGACTGGTGCCATATACCCGCTGCCTTTCTTTCTGTTGTTGCTTCATCGTTTTATTATTGCTCCGTTGAAGAACAATAAACGCGGCTGTCCGGTTTACCCGCCCCCGCCGGCTTCACTCTGCTCCACCGATATCCGCAGGACTTCCAGCAGCCTTTTGAAATCCTGCTTGATATACAGGTATCCGAGGAGGGTCTCAAAGCCCGTGGCATACCTGTAGTCCGAGATATCAGCGTTCTTCGGGACCGTCCCGGATTTCGCGTTCCTTCCCCTCCTGACCACGTCCTGCTCGACAGGGTCGAGTTTCTCCAACAGCTTATGGATGACGTCGGACTGCGCCTTGGCTTTGACATAGGCCACTGACTGCCTGTGGAGCTTGTGTACCGGCGCATTGCCTTTGCTTAGCAGCAAAGTACGTATATAAAGCTCATATACGGCGTCTCCTACATAAGCCAGCGCCAGCGGCGAATACGTATTGATATCGCCGGGCCTGACAGGCAGTTCCATGCAGATTTTTTCAAAAATTTCTTCGACCATAAAATATCCTCTGTTGTTAATTATAACATATGTCCAAAACTGGCCTTTACGAGCCGCCCTAACGCACTTCCGGCCTGTCCGCCCATGTCACATGTACGCTGCCTGCCCGGCCAAAGATCTATTCCTTCCTGTTTTCGTCCATACAGACAAGCACAGGGTTCCTTGCAGCCTTTACTTCGTCGAGCCTTGATGTATAAGTCCTGTGCGGGGCGGTTTTCACCTTTTCCGGATCCTTTTCTGCCTCTTCGGCGATGCTTATCAGCGTGTCAGCAAAGAGATCCAGAGTTTCGAGGCTTTCAGTCTCGGTCGGCTCGATCATCAGCGCTTCGCTGACGATGAGGGGGAAATACACGGTTGGCGGATGGAACCCGAAATCCAGCAGCCTCTTTGCTATATCCAGGGTACGGACTCCCGTCTCCTTTTGCCTGCCATATGACAACACGAATTCATGCATGCAGGTCCGGTCATAAGGCAGATCGAAATGATCCCTGAGCCTGTGCATAAGGTAATTCGCGTTGAGCACAGCGTTTTCCGCAACCTTTCTGAGCCCGTCAGGACCCATCGTCCTTATATAGGCATATGCCCGTAGTATCACGCCGAAGTTGCCATAGAAGGACCTCACACGGCCTATCGACAGGGGACGGTCATAATCGAGCAAGTATCGCTCTCCGTCGAAACAGGCCAGTGGCACGGGCAGGAACGGTTCAAGCTCCTTTTTGACGCCCACCGGGCCGGAGCCGGGTCCGCCGCCTCCGTGGGGCGTGCTGAAAGTCTTGTGAAGGTTGAGATGCACGACATCGAAGCCCATGTCGCCAGGCCTGCAGATGCCGATTATCGCATTTGCATTGGCGCCGTCGTAATACAGCAAGCCGCCGGCTTCATGCACTATATCGGCAATAGCCTTTATATTCTCATCGAACAGTCCCAGCGTGTTCGGATTCGTAAGCATAAGGCCTGCAGTGTCAGGTCCGACGGCTGCTTTCAGAGCCTCCAGGTCGACTCCGCCCCGCTCGTCCGATTTCACCTCTATTATCTCAAAGCCCGCCATTGCCGCCGATGCAGGGTTAGTTCCATGTGCCGAATCAGGGACTATTATTTTGTTGCGGCCCATGTCGCCCCTGTGGACATGGTATGCCCTTATGATAAGAAGCCCGGTCAGTTCGCCATGCGCCCCTGCCGCCGGCTGCAGCGAGAAACGGTCCATCCCCGTGATTTCCGACAGCATCCTGTCCATCTCATAAATTATCCGGATGCATCCCTGTGCAGTCCCGTCGTCCTGGAGCGGATGGACTCCACGGAAGCCATCCAGGGCGGCTATGTCTTCATTGACTTTCGGGTTGTATTTCATTGTGCATGAACCCAGCGGGTAAAAACCGTTGTCAACGCCATGGTTCATGCGCGACAGTTCAGTGAAATGCCTGATAACGTCTGTTTCGCTCACCTCAGGCAGTTCTGCGTCCTTCTTTCTCCTGTATCTTTCCGGGATAAGAACTTCGCTCCCGCCGGTCTCCACATCGCAGGGAGGAAGACTGTATGCTGTTCTGCCGGGTTTGCTCATTTCAAATATAAGTTTGGCCATTTAGCACCCTCCTCCCGCTGCCACTTCGACGAATTTGTCTATCTCCTGCCTGGTGCGCTTTTCCGTCACGGCTACCAGCCAGCAGTTCTCCATGCCGGGATAATGGCGCTCCAGCGCGAACCCGCCTATTATCCCATTGTCCAGCAACCTTTTGTTGATCGCTTCCACGGGCTCGGCCACGGCCCTGACAACGAATTCCCTGAAAAACGGCGCGTCATGCACCTTTTCGAACCTGCCGGAAGCCAGCAGTTTGCTGTAAGCATAATGGGATTTGCTGAGGCAAAGCTCCGCCACCTGCTTAAGTCCCTGTCTGCCCATAACTGACAGATAGACGGTCGCGGCAAGCGCATTCAGCGCCTGGTTCGAGCAGATGTTGGAGACCGCTTTCTCCCTCCTGATATGCTGCTCGCGTGCCTGCAGCGTAAGCACGAAGCCTCTTCTGCCTTCACTGTCGGTGGTCTGGCCGACTATCCTCCCCGGCATTTTTCTGACCAGTTTCTGATTTGCTGCCAGAAAACCAAAGTGGGGACCGCCGTAATTGAGCGGATTCCCAAGAGGCTGGCCGTCTCCCGCCGCGATATCGGCCCCGTATTCACCGGGAGGCTGCAATATCGCAAGGGATACCGGATCCACACATGCAACTGACAATGCGCCATATTCATGGGCAAGTGCAGTCGCCGATTCCATGTCTTCAATTACGCCAAAGAAGTTGGGGCTTTGCATGATCACTGCAGCCACGCCCGTATCCCTGGCCGGGATTCCGGCTGTCTTGCCGCCTTCTCCCGACATGCCGCCGGTCGCTTTAATACCGGCTGCCGCGCCGTCCGGGCCGGACATCACAGCCCGCAGTTCATCCAGGTCGGTCGTACCGCCCGTCAGCCCGATCTCAGCAATTTCGATGCCGGCATGGACGGCGTATGTCCTGAGGACCTCCCTGTACTGCGGATGGACGCCCTGCGAGACCAGCACCTTTTCACGGCCTGTGCCTCGTACGGCCATCAGTGCCGCTTCAGCCAGCGCCGTGGCGCCGTCGTACATAGAAGCGTTGGAAACGTCCATGCCCGTAAGGCGGCATATCATCGTCTGGTACTCGAATATGGCCTGCAGCATGCCTTGGCTGATTTCAGGCTGATACGGCGTATATGATGTATAGAATTCTGAACGCGATATGACGTGCCCGACCACTGACGGAATGAAGTGGTCATAGGCGCCTGCCCCGAGAAAACACGGATGGTCTGCCGTACTGACGTTTTCCGAAGCGATGGTTCTCATGTGCGAAACCAGTTCCGGCTCAGACATCGCGGCCGGCAATTGCAGGTCCCTGTCCAGCCTGATGTCTTCCGGGATGTCGGAAAACAGTTCCTCTATACTGCCGGCGCCTATTGCCGACAGCATCTTCTCCTGATCCTCCCGGGTGTTCGGGATGTACCGGTACATGTTTATCCTCCTCGCTACCCATGCTCGCTACTCTTCCTCGGAGCAGAATTCCCTGTACTCCTCCTCATCCATCAGGTCATCCAGTTCCGACAGATCATCAGGATCGATGACCGCTATGTAATTCTCGTACGGATCATCGTTGAGAAGCTCGGGCGAGTCTGCCAGCGCTTCGTTTACCTCGATGACGGTGCCCGAAACCGGCGAGTATATGTCTGAAGCGGTCTTGACGGACTCCACGACACTGATGGGATCTCCCGCCTTCACCTTTTTCCCGGTCTCCGGCAGTTCGACATATACGATATCACCCAGGGCATTCTGGGCATAATCCGAGATGCCTATATATACCTTGCCACCTTCTTCCCTCGCCCATTCATGCTCCTTAGTGAATTTTATACCTTCATAGATTTCCATAAGGCTCCTCCTCAAAATATATTTTTGCTTTCAGCATGGTTATCAGTAATAAATGCAAACCAGCTGTCATATACAACGCTGTGTCTATAAACTATCGTTTATAAAACGGAAGTTTCACGGTCCTGGCAGCATATTTCCTGTCCCTGACCAGCACTTCCAGTTCCGTACCCTCTTCAGCATATGACATCCCGACAAGCGCGATGCCCATGTTCTTTTTCAGCGTGGGGAAGAATCCGCCGCTGGTCACATGACCTACTTTCTGACCGTCGCAGTACACTTCGTAGCCTGTCCTCGGTATAGCCCTGTCGGTCATTTCGAATCCGGCCAGCATATGGCTCATATTGCCTTCCATCTGGCTGACCAGCGCTTCCCTGCCGATGAAGTCCCCCTTGCCCGGTTTGACGAACCTGCCGAGCCCCGCCATTACGGGCGATATGGTCTCGGAAAGCTCCTGGCCGTATAACGGAAGGCCTGCTTCCAGGCGGAGCGTGTCCCTTGCCCCGAGCCCGGCGGGCATAAGCCCGAAGGCAGCTCCTTTTTCGCAGAGCATATCCCAGAGCTTAAGCGCGTCATCAGGGCTGCAATAAAGCTCAAAGCCATCCTCGCCGGTATATCCGGTACGGGACAGGATCACGTTCACATCTCCTATTTTAAATTCATTCACATAACGGTAGAATTTCAGTCCGGATAGGATTCCCTGCGCATCAGCCGTTGCCGCCAGGCTCCGCAGGATGTTTTCCGATTCCGGTCCCTGCAGCGCTATCTGCGCATACTCGTCAGAACGGTTCTTTATATAGACATTCCCTTTCCTGTTATCCTGCAGCCACTGAAAATCCTTGTCCGTATTGGATGCATTTACTACCAGCAAATATTTGTCATCATTTTGCTTGTAGACAATAAGGTCGTCAACGGTACCTCCGTCGGCGTAACACATGGGCGAATATACTGCTTTCCCCGGCTTTGCGGTGATGTCGTTGGTCAGCATATACTGGAGGAACTCAAAAGCATCGCTGCCGCTGACCTCTATCTCGCCCATATGCGATACATCGAACAGCCCGGCCTTCGTCCGGACATTCTCGTGCTCCTTTAGGATGCTGCTGTATTGTACTGGCAGCAGCCAGCCGTGGAAATCGATCATCTTCCCCCCGGCTTTTACATGCGCTTCATACAGCGGCGTCCTTCTGCATTCGTTTTCCATTTCGGCTGTCTCCCATCTGTTTGTACTCTATATCATACTTATGCGCCGGACACATCCGCCGCAAACATTTCTTAAAAGCTTTTGCTCCTGAGCCAGCACGCCAGGTCCTCAGCCATTGCCCTGACATCGTCAGGCGCTTCCGCAGCCGATCCCAGGATCCGGTTCGCCAGTTCTTCCGCGTTGAAGCGCATCCCTTCCATGATCCCGGCAAGGCTTTCTATCCAGGCCGCATCCATTGCGTCAGAATATACGATGGCTTTGCTCACTATTGCGTTCCTCAGCATGAAACCGATCTCGACTCCGCCCCAGGGGAACCTGGTCTCATAGGTCACATCGAAGTCCGGAGCTTCCCCGTAGCGCCACGCCCACGAAGAGTACTTGCAGTAAAGCTCCTCGAGGGCTTCACAGCTTTCCCTGTCCTTCCTGAGCGTTCCTTCGACATCCGCCGTGCTCCCGTACTCTCTCCTGAACGACCCGATGAGAGCCTGAGCCACATCATCGACCGTAATTCCGGGATTCAGCTCGGTGAGGTTCACGACTCTCGACCTGACGGATTTTACGCCCTTCGACCTCATTTTTTCCTCGGAGACCTGGAGATACTTGGACATGTTGTCCACATCGGCAGACACCAGGATAGTTCCGTGCTGATATGCCCCCTGTTTCCTGATGCAGAACGCGTTGCCCGAAAATTTCCGTCCGTCTGCGACAAGGTCGTTCCTTCCGCTTTTCCCGGCTTCTATGCCAAGGCTTCTCACGGCAGAGAGTATTACATTAAATTGGCGTTCCATATCGAACAGTTCCCTGCCTGTAACGAATGTGTAATTGAGGTTTCCTGAATCATGGTATACCGCACCTCCCCCGGAAAGCCGCCTGGCGAGTTTCCCGCCATCGCTCTCCAGCAGGTCTGTCCTGCATTCCCTCCAGGGGTTCTGGTTTCTCCCTATTACCACGGTGTGTTCATTCTGCCATATGTAAAGTATGCACTGGTCAGGTTTCACCCGTTCCAGCAGGTATTCCTCCACCGCAAGGTTCCACCACGGGTCCTTTGAGCTTGTCCGTATTATGCGCGTTTCATTTGCCATCAATGTTCCTCCGGATTATAACTGGTATTATGGATCTGCCCGTTACGCTCCTGGCTCGCTTTGCTTTTTGCCTGTTACACTTTTGGCTTGTTCCACTTGAAATTATACTTGACCTTCAAAAGGAATTCAATTCGTCTGTATACATTCGTCCGGCATGTAACATAATCATTCCGACTCCAATATTATGTAAAAGGAATATCATTTAAAGGAGTGCATTCTATGAGGTACCAGGAAGATTACACGGGCACGAAGACAGAATTCGCCGAATTCATCAAGAAGGCCGTCCCGGAACTGTTCGCCGGAAGGCTGACAGTCGAAGGGAAGACAATTTCCATACCGTCAGACGTCACACTGGACTACAAGATCAAATACGATGAAGACGCAGAAGGTGGATCTGTATCAATCAAGGTATCATGGGATAACCCGAATCTCGATCTTGAAATCGAAGAAGAGGAAGAAGAATAGGCGCCTTGGCTGGTCAGGGGGAACCGATCCCCCTGATGCAGTTTTAGTGTATCCTGGCACTTTTCGTTCCGGTTTTTGCGTAAAAAAAGGAGGTTACAGCCATGCCGCCGGAAACACGCGAACCGCTGGAGGAGGTTTTGAAGCATTACCCTCTGACAGTTTTGGATATACGCAATGAATCATACAAGGAAAAGAAGGGCGTATGGTGGGTCAGGACGTCATCGGGGATGAAAATACTGAAAAAGATATCCAACTCCGAACAGACCCTGAAATTCACGCTTGACGCCGTGAGGCACCTCAGGAAAAACGGGGTGCTGCTGCCGGAAGTAAACAGGACTTCAGACGGAAATGAGTATGTAAACATCGAAGGCACATGCTTCGTCCTTACTGATGCCGTGGAGGGCAGGAATCCGTCCTACTCGGCTCCGGAAGAAATGGCAATGATCGCTTCAGGACTTGCGGATTTCCATCGTGCATCGGAAGGCTTCCGGCCGTCGGAAGGATCAAAGCCGAAGTATCATCTTGGCACATGGCCCGAGGAATATTCTGAACGGCTTGAAGACATGAGAGCCTATTACGAAAGCCTGCAGGCGAAAAGCAGCCATGATGCCATCGAATCCGTCATCCTGAAGGAATTCCCGTATTATTACGAGCGCGGCAAAAGGGCCATCGAAGGACTAAAGGGCAGCGATTACCTGGCCTGGATCCAGGAAGCTGAAAGCAAGGGCTCACTGTGCCACCAGGACTTCGCAGCCGGCAATCTTCTGGTGACGCCCAGGAAGGAACTGTACGTTATAGATACGGACTCCATAACCATAGATATAGCGGCGAGGGATATAAGGAAACTGCTGAACAAGGTCATGAAGAAGTCCGGCAAATGGAACGCAGAGCAGACTGCCAGCATACTCCGCCATTACCAGGCCAGGAATCCCCTGACACCGTCCCAGTGGGAAGTAGTGCGGCTTGACCTGCTTTACCCGCACCTGTTCCTGGGGGCTGTCAGCAAATACTTCTACAAGCGTGACAAGGAATGGACGTATGAAAAGTACCTGAAGAGGATCAGGGAGATGGCAGCGTTCGAAAGGACAGCGGAGCCTGTGCTGGAGGACTTCAGCCGTATCACGCCGGTCTGATCGGGGTTCTGCAGCCCGTAAGCACGCCGTCACCTGTCGGCCTGTGATCTGACATCAGCCAAGGACTTTAGCATTTGAACCGGAGGTAGCAAAATGGATCTGGAATTCAACAAGGCTGAAACTTCTTTTGATCCGGCAATTGCCAGTGATGACCCGGCAGTTGCAAACAATTCAGCCATTGCACATAACGTTCTCAGGGAATACGGGATAGTCCCGGACAGCGTTACCGTCGTCCAGGGCGGGACGATAAAAACAGTATGGAAGGTATCGTCAGGAGGCATGCAGTACTGCCTCAAACGGCTGAAGCACTCGCTCGACAAAGCCCTGTTCTCGGTCAACGCGCAAATACACATAAAAAACGCCGGCGGCCTCGTCCCGGAAGTCTTCCCAAACAGGCACAGGGAACCGATCACACAATATAACGGCCAGCTTTTCGTCCTGTATGAGTGGGTCGAAGGCAAAGACCTGAATTTCAGTGTTCCTGCCGATCTGCGTATGGGCGTCCGCGGGCTTGCGCATTTCCACCTGGCTTCAAAAGGCTACCGGACTGTCGAAGGCGCAAGGGTATCAACAAAGCTTGGCAAATGGCCGGAACAGTACACATCCATGAGCAAAAAGCTGGCCTCATGGAAAGAGCAGGCGGAACGCAGCAATCCCAGCCAGGTGTTTTCCGCTTATCTGCAGCACGTGGACAGGATGCTGGCACTGGCTGACAAAGCCCTGGCAGCGCTGAACTCGTCAGACTACGCCAGGCTGACTGAACAGGGATCCGACCGGATAGTGCTCTGCCACCAGGACTACGGAAAGGGGAATGCCCTTGCTGTCGGCAGCAGCGTTTATGTCCTCGATCTTGACGGAGTGACATATGACCTGCCAGCAAGGGATCTGAGGAAAATCATCGGCAAAAACGCAGAAAGGCGCAGCCGGTGGTCTGCCGAGGCCATTTCGGAGATACTGGGCTGGTACACGGAAATAAACCCGCTGCTGACGGAAGAGATGGAAGTCCTGTATGCCGATCTCCTGTTTCCGCACTGGTTCTACGGCCTTGTCAAAAACCTGTTCCAGAACGGCAAAACACTAAAGGCATCTGAAATAGAAAAAACCGCTTTGCTGGAATCGTCAAAGGAAGAGGCTTTAAGGCTTTGCTTCAAAAGGAGTGATTGATTTGAAAGTTGCCCTCGTCTGCACTGAAAAGCTTCCGGTACCACCGGTGGCAGGCGGAGCGATACAGATGTATATAGACGGAGTCCTTCCGTACCTTTCGCCGCATCATGATATCACGGTCTTCTGTGTACAGCACCCCAGCCTGCCCCCGGAAGAGATCAGGGAAAACGTGCACTATATAAGAGTTCCCGGAAAATCACAATCTATTTATATACGTAACATAGTGGAGAGCATCGCAGCATCAGCCGGAATGGACGAAGCGCCATACGATCTGATCCATGTCTTCAACCGGCCGAAATTCCTGCTGACACTGTCGGAACGCTTTCCCGGGTGCAAGTTCAGCCTTAGCCTCCATAATGAAATGATGCATGCGGAGAAGATCTCCGACGAGGCCGGGCTCAGATGCATCGAAAAATCGGAATTCATCAATACCGTAAGCAGGTATATCGCAGATACGGTCACAAGCCGTTTCCCATCTGCCGAAGGGAAAGTCCGCGTCGTATACTCGGGTGTCGACCCGGTCAGGTTCAATCCGCCCTGGACCCATGAAGGCGCGGCAAAAAAGTATGAAATGAGATCGAAATATGGCCTGCTGGACTACAGAGTCATCCTGTATGTCGGCAGGTTGAGCATAAAAAAGGGAGTCCATATACTTGTCGATGCAATGGAGAAGGTGATGCAGACCCACCCGGATACCGCGCTGGTTATCGCAGGCAGCAAGTGGTACGGCAGCAACGCCGGCGACGAATACACCGAAATGCTGCGCAAACAGGTGCTGAAACTTCCCGGGCCGGTCGTATTCACCGGGTTCATACCTCCATCGGACATTGCAGACTATTACTGCCTGGGAGATATATTCGTCTGTGCCTCCCAGTGGAACGAACCGCTGGCCAGAGTGCATTACGAGGCAATGGCAGCGGGTATCCCGATAATCACGACCAACAGGGGAGGCAATGCCGAGGTCATAACTGGGGCCGCGGAAAGCAACGCCGCAGGCACGGCGGTAAACTGCGGATTTGTAATAGACAGGTATAACGACCCGGAAACAATGGCCGACAGGATACGTTTCCTGCTGGATAACCCTGAAGTCGCCGCCGCCATGGGACGCAAGGGCAGGCAGCTGGCAGAGGAAAAGTACAACTGGAGAAGGGTTGCCGGCGAAATATTCGATAATGTCCGGATAGAATCACCTCATAAAGTGGTATCAGGCCAATCGCAAAGCAGCAAATCTCAGCCTCCGCAGCCACCCGTGTCTGTGCAGCAGCAAACGGCTGAACCTGGATCACTGCATTGTCCCGGACCAACAGAGCCTCAGAAAGCTGGTCCCGATGCATATCCAGCCGTTCCCGCCGATCCGGGTGCAGATATGCCGCCGGCATGGGATATTCCATGCCGGGGAACTGACAACTGTCGCCGTACAGATAACCTTCCGGCAGAGGATGTCCCTGGCTCCTCCGGCTTGACTGTCTCTGACAATCCGGTGGATCATGGAACCTCCGGCATAACATTGCCCGACATGATCGTCACCGGCAACACGGTGGATCAGGAAACCTCCGGAGTAACAGGTCCCGGCGTTCCCGGCACAGCCGCCTGCGGCAGTACAGCGATCCCCGGCGCCCCGGAGACGGAGGCACCTGATACTTCCAGCATAACGATCATCGGAACAGGATATGTCGGCCTGGTGACCGGCGCATGCATCGCCTCGACGGGCAGGAACGTGGTTTGTTTCGACCAGGACAGGGAGAAGATAAAAAAACTAAGCAGCGGGATTATTCCAATATTTGAACCATCACTGGAGGAACTCATCGAAAACGGTATAAGGGAACGGAGGCTCAGCTTCACTGGCGACCTGAAAAAGGCTGTTGCGCATTCCGACATCATTTTCATCACCGTCGGCACACCGTCCCTTCCCGACGGTTCCTGCGATACGAGCAATGTTTTTGAAGCTGCGCGCAGCATAGGCACCTGCATGGACAGGTATAAAATCATCATCACAAAAAGCACTGTCCCGCCAGGAACGGGCAGAACCATCAAACAGGTGGTATCAGCGATGCTTGCCGCACGGGGCCTGAAGATCGGTTTCGATGTGGTATCGAACCCGGAATTCCTGAGGGAAGGTTCTGCAGTTTATGATTTCATGAGACCGGACAGGATCGTCATAGGAGCGGAAAGCGACAAGGCAGTTGATGCGATGAAGGAAATCTACAGCATGCAGCTTGCGGAAAATATCCCGTTCCTCGTCACAAACATCGAAACGGCGGAGATGATCAAATATGCCTCGAATTCTTTCCTGGCGGCAAAGATCAGCTTCGTGAACGAACTGGCAAATCTGTGCGAAAAATGTGGTATCGATATAGGCAGCGTCACGCAGGGGATGGGGCTAGACAGCAGGATAGGGCCGCATTTCCTGGACCCTGGCCCAGGCTTCGGAGGCAGTTGCTTCCCGAAGGATGTCAGGGCGCTGCTGGCACTGAGCATCAAGTACGGATGCAGATCGTGCATGCTGCAGACAATCCTTGATATAAACGATGCCCAGAAACTTCGGATGGCCGCCAAAATCGAGCGGGCGCTGGGCAGGCTTGACGGCTGCAGGATCGCGGTGCTTGGCCTGTCATTCAAGCCCGATACCGATGACATCCGCGAGTCGCCGGCAGTATCCGTGATATCGGCATTACTGGAGCGGAAAGCGGAAATCTCGGTTTACGACCCAAAAGCCATGGAAAACATGAAACGCGAACATCCCGAAATGGAACTTGGATACTGCAGCGACATATACTCGGCCTGTTCAGGAAGCGATTGCATCGTACTGGCCACCGAATGGAAGGAGTTTTCGGACCTGGACTTCGGAAGGCTCAGATCCATTGTCAGAAGGCCGGTATTCATGGACCTCCGGAACGTTTACAGTCCGGAATATGTAAAAAGTTTCGGTTTCCATTACGAGGGGGTGGGAAGAAAATGAAGGTACTGGTCACCGGCGGAGCCGGCTTCATAGGTTCTCACCTGTGTGAGCGCCTGCTGCGCAGCTGGTTTGAAGTCATATGCCTGGATAATTTCAACGACAGCTATACTCCGTCAGCAAAACGAAAAAACCTGGATTGCTGCGTGCGCTGTTCCAGCTTCAGGCTTATCAAGGGTGACATTCTCGATGCCGAAGCCACGGGTACCGTCATGGAACAGGAAGCGCCGGAAGTGGTCGTCCACCTTGCTGCCCTTGCAGGAGTGAGAGGCTCAGTGCTCGACCCGCTAGGGTATGTCGATACAGACGTGAAAGGTACAGTCGCAATGCTGGAATGCTGCAGGAAATACGGCGTGAAGAAGTTCATATTCGCTTCTTCTTCGTCGGTTTACGGCAACTCCCGGACACCGTTCAGTGAGGAAGACACACCGTTGGTGCAGGTTTCCCCGTACGCTGCCGCAAAATATTCCGGGGAACTGTTTTGCAGGACATACAGCCACCTTTACGATCTGCCCGTGGTATGCCTGCGGTTCTTTACCGTGTACGGCCCGAGGCAGCGGCCTGACATGGCGGTCCATACTTTCACGAAAGCCATCATAGAAGGGGAAGAAATCAAAATATTCGGTGACGGGAACAGCACGAGGGACTACACGTATGTCGACGATGTAGTCGACGGGATCATTTCGTCCATAGAACTGCCCTGCAGCTTTGAAACCATCAACCTGGGTAATTCAGTCACCACCAGCATCCTCGAACTGATCAGGATACTTGAGAACAAGCTTGGCAAAAGAACAAGCTTGGCAAAAAAGCCAGGCTCAGTTTCCTTCCCGTCCAGCCGGGCGACGTACCTGCCACCTGCGCTGATATAACAAAAGCACGGAAGCTCCTGGGTTATGAACCCAGGGTAACGCTCGAGGAAGGCATTGAACGGTTCGTGGAATGGTATAAAAGTAGTGCCTGACTGTTACGCCAGGCACTTTTTTTATTACTTCTTTGTCTCTCTTGATATCTTTCTCCTGAAGTCATCCCATTCTCCCGCCTGGAATGACCTCGTGAGGCTTCTTTCTTCATGTACATACGCGGGAATATAGCCCTTGGTGACCCTGTCGAGACACCTTTTTGCCATGCTTTCATCCCAAACGATTTTCTTTGTGACCATTTATATCCACATCCCCTGCATAACGATATGATTTACATAATCATTATATTAGGATGTGGCCAAAAAGTTGCCTGTTACTTCTTCCAGGACCACTTAACACCCTGCGGAGTATCCTCCAGCATTATACCCATCTGGTTCAGCCTGTCCCTGATCTCGTCGGCGACTTTCCAGTTCTTTTCCTTCCTGGCCTGCTGTCTCTGCTCGATGAGCGCCATTATTTCGGGGTCAAGTTCGGGCATTTCGTCTTTTTTCACCTTTTCGTCCGCTTTGTCCAAATCAAGGGCGAATACCCGGTCCCATCTGAGCAGCAGCCGGTAGAGGTCCTGCGATTTCGTGCCGTACCTGACGACATTCCAGGCCAAAGCCATAGCTTTAGGTATGTTCAGGTCGTCGTTGATTGCTTCAAGGAATTCGCTCTCGAATCCCTGTATGACTTCATCGGGTATCTTTACTCCCGGATCGGCGTTCTTATGTGCAAGTACCCCCTCCAGCAGCCTGTCCAGCGCCGTCTGTGCAGCCTGCAGGGCGTCCCATGTGAAATTGAGCTTGCTCCTGTAATTGGCGTTGAGGCACATGTACCTGAAGGCAAGCGGGTCGTAACCCTTTGCCTTGAGATCGTCCACAGTGTAGGTATTGCCCAGGCTCTTGGACATCTTTCCGTTGTCTACCAGCAGGAATTCGCCATGCAGCCAGAAGCGCACGGCAGGCTTTCCGATCAACGCTTCCGTCTGTGCTATCTCGTTCTCGTGATGTACGGGGATGTGGTCTACGCCGCCGGTGTGTATGTCGAACTCGTCGCCGAGGTACTTCCTCGCCATCGCTGAGCATTCGATATGCCAACCGGGATAACCCATGCCCCAGCGGCTGGGCCACTGCATGATATGCTCCTTCGGCGCCTTCTTCCAGAGTGCGAAGTCGGCCGGGTGCCTTTTTTCCAGGTTCACGTCGACCCTGGCCCCCGCCTTCTGGCCCTCAAGGTCCAGCCTTGACAGCTTACCATATCCCTTGAATTTCATTATGTCAAAATAGATGCCGTCGCTTGTTTCATAGCCGTATCCCTTTTCCACGAGGCCTTCGACGAACTCAAGCATCTCGTTTATATGCTCAGTGGCTTTCGGGATTATTTCGGGCTTATCTATATTGAGTTCCGCGATATGCTTCATAAATACTCCGGTGTAATATTCCGCTATCTCCCACGGCGATTTCTGCGTTTCTTTCGCCGCTTTGACCATCTTGTCCTCGCCTTCGTCGGCATCAGACACCAGGTGCCCGACGTCAGTTATGTTCATTACATGTTTCAGTTTGTAACCGTTGTATTTAAGCACACGCCTGAGGATGTCCATGAAAATGAACGAGCGCATGTTGCCGATGTGGGAATACTGGTAGACCGTGGGTCCGCATGAATAGACTTTCACGGTATCCCCCTCCATCGGCCTGAACTCCTCTTTTTGCCTCGTGAGTGTGTTGTAGAGTTTCATTCAATCGTCTCCTCCTGAGTAATTGTCCCATGAATAGCTGACAAAGCAGTTTTATGATCCGGTCAGGTCAGCTGGCAGGTTTTCTGAAACCCGCATATCAGCCGTCTGAAGTCTCTGTTTCAGTTTCTCGTGTCGTTGCGCCGGTTTCCTCAGACATTGCAGTTGCTTCTTCCGCTGTATTCGCATCCTGCCCCCTGAGCCTCTCCCTGCATGACTGCTGATCCATCGCTTCCGCAGGTCTTCCTTCTGCTGCCGCCTCCAGCTTCTCTATCCTCTCAAGGATCTTGCAAATCTCCTGTGCGACCGGGTCAGGAATATTTATCTGGTCGAGTTCAAAAGATGGCGCCAGCTTCCTCCCGTTCTGCCTTACGACACGCGCCTTGATACCTGCAACGGTGGAATTCGGGGGGACGTCGTTGAGTACGACGGACCCGGAACCTATCATGGCATTGTCCCCGACCGTGATGGGCCCCAGGAGCTTCGCGCCGGCCCCTATCAGTACATTGTTGCCCACGGTCGGATGTCTTTTTTTGCCCTTATCCTTTCCGGTACCGCCCAGCGTCACTCCGTGGTAAATCGTACAGTTGTCGCCGATTACCGCTGTCTCGCCGATCACTATGCCCATCCCGTGGTCTATGAACAAACCCCTGCCAATTTTGGCTCCCGGATGTATTTCAATGCCGGTGACACACCTGGCAAACTGGGATATCATCCTGGCAAGGAAAAACATTTTCCTGTTATAAAACCAGTGGGCGATCCTGTGATAAATCAGGACATGGAATCCCGGATACAGCAATATGACCTCCAGCGTGCTTTTTGCCGCAGGATCCCTTTTGGCTATCGATCTCGCATCATTCAACAATCCCCTGAACATAAACCTTCCCCGCCGTTTTAACAACTGAACCCGACTCTTCCACCAGGCAATGCTTCCTTCAAACCTGTTACCTTGAGGATGCGGACCAAAACACTGCAAAATCAGGTAAACATCTGCACATGGTGTATTTACCTATTTGCTATTATACCCGCACATAGTGTCTTTCCAACATTATATTCGGCTGAATAACCGACTGACATCCGCCTATGCCAAAAACTCCGCTTCCGGTTGAGAAGCGAAGTCTGCCGTGGTTTTTTCATTTTATCAAAATTTAGTCTAAAAGTAAACAAATAAGATGGTCCGGCCGGTATAAACATATGAACGTAAAAGAATAATAATAACTGACGGCGGTTTGCATTTTCATATATCCTTTGAAAGGAAGTGATATGAGTGGCTGAAAATGTTGACAGAACGCAGCAATTCAGTATCGGACAGCTGCTGGTAAGATGGCTGGTCGGTGCCATAGTACTTGCCGTTACGGCATTCCTGACGCCGGGCTTCACGATATCGGGCATCTGGCCCCTGATCATCGCCGCTGCCGTGATCGCGATACTTGATTATCTCGCTGAGAGGATCCTCGGCGTGGATGCAACTCCTTTCGGCAGGGGACTGACCGGCTTCATTGTTTCCGCTGTGATAATTTACGTCGTCAAGTTCTTCGTAGCAGGCTACGATGTTACCATACTTGGTGCAATACTTGGCGCTCTCGTGTATGGAATTATCAACCTGCTGATACCGGGGAGGACCATGTAACTGAACACAGCAGATCGCTCCAACATCATATAGAACAACTGCTGCTTAAAACATGCGCTCATACCGGCCGCATGCGTCTATCCGACTGAGGGGGCTTCCTGCCCCCTCGTTCGTGTACGGATGGAGGGGGTGACGTTTAAGCTCCGGCCAGGAATCACGGCCAACAAACGGGCAGCAATAAAGGGATGGCACTGCCACCCCTTTATGTAGGATCGCTTCACTCGTCTTCCTCAACAGACCTGATGTTTTCTTCAGCCCCGGGGAAATCTGCTTTTTGAGGCGGGAAGAACTCATCTGTCGGGAATTCGATGGTGTCAAACAATCCGCACGCATCTTCATCCGTTGCTGCAACACACTGTTTGTTCGGAACGCAGAAATCAAACGCGGGTATGAGAAGCTGGACGTATCTCGCGAGCTTGATTATCGAGAAGAGGCCTATGGTTGCAACGACACGCCTGCTTATTACAAGATGTCTGTCCTCGCCGGGTTCCCTGAGCAGATCGGTGTCGTCGAAATCGACATCCTCGAGAAGCTCGCTGACGGTTCCGGGTATGTTTCTGTCGCATCCGTCATCACAGGTGCTTTCAAGGACCTCCACTATCTTCGCGTTGAGGGTTATGGGTTCTGCCACTTCAACTTTCGATATGGGAAGGTTATCCTGCTGCAGCGCTGATGTACCCTGATCATCAAGACCCTGATCCACGAAGTGGGACTTGAATATCTTCACTTTGCCCTCCGAGCCGAACAGGATGACCTTTTTGTCGAACATCACGATGCCAGGTACCGTTACGATCTTGATGCCGCCGTTGCGCTTCGGTACGAAGAAGTCCAGAGTGACCTTGATGAAGAACTTGATGTCAACCGTATAGAAGCCCCTCTTGAAAGGCACTTCCTCCACATCGGAGAAGACCTTCACCACTTCTGCGCGCCTGGCCTTTACGTTGATGGCATGGCAGACAAGCCAGTTCATCCTGTCAGGGTTCTTGAAGAAAACTCTCGCATCTTCGATACAATCTTTCTCCTTGCATGAATCATATATTTTTTCTACCTGTATACAAACTGCCTCCCTGATCTTGCACAGATCACGTTCGCTGATCAGGCCGGGAAGCACTTTATCATGTTTACCCATATTTATATCCCCCTTCGCACTAAAGCTTGTTTTTTCGATTTCCCTCTCATTTTCATAATATGTTGATGGTAAATATTTGTGATAGATTACAGGGCACAATGAATATAAAAGACCTGCAAATCTACATATATATTAAACAGTGTAGTTTGATTATGTGAGTGGTCAGACATGTACAATTTTCACAGCCGGCACTATATTTTCAGGCAGTCCGACGGACAGTTCAGGGATTTCTGGTGTGATGCAAGGCAGAACCTTTGCAGCAGCACCCTTGGAAGAAACGGTATTTGGGGCAATGTCAGCATCATCGCAAGGAACGTACACCCGTATTTCTGCGTTGAGCCTGGCCGGGACGGTTTTTACCATATACTGTACCAGGACGGCAGCGGGAACATCAACTATTCAAAAACGGACGGACAATATGTGAAAACTTTTCCAGTCCTCAGCAGCAGGACGCCGTCGGCCTACAACAAGCACCTGCAGATCGTTCCTCTTGATGATGAAATTTACATGTTCTATGTGCTGCAGCATGACAACTCGTTTATTCTCGCGTACCAGCAGCTGAAAAACAACAGGCCGGGAACTCCGAAGATCGTGGACTACGTTTCAGGAAACAGCCTGCCCTGCACTGTGTTGTATGATCCTGACGGGAACATCTACGCGTTTTATCAATCCTATGACGGAAAATACCTGCAGCTGGGGTACAAAAAATTCAGCACCGCACGGAGGCACTGGAGCGATTTCACAGCCGTGACGAAATACCAGGGCAACTGTGAGTACCCACATGCCATAATGGACCCGTCGGGCACGATCCATCTTTGCTACCAGAGGCGCGCACCGAAGCTGTTCGAGCTGGTTTATCAGCAGAAAGCGCCGGACAGGAACCTGTGGTCCGCCGAGACAGTGCTGCACTCCTCAGTACATCCGTTCGAAAACGCATCTGTCCTTCATGTAGATGACAGGATAATCGCATACTGGGTCAGGAACGACATAATCTACTGGTGTTCCGGATCCATGTCCGGCGATAACTGGTCCCGCCCGGCCAGGCACGGTTTCCAGCCCGGGCGCAGGCTCCAGTGCGTTTTTTACAGGGAACTTCATGGCGGTGACGGCTCCGGGCACACGGAAGTTTCCGCTGCCCGGTACAGGAAAGGGGACGGTTCTCCTGTCAGCAGGGAGGGGGACGGTCCTTCGCCTTCCCTGTCCCCCGGGATATTCCCGGGCATAGTCACAGACGACGGTTTCAGCCTCGCGTTCATGGATTCCGGCGGCATCACCGGCGGGCAACAGTTACAGCGTTTCCGGCAGTCGGCATTCCAAGGCGGAGACACTTCGGACAGTGAGCTCAAATCACTGGTTCTGAGCGTTTTCAAGGAGATCCATGACAGGATGGGTGAGATGAAAGCCGAGTGGGATGAAATAAAAAGAGAGATGCCTGGCCTCACGAACGCATACCTGGAACTGGCGAAAGAGACCGAGAAGCTTTCCATCCGGCTCAACATGCTGGAAAACAGGCTGACACAGATGAACAACCAACTCCGCATTTCAGGACCGTCCGTAAACAGGCCAGGTCCGGATAGACACGGATCACATGAAAGCGTTCACGAATCCATACATCATGGGGCAGGAACAATACATGACGAGTCCGGTCCGGATGGAACTGCGCAAAAACCAACAGCAGGCGCCGCGGAAAACATCGGAAATGTTGGCTCGTCTGCACCGGGGCCGAAATCACGTGAAAAATCACAGGAAATACCAAATGAGCGCCCGAAACCGTCTCTCGACCCTGAAACCCTGAAAATCTGGGAAGAGTGGCAGGAACCGGAGGAATGGACCGGAGGGAGCTGACAACGGAAGCTGCCAGCCAAAAAAAAAGAGGACTGTCTGTAAAGACAAGTCCTCTGGCATTTTAATCAAACCCGAAAAGCCGTTTCCCTATATTTTGACACCTAGCCTAAGGCCAGGTGGGTGTCCTGTTGAAAGCTTCTGCCTCCCACCGCCGAACACGTACGGGACGTGTGTCGGAATTAGCTTGTGGCCTGACATCTGCTTCCAAACCCCGGACTCCCTTCGTCACGTCGGTAGGTTCAAAATTATAGGTTATCCGGACATTTCAGGCTGTTTACGCTCTCTGTGGTTACATTATATCATCGATTTCGGGCCCCCAACAACGTACAGGAGCCCGAATTACGCCTGCAATGCGCTGTTTAGTTCATTCTGCCTCTGTTTTTCTTTGTCGTTCAGATGATTTTGGCGTTGTTAAAAGGAACTTAATGGAAAATCCCGGAACGCAGATATCTCAGACGTTCAATATATCTTCACGTATTTGTTCTTCATCAGCTGCGGCTCGACCTTGTAGATCTCCCTTATCACGATATTGTTGAGCCTGGCCTCCTCCAGCACGATATCCATGTATTCAAGGGGGAACCTGAGGCAATATCCGCATCCGCCCTTTGCTATCTGGCAGGGCGTAGGGACAACTTCGAAGACATATCCCTTTTTCTCCAGGATCGAGCTCAGCCTCAGCGCGTAATTGCCGGAATCCAGTATTGCGATAGCGTACATGCGAACACTCTCCCTTCAGTATATTCTATTTCGGGGGTGCCCGCCATGTGTCTATACTCCGATTTTATGTTCCCTGGCATAATAGAACAGGTATTGCTGCGCGAAACCCGCATATTGTCCGAATTTTTCCCCGGCGAACCGGTGTATCTCGGAAAAACTTGCCTCCCGGCCGAAATACAGTTCCTCCATCACCCGTTTGACCCAGACATCCACGGGAAAGACATCATACCTGGTGCCGCTGTACAGAAGCACGCAGTCGGCCACCTTGGCGCCGACACCCTTATATTTCATAAGCTCTTTGCGGGCATCTGCCGTCGGCATCGCAGCCAGCTTTCCGGTGTCGAATCCCGATTCCGCCACGGCTGCAGCAGTTTCATGAATATAGCCGCACCTGTAGCCCGCCCTGCATTCGGATATCTGTTCCAGGCTGCATGAAGCAAGGGTACGTGCATCAGGGAAGCTGTAGTATGATTCTCCCTCATACTTTATTTCAGCGCCGAACAGCCTTGATATCTCCGATATGATTTTCATTATCCTCGGTATCCTGTTGTTGGCCGACAAAATGAACGAAATCAGCGTTTCCCAGGGCTCCTGCCTCAGGATGCGGATCCCCCCGCCGAACTCCACGGCCCTTTCCATGATCCCGTCGGTCGAAACAGCTTTCTTGATCAGGCTGTAGTCCCTTCCGAGGTCGAAATAGTCGAACCACACCTGCCTGAAATCCTCCAGCGACACATTGTCCAGTTTCAGGACTCCCGAACTGTAACTCACATTGGCAACTTTCCCCCTGACGACGCCAGTATAGCTTCCGTCGGGTTGCCTGTACCACCTGAAACACTGCCCGCATTCGAATATGTGGACCGGGTCGAAATCGCGCACCCCTTCCACCCTGACGCCGCCGTCGTCTCCATAAACTTCGTAGCCCCTGTAGTGCATAACAACCTCCGTTATCGAAAGCAAATATTCCGCTGAAGCAATTAATACCCTGCCTGGTCATACTGAACACGGGAACCTGATATATCCTTCAGGCAAATGTGGTATAATCAAATAAATCCGACTCAATCGTGATTGTACCATAATCAACAGTGTGAAAGGGAGATGGGCTATGAAGGAAAAAATCTACACCATTCCGGTAACGGAGGCGTTCGGCGAGGACTGCGAATGCCCGCTGTGCCTGCTGGAAAGCAAGCTGGAGAAAGATTATATCGACTATTACCTCGGCCCGTCTCTCATGGAGCCGGACTGCCGGATAGATACGAACGAAAAGGGATTCTGCCGCAGGCATTTCGAAATGTTGTACAACAGGCAGGAAAACCGGCTGGGACTCGGTCTCGTGACCGACACGCATATCAGGGAGCAGCTCGGAAAGATCAGGGAAGCCGCAAAACCTTTGCTAGAAGGGCATGGCGGCTCAAGGGGCTCCGGCTTTTCGTTCGGATCCCTTGCCGGTAAATTCGGATCCAAATCCACATCTGACTCCGGGCCTGCTTCAAAGCTCCTGAAACTGCTTATGGATATCGAAAAAAGCTGCACCATTTGCGGCCGCCTGGAATACACGATGGACAGGTACCTTGATGTCATCATGTACCTCTGGACGAAAGAAAGCGATTTCAGGAAGACTTTCTCCGAGAAAAAGGGGTTCTGCCTGGTGCACCTCAGGATGCTCATCCAGGCAGCGGAAAAATATCTGAATCCCGGCAACAGGAAGGAATTCCTCAGGATCCTGATGCAGCAGCAACTCGAACATATGGACAGGATCGAGAAGGAACTCGACTGGTTCACCAAGAAATTCGACTACCGCTATAACGACGCTCCCTGGGGCAACTCAAAGGATGCACTGCCCCGCAGCATCCAGAAGCTGAAAGGCTACTGCAGCCTGAAATAAGCTGGGATGCACCGGCCTTCTGCGGCAGGGCCGAAGAGCTTCCTCCGGTCTGCCGGCCACAAGCCCGTACGTAACCGGCGATCCCGGATCATCCGACCTGGATATATGAGTTGCCGTCCAGAGGGATGAGTACCTGCAGCGGTATGCTCCCGTCCATCCTGCCAACCGTGTATATCGTGTAGAACCGTCCCTCAAACAGCTGGATATTGGGCACATACAGCAGGGTAGTGTCGGTGTTGCTCTGCTTTACATAGAAAATATACGTCCCTGCGGGAACTGACAGGTAACTGGTAACCATTCCGAACTGTACGTTCGTGAACAGTTCGGTCCCGTTCGACAGAGTCAGGTCCATCTCCGGGCCGCCCGGCACCAGGTTGGCGAAACGCAGATACAGGCGCCCCCGCGGCACCTGGACCACCGTTTCGAAAAACGGCCTGATGCTCAGCGCCTGCGGCGTACCCATAAGCACCACCGTGTTTATGGATCTCACGGGTATCTCGACAATGGCGTCAAGCAGCACAGGTCCCGTGGTACCTGCCGCAAATATTGTCATATTGTATATCCCCGGTAACACCTGCATGTATTCGGTGAAACCCTTATATGGCAGGCCCTGGGCTATCAGGCTCCTGTTGGCGTAAATATCGACGGGGGCAAGGCCCGGCACCGCATTCAGGAACCGTATATATGAAAATGGCTGTCTAAGATACATCCGGATCACCTTCCATGGCGATATAAAAACACCGGGGAACACTGTTCCCCGGTACCATTATATTTACCGACACCATGAAAGGTTACGCCGCCGGACCGCTTTCCCGCCCGGCCTCTTTCCTCATTTCTCCACCACAAGGCTTTTCACCGTCACGTTGAACTGCCGGATGTTCAAGGCTGTGAGCCGTTCGATTTCTTCAGACACCTTTTGCTGGATCTCACGTACCAGGTCCCGTATAGGATAACCATACTTGAGTATCAGGTCCATCTCCATGTATATGCCGTCAGGATGGTTCTCCGCCCGAAAGCGCGATATCCTGCTGACTCCGCTGAAACCGCTGACAACGAATTCTACGATCTGGTAGATGGTATAGTCGGATATGGTATAGCTTCCGAGATAACTGAACGTAGGTCTTACGACGGATTTCTCGCCGTCAGGCTGGAAACTCAGCTTCCCCTTGCGCCGGAATATCTGCAGGGGATCCAGGAAGTACCCTGAAAAGTCCTTCTTGATCTCAAAGGTGGGGACCGGTATTACGTGCTTGCCCTGCTCCCTTCGTGTAGCAAGGGCCTGCTTTATCTCGAATTCGTCTGCCACGTCCTCTATGTGGATATACTCACTGACTCCGGGCAGTCCAAGCCTTTCTGCTATCTTGTCCGCCATGCCGTCGGATGTGCCGAGGATCAGGATGGCTTCCGGCTTATACTGTTCAATGGCTCTCCTGACTTCCCTTACGTGATCTTCGTCAGTGAAAAGGGCCCGCTTTATGGAGCCAACTCTCGTTTTCTCCTTTTTAGCCGAATAACCAGCGATCACCCGGTTTTCTTTTATGAAAAGACCATCGTCAATTATATACTGTATTCCTCTTTCCCTTGCGACCCAGGAAGCCCTGTGGCTCTTGCCCGTGCCGCTGGCACCTGTGAAACCGACTATCCGCAAACGGATGACCTCCCAATGTTGCTGTTTACTATATATTATCAGATGGTTCACAGGCTGACAACGAAAAAAACCCGTATAAAAGGGAAAAAGAGAGTCTCTGACTCTCTTTTCTTTCCCCGGATCTTGTCATTTGTACACTTGTCACTTTCATCCCGTGTTTCTTTCTGCCGCTTTATCTTTTGTGTAAAACTTATCCAATAAGATAACTATATTATGTACCTGTCCCGGTAGTTTTATACATTATATTGTGTTCCACGTATATTTTATCATCTGTTGCGAGAATGTCAATATAATAATCGAAATTTTTTGTAAAAAATTGAACCTGATAAGTTTATTATGTCACAAAATGGAGGGCGTCTTGCAGGCGCCCTCCATTTTGCTTCAAAACGGCATGACTCGTGCTTTACGGACTATTTTTTCGTCTCGCTCTTTGCAATTTTCACGGAGCAGACATCGCAGCCCTGGCATATGATTACCCGTCCGCAAAAAACGTTCTTGATCGTCTCCATGAGTTCCTTGTTCCTGAAATGACCCATGGTGTGTATTACCACCTTACGCGGCGCGAACGTGATCAATGAGCTTACCAGCAGGTCATCGTAATTGATCTCGCCTTCCGTTATCTCATTTACATACTCCTGGATGCACTCATTCGTTATTTCCCTCTTTGACCCGTCCAGTAGCGTATACCTGTTGTCATAGTTCACGATCACATGGACCGTGTCGATCTTCGGTTCCTGGATCTCAACAAAATACCGCAGGAGCCTTATAAATTCCCTGTATTCCCTGTCCATCAGGAAGTCATCGACTGCTTTGTCGACAATTTCCTCAAGGTCCCTGATATAATCCTTCAGCCTGAAATTGACAAAACCGTCGATTATAATGCTGTTGGAGTTGTCGAAATAGTCCATGAGCCGTCTGACTATGACATTTCTTCTCCTTATCTGGAACAGGCTGTTCAGGAACGTTTTATCCTCATTCCTGATTATGCTGAGCGCCCTCTGCAATATCTCCTTTTTTTCCGCAGCATTGAAATAGCAGAAATTGCTGTTTATGATCCTCATCAGCAGCTTCTCTTCATACTGCCTAATGATATAATCGGCCAGTGCATTCGATATATAGGTCTTGAGGATCTTGTACGATTCCAGGGATTTTTCTCTGTAGAACCTGCCGTCGTTGATCGTGCAGATAATGGAAGACGAACCTTCGGAATTTATCTCATTGATGGAATAGCTGATCTTCCTGTTTTTCAGTTGCCGGAGTTCCTCGTTTATATGCTGCATTACCTCCTCAGTGCTGCCGTTGACTCCAATGCAAAGAAACTGCATCAACTTCACATCCCTTCAAGTGCTAGTATATGTCCGAGCAAAATGTTGTATGCAGTACAGGCTGTATGCAAATAAACCCATCGCATTTTACATTTTTCCCTGTTTTTTCACAAATCGGATGCAGAGGGCGTTTGTCAAATGCCGCCATTCGACGGCAAATGCAGGCTCAGCCGATCGCCAGGGCTGCCGCACGGCAGGCGCAGACTGTCCTGATGCCTGTCTGCATCCGGTTTCGCATACCGGCCTGATATATTATATGTTTTCGGGGACGGTTAGTTACTGGAGTCGATCAGCATCAGGGGGATTATGGAACCGATGTCCGTCACGCATTCGTCAGAAAGCTGCACGACGGTCTTGTTTCTTTCGGAAAGGAACGAGATGATCGAATCGGAGCCTTTCAGTTTTTCGACACTGCCGTTGATCGCACAAACGGTGTCCGAAATCATGCCGCAGGCTCCTCCTATGAAACCGTGGTTAAGTCCGGGAAGCCTGATGGAATCCCCGCACTCAAGGTACAGTACGTCGATGCCTTTTTTCGCCGCGGCCTTTTCGATGCCAGGGTCAGTGGTGATGATGGAATTGCCGTCCACCGGAAGGATCGAGCATTTGGCATAGCCCTGTTCCACATGGACAGGCTCGATGCCGAGCCTGTCCATGTAATCCCTGATCCGCCTGTCGGTATACTTCAGGTTATGGAAGTACCACCTGCCGACCCTGGCAACGTTATATGCTATGTCATAAGGATATTCAGGCGTCAGCCCGCTTTCGCCCATAACCATCCTGAACCCGTGCTTTTCAAGCTTCGCAACAGCCTCTGCATCAGTTCCCGGTGCGTAAACGATCACGTTTCCCCCTATGTGATGCAGCATCATGTCCGGATGGCAGCAGACAGCCTCATAGAGCCCGGGATGAGGTCTGAGCCGGATGATTTCTATACCAAACGCGCGCAGCGAATCTTCAGCTTCAGTGCTTATCCTGCCGTCAACGACAGCCAGACCTACTTTCCCTTCCGGCAGGTTCGGTTCCGCTATATATTTCATGGCATACTCCGAGTAATTCTTTTTTATTTTCTGCATAGATTATTTACTTCATATTATCACAAATCCGTCTTTATATACATAATATACAAAGTGACACCTGCTAAATAATAAATGCAGTCTCAATCAAAATCGTCTCCAAAATACAGCACGGCATCCGTAAAGTACCTAACCGTCGCCTGCCGCGGCTGGCGCCGGTTATTCAAATAAAGGCCGGCGGCTATATGCCCCGGTCCTTTTGTTATTTGTGAATTTTTCAGCGCATTTTTGAAATAATAATCCGGAAAGCATTACATACTATCGGTTCAAATACTGCAAAGCGCCATTCGAATCTACCAGGGAGGAACTGCCATGACGACCATCAACTGCTCCTTGAACTGCAAACACCAGAAAGACGGCAGGTGCATGCTGGAAGAAGCCTCATGCGATACCCTGTCGACAGATACAGACTGCGTCTTTTTCGAGGAAAAGACAGACAGGGCCGGCAGCTCTGCCTCTTCACAGCCATCTGAATGATAGTCTCTTCAAAGGGAATAATATCGAAGTGAATATTATTGCAATTTAAAAGCAAAGGAGATGTTTAAATGAACAGGACACCTTTGGACAGACTTGCGCTCGTGCTTATGATCATCGGCGCATTGAACTGGCTTCTTGTCGGCGTTGCAGACTACGACCTGGTGACCGGGATTTTTGGCGGCAACCTGTTTAACGGAACCATGTCCGTTTTCAGCAGGATAATCTTCGCACTGGTCGGCATCGCCGGACTGTATTCGATTTCCCTGCTGTTCAGGGAAAGCCCCGCCGCTGAAAGGGAATAGCAGCAATACATTTATTTACCGTCATAAATCCTCTCCGCAATACAAATCATAATAATGCGCTGCAAAACAAAAATACGGCGGCGAAAATAAACGAGGAGGGAACTATATGGCGAACAACAGGAGCAAAACGGCTTTTGAAAACATGAAGTACGAAATAGCCAGCCAGGTTGGCGTAAACCTGAAACAGGGCTATAACGGCGACCTCACTTCGAGAGACGCCGGAAAAATAGGCGGCAACATCGTTAAGAGGGTATTCGAAGCTTACACTGGAAACTCTTATCCGCTTGAGAAGAAGTAAGGAAAGGGAAGTAGCAGGAACTGAAACAGCAGGATAAAAACACAAGGGCTGTCGTTTATCGGCAGCCCTTGTGCTATGTGTTGCTGAGTTCACGCTTTGCCTTCGTAT
>Ga0134092_1000829_pt1 | contig 29455 bp, 42 predicted proteins | sample 3_6taG_FD_94454 | JGI IMG/M metagenome (GOLD analysis project Ga0134092, IMG submission 94454) | Switchgrass degrading microbial communities from high solid loading bioreactors in New Hampshire, USA - 3_6_20_6_A3 metaG | ecosystem: Engineered > Bioreactor > Semi-continuous > Anaerobic >... | reverse complement strand
CTTATTCCTTACACCTTAACCCTTTCACCTGTTAAAATGCAAACCCCGCAGCAAATGAAGATTTCTCCTGCATCTGCTACGGGATTTTGGAACGGACTTTATTTTTATGGAGCGAACTTTATTTTCATGGAGTCAACTTTATTTGAATTATACACATTCACTTAAACTCCCATTTTGCCTATTCAACGGTTACGCTCTTGGCCAAATTTCTGGGCTTATCCACATCACAGCCCTTTTCCACAGCCATATAGTATCCAAAAAGCTGCAGAGGGATCACCGACAGGATCGGTGCCAGGAACGGCAGTGTCCTTGGAATATAAATCACCTTGTCAGCAGCCTTTTCAATCTCAGTCATGCCTTCCAGGGCAAGGCCGATGACGACCGCTCCCCTGGCCTTGACCTCCTTGATGTTGCTGAGGGTCTTTTCAAACAAATGCTCCTGGGTAGCAAGGGCTACGATCAGAGTCCCGTTCTCCACCAGGGCAATGGTGCCGTGCTTCAATTCCCCGGCTGCATAGGCTTCCGAGTGGATATAGGACACCTCTTTGAGCTTCAGGGAGCCTTCCATGGACAGGGCATAATCAAGGCCTCTGCCAATAAAGAAGACGTCCTTGGCGTTAAAGTGCTGGTGGGCATACTTCTGGATGATTTCCTTTTCCTTCAGGATCTCTGCCACCTGCTCCGGCACCTTTATGAGGGCCTCTATCATCGCCTCATATTCCTTAGGCTCGATCCTCCCAAGCTTATGGGCAAAATCCAGGGCAAACATATACAGTGCCAGCAACTGGGTGGAATAGCCCTTTGTCGTGGCAACCGCTATTTCAGGCCCGGCCCAGGTATAGAATACATCATCGGCTTCGCGGGAGATGGTACTGCCTACCACATTCACGATGGCGGCCACCCGGGCGCCCTTCTTTTTGGCTTCCCGAAGGGCGGCAATGGTATCGGCCGTCTCTCCCGACTGGCTGATCACGATCACCATATGCTTATTCGTCAAAATGGGATCGCGATAGCGGAATTCCGATGCAATATCCACTTCCACCGGGATGCGGGTTAGGCGCTCGATAACGGGCTTGCCGACCAGGCCGGCATGGTATGCACTGCCACAGGCTACGATAAAGATCTTTTCAATCTCTGAAAGATGCTCAGGGGTATAGATGCTTAGCTCCTTGATGTCCAGGGCCTTTTTATCCTTTGCCAGCCTGGCGCTGAGAGTCTTTTTGAGGGCCTCGGGCTGTTCATGGATCTCCTTCAGCATGAAATGTTCATATCCGCCTTTTTCGGCAGCGTCCACATCCCAGTTGACATGGAAAACTTCCTTATGAATCTCCTCGCCTTCTTCATTAAAGATCCGGATGCTGTCCTTCCTGATGACGGCGATTTCCTTATCCCCCAAGAGGTATATGTCGCGGGTGTACTCCAGGATAGCCGGAATATCCGATGCGATATAGTTCTCCCCTTTACCGATGCCAATGACCAGGGGACTGTCCTTGCGCACTGCAATCAGTTCATCGGGGTTGGCTTTGCAGATCACGCCCAGGGCATAGGAGCCCTCAATCCTCCTCAAGGTGCTTCGGACGGCTTCAAGCAGGTCCCCCTTGTAGTAATAGTTGATCAAGTGGGAGACAACCTCCGTATCCGTATCCGATACAAAGCGGTAGCCTTTCCCGATGAGCCACTCTTTCAGCGGCAGATAATTCTCAATGATCCCGTTATGGACCACTGCAATATCCCCTGACATATTGGTATGGGGATGGGAATTCACATCGGAAGGCTCCCCATGGGTAGCCCAGCGGGTATGCCCGATCCCAAGGCAGCCTTCCAACGCTTCACCCGCGATCTTTTCTTCCAAAACGCTTAACCGACCTTTGCTCTTCCTTACATAAATGTTACCGTTATGAAATACAGCAATTCCCGCCGAGTCGTATCCTCTATACTCAAGCTTCTTCAAGCCATCCAGCAAAATTGGAGTTGCATTCTTATCTCCGATATATCCAACGATTCCACACATATCCATTCCTCACTTTCCTTTTTGGTGAGATGATGTGTGTGGGCGATCCACGGTCGGCCGTTATGAAATTGTCCTTATATCAGCGCATACGCGATCCAAAATTTCACGATTGCATCTGAAAACAATCTTTAGTGGCCGAGTGTATCACCCGCCACCATCACCTTTTGGCCTGACTCAAAGCTTCCCTGTAATTACTAATATATCCGATTTTCCTTTTTCTCAACCACTATTCTGCCTCTTTGAGTCAAACCGGTTGCCACCCGGCTGTATTTGTCCCGAAGATCGCTCCTCGGCTTTATTCAGCCTTTATCGGTCGTGGCCCGACCGCAGGGCATCCGCCGAATCCTTCGATTTGCAGCTTATATCGACAAGCCGCTTCAACCCTGTCCTCGTCAGCTTTCCCTTCCCGTAAGCAGCCAATTATTTTTAAAAAGCCGCAATTTTCAAAGGCTGCCGATTTTCAGGAAAGCCCTGGCGCTTCATCTTTGGCCTCTCCTCATCCTTTCCCTATACGCATTCCCCCTTTCAAAAATATCAATTCTACCTGAACCAGGCCCCCTGCAGATCGGCGGTACTACGCTTTCCGTCAGCAAGGAGCTCATGATCCTTGCCTGGCGCTTCTGCTTTTTACAGGCCCGGTCAAGACAGCCTGGTCTCAATCAGTTTTGCCAGCCCCACGGCGACCTCCTCGATCTGCCTCTGATCTGCCCCTTCGATCATGACCCTGACCAAGGGCTCTGTGCCCGACGGCCTGATTAAAACCCGTCCCTCGTTCTTGAACTGCTTCTCTATATTACTGATTTCATTTTGGATCACTTCATCCTGGGTAAAGAGGTTCTTCTTCTCCTCGCTGACCCGGGCATTCACCAAAACCTGGGGGAATTTCTTCATGACCGATGCCAGACTTGACAGCTTTTTCCCTTTTCTCTTCATGACGGATAAAAGCTGCAGGGCTGTCACGATCCCATCCCCGGTTGTGTTGTGATCCAGGAATATGATGTGGCCTGACTGCTCGCCTCCGATGCTGTAGCCCTCCTCCAGCATTTTCTCCAGCACGTAGCGGTCTCCTACCTTTGTCTTTACAGCGTTTAAGCCCGCGTTCCGGAGGGCAATATCAAAGCCCAGGTTGCTCATGACGGTGGCAACGACGGTGTCCTTTTTCAGGATGCCCCGTTCCTTCATGTCCAGGCCGCAGATAACCATGATCTGATCCCCGTCCACGATTTGTCCCCGCTCATCCACTGCAATCAAGCGGTCGGCATCTCCGTCAAATGCCAGGCCGACATCGGCATCCATTTCAAGAACATAGCTCTGGAGCTTTTCAGGATGGGTTGAACCGCAGTTGTCGTTGATGTTGGTTCCATCAGGCTCGTTGTAGATTGCATAGACCTCTGCCCCAAGCTGCGCAAATACTTCAGGGGCAACCCTATAGGATGCGCCGTTGGCACAATCGATCGCGATCTTCATTCCCTTCAGGTCTACATCGATGGTTTCCTTTAAAAACTCCAAGTAATCCTTTGCTGCATTTTTAATCGTGACTTTGCGGCCCAGCTCTGCTCCTGTGGGGTGGGGCATCTCCTCCGCATTGTCCAAAATGATTCTTTCAATGCGCTCTTCCAGCTCATCCGGGAGCTTGTAGCCTTTGCCGTCGAAAAATTTGATCCCGTTGTATTCCATGGAATTATGGGATGCTGAAATAACCACCCCTGCATCCGCTCCAAGATGCCTGGTCAAATAGGCAATCGCCGGCGTGGGAATGATGCCTGCAACGATCGCCTCCGCTCCGGCGGAGCAGATCCCGGCCACCATGGCTGCCTCCAGCATATCACCGGAAATCCGGGTATCCCTGCCAATCAAAATTTTGGGCCTGTGTTTTGCCATGGTCAGCACATGGGCTCCTGCCTGACCCAGTTTAAAGGCCAATTCACAGGTAAGCTCCTGATTGGCCAGGCCCCGTACTCCGTCTGTACCAAACAGTCTTCCCATTGCATCATCTCCTTTCAGATCATGAAAATGGATTTTTCATCTTTTTTGATCCCGATGAAAAATCCATCAAAAAAGAACCACTCTTTCATTTTAACAAGTTTAAGGAGATACCGCAAGGATTACTTCATTTTATATGCCTGCTTCTTCCACCAGGTACCTTTGTGCAGAATAGGCTGCAATAGCGCCGTCAGCAGCTGCGGTAACAATCTGCATAAGGGGCTTTTGCCTCAAGTCCCCCGCTGCAAAGACACCCGGAATATTGGTCTGCATTCTCTCATCGGTAATGACAAAACCCGCTTCCGTCATTTGGACCTTTCCCTTTATAAGCTCGTTGTTCGGTGTGACACCGATGGCCACAAAGAGGCCGTCGGCCTTTAGCTCACTGCTCTCGCCGGTTTTTCGGTTCTTAATCCGGACGCCTTCCACCTGCTCTTCGCCCAGGATCTCTTCCACAACCGTATCCCATATCACTTCGATTTTTTCGGAAGCCATAATCCGCTCCTGCAGGATCTTAAGGGCCCGGAGCTGATCTCTCCGATGAACCAGATAAACCTTTTTCGCAAACTGGGCAAGGTAGAGGGCATCTTCCGCCGCCGTATCGCCGCCGCCCACCACCACCGTCACTTTATCCCTGTAAAAAGCCCCGTCACAGGTGGCGCAGTAGGAAACCCCCCGTCCTCTGAACCGGTCTTCCTTGGCAAGGCCCAGGGTCTTCGGCTGGGCTCCCATGGCCAGGATCACTGTTTTGGTCTCGTATTCCCCGTTTTTCGTTCGTACTTTCTTTATTTTTCCAGAAAGCTCAAGCTCTGTAATCTCATCATAAAGGATTTCCAGACCGTACTTTTGGGCATGGTTTTGCATCTTCATCGCAAAATCGGGCCCGCTGATGGGTTCGTCAAAGCCGGGATAATTCTCAATTAAGTAGGTCGTGGCCGCCTGGCCGCCCGTAAACATACGCTCAAAGAGAACGGCATCCAATCCGCCCCGCTTGGCATACAGCCCGGCTGTCAAGCCGGCAGCGCCGCCTCCGACAATGATCATATCCTTCCCTTTCATTTATTATTCCTCCTTATATAAAAATGTTCATAGTACAAATTCATTCAATGAAACTGCATTATCAGTATACCCATAAAGGGAATCTTCGCGATCCGCTTAAATGGAGATCCAAAAAATTTTTATAGAGCAGGCTATTTCCAGAGCATGACAAAGGTTCCTGCCGTAATGAGGCCGCCGGCTAACAGGGTTTTCAAGCTTGGCTGTTCCCTCAAAATGATGAAAGACAGCAAAAGGGTGAGAACAATGCTGGATTTATCGATGGGCGCCACCTGGGAAACGTCGCCGAGGGATATGGCTTTATAATAAAATAACCAGGAAAGCCCTGTCGCGATTCCGGATAGGATTAAAAAGGTCCAGTTCTGCTTCGTCAGATCCTTTATTCCGCTTACAGCTCCGGTTAAAAAGACAATACCCCATGCAAGCAATACAATCACGACTGTGCGAACTGCTGTTGCCAGATTGGAATCAACGTCCTTGATCCCTATTTTGGCGAGGATTGAGGTCAGCGCAGCAAACAAGGCCGCCAAAACAGCGTATAGTTTCCACATACTTCAATCCCTCCTATGTATATTTCATATCGATATTGGAAGGCTTCCCCGAAGAAGCCTCCCTTATACTATACACCCAAAACCAAGTTTTGAAACAGGGTCTCCTTTTTGGATTCAAAATAGGACATTATATACTGCCCTATGGGAGCTACTCGTGAAAAAAATGCCCATAGGCATAACCTATGGGCATTTCTATCCGGGCTTAACGCTTCAGTAATTGGGACAGTTTCTCTAAGATATCTCCGCCTACCGCTAAGCCCCCGCTGCATCGCTTATCTGGGGATACTTGTTATCATTTGGTTCAAATCCTATTATCAAGGGCAGCAAAACTTCTGTTTCCGGTGTTTTTCCCGATGCTCTGTTTCTTTCAGTATCAACATAGTATAATGTCAGTTTTACTCCGTCAACAGCTTTCCCTGTAGCAGAATCAGTGATAATGCCATAGGGGTCAACCAGGGTAATTGTGATACTGGGATTACCCTTTTCATCTGTTTTTATATTCATCGTACCAATGATGATCCTTTGTCCATTGCCCAGATCATATGAGATTTTGAGGTTTTTCTCAGTCCCCTTCTCAAGGTTTTTAACTTTTATTGTACCGTCGGCGGAAATAGGAATCTGAGAACCGGTATCCGTCGCAATGGTTATTTTGCTGATATCTGAGAGCTTGCTTGTGTTGCCATCGGGTTCTTTTAAAATGATGGCTTGGCTTGCATTCATGGTTATAGTGCTGCTGTCGTTACTATTGGTAGCTATTTTGACCTCAATATTGGAAACCTGGCTTCCTGTATTTCCGTTTACCACACTTCCTATAACAGTATTAGACTGTGGCTGGGGTGTTACGGATGGCCCTCCTCCACCGCCGGATGATGGGCCATTTTTTCTGTACACGGCAGTTACTGTGAGATCCTATGTTACATTGTCAAAAGCTTTATCCCAGTTGATAAATGTATAACCTTCCCTTGTTGGGCTAACCGGGGCCGTTGCAGCGCTGCCATGGTTTACGGTTTCGACCCTTAACTCTTTCCCGTCATAGTCCACAAACCTGACAGTGTAGCTCTTGATTACATACTGTGCCGTTACTGTCAAATCGCCTGTTATATTGTCATATGGCTTATCCCAGCCTATGAAGATATACCCTTCTCTTGCCGGATCATCAGGTGCCGTTGCACTGCTGCCATGGTTTACTGTTTCAACCTTTAACTCCTTCCCATCATAATCTAGGAATTTTACTGTATAGCTCTTTTCGTATAAGTTATGCTCAGCTCAGCAGCTGCCGTATTCCCATTGCCTGCCATATCCGTCGCTACACCAGCCGCTACGTTTACCGTGACTGTGCCTTGAGCGCTGGGAGTAATATCCACCGTATAAACTGTTGCGCTTAAAGCAACAAAATTGCTTATCTCGCCGTTTGTCACGGTGATATCCTCTATGCCAAAGCCTGTCACATCCTCGCTGAAGGTAATGGTGACCGGTATCGGTGAAATGCTTGTGATACTCTCTGCCGGAGATGAAAGGGTCACTGTCGGCGCAATGTTGTCTATAAGCTTTGGCAGAACAACAGCTTTTGTCTCACCGCAAACACAGGAATCAATGCGCTCACCATCCTCAGAATAGGTCGGTGCGGGATTTGGCTCGCCCTCTGTCCATACATGATCCTGTTTGGTATCGGTTACAGTACATCCATCATGGCTGCATGCGTACCAGTGTCCATCCTCATCATGCAGCAAATCTCCGCTGAAATCGTGGCTCTGTGCGGGAGTGGTCTCTGCTGCGCATATTGAGCAGCGAACTGCCGTTGTGCAGTCGCCGTCATCTGTTTCGGGAGTATGGGGTCCTTCATCAACATAGCCACAGATCGAGCAAGCCCTCCAGTGCTTTTCATTGTCACTGTAATAATTGTCGTCATAAGTATGGGTTGCAGGAGTGCCAGTAGCTGACAAAACGACTCCCGGCCTGGCAAGCTCCATTGTAAACTCGGCTTTGTGGCTATATGTGCTTGCCTTCCCTTAACCGGCATAGAAACCGAACCACTGTGTTATGGTTTCTTCTTTACAAGTATCGTTTTTGTAGGTAGCGGTAACCGAGATTGTTTTAGTGTAACCGTCCTTGCTTTCGGAATAGGCCTTACCGGCTGAACCTTCGGATCGATCGCTTGTATCGCCGCGGACAAAGGTTAAATCCTTATTCGGATCATCTCCCAAGTAAAATATTTCACTGTAATAGCCAAGGAGCCGCTTGAATTTCGGTTTCCTTTCAGCAAAAAGTCATGTTTCACTTCATAGGTAGTGTTAGCGGTACAACCATAAATATGGCGAAGGTAGTAAAGGAAAGCTGGACATTCTTGTTTGAACTTCCTTCTTTGACCTGAATATACCCAAAGCTACGATCCTTTGAAGTTGAAACCAAGTCCAAGGTGCTTTGATTGTTAAAATCGTTGCGTTTTACGTACTCTTTTTTACCACTGCCACTTTCCTCACTGGTATAGTGGTCTTTATATGATCCAGGAGTGTAAGTCATTCCTTTAGGAATCAGATAAAGCTCTCCAGTCGCCTTGTTGAGGAAAGTTGTGAGGTGGTCATAACCGGAGACATGGCTTTGGCACAAAAAGCATGGCTCATGTGGTCGAAAAGCATGGGGGCGTATTCCGGTTTTCGGTACATGACGGATCCTTTATTTTTCAGGCCACCATATGAACCTTTTCCACCGAATCAAAGCCATAAAAAACCCCTCAAACGAGTTTGTTTGAGGGGTTTTTATGAAATTGTTTACTTACAAATAAGGTTGCTTACGGAGTTACAAAATTTGCTCCTGTTGAAATGTAGTCGTTGGAAGTCTTCTCCCCGTTTATTCCCTTCGAATGACAAAGTTTGTTCGCGGGTTTTGCCAACTTAAATAATAGAAAAAATATATAAAAATGAGAAAATGGCTAGCGAGTTTGCTCGTGGTAAAATAAGGGTAGTGATACACAGGGTATAATCTACGGGAGGAAATGATTAAGTATTTTATGAAAAATCTCGCCCTTGCCTCATATGCTTTTATATCGATTCCCAAACTTATCAACGAGAAACTCCCTGAATGCACAAAGATTACCTACATCTTTTTTTCTTACCAATGATGCCTGGTTCGCTGTGATATAAAAAATAAAATAATCTTTACTTTCCATTAAGGCATAGAATTGGCTGTACTTAAGCTCACCCGTTGACTTAAGCTCCTTATTCTCAAAAACGACTCTGTCATCATGAAATATCAAAGTATTCGTACTGTCAAATGTTCCTGTTTGATCGGTCTTTATCCTTTGTGCATATCTTCGTTCAACTTTAAATACAACAAGGACAATTGCCAATGTAAACAAAGCAAGCCAACTAATGATAAATTTTATATCATTGAAATGATCGCTTTCAAAAGCAACGATGAAACTTGCAAGTAAAGAGATGAACCCCAGCAAAGGAATCATTAATTTATTTCTTCTGAATGTCGCAATGTATAAAAACCTCCTGTAATCCTCTTTTGACATCGTCGTATGAATGATTATTTCAGGCTGTTTCACATTACTCACCCCTTAAACCACATCGGTTTAATAAATGGATAAAATAACTCCACTTTTATCATCCTGACCATTATATCATGGTTTAGGTAAATATAACAAAAAACCGCCAAAGGATATAAACCAATGACGGTTGTACGCTTGCTGAAAGCAAATTTTGTAATTGTAGACAAACCTGGATACAGATAACTATCTCTTGGAGAATTGCGGTGCTCTTCGAGCAGCCTTCAGACCATATTTCTTTCTCTCTTTCATTCTTGGGTCACGGGTCAGGAATCCGGCTTTCTTCAGCTGGGGTTTCAGCGCTTCATCAGCTTTTAAAAGGGCACGTGCAATGCCATGGCGGATCGCTCCTGCCTGGCCGGTAAAACCGCCGCCGTGCACTTTGGCGATGACATCAAATTTTCCCAGTGTATCCGTTAAGACCAGGGGCTGGCGGACCGTTACTTTAAGGGTCTCCAGGCCAAAATAATCGTCAATGTCTCTATCATTAATGGTGATTTTCCCTTCACCCGGTACCAGTCTTACCCTAGCTACCGCTTTTTTTCTTCTACCCGTTCCGTAGTATTGTACCTTAGCCACGCTTTACTCCTCCTTCCCTCGCTTACAGTTCCAGAGCCTCAGGCTTCTGAGCCTCGTGCGGATGCACAGGACCGGCATAAACCCGAAGTTTCTTCAGCATTTTTCTCCCCAGGCTGTTGTGGGGCAGCATTCCTTTAACAGCTTGATAGATCACCATGGTGGGCTTCTTTTCGATCATCTGTTTAAAGGTAACTTCCTTCAAGCCTCCCGGATAACCTGTATGGTGGCGATATACCTTTTTGTCCATCTTCCTGCCGGTCAGCTCAATCTTCTCAGCATTGATAACGATCACAAAGTCACCTGTGTCAACATGGGGTGTATAAATGGGTTTATGTTTTCCTCTCAAAATCTTTGCGATCTCAGAGGATAAGCGTCCCAGGGTCTTTCCTTTGGCATCTACAACGTACCATTTCCTTTCGACCTTCTCAGCCTTCGCCATGAAAGTTTTCATGTTTTCCCTCCTTATCCAATCCCTAAAGCCAAAGAGATCTTATCCTTCTGCGATTATCTCTATGGTCTCAATCAATCATCTGTTTATCCAATTCCATAAGAATGTAACAAAATCACATCTATATCAACGATCCGGGGCCAGTGGATCATTTTCACAACTAAACAATATTCTAATACATGCTACCTGGTGTGTCAAGGGGCAAGCAAAAATTTAAATGCCCGGTCAGTAATAAACTTCCTCCAGTGAAAGGCCGTGGGGAGGCGCTGTAGGGCCAGCCAGGTTTCGATCCCCGGTTTTGAGGAGCTCTTCCATCCGCTCCCAGGGAAATTTTCCTTTGCCGATCTCGATAAGGGTTCCTACGATGATACGAACCATGTTATACAGAAAACCGTTTCCTTGGATATCATAATACAGGTACGGCTCCTCCCAAATCAAATCCGACCGATACACGGTCCGGACCGTGGTCTTCGCAGAGCTGCCCTTTGCCTGGAAGGCCCTGAAATCATGGGTCCCGATTAAGATTTTTGCCGCCTTTTCCATTGGCTCTGTCCGAAGCGGCTCCCGTACATGATAATAGTATTGGCTTCCGATGGCCAATCCATGAGGGCGAAGGACCATGGAATAGCGGTATCTTTTTCCTTTCGCCGAATACCTTGCATGAAAATCCGGTGGAACTTCCTCCGAGTGAAGGATCCGGATGTCCTTCGGCAGAACCGAATTTAAGGCATAGCTGAAGCGCTCCGGCGGAATGGAGGAACTTGTAAAGAAATTGGCCACCTGACCTCTGGCATGGACCCCGCTGTCCGTCCTTCCCGCTCCTATGACCGGGACCCCTTCGCCGGTAATCCGAAGCACTGCTTCCTCAATGGCCTGCTGGATGGACGGGGCATTGAGCTGCCTCTGCCAGCCGCTGTAGTTCGTACCGTCGTATTCAATGATCAGCTTGATATTCCTCATGATCCCCTCCCTTGAATCACAAAGGCCGGTTCAGCCCATAAAATAGCTGTTCCAGATAATCCCTGCAATCAAAGAAAAGGTAATGAGCAGGGCTCCGAAATCCCGGTGCTCGATTTTCAATACCTTCATCCTGGTTCTGTTCTCTCCGCCCCGGTAGCACCTGGATTCCATGGCCACCGCCAGCTCATCGGCCCTTCGAAAAGCGCTGATAAAGAGCGGCACCAGGAGGGGAACCAGGCTTTTTGCCCGCTGCAAGAGGTTCCCGCTCTCAAAATCTGCGCCCCTGGCCATTTGGGCTTTCATAATCTTATCGGTCTCTTCCAGCAGGGTTGGTATAAAACGCAGGGCAATGGTCATCATCATGGCCAGCTCATGGGCCGGAAAGCGAATGACCTTTAAGGGGCTTAGGAGCAGTTCAATTCCGTCTGTGAGAGCAATGGGCGAAGTGGTCAGGGTCAAGAGGGAAGTGCCCGTAACCAGCAAAATGAGCCTGAGGGCCATAAAAATGCCCTGCTGCAGGCCGCCGCTGGTGATGGTCAGGCCCCAGAATTGCACCAAAACACTGCCGCCGGGGGTAAAGAACAGATTGATCGCAAAGGTCAGTATGATGATAAACAGCAGGGGCTTGAGGCCTTTTAGTACAAATTTTACCGGTATTTTGGACAGGGCAATGACAAGGGCCAGGTATGCCAGGATCATGGCATAACCGGCGTATTTTTTAATCAGAAAAATGACAACAATAAATAAAAAGGTAAGGAGTATTTTTACCCTCGGGTCCAATTTGTGAACAGGGGAATTACCGGGGAAGTACTGCCCTATGGTGATGTCTTTAAGCATTCTTCATCCCCCTTATCCTCTTTAGAATAACCTCTTTCGCCTGCTCCACCGTAAAGATATCCTCCGGAACATCCATTCCCCTCTTTTTCAGGGCTTTCATGAGTTCCGTGATCTGGGGAACTCCCAGGCCCATCTCCTTTAGCTCCTCCGCATGGGAGAAGACCTCTTTGGGGGTGCCGGTGATGGCCACCTTTCCCTTGTTCATCACGATGATCCGGTCAACCAGCCTGGCCACGTCCTCCATGCTGTGGGAAACCAGGACAATCGTTAAATGATATAGACGATGAAGATTTTTGATCTGGCTGAAGATCTCGTCCCTTCCCCTGGGATCCAGACCGGCAGTGGGCTCGTCCAGAATCAGTACCTTCGGCTTCATGGCCAGTACCCCGGCTATGGCCACTCTCCTCCGCTGGCCGCCGCTCAGTTCAAAGGGCGAGCGGTCCTTTATGGAATCATAATCGAGGCCCACCAGGGACATGGCTTCCATAACCCGCTCTTCCACCTCTTCCGGCGGCAGCTGCAAATTCCTTGGGCCAAAGGCGATATCCTGGTAGACGGTTTCCTCAAACAGCTGGTGCTCCGGATACTGGAACACCAGGCCCACATGCTGGCGAAGCAGCTTCATATCCTTGCCTTTGCCTCCGGCATCAATGCCGTTGACAAAGATGGTTCCGCCCGTCGGCTTTAAAAGGCCGTTTAGGTGCTGGATGAGAGTTGACTTGCCGGAGCCGGTATGGCCAATCAGACCGACGAACTCGCCGTCCTGAATGTCCAGGTTCACATCATCCAGAGCAACTGCTTGAAAAGGGGTTCCTTCCATGTATACATGCGATAAATTCCGTATCTCTATTGGCATAATATCTCCACCATTTCTTCCACCTTCAGCAGATCAGGAGGAATATCCATTCCTTCCTTTCTGAGCTCATGGGCCAGTTCAGTGACCTGTGGCACATCCAGTCCGATTTCCTTGAGCATTTCCACCTGAGAAAAAATCTCCTTTGGGGTTCCCTGGGAAACAATTTTCCCCTTTTCCATCACGACGACTCTGTCCGCATCCACGGCCTCTTCCATGTAGTGGGTAATGTGGACCACCGTAATTCCCTCTTCCCGATTGAGCCGCTTTATGGTTTCTATGACTTCCCTTCTCCCGGAAGGATCCAGCATGGCGGTAGGTTCATCCAGGACGATGATCTCAGGCCGCATAGCGATAATGCCTGCAATGGCCACCCTCTGCTTTTGGCCTCCCGACAGGTAATGGGGCGCTGACTTTGCAAAGGCTTCCATTCCAACAGCCTTGAGGGCTTCATCGACCCTTTTTCTGATCTCCTTCGGCGGAATCCCCAGGTTCTCCGGCCCAAAAGCCACGTCATCTTCCACCACGGTTGCAACCAGCTGGTTATCCGGGTTCTGAAAGACCATGCCCGCTTTTTGGCGAATCTTCCACACCAGGTCGTCATCCCGGGTGTCCATTCCCATGACCAGGACCCGGCCCTGGCTTGGCCGCAGGAGGCCATTGATGTGCTTTGCCAGAGTCGATTTGCCGGAGCCGTTATGGCCGATAATGACAACAAATTCCCCTTTATAGATATCCAGTGAAACACCGTCCAGGGCTGCAATCTCTTCCTCTTCGTTATTCATATATTCAAATGAAACATCCTGGATTTGTATGATCGGTTCCATCCTCTTCTCTTCTCCTCACTAAACGTTCCTGAAGTAGAGAAGAGGGGCTCTCCTCTACTTCACAGGTCCCAAAGGCATGGACTCTCCCAACTTTTAAAAAAACATGGACTGAACTTTGCTTCCTCTCCGTCTTGCCGACATGATAAAAAATATGGATTAAGCTTATGAAACTTAATCCGTTTAAATCAAAAAGTCAGTTCAAAAAAGTATTTATACAAGCTCTATGATAACCTCTTCAGCGCTGTCCCCTCTTCTGGGCCCGAGCTTCAGAATGCGGGTATATCCGCCTTTTCTCTCTCTGTACTTCGGTCCATACTCATTAAAGAGCTTTTCAACCAGGGGATGTTTTACATCCTTTGTACGCTCAGCATATTCCTTTTTGCTTTCGCCGTCTTTTTTAGGCTCTTTGATGTCGTACAGATAAGCCATAATCTTTCTTCTGGCATTGAGTTTGGAAGGACTGTCATTGGTCACTTCGAGTGTAACAGTCTGTCCTTTCTCGTTATTTACTTCTTTCGTTACTTTAACGGTTTTATCATACTCTTTGGCAGCGAGTGTAATGAGTTTTTCAGCAATGCTGCGAACTTCCTTGGCACGGGCTTCGGTTGTTTTGATCTTACCGTACCACAGAAGGGCTGTCACTTGATTTCGCAAGATGGCACGACGCTGATCGCCGGGCCTGCCCAATTTTCTGTTTCCAGGCATAATATCCCTCCTTCTCTAATCTTCGCTCTTTCGCAAGCTAAGACCCAAAGCGGCAAGTTTCTGCTGTACTTCTTCCAGGGATTTTTTACCCAGGTTCCTTACCTTCATCATGTCTTCTTCGGTTCTTTGAGTCAATTCTTCTACAGTATTGATTCCTGCACGCTTCAAGCAGTTGTAGGATCGTACCGAGAGATCCAGTTCTTCAATGGTCATCTCCAGTACTTTCTCCTTCTTGTCTTCTTCTTTTTCCACCATGATCTCCACATCATTCACATGATCCGTCAAGTTGATGAACAGCATGAGATGTTCGCTCAGGATCTTGGCTGCAAGGCTCGTGGCCTCGTCTGGTTTAATGCTCCCATTGGTCCATACCTCAAGGGTCAATTTATCGTAATCCGTTACTTGGCCAACACGGGTATTTTCTACTGTAAAATTCACTCTTCGAATCGGCGTAAAAATAGAATCTACCGGTATGATGCCAATAGGCTGGCCAGGTTTTTTGTTCTTCTCTGCAGGAACATACCCTCTGCCCTTTTCAACGGTAATCTCCATGTAGAGCTTTCCGTCTTCATTCAGTGTTGCAATGAGCTGTTCCGGATTTAAAATTTCCACATCGGGGTCGGTGATGATGTCCCCTGCAGTCACGATCTTGGGCCCCTGTGCATTGATCGTCAAAACCTTCGGTTCATCCGAATGCATCTTAAGGACCAGCTCTTTGAGGTTGAGAACGATCTCAACCATATCCTCTTTCACACCCGGTATGGTCGAAAACTCATGCAGCACACCGTCTACTTTGATCGAAGATACAGCGGCTCCCGGCAAAGAAGACAGCAAGATCCTCCTTAAAGAGTTCCCAAGTGTTGTGCCAAATCCTCTTTCCAACGGTTCTACCACAAATTTGCCATACTTATTGTCTTCACTAAGCTCCAAGATCTCAATCGTGGGCTTTTCAATTTCTATCATTGATTGAACCCTCCTCATAACGATTTCGATGGGACATTTATTCCGAGGGCAACTGATTCTAAACCTTTTTCAGCCGGTTATTCCGGGCAAAGGGAAAATGCAGGCCCCAAATAACCGACCTGAATGAAAAAGCCTTATCTGGAGTACAACTCTACGATCAAGTGTTCCTGGATTGGCAGGTCAATGTCTTGACGGGTCGGCAGAGCTGCTACTCTTCCTTCCAGTTTTTCATAGTCAACTTCAAGCCATGGTACAACCGTCTTTCCGGTACCTTCCCTCAGCGCCTTGAAATGCTCCATGCTGCTGGCGCTCTTCTCTTTAACGGAAATCACTTCGCCGACGCTTACCAAATAGGACGGAATGTTGACACGTTTCCCATTTACTTGAATATGACCATGTCGCACTAATTGCCTTGCCTGAGCTCTGGAAGACGCAAATCCGAGTCTATATACAACATTATCCAGTCTTCTCTCCAGCAATTGGAGCAGGTTCTCACCGGTAATGCCTTTCATATTTTCAGCTATTTCAAAATATCTCGCAAACTGGCTCTCCAAAATGCCATATATTCTCTTGGCTTTGTGCTTCTCACGAAGCTGGAGACCATACTCCGACGCTTTCTTTCTTGCCTGGCCGTGCTGCCCCGGAGCAGAAGGCCTGCGCGCAATTGCGCACTTGTCACTGTAGCAACGGTCGCCCTTTAGATACAATTTTGTACCTTCGCGGCGGCAAAGCCGACATGATGCACCTGTATATCTTGCCATCTATTTACACCTCCATGGAATCCATTAAACTCTTCTTCTCTTTGGTGGGCGGCATCCGTTATGAGGAATCGGTGTTACGTCCTTAATCAAGCTGACTTCCAAGCCTGCGGCTTGCAGAGATCTGATGGCTGCTTCGCGTCCTGCACCAGGACCTTTTACATAAACCTCAACAGTCTTCATGCCGTGTTCCATTGCCGCTTTTGCAGCTGCTTCCGCTGCCATCTGAGCCGCAAAGGGAGTGCTTTTTCTGGATCCTCTGAAGCCCAGACCGCCGGCGCTCGCCCAGGATACTGCATTGCCGGCAGTATCGGTAATCGTGACGATTGTATTATTGAATGTAGAACGAATATGTGCGGCTCCTCGTTCAATATTCTTCTTTTCACGGCGCTTTCTGGTCCTCTGAGCCTTTTGTTTTGCCATTCATGACCCTCCTTATTTCTTCTTTTTCGTTCCGACGGTTCTCTTAGGCCCTTTTCGTGTTCTGGCATTCTGCTTCGTGTTCTGCCCACGAACCGGCAAGCCTTTTCTATGCCGAATACCACGATAGCAACCAATCTCAATCAACCTTTTGATGTTCAGGGAAACTTCTCTTCGCAGGTCTCCCTCCACCTTCAGGTTCTTATCGATATAATCCCTCAGTTTTGCAATATCATCTTCTGTCAAATCTCTTACCCTTGTATCAGGATTGATTCCTGTAGCAGCAAGAATCTCATTGGATTTCTTTCTTCCAATGCCGTAAATATAGGTTAAACCTATCTCTACCCGTTTGTCACGCGGCAGGTCGATACCGGAAATACGTGCCATTGATACACCTCCACATCTCAATTATTGCAATTTGCCACTATTTTAAACCTTTACGGTATCATCGAACGTTCGCTTAACTCTACAAACAAGGCCATCAGACAGATCTTTTCATCGAATACTTGATCTGCTTTCGGTCATAGAACCAAAAGATTAGCCTTGTTTTTGTTTGTGTTTGGGATTCTCACAGATGACCATGACTCTCCCTTTTCTCTTAATGATCTTGCACTTTTCACAGATAGGCTTGACTGACGGCCTGACTTTCATTCTGCAATCCTCCTTATCACTTACCACGCCATGTGATCCGACCCCGGGTCAGATCATAAGGTGATAATTCTATTGTCACTTTATCTCCTGGCAAGATTCGAATGAAATTCATTCGAAGTTTTCCGGAAATATGAGCTAATATCCTATGGCCATTCTCCAGCTCAACTTGAAACATTGCATTCGGTAAAGCCTCGATCACAGTACCTTCAACTTCAATGACATCCTCTTTGGACAAACAAAATCACCCTCCTTATTTCTCGTATCCCAAAGAATCCAAGCATTTCCTGATTTCATCATCAAACACCGGTTTGCCGCTCTCTATTTTTTCCTTGATTTCGCGGAAAAATTCCGGTTTGATTTCCAAATGTTTGATTTTCTTCTTCTTTGGCTTGCTCATGGTACGGTTTTTTCCATTGGCGATATACACATAGGATTCATCAATGGAACCTACCACAATGAAAGCCTTGCCCTTATCTCTTCCTGCCTTAACCAGTACAACTTGACCAATCTCCATACGATCATCCTCCAAGCCATTTGCTGCTCATTCTACGGTCAGCAAAATGGGGTCATTTTCGGTGATGGCGACAGTATGTTCATAATGGGCTGAAAGGGAGCCGTCTTCTGTCACCACCGTCCAATTGTTCTGGAGTGTCTTTACTTGGTCAGTTCCTTCGTTTACCATCGGCTCGATAGCCAAAGTCATTCCAGGACGCAATCTAGGGCCTTTTCCCGGAGGGCCAAAGTTGGGTATCTGCGGGTCTTCGTGCATCTTTTGGCCAATTCCGTGGCCAACATAGTCTTTTACAACGGAATATCCGTTTTGCTCAACAAAAGTTTGAATGGCATGGGAAATATCAGAGAGCCGGTATCCCACCCGAGCATACTTCAAACCTTCATAAAATGAAGCTCTGGTCACTTCGATGAGGCGCCTGGCGGCAGGTGTGATTTCTCCTACAGGGTAAGTCTTTGCCGAATCGCCGTGGTAGCCCTTGTAGATCGCACCGATATCCACGCTGACAATATCGCCCTCTTTCAAAGCGACGGGACCCGGTATCCCATGAACCACCTCATCGTTCACTGAAACACAGATACTGGCCGGAAAGCCATAGTATCCTTTAAAGGACGGAATAGCATCCTGACTTCGGATGTATTCCTCCGCCAAACGATCCAATTCCTCGGTAGTAATTCCAGGCCGAATAGCCTGACGAACAACTTGATGCGCACCGGCGACTATCTTTCCGGCGATGCGCATGAGTTCCAATTCATGTTTCGATTTTATAATAATCATAGGTCATCCCTTAGCTTAAGAAACCTTTATAGTGCCTCATGATCATCTGGGCTTCCAACTGCTTGGAAGTTTCCAGAGCAACGCTGACCATAATAAGAACCGAGGTTCCTCCGAAGAAAACCGGCAGATTCGTTACAGCCGTCAAGAAAATCGGCAAAATAGCAACCACCGTAAGGAACAATGCCCCTACCAGTGTAATGCGATTGGATATACGAGCCAAATAGTCTGCAGTCGGTTTTCCCGGCCTTATTCCCTGCACAAATCCCCCGTATTGTTTCAAGTTGTTGGCAATCTCATTCGGGTTAAAGGAGATCATTGTATAGAAATAGGTGAAGAACAAAATCAAAAGACCGTAGACTATTGCATACAACGGCGAACTGCCGGAAAAGTACCTGTTCATAAAGTACGCAAAACCGCTTGCCGGGAAGAATTGAGCGATGGTCTGGGGCAGAGCCAGTATTGACATGGCGAAAATGATAGGCATTACTCCCGAGGAGTTTACCTTCATCGGAATATGGGTACTCTGTCCGCCATACATCTTCCTACCGACAACCCTTTTTGCATATTGAACGGGAATTCTCCGCTGTCCCAGGTCGATAAATACAACACCTGTGATCAATGCAACCACAACAACAATTGCTGCAGGCAATGCCCAGAAGCTCAAAGTGCGGGCTTCAAAAATGGTTCTAAAGAGGCTGACTACAGCTACGGGCAGCCTGGAAACGATGCTGGTAAAGATGATCAGAGAAATACCGTTTCCGACTCCCCGATCCGTAATCTGTTCCCCCAGCCACATCAAAAAGGCAGTACCTGCTGTCAGGGTAAGGGCTACGATGAAATAACTCAGAATGTTATTCTCCTTCAAGGCTCCTCTGGCCAAACCATAGGTCATTCCGATTGCTGTAACGAAGGAGAGTATAACGCTAAAATAACGGGTATACTCGGCGATCTTTTTCCTGCCTTCCTCACCCTCTTTGGCCAGCTGTTCCAATTTGGGGATGGCTACAGTCAAAAGATTCATAATAATCGATGCGTTGATATAAGGGGTAATTCCCATAGCAAAAATCGTAAAGTTACCAAAGGCTCCACCTGAGATGATGTCTAACAACCCTAGTAAGCCGCCGGTCTGGGTAATGAGATCTTGAATATAGCCGCTGTCGATACCAGGTACCGGTATAAAGCTTCCGACCCTGTAAATCAGCAGCATGACCAGTGTAAAAATCATTTTCTTCCTTAGATCTTCAATTTTCCAGGCATTTTTTAGGGTTTCAAACATCTCATATCACCTCTGCCTTTCCTCCGGCAGCTTCAATCTTCTCTTGAGCCGCTTTGCTAAACTTGTGGGCTTTTACGGTGAGCTTCTTGGTCAGTTCCCCTTTTGCCAAAATCTTCACACCATCATTTACCTTTTTGATAATTCCTTTTTCTATCAGCAGTTCAGGAGTTACAACGGTATCGTTCTCGAAAACGTCCAAATCCTGAACGTTGACTTCGGCATATTCCTTGGCAAAAATATTCGTAAAGCCTCTCTTTGGCAGTCTGCGGCTAAGTGGCATTTGTCCGCCTTCGAATCCGGGTCTTACACCGCCGCCGCTTCTGGCTTTCTGACCTTTCTGCCCTCGTCCGGATGTCTTACCCAGTCCTGATCCGATCCCTCTGCCGACTCTTTTCTTGGCACGAACGGAACCTTCTGCAGGACGCAACTCATGTAACTTCATAGGTTCCACCTCCCTATTCATGGATTTCTTCAACGGTTACAAGATGCTTTACTTTTTCAATCATTCCCCTGATAACGGGATTGTCATCATGGATCCTAGAGTTTCCTATTTTATGCAAGCCCAGAGCTTTCAGCGTCGCAATATGCTTATCCAAGGCTCCTATGGTGCTTCGTGTCTGGGTCACTTTCAGTTTGGCCACTGCCATTCCCTCCTATCATCCTGTAATTTCTTCTACGGATTTCCCACGCAGTCTGGCATATTCCTCTGCGGTCTTCAGGCGGGACAGCCCATCAATTGTGGCTTCAACCATGTTCTTCGGATTATTGGATCCCAAAGACTTCGTGAGTATATCCCTGATCCCCGCCAATTCTAGAACAGCACGTACAGGACCGCCGGCAATAACTCCGGTACCTTCACCGGCCGGCTTCAACAAAACGCGGCCGCGGCCAAATTCCCCTATTACTTCATGTGGAATGGTAGTATTCACAATCGGAACCTTTATAAGGTGCTTCTTGGCGTCTTCCACTGCTTTCCGAACTGCTTCAGGAATTTCGGCTGCTTTTCCGGTTCCTGCACCTACATGTCCGTTCTCATCACCGACAACCACTACCGCGCTGAAACGGAAATTACGTCCTCCTTTAACGACCTTTGCAACACGGTTTACAGTAACCAATCTTTCCTTTAGGTCCAACGTGCTGGCATCAATTCGCTCCATCTATTACCCTCCTTTAAAACTGAAGTCCGGCTTCTCGTGCACCGGTAGCTACTTCAAGAACTCTTCCATGATATAAATAACCGCCCCGGTCAAAAACGACCTGCGTGATTCCTTTTTCCAGGGCACGTTTTGCAGCAACTTGTCCTACCAGCCTTGCCGCTTCTTTTTTCGTTTTGCCTGCAATCTTGTCTCTCAGTTCTGGATCAAGGGTGGAAGCAGATACCAGGGTATGACCTGTTTCATCGTTGATAATCTGAGCATAAATGTGCTTTAAGCTTCTATATACGTTAAAACGAGGTCTTTCAGCTGTTCCGAATATTTTCTTTCTTACACGTGCATGACGGATCTTCCTGGCAGCGTTCTTATCTTTTTGAATGATCACCCTGTTTCACTCCTTCCTTATTTACTTACCGGTTTTTCCTTCTTTGCGAAGGATTCGCTCGTTCTCATAGATGATACCCTTTCCATTGTAGGGTTCCGGTTCTCTTACGCTTCGAATCTTGGCAGCCATCGCTCCAACCTTTTGCTTATCGATTCCCTTTACGACAATCTTGTTGGGAGCGGGAACTTCAAACTCCACACCGCCCTCTTCTTCAATCTCAACCGGGTGGGAATAACCGACGGTCAAGACCAGTTTCTTTCCCTGTTTCTGGGCCCTGTAACCGACACCGTTGATCTCCAAATTCTTGGAATAGCCTTTGGTTACGCCCTCGATCATGTTGGCAATGATGGTGCGGGTCATGCCGTGAAGGGCTTTATGAAACTTTAAATCGGAAGGTCGAATGACTTTCAGAAGATTTCCTTCTACTTGTATTTTCATATCTTTATGAATTTTCTGCTGCAATTCACCTTTGGGTCCCTTTACCGCGATCAGGTTATCTCCTTCTACCTTTACCGTTACTCCATTGGGAATCACAACAGGAAGTTTTCCAATGCGCGACATCATTACACCGCCTTTCCAAACTAGAAAATATTCTCTTCCTTATTCAACCTATTGCTTACCAAACGTAGCAGATAACTTCTCCGCCAACGCCTAATCGGCGCGCTTCCTTATCGGTCATTACGCCTTTGGAGGTTGAAATAATCGCAATTCCCAGTCCGCCTAATACCTTTGGAATCTGGTCTTTTCTTGCGTATACCCTCAGTCCGGGTTTGCTGATTCTCTTTAGTCCGTTGATTACTTTCTCGTTATTGGGTCCGTACTTCAAGGTGATTCTCAAAATGCCCTGATTACCGTTGTCGATCTCGGTAAATCCCTTGATGAATCCTTCTTGCAGCAATATATTTGCAATTGCCCGCTTCATATTCGAGGCCGGCACTTCAATCGTTTCATGTTTCACTACCAATGCGTTCCTGATTCTGGTCAGCATATCGGCAATGGGATCCGTCATAACCATCTTTTCTACCTCCTTCCAGTCTCTCGGCTTACCAGCTGGCCTTCTTCACGCCAGGAATCTGACCTTTGTAAGCTAGTTCTCTAAAGCATAGACGGCAAACGCCGAATTTACGCAAATAAGCATGAGGGCGTCCGCATAGCCTGCATCTCGAGTATGCACGAGTTGAAAACTTAGGCTTTCTTTGCTGTTTTAATATCAATGACTTCTTTGCCACTAATCTTCCCTCCTTTTACCTCTGTGCAAAAGGCATCCCTAAAAGTTTCAAAAGCTCCCTGGCTTCTTCGTCTGTCTTGGCCGTTGTTACAAATACAATATCCATTCCTCTTACTTTTTCTACTTTATCATAATCGATTTCCGGGAATATCAGCTGCTCTTTGATTCCCAACGTAAAATTTCCTCTGCCGTCAAAGGAGTTTGGCGAAATTCCTCGAAAGTCCCTTACGCGCGGGAGAGCGATGTTAAACAGCCTATCAGCGAACTCATACATTCTGTCTCCCCTGAGGGTTACTTTACATCCAATTTTCATTCCTGCCCTTACTTTGAATGCTGCAACGGATTTCTTGGCAGTTGTTACGACCGGCCTTTGCCCTGTAATGATCGCCAGATCATTGACAGCGCTGTCTAAAAACTTGGGATTCTCTTTGGCATCGCCAACGCCCATATTCACAACAATTTTCTCCAGCTTTGGAACCTGCATGACGCTCTTGTATTGAAATTTTTCCATTAAAGCCGGAACAATTTCTTGCGTGTATAAGTCTCTCAATCGAGCCACAATTGTTACCTCCCTTCAGATCCATCGACTAGTTGTCAAAAAATTCACCGCACACTTTGCATACGCGAACCTTTGAACCGTCGTCCAATAATTTGTGTGAAATTCGAGTTTTCTTATTGCATTTATTGCATACCAGCATGGCTTTGGAAGCATAAATGGGACCTTCTTGATGGATGATCCCTCCGGGCTGCTCCATTCCCCTGGGTTTCTGATGCTTGGTGAGCATATTCACGTTTTCAACAACGATTTTGCCTTCTTTTGGCATTGCTGCCAAAACCTTGCCTCTTTTTCCCTTGTCTTTACCGGAGATGATCTCTACCAGATCCCCCTTACGAACATGAAGTTTCTTCAGCATAGTCTACAGCCACCTCCTCTTACAGTACTTCAGGGGCCAGAGAAATGATCTTCATATAATCCTTTTCTCTCAACTCTCTTGCCACCGGTCCAAATATACGGGTACCTCTGGGCTGTTTTGCATCATTTATAATAACAGCAGCATTATCATCGAATTTTATATAAGAACCGTCAGGTCTTCTGACGCCTTTTTTCGAGCGAACAATAACGGCTTTCACCACATCGCCTTTTTTTACAACACCGCCGGGCGTTGCACTTTTAACAGAAGCTACGATAACGTCGCCGATGTTTCCGTACTTTCTCGTTGAACCGCCCAGGACCCGAATGCACATCAGTTCCTTTGCTCCGGTGTTGTCAGCTACTCTAAGCCGCGTCTGTTGTTGAATCATATTTGTACCCTCCTCTCAAACACAAAGCTTATTGGGCTCTCTCTATAATCTCAACCAAGCGCCATCTCTTTTCCTTGCTCAAGGGCCTGGTTTCCATAATCTTTACACGATCGCCAACGTTGCATTCGTTGTTTTCATCATGAGCCTTGAATTTGACCGTCCTTTTCATGGTCTTTCCGTACAATTTATGCTGAACCGTGGTATCGATAGCAACGACAATTGTCTTATCCATTTTATTGCTGACGACAGTCCCAATGCGAACTTTGCGTCTGCCTCTCTTTTCGTCTGCCACTTAGGATTCCTCCTTTCTTCATTAAGCTTGTTCAGCTTTAAGCTCTCTTTCACGAAGAATGGTCTTTACACGAGCGATATCTCTTTTTACCTCTCGCACTCTCATGGGGTTTTCAAGCTGGCCGGTGGCTAATTGGAACCGAAGGTTAAACAGCTCACTCTTAAACTCGACCAGTTTCTCCTGCAGCTCATTATTGGATAACTCTCTTAACGCCTTAGCCTTCATTACCTTCACCACCCAATTCTTCTCTTTTCACAAACTTGCTCTTGATAGGCAATTTATGGCCTGCCAGACGCAGAGCTTCCCGTGCTGTTTCCTCGTCCACTCCTGCGATCTCAAATAAGATTCTGCCAGGCTTTACAACGGCTACCCAGTACTCAGGAGAACCTTTTCCGCTACCCATTCGAGTTTCAGCAGGCTTCTCGGTTACCGGCTTGTCGGGAAAGATTTTGACCCATATCTTTCCGCCCCTCTTAATATAACGGGTCATCGCAATACGAGCCGCCTCAATCTGGTTGCTGGTGATCCAAGCGGGCTCAGTAGCCTGTAATCCGTACTCACCGTAGGTGATGGTATTTCCTCTGGTCGCAGTACCTTTCATTCTGCCTCGTTGAACTCTTCTGTACTTGACTCTCTTAGGCATCAACATACTTATTTTCCTCCTTCCGCCTGTGGCCTGTTCTTTGCTTGCGGAAGAACTTCCCCTTTGTAGATCCAAACTTTAACACCTAATCTTCCATAGGTGGTATGAGCTTCAGCAAATCCGTAGTCGATATCCGCTCTCAGGGTCTGCAAAGGGATCGTTCCTTCATGATAGCCTTCACTGCGCGCAATTTCAGCACCGTTTAAGCGTCCCGATACCATGGTCTTGATTCCCTTTGCACCGGATTTCATGGCCCTGGCTATCGCCTGTTTCATGGCCCTTCTAAAGGAAATTCTTCTCTCCAGCTGCGCAGCAATATTTTCCGCCACCAGTTGTGCATCCATATCAGGGTTTTTCACTTCAACGATATTGATAATGGCATTTTTCTTGGTAAATTTCTCAACGTCCTTTTTCAAGGACTCAACGCCTGAACCGCCTTTTCCGATCAAGATTCCGGGCTTGGCAGTATAGATGTTCACCTTTACCCGATTAGCGGCCCGCTCAATTTCTATCTTGGAAATTCCCGCGGCATACAGCTTTTCTTTCAGCATTCTTCTCAACTTTACATCTTCAATCAAGGTATCGGCAAAATCCTTCTTCGATGCAAACCATTTTGCGTCCCAGTCCTTTATAATGCCAATCCTTAAACCATGGGGATGTACTTTTTGACCCACGAATTTATCCCTCCCTATGCATTCATTTCGTCCAGAATAATTGTAATATGACTTGTTCTCTTTCGAATTCTAACAGCCCGCCCTTGTGCTCTCGGCCTGAATCGCTTTAGAGTCGGGCCTTGATTTGCATATACTTCTGCCACATACAGCTTATCTCGATCCATTTCCAGATTGTTCTCGGCATTGGCGATCGCTGACTTTAAGAGCTTTGTAACCGGCAAAGATGCTGCCTTGGGAGTGAAAGCCAGAATCGACAGCGCTTCGTCTACTTTTTTACCGCGAATCAAATCTATAACAATCTTTACTTTTCTGGGAGAAATTCGAACGTACCTGGCAGTGGCATGGGGACGTTTTTCTCTGTTCTCTTTTCTGGCCTTGGCCTTTTCTTTAATCCTGGTTGCCACTTATGTTTCCTCCTTCCCGAATCCTATTTCAGTGCAGTAGATTTTTCCGTATGATCACCATGTCCTCTGAAGGTTCTTGTGGGAGCAAACTCTCCCAATTTATGTCCAACCATCTCTTCGGTAATATATACAGGAACATGCTTTCTTCCGTCATGAACAGCGATCGTATGGCCTACCATCTCAGGGAAAATGGTAGATGCCCTGGACCATGTCTTAATCACCGTTTTGGTTCCCTTTTCGTTCATCTCTCTGATCTTCTTCATCAAGCTTTCGCTGACGAAAGGTCCTTTCTTAACAGAACGGCTCATTCAAGGTGCCTCCTTTCAAATGCTTTTCAGTCCAAGCGATTATCCGTTTCTACGCTTTATGATATATTGATCCGACTTCTTGTTTTTCTTTCTTGTCTTATAGCCAAGAGTGGGTTTACCCCATGGTGTAACCGGAGTGGGACGACCGATAGGCGCTTTACCTTCACCACCGCCGTGGGGATGGTCTACCGGGTTCATAACTGAACCGCGTACAGTGGGTCTGATGCCCATATGTCTTTTTCTTCCGGCCTTACCGATCACGATATTCTCATGATCCAAATTGCCTACTTGGCCGATTGTAGCTTTGCAGTTCAAAAGAATCATGCGAACTTCTCCGGAAGGAAGTCTGACCTGTGCATATTTGCCTTCTTTCGCCATGAGCTGCGCAGCACTGCCGGCCGAGCGCACCAGCTGTCCGCCCTGTCCTGCCCGAAGCTCGATGTTATGAATAAAAGTACCGACGGGAATGCTGGCAAGGGGCAAAGCATTGCCGACCTTGATATCAACATCCGAACCGGAGATGATCGTATCCCCAACCTTTAATCCATGGGGATGAAGGATATATCTCTTTTCTCCGTCTGCATAGTGAAGAAGAGCGATATTGGCGCTGCGGTTTGGATCATATTCAATAGCCGCAACTTTAGCGGGGATATTGTCCTTATCCCTTTTAAAATCGATGATTCTATATTTCCTCAACGCTCCGCCGCCTCGATGCCGAACGGTGATTCTACCCTGGGCATTTCTGCCGGATGGGCCCTTGAGCACCACTACAAGGGATTTTTCCGGCTCCTTCTTTGTTATTTCTTCAAAGGTAGAAACGCTCATGTGCCTTCTGGCGGGGGAGGTAGGATTGTATTTCTTGATACCCATTTTAAATTCCCTCCTTATTGTGCCATTCCTTCGAAGAACTCAATGTCCTTGCTGTCCGGTGTCAACTTGACAATTGCCTTCTTAAAAGACGGCCTTCTGCCTATATAATATCCCTGTCTTTTCAGCTTGCCTTGTTGACGGATTGTATTTACACTGGCTACCTTTACATCGAATATATCCTCGATCGCTTTCTTAATCTCGGTCTTGTTCGCATCCAGCGCTACTAAGAAAGTATACTTCTTCTCTGCCATCGCATTATAGCTTTTCTCGGTCAAAACCGGCCTTATTATGATATCATGAGGGCTTTTCATCAGGCGTACACCTCCTCAACGCGCTCTACGGCATCCTTTGTAATCACAAACATATCATAATTGAGAATATCCAGTACATTTAAGGTGTTTACGAAAGCCAATTTGAGCCCCTCTATATTTCGGGCCGCTCTCTCGATGGTCTCATTCTTCTCAGGAAGAACCAGCAAGACCTTTTTGTTCGCATTGAGATTCTTTAAGATACCGGCCATTTCTTTTGTTTTGGGCTGGGATAATTCAAGGCTCTCCAGTACCCTGATCTGATTCTCCGCAACTTTTGATGAAAGAGCGCATTTCATGGCCAGTCTTCTGATTTTCTTCGGCAGAGTATATCGATAATCCCTGGGCTTGGGTGCAAATACCACTCCACCTTTTGTCCAAATGGGAGAACGGATACTTCCATGTCTGGCTCGTCCTGTTCCTTTCTGTCTCCAGGGTTTGATTCCACCACCGCTTACTTCGGCGCGAGTGAGTGCGGATTGGGTTCCCTGTCTCTTGTTTGCCAATTGCATCTTTACAACTGCATGAACAACGGCTTCGTTCATTTCAACGCCAAAAACTTCGTCCTTGAGGTCAATTTCCCCAACCGAAGCCCCATTCGTATTATATAAAGCTACTTTGGGCATAGCCTTTCCTCCTTTCTGGGAACAAAATTATTGTTGTTTTACCGAATCCTTGATGAAAAGCAAGCTGCCTTTAGGTCCGGGAACGGCGCCCTTCACAAGCATCAAATTGCGCTCGGCATCCACTTTCACAACCTCCAGGTTCTGAATGGTTACGCGCTCGCCGCCAAGCCTTCCGGCCAGTTTCTTGGTTTTGAAAACGCGTCCCGGAGAAGTATTGGATCCCATAGATCCCGGTCCCCTGTGATATTTAGAACCGTGGGACATTGGTCCCCTGTGCTGATTCCAGCGCTTAATCGGACCTGCAAATCCCTTTCCTTTTGTGGTACCGACCACATCCACTTTTTCGCCTGCTTGAAAAACGTCCACTTTTATCTCGCTTCCGACCTGATATCCGTCAATGCTGTCTAAACGGAATTCTCTGATATATCTCTTATACGGGACACCCGCTTTGTTAAAATGCCCTTTTAAAGGCTTATTGACGAGCTTTTCGCGGATATCCTGAAATCCTACTTGAAGGGCATTATAACCATCGTTTTCCTGGTTCTTCACCTGAAGAACAACACAAGGGCCGGCCTCAACGACTGTAACCGGGACAACGGTGCCGTCGTCTTTGAACACTTGTGTCATGCCCAACTTTTTGCCCAGTATTGCCTTTTTCATGGCTCCAACCTCCATTTCAATTCAGATTTTGTACTGACAATCTTATTTCAAACCGGAGCAATGACACATTCGCCTCTGTCCGGGCAAAGCCTTCTCATCCGGTTTATCCTTTCGAAATTACAGTTTAATTTCGATATCCACTCCGGCCGGTAAATCCAAACGCATCAAGGAATCCACCGTCTTGGAAGTGGGGTTTAGAATATCGATCAAACGCTTATGGGTTCTCATTTCAAACTGCTCGCGAGAATCCTTATACTTATGGGGTGCACGGAGAATGGTAATGATATCCCTCTCTGTAGGCAGGGGAATCGGTCCGGATACGCTGGCCCCTGTTCTCTTTGCAGTTTCAACGATTTTAGCGGCAGACTGATCCACCAAAGTGTGATCATATGCCTTCAATTTGATTCTGATTCTTTGACTTGCCATATTTTCCCTCCTTTTTATCTTGCAAGGCATCTAGCCTTAAATAAGATAGAAAAGGGCAAGAGATTCGCTCATGTACACTCTGCCGTGCGTCTCCTTATTGAAAGGAAAAGCGACAAAAGTACACAACCTATCGCCCGATTCAAACAGACATAGTCCGTAAAAATTCCCCGGAAAGCTCCGGCAACCTTTTACTTCATCCCATTACACAACTATTTCATTTTATTATAAAGTCCCATAAAAAGCAAGTATTTTTTTCTCCTGGGAGCTTTCCTTCTCCCGGCGGAAACTATAGAAAATACACATCCTTCGGATGCATGAAGCATCCGAAGGATGATCCTCATTTATTCAATGATGCTGGCTACTACGCCTGCTCCTACTGTCTTGCCGCCTTCCCGAATAGCAAACCTGAGTCCTTCTTCGATTGCAATCGGGGTGATGAGCTTGATGGTCATGGTCACG
>Ga0134092_1000825_pt1 | contig 29550 bp, 21 predicted proteins | sample 3_6taG_FD_94454 | JGI IMG/M metagenome (GOLD analysis project Ga0134092, IMG submission 94454) | Switchgrass degrading microbial communities from high solid loading bioreactors in New Hampshire, USA - 3_6_20_6_A3 metaG | ecosystem: Engineered > Bioreactor > Semi-continuous > Anaerobic >... | reverse complement strand
GACAGTACCAGGGCAAGCGCGAACATCATTCCCGAAAGCGCCAGCCGTTTTGTCCTGCGCAACTCTTCCGCTGCCCTTTCTGTTGCCGCAGGATCATTCAATGTTTCGTTGATTCTCTTTTCAGACAAACATAATCACATCCGTTCCAGGCCAGTGGTCCGCTGCCGCTTTTGCTTGCTGCTCTCATAAGCGGCCATCACTTCCCCTGATTGCTGCTTCCGTTCTATACTGCTCACTGCTCTCCGCTGCTTCCGATCACTATATCAGGATCTCCCTCTTTCCATCCGTCCGCCGGAACGACCTTCACGATGATGCCGTTGGGCAGGCACGCGGCGCTCTGGCCGGCCAGGTATATCCTGCCTGTCCTGATGCATATCTTGTCCGGGCAGTCGGACCGGATGAACCGGATGCTCCCGTCCGTATCGGTCCGCAGAACCACATTTTCATGCTGCGGGACTGAAATTGTCCTTTCCTGTCCGGGCACAAGCTCCACAGTTCCGACCAGGTCCGAGTAGTAATAGATCTCAGCCCTGACCTGCCTCCCTGAAACCGAGCTCCTGTAGAAATACCACATAGCTGCGGCAACAGCAAGGATCAACGTAATAATCAGGATGTCGGTTTTCCTGAACAGCTTCATTGCTATACCCTTCCACTTTGCCTGATATTATTTACCCGCAGTAATGATGCGTAAACACGCATTCATCCATTTTACGGCACAAGCCGGCGGTCCCGGTCCGCACCCGCCGCCAATACGGCACCCGTTCAACGGAAAAAGAGCATGTGTCATCATACGCTGCGGCTCATACTATCCACCGATCCAGCGCCAAACCTCCCTCGGTCAGAGAACAGCGCTGATAAACACCATGACGGTCAGCGAACCCATTATTATTATGTAATTTTTGATGGAGGTCATAAATGTGGTGGCCTTGTCCTGGCGTTCCATGAATATGCTGATGTTTCGCTGCACCGGTATGACCGTGAGCAGCGAGACAAGGCAGACCGGCGACAGTATGTCCAGGATGACCATTGCCACGATCGAGGCATACGACGTGTAATACAGGAAGGCGAACAGCCAGAGGGCCTTTTTGCCCAGGTAATACGGCAGCGTATATCTCCTGACCGCCACATCCCTTTCCACATCGCATGTGTTGTTCGCAAGCATTATGTTGGCCGTTGTGCACATCGGCGGTATCGCCATCAGGATGACCGATATTATCGGCATGACTTTCAGTTCAAGACTGATGCTCTCCCATCCGATCCCGAGCGTAAGGTACGTCCCTTCCGGCATGTTGATGTATAGCAGCAGGAATGGTATGAACAGCCCGTAAAACAGGCCGGACATGACCTCTCCCAGCGGCATCCTCGATATGGGGAAAGGGCCGTATGTATAGAACACGCCTGTCAGGAAGCAAAGCCCGCCCAGCAGCAGCACGACGATGTCTGTCAGATAAGCCAGGTACAGGCCCAGGGCTGTGCTCGCCGCAAACAATATGTAAATGATCACAAGAGCGGTGCGCCTTTCAAACTGGAGCACCTGGTCATTGGTTTTCGTGTCGATATAGTTGTTTATGGCGGTAGTGGTAAGATCGAACAGGAACATGGAGAAAAAAAACACCATCGTCCTCAGCCAGTCGATCGGCCGGTCCATGTAAAGAAGGTATGCGATGGTCAGCAAAAAAGCAAATGTGCTGGTTATTTTCGTCTTTATCTCCACATAGCTCAAAAACCGCTTGATCAAAACCTCTCCTGCACCTCTCCCCGGATAACACACAGATTCCCGCTGTTTTACCTGTACAATGCCCTGTCAGCGATCTCCGCGAGCATTCTCTTTTTGTCCTCGGTCGCGACGAGCCGGTCCAGCAGCTTTACATACTTTCCGTGGTATCTTTTGGCTACAAGCCTTGTGAAGCTGAGACCTCCCGTGCTGACAACCGCAGTGCTGATCTCATCTGCAGTCACTTCTTGCCTTGCAGCCCGCTCTTTCAGTCCGGGATCCATCCGGAGCGCGCGGATGACAGGCAGCGTAACGACGCCTTTTTCAAAATCAGACTGCACCGGCTTCTGCGCTACGCTTTCCGTAGCCTCGAAATCCATACAGTCGTCAGTCAGCTGGAATATCATTCCAAGGTAATGCCCGAGCTTTTTATATGCACCGTACTCGGAACGGTCACAGCCAGAAAGGACCGCTCCGGCGAAGAACGAGGCTTCGAACAGCGCAGCTGTCTTGCCGGCGATGATCTTGAGATACTGATAGACCGAAAGATCGAAGTTTCCGGTGTTTATCTGTTCGCTAAGTTCACCGACACATATCCTGGCCACGTAATCCGGCACATCGATATCGAGATAGTCTTTTTTGTTTTCTATCGATGCGGCGATCTGCAAAGCCCTGCTCAGGAGGTAATCGCCACATATCACCGCGGTCCGCTTGCCGAACTTCTTCTGCAAAGTAGGCAGCCCGCGCCTTGTATCCGCATCATCGATAACGTCATCGTGGACCAGTGTGGCAAGATGCAGCACCTCTACCGCGGCTGCCAGTTTCACGGCGTTCGGGTCTATCATGCCTTCACTGTTCATCGCGCATGTAAGCAGTGAAACAGCACGGAAAAATTTTCCCCTGGCAAGCGCCAGATGACTCGTATATGTCCTTACCACAGCAGGCGAAGACAAAAGTGCCCTGTCGACCTCTTCCTTTACAAGTGAAAGCGCGCTTTCGAAACTGATATATTTCTTTTCAGCCGGACCGCCCCTTTCAGCAGCGGCCCGGTCAGACATATTTACAGCAGCAACACCGTCAGTCATTGTACAAATACCACTTTCTGACCCATTTTACATTCTTCCATTTTTTCTTCAGCACCGGCATGACATAATAATCAAGCCCGAATATCCGTCCTCCGCCTATCAGGACCGCGATACCTGCAAAGACCATCCAGAAAGTCGACAGGTAGAGGCCGGTGGTCGTCACGAACATCGCCTGGAGTACAAGCGACGCTGCCGATGCCAGTGTGGTGAACAATCCTCCGATCAGGGCCAGGCCGATAAGTATCTCGGCCAGTACGATGGCTATCTGCATAAACATCGTGAAGCTCTCGCTCGGAAGGATCAGGTCATCTATCATCCTGTTTATCAGCGGCACGTCGAGCTTGAACGCATAATCGCCCAAAGCGGCATTCGCAGGATCCTTGCCGCTGACGAAGAGCACCCTCAGCAATCCGAGGAAATCGAAATTAATGATGGCTTTGCCGACAGAACCCACAGCTTCGGCAGCAGGAGTCGCAGCGCTTGCCGCATCAGCTGCCACGCTTGTGGCTGCACTGATCGCGTCGGCCACGGCTGCTGTAGCTGAACTTACTGCGTCCGCCGCCGCTGCAGTAGCCTGCCCGACAGCATCAGCCGCTGCCGGCGTGGCTCCGCTTGTCCCGTCCACTGCGCCGCCGGTGCCGTTCAAAATGCTGTTGTACCACTGGTTTGCGCCGTTGAAGAATCCTGCCAGCTTCGGCGAAACGAACCAGCCTTCGAGTATCTTTTTGACTCCTTCAAATACCCACACGGCACCAAGCCATATCCTCAGAGGCACCAGCAGGAAACTCGGCGTCCTGTTGGAAAAATGACCGCCCACGAAACTCCTGCAATGCCTTATGGTGAAGAACTCCTTCTTCATATAGCTGAATATCTTGTTCCAGCCAAGCAACTGCACGAAATAGACCATGTTTATGAAGTGCTTGACGAACATTGCCAGGAACGAGGGCAGACTGATCTTCTTATTGGCAGTGCCTACATGCGCTACGCCATAACGTCCGCCAATGCTTACCATTATGCCGTGGAACTTCGGCCTGTACTCTTTCATCTCACCCTTGCCCGTCACGGCACAGACTATGTTATGTGCCGCCGTAGCAGCGCTGTGTTCACAGTTTTCAACCACCTGGGGCACCGGATGTTCTTCTCCCGGCGGGATATAGAACATATTGTCTCCCAGGACATATACATGCTCGTCGTTGACTGAACGCAGGTATCGGTCCACCTTAATGCGGCCTCTTCCCGCCGATTCCAGCTCGCCGGCCGCTTTCCCGGTAATGTCGGCAGCTTCTATCCCGGCTGCCCATATGACCGTTCCGGTCCTCTCATGGATCGGTTTCTCACCATTGCCGAATTCGATGAAGTCCTCCCCGATGCTCACGACACGCGTATTGAGCAGTACACGCACGCCCATCTTCTTCAGGCGCTTCTCCACCTTTGCAGAAAGCTTTGGAGGCAGTGCAGGCACCGTGCGGTCAAGTACGTCAATGACAGATATCGAAACAAGATCCCTGTCGACCTCGTATTTATCGCACAGTACCGGAACATATTCGGCAAGCTCACCTGCCATTTCAACGCCAGTGAAGCCTGCACCCACGATGTGGAAGGTCAGCAGTCTCCTCTTTTCATCTTCATCGGCTACTGAAGCCGCCTTCCTGAACATATCGGGAATGCGGTCTTTCAGCACGATGGCGTCCTCATAGCTCCAGAGCGTGAACGCATGCTCTTTTGCTCCGCTGACGCCAAAAAAAGTCGGCCTGGATCCCGCGCACAGTACGAGATAGTCATACTCATAGCGCTGATTGGCACCGATCACTGTCCTGTTTTCAAAATCGATTTCCGTTACCAGGTCCTGCTTCACATCTACGTTCCTGCCGGCAAAGACACGTTTCAGGCTGATCCTGATGCCGCTCTCGTCCACCCTGCCTGCCGCGACTTCGTGAAGTTCCGTCAGCATCGTGTGGAAAGGATTCTTGTCAATGACCGTAATCGAAACGCTTTTGTCCTTCCTGAACCTTTTTGCCAGCTTCTTTGCTGTCAGAATGCCGGCATAACCAGCTCCGATAATTACTATCTTCGTACCCATGGTCATCTCCCGAATTCCAGTTTATTGCCTTAATTACAATATATTTACGCCATTTGTTAACACTGTTAAACTTCTGACAATACAGGTCACCCTATATTACATTCCCATTATTAACGATTTCAAACGCAATTATTTCAAAATTAAAGACAGTCCCTGATAATGCCGCGCCTGCTGTGCATTTCGCGTTCCGGCCGCGCCGGTCTGCATTCCGGGACTGTCCTTACATCAGAAGTCGAATTTGCCTTCGAAATAGCTTTCCAGTTCGTCGATCTTTATCCTCACCTGGTCCATCGTATCCCTGTCTCTGATCGTTACGCAGCCATCCTCCAGCGAATCGAAGTCGAATGTGACACAGTACGGCGTGCCTATCTCGTCCTGCCTCCTGTATCTCTTGCCTATGCTGCCGGTCTCGTCATACTCACAGACGTACTTCTTTGACATCTTTTCATATAACTTGTACGCTTCCTCGCCGAGTTTCTTGGACAGCGGCAATATGGCTATCTTGACCGGCGCCAGTGCGGGATGGAAGTGAAGCACTGTCCTCACGTCGCCGTCCGGCAGTTCCTCTTCATCGTATGCCTCGCACAGGAACGCCAGCGTCACCCTGTCGGCGCCGACCGAGGGCTCGACGCAGTACGGTATATATTTTTCGTTGGTGACCGGATCGAAGTAGCTCAGGTCTTCCTTCGAATGCTCCATATGCTGCCTGAGGTCGAAATCTGTCCTGTCGGCTATGCCCCACAGTTCGCCCCATCCGAACGGGAACCTGTACTCGATGTCCGTCGTGGCATTGCTGTAGTGCGACAGCTCTTCCTTCGAATGGTCCCTCATCCTCAGGTTTTCGTCGGACAGGCCGTAATTCAGGAGCCACTTGTAGCAGAAGTCCTTCCAGTACGCAAACCATTCAAGGTCCGTACCCGGCTGGCAGAAAAATTCCAGCTCCATCTGTTCGAACTCGCGGGTCCTGAAAATGAAGTTCCCCGGCGTTATCTCATTCCTGAAGGATTTGCCTATCTGGCCTATCCCGAAGGGTATCTTCTTACGCGTGGTTCTCAGGACGTTTTTGAAATTGACGAATATACCCTGCGCAGTCTCAGGCCTCAGGTATATCTCTGCCTTTGAATCTTCAGTGACGCCCTGGAATGTCTTGAACATCAGGTTGAACTTGCGGACATCGGTGAAGTTGGATGAACCGCAGTTCGGGCATTTCACGCCCTTTTCCCTTATATACTCCACCAGGCGCTGGTTGTCCCATCCGTCCACGGCGATATTTATGCCGTTCTCCGCATTCCAGTCCGCGATGAGCTTGTCAGCCCTGTACCTGACCTTGCAGTCCTTGCAGTCGATGAGCGGATCGCTGAAACCTTCCACATGTCCTGATGCAACCCAGACCTGCGGATTCATCAGTATGGCACAGTCGAGACCCACATTATAGGTGCTCTCCTGGATAAATTTCTTCCACCATGCCCTTTTGACGTTATTTTTCAGTTCAACGCCAAGAGGTCCGTAATCCCATGCATTTGCGAGTCCGCCATATATCTCGGAACCCGGATAGATAAAACCTCTGTTTTTACACAAAGCCACTATTTTTTCCATTGATTTTTCCGCCAACATCTCATGCCTCCGCATTATAGATTCTATTTGAAAACCAGCCTGTTTCCAGGCTGTTATTTATCTGATCCTTTTATGTTGCTGATGTTTCCGATACTCTTCCGTCTTCTCCCTGATTTCGTCTGGCCTGAAGCCATCTGCATGCTGTATCGATCGGGCCGGCGCCGGAATGCTTTTGGCTTCTGATGCTGCATTGCCCCAAAACTGACCGGATTCATCCGCCACGCTCTTTGCTGCCGGCCTGTGCCGGCCCGGCCACCAGGTCCCGCACCTCGTCCAGTATCCTGTGTGCGGCTTCGAGCTTGCTCATCAGCGGCAGGTCGATAACGGTCCCGTCGCGTTTCAATATCTTGATGATATTCGTGTCGGTGCCGAATCCCGCGCCTTCCATCGTAACATCATTGGCAACTATCATGTCAAGGTTTTTCGATTCCAGCTTCTTCGCGGCATTGTCCTCGAGATGGTCTGTTTCCGCGCTGAAGCCGACCAATATCCTGTTTCCCTTTATTGATCCCAGCGTTTTAAGTATATCGGGATTTTTAACAAGTCTCAATACCATTTCGTCGCCATTCTTTTTTATTTTCCTTTCTGAAACCTCTGCGGGCCTGTAATCAGCCACAGCGGCCGCCATTATCACCACGTCGCAGTTTTCGAAATTCCCGTTGACTGCCTCATGCATCTCCTGCGCTGTGGTAACGCTTATCAGCCTTACTCCGTCAGGGCACCCGATGCCGACAGGCCCGGAAACCAGGAGCACATCCGCGCCGCGTTCGTGGGCGGCCTGCGCGACGGCATAGCCCATCTTCCCTGATGAATGGTTCGAAATGTAACGGACAGGATCTATGCTTTCCCTGGTCGGTCCGGCAGTAACGAGGATCCTTATCCCTTCAAGGTCCTGTTCGGGCTTCAGTATGGCACATGCTTTCCCAACAATGGCGGACGGCTCGGGCAGTCTTCCCTTTCCTGAAGACCCCTCCGCCATCCTGCCGGTATCAGGTTCCATGAATATGTAGCCAAAATCCTTCAGTATCCTGATGTTCCTCTGCACGACAGGATTTGCATACATATTGTGGTTCATCGCCGGGACTACCAGCACCGGCGCCTTCGTCGCGACCACAGTTGCAGTAAGCATGTCGTCGGCTATGCCCGATGCCAGCTTGCCTATGATATTGGCCGTAGCCGGGGCGATGATGAAAAGGTCGGCTTTCTGTGCCAGCGAAACATGCTTTATTTCCCAATATTCAGGGTCACTGAACATATCGGTTACCACAGGCCTGTGGGACAGCGACCTGAAAGTCAGAGGCGTGACAAACTTCTGGGCATTGGCGGTCATGATGACGTCCACTTCAGCTCCAAGCTTCTTCAGCCGGCTGACGACCTCGACCACTTTATATGCCGCTATGCCTCCGCATACGCCCACAACTACTGATTTGCCCTTCAGATCCATGATGACGCCTCCTTCCGGTCCAATCCCGTTCTTTATGCCAAAAAGGTTAAGGTATGATGCAAATGACCTTAACCCTGCGCTATGTGCAGCATTTATGCCGCACCCCGAATGAAAACCGACTGTTTATGGATGAAATCACTTGATGCCGCTTTTTGTCCTGACATAAGTGATTTTGCCTTCATTGATCTCGTGAAGCGCGACCGTCACCGGCTTATCCGATACGTGTTCTGTGAGCTTGTTGGAACCGTCAGCCAGCTGTCTTGCTCTCTTTGCGGTCGCGACCACCAGCGTGTACCTGCTGTCGACTTTCTCCAGAAGTGAACTCAGGGGTGGATATATCATGTATCAGACCTCCTTTGCAGTCTTGTTGTTGTCATGTCATACCACATATATGCTGCGCAAGTGCAGCTTATATGCCGTTCATTCATCATCTTCAGGAACGTCCACAGCCAGTTCGGGCTCTTTCGAACTCAGCCTGTGGGCAACTGTCTCCGGCTGTACAGCGGACAGTATTATATGGTCACTGTCCGTAATGATGACAGCCCGGGTCCTGCGCCCGTAGGTGGCGTCGATCAGCATGCCTCTGTCCCGTGCTTCCTGTATTATCCTCTTGATAGGTGCTGATTCGGGACTGACGATGGCAACGAGCCTGTTGGCGGAAACGATGTTCCCGAAGCCGATATTGATCAGTTTCATTAACTACCCTCCTTAACCGCTGCACCTGACAGCTCACTCTATATTCTGTACCTGTTCCCTGATTTTTTCGATCTCGCTCTTCACATCCACGACATATCTTGTTATCTCGAGGTCGTTTGCCTTGGATCCGATGGTATTGATCTCCCTGTTCATCTCCTGCACAAGGAAATCCAGCTTGCGGCCCACAGGCTGGTCCATGTCGAGTATCTGTCTCATCTGCCCGAAATGGCTTCTCAGCCTTACAAGTTCCTCGTCGATGCTGCACCTGTCGGCAAACAGCGCCACTTCCATCGCTATCCTGCTCTCGTCGACCACCTGCTGCTCAAGCAGGTCACTGATACGTTCTGTCAGCTTCGCCCTGTATTCCTTAGGGACCTCCGGGGCACGCGCCTCGATCTTCGCTATCACACCCTCAACAGTGTCCGCACGCTCCAGGAGCGCCCTTTTCATGGCTTCTCCCTCGTTCTCCCTCATCCTGATCAGCGAAGCGACCGCATCATCCAGCGCAGTCTTCAGGATCTCCCAAAGCTGCTCTTCGTCCTCTTCGACCTGTTCAACCTTCAGGACTTCCGGGCACTTCGAAAGCAGCGAAACGGAAATGTCGTCTGCCAGCGAAAACATGTCCCTCAGTTGCTCAAGCGCGGATACATAAGCCTTCGCCAGCTGCTCGTCTATCGTGACCTGCCTCGAGTCGCTGCCGTAGTTGGTATATGTAATGTAAACATCTATCTTGCCGCGCGAGATCGCTCTGCTTACTAACTCTCTGACCCTGTCTTCCAGGAAGCTTATCTGCCTCGGCATCTTTATGAATATATCGAAATATCTGTGGTTAACAGTCTTGATCTCTACGGTGAACTCTTTCCCGTCCCGGGATACTTCACCCCTGCCGAAACCGGTCATGCTCCTTACCATGATTTACCTCGTACTTTCCAATCTTGTTCAATTCGTATTATAACACAAACTATGCCAATTAAAAGGCTGTTTTCCCAAATAATTTATTCCTGCGTCCCCCCGGTCCGGTTTTTCCCCGGGTTATCCCATGTCGCCCAGTTCGTACATGACTATTGCAGAGACCACAGGGCCTGCAGTTTCGGTCCTCAGGATCCTCGGCCCCAGCGTGACCGGTATGAAGCCTGAGGCAACTGCTTTTTCAGCCTCTTCCGGGTCAAAGCCTCCCTCAGGTCCTATGAGGATGGCTATCCTGTCATCAGGACTGCCTGCGCTGTCCCGGGCATCACAAGCCATAGCGGCGCGATGGCCCTGCAACACTTTCCGGAGGCTGCCTTCCTTCTCTTCCTCGTAGGGGAAAAGTCTCAGACCGTGTCCCTCCGCGAGCTTCAGCGCCTCACCGAATTTCACCGGGCAGGCAACTTCGGGAACGATCCCCCTGTCGCATTGTTTCGCTGCCTCAAGTGCGATGCGGTTCCACCTTGCCGTTTTTGCCTCCGCATCGCGGGCACTGCCGAACCTCACGACAGATCTGGAAGTAAGTACGGGCACTATCCTGGCGACGCCAAGCTCCACGCATTTCTGTATGATATAATCCATTTTGTCCGCCTTGGGGACTCCCTGGAACAATGTTATACCAATGGGAGGTTCCGTCAAGCTCGGCCTCGAGTCCCTGATGACGGTAACTATCCTTTCCCTGGATACCTGGTCTATGACAACGTCATAATCCGTGCCTGCACCGTCGCAAAGTACAAGACCGTCGCCTTTGGACGCCCTGAGGACATTCGTGATGTGGTTCACATCAGGTCCGGCAATCGTGATCCTGCCATTCTGCAGATCCGCAGGATCGGGTATCACGAAAAATCTGGCCATCAGGGATTATCGCCACCCATCCTCCAAACCATTGCCACCCATTCACCCATTTCTTCCGCTTTTATCAGTTCAAAGCCCTTGCTTTCGTAAGCCTCGGCAACCTCCTGCCTCCGCTCCCGGATAATGCCGGAAACTATCAGGATGCCGCCGCTTCCGATGTATCCGCCGACAGTGCCCGAAAGGCCGATGATCACATCAGCGATGATGTTTGCAACGATAATATCGGCTTTCAGCTGCGGCACATCGGAAAGGACTCCCCTGTAAACGGACACGCACTGGCTGACACCATTTGCGGCACAGTTTTCCTTCGTCACCCTGACCGCTACTTCATCAGTATCGACCGCGTCAACATGTGAAGCTCCCAGCTTCGCCGCAATTATCGAGAGTATGCCGGTCCCGCAGCCTACATCCAGCACATGGTCTCCCTTTTTTACGTATGCCTCCAGCAGCTGAGCGCACATGCGGGTGGTCTCATGGGTACCGGTGCCGAAGGCCATCCCGGGATCCAGTTCAATGACGATCTCTCCGTCATTTGCCGCATACTCTTCCCAGCTTGGCTTTATCACTACGCTGTCCGAGATATGGAAAGGCTTGTAATACTTCTTCCACGCCTCGGACCAGTCTTCCTCATCAACCGTTTCATATCCGTCGAATCCCTTGCCCACATCAAGATACCGGGAAATCGACTCAAGCCTTTCCCGGATCTCTGCAGCAAGTTCATCGGGATCATATTCCTGGTTGAAGTAAGCCTTTACCGTCACATCGCCGTCCAGCCGGTCGAGGATCCTCCAGTCGGCATAATCCGGCGAATCCAGGCTTTCAAGCTGCCTTCTTATCTCGTTCGGATCCTCGATCACAACACCGCCGGCACCGATGGAGGTAAGCATTTCCGATACCGCTTCGCATGCCTCTTCTGTCGTCTTGATTTTGACCTGTGTCCATTTCATCGACTGATCCTCCGTTCATCCGTCGTTCTGTCCGGCATGTCAGCCCCGGCCGGCCCGGCGCGACGCTTCTGCCCGGTCGTCCATCGCTGCCGCCGGTCCGGCATCCGGGCCCTGCTGCGGGTCCGGCAACATTGCTGCATGCCGGTCCCATGCCCGGTACGGTCATCTTATCTTCTACATTCCAAGAGCATCCTTCATCTTGTCGAAGAAGCCCTTGCGCTGTTCATATCCTTCATCCCCGCTCAACTCAGCAAATTGCCTGAGCAGATCCTTCTGTTTTTCGTTGAGCTTCTTCGGCACTTCTATTTCCACCTTCACATACTGGTCTCCCCTGCCGTTGCCTCTCAGGTAAGGGATCCCCTTGTTCTTCAGCCTGAATATGGTGCCGGTCTGGGTGCCTTCCGGTATGTTATACCTCACCTTTCCGTCCAGCGTAGGCACTTCGAGCTCCGCTCCCAGTGCGGCCTGCACGAATGTGATCGGGATCTCGCAGACCACATCATAGCCCTGCCTCCTGAAAATAGGATGCGGCTTGACATTCACGGTTATGAAAAGGTCTCCGGGCGGGCCTCCCCTTACGCCGGGTTCTCCGTCGCCCCTGCTGGTGATGATCTGACCGTCGTCTATCCCTGCCGGGATATTTATCTTTTTCCTGAATGTCTTCCTGACCTTGCCCATGCCTTTGCATTCAGGACACGGATCCGTTATTATCTTGCCTTCGCCGTGGCATGCATCACACATCCTGACATCGATAAACTGGCCGAAAGCAGTGGCATGCCTGTGCTGGATCTGTCCGGTCCCGCCGCATCGTTTGCACGTGGTCGGGCTGGTGCCCGGCTTCGAACCTGAACCCCCGCATTTCGGACAGTTCTCATGCCTGCTCATCGTTATTTCCTTTTCGACACCAAAAGCAGCTTCCTCGAAGGTGATCTCAACCGAATACTTCAGGTCCGCGCCTTTCTGCGGGCCGGTGCGGCTCCTCGACGACCGGCCGAACCCGGTGCCGCCGAAAAACGACTCGAAAGTCTCGAATATATCGCTGAACCCGCCGAAGTCAAATCCTCCGAATCCGGCACCTGCGCTGCCGAATCCGTTGGGATCGACGCCCGCATGACCGAACTGGTCATATCTCGCCCGCTTCTGAGGGTCGCTCAGCACCTCGTAAGCTTCGCTGATTTCCTTGAATTTTGCTTCCGCTTCCTTGTCGCCCGGGTTCAAATCGGGATGATACTGTTTTGCCAGCTTCCTGTAAGCCTTCTTTATGTCAGATTCATCCGCATTCCGGCTGACCCCGAGTACCTCGTAATAATCCCTCTTTGACTGCGACAATTCCCCACATCTCCCATCACAGAAAACTGTAGTCCAAAATTAACATGAAATACTATAATCCATAGGATACTACAAAGTCACGCAAAATGCCACAATATATATAGACTCATCAAAAGGGGACAATTGCCACTGTCCCCTTTCATGTCTGCCGATTCATAAAACCCTGACCGGTGGTTCCTCAGCCAGGTACCCTATTTCTTGTCGTCTTCATCCACGACCTTGTAATCGGCGTCATACACATTATCCTGTCCCATTCCGGGTCCTGACTGCGGTCCTGCACCGAAGCCGGCGCCTGCATCCGGCCCTCCCTGGGCGCCCGGGTTCTGCTGATAGATCTTTGCAGAGATATCGTAGAACGCCTTCGTCAGGGCTTCGGTCGCCGACTTGATCCTGGCCATGTCATTTCCTTTCAGCGCTTCCTTCACATTGTTGATCTCCGTTTCGATCTTCGACCTGTCTTCAGGCGACAGTTTGTCACCAAGATCTTTCAGCGTCTTCTCGGACTGGTAGACCATAGAATCGGCATTGTTCCTGATCTCTGCTTCTTCCTTGCGCCTCTTGTCCTCTGCTGCGAATTTCTCGGCTTCCTTGACAGCCCTCTGGATCTCTTCCTCTGAAAGGTTCGTCGAAGCTGTGATCGTTATCTTCTGCTCATTTCCGGTTCCCAGGTCTTTTGCAGAAACGTGCACGATACCGTTGGCATCGATATCGAAGGTAACTTCGATCTGCGGCACTCCCCTCGGAGCAGGCGGGATCCCCGTGAGATGGAACCTGCCGAGTGTCTTGTTGTCCGCAGCCATCTCCCTCTCGCCCTGAAGCACATGGATCTCGACGCTCGTCTGGCCGTCAGCCGCAGTGGAGAAGATCTGGCTCTTCTTCGTAGGTATCGTCGTGTTCCTCTCTATCAGCTTGGTGAATACTCCGCCCAGTGTCTCGATACCGAGTGAAAGCGGAGTGACGTCGAGCAGCAGCAGGTCCTTGACCTCGCCTGCCAGAACGCCGGCCTGTATTGCCGCACCGATCGCGACACATTCGTCAGGGTTGATCCCCTTGAACGGTTCCTTGCCGAGGAACTTCCTTACGGCTTCCTGGACTGCAGGTATCCTCGTCGAACCGCCTACCAGCAGAATCTTGTCGATCTTGTCAGGCGTCAGCCCGGCGTCCTTCAGGGCCTGCCTTGTCGGTTCCATCGTCTTCTCCACAAGGTCGGCCGTAAGTTCATCGAACTTCGCGCGGGTAAGCGTCATGTCCAGGTGTTTCGGGCCCGACGCATCGGCTGTGATGAAAGGAAGGTTGATGTTCGTCGTAGTTACACCTGAAAGCTCTATCTTGGCCTTTTCGGCAGCTTCCTTCAGGCGCTGCAGTGCCATCTTGTCAGTCCTGAGATCTATCCCGTGTTCTTTCTGGAACGTATCTGCCAGGTAATCTATGATCCTCTGGTCGAAATCGTCACCACCGAGCCTGTTGTTTCCGCTGGTGGCGAGCACTTCGAATACCCCGTCGCCTATCTCGAGTATGGACACGTCAAAAGTGCCGCCGCCAAGGTCGAACACCAGGATCTTCTGGTCATGTTCCTTATCAAGCCCGTAGGCAAGAGCAGCAGCCGTAGGCTCGTTGATGATCCTGAGCACTTCGAGCCCGGCGATCCTTCCGGCATCTTTAGTGGCCTGCCTCTGCGAATCGCTGAAATATGCGGGGACGGTAATGACTGCCTGTGTGACTGTTTCTCCAAGATAAGCCTCGGCATCCGCCTTGAGCTTCTGCAGGATCATCGCGGAGATTTCCTGAGGAGAATAGTTCTTGTCATCTATCTTCACCCTCCTGTCGGTACCCATGTCCCTCTTTATGGACATGACAGTACGTTCAGGATTTGTTATAGCCTGTCTTTTGGCAACCTGTCCGACAAGCCTTTCGCCGGTCTTGGAAAAGGCCACAACAGAAGGTGTCGTCCTGCTGCCTTCGGAATTCGGGATAACGACGGGCTCGCCTCCCTCCATGACAGCAACACACGAGTTTGTTGTGCCCAGATCTATTCCTATTACTTTTGCCATAACGTACCTCCCTGAAAAAGTAATATATTTGATATAGTGATAAAAATTGCAGTCTCACCAAGTCACATTTTATGTAGCGCCTTTGATACAAAGCGCTCATGAGTGGCTGACGCAGTGTATGATCAGCCCATGGCCTTGTCGGGGCCCGGATCATGCTGCAGCTGCCTGAGCCCGCGTGTTCAGTTCGCCACTTTGACCATGCTGTAGCGTATGACCCTGTCCTTGTACCTGTAACCTTTCTGGAACTCTTCCACAACTACGCTGTGGCCCACAGACTCATCTTCCACATGCATCACCGCATTGTGGAACATGGGATCGAAGGTCTCATTGAGAGCTTTTATCTCCTCGACTCCGATATTTTTCAGTATCTCCCTGAACTGCCTGAAGATCATCTCAACGCCTTCCCTGAGAGACTGTGCTGAGCTCTCGTTCGCAATCACGCTCTGAGCTCTTTCAAGGTTATCGATGACAGGAAGGAATTCCCTGATCACATCGCAGACAGCATCGTCATACAGGGCTTCCTTTTCTTTTACCGTCCTTTTCTTGAAATTATCGAACTCCGCCGCGATCCTCCGGAGTCTGTCCACGTATTCGTCGCATTTTTTCTTTTGTTCTTCAAGTTCTGATTTTACTGCTTCCAGTTCTTTCTTCAGATCGTTTGATCCGGATGCCTCATTTCCACTGCCGGCATTCCCGTTCCCATTACCGTTATCGGTCTTATCTTCCTGATTTTCACCGGGATTCCGCCCCGTTCCGGCTGTATCGCCGGGTCCGCTCTCTTCGTTCAGTTCCGCCGTGTTGTCGGTGTTAACATCATTATCGGTGCTGCACACATTGTCGGAATAAAGTTCTTCAGCATCATTCTTCCGTCTCTTATCACTCATTTCGACAAATCATCCTTTGACAGATATTTCCCTCTCGGGGATATTAAAATTGTCCGGTCAGACCATTTGCAGCATCTGCCGGACCGGCGGCGATCAGCCGCTGTCCGATGCTCTACTCGCTCTCGGGCTCATTTCCCAGGAGCCTGTTTATCTCATCACTCACCAGCTTTTTCATGTAGCTGATGGATGAAATGACCTTGCTGTATTCCATCCTGGTGGGACCGATGATGCCAATGGTTCCCACCATCGTATCAGATACATTATAGCTGACCGTCACCAAACTGCAATCCCTGATGCTCGAAAGGTCGTTTTCCGAACCGATCCTCACGGTGATGCCGTTTGGCTGGGCCGCATCGTATACCGCCCTGCATATCGACGTCTTTTCGTCAAGCAGGCTCAGGAACTGCCTGGCCCTGTCCATGTCCTTGAACTCGGGATGGTTCAGTATGTTGGTGGAACCCTCCACATACATCTCATGATCTCCCATCTGATGTATGCAGTCGGCAGTTCCGTCAAGTATGGGCTGCATGATGTCCCAGGATACGCCGATCTCCCTGCCGAGTACCTTTATCTGCTCCGTATCCGCCTGCTCGAATGTGAGCCCCGCCAGTTTGTCGTTGAGCAGGTTCGAGACCCGGCCCAGCATTTCCGAGGTCGCACGCTCGGATACTTTTATCAGGGCGTTCCTGACGATACCCGCATTGTTTACGACTACCACCAGCGCCTTTCCCGCTTCCACCGGGACGACCTGTACCGTCTTGATCGTACTGCTCCTCATCCTCGGCGTCACGGCCATGGTCGTGTATTTCGTGAAACTCGACAGGACAGCGGTTGCCTGTTTCAGCAACTGGCCCAGTTCATATACCCGCGTGTTCAATGCCGATCTCAGTTCCCTTATCTCGTCACTGTTCAGGCTTCGCGGTAGCATAAGCTTGTCGACATAAAGCCTGTAGCCTTTGTCAGAAGGAACGCGCCCCGCTGAAGTGTGCGGCTGCGCGAGATAGCCCATTTCCTCGAGGTCCGCCATCTCGTTCCGGATCGTGGCCGAACTCAGCCCAAGCTCATATTTTCTGGCGATTGTTCTGGAGCCGATCGGTTCGGCCTTATCGATGTAGTCATCGACGATAGCCTGGAGAATCCTCTTTTTCCTGTCATCCATTATCATCTCATACACCCCTGGAAATAAACAATCACACACATTTATATTATTTATACGGATTATACGAAAATATTTTGTCTTTGTTTGTTAGCACTCTAAGTTGACGAGTGCTAATCTACAATAAACATACCACCATGGAATTTTTTTGTCAAGATTTAATTAGATGAACTCAACAAACACGCTGTTTGCCAGGTCGAAGCCCTTCCTGGTCAGCCTGTACCTTATTTCCCTGCCGCAGTGATCCGTATTGCATGCGCCGGTTTCATTGTTCCAGCCTTTGATCCGGTACGTCCGGGTCTCAGTACTGGCCCCGGCCATCCGCCCATCGGAGCCGGTTCCGGCTGTCCCGCTCCCGGCTCTGGTCCCTGCAGCAGGTCTTATTGCTTCGATAAGCCCTTTTGCGATCAACCTGTCCAGCTTGTCTCCATATCTGGCCTCGAGCCTTTCACCGAACCGCTCCCTGAACTCCGCTGAACTCACTCCTTCGGTGAGCCTGAGCCCGAGGATCATGTACTCTGACATGGCTTCTTCCCTGTCTATCACTTCAATGTTCTCATGCAGTCCTTCCATTTCCTCCGGAGAGTATGCCATCGCCGTACAGGTACCGTCATCCGCCGTGCCTCCTGGCATCGCGGGACCTGCCCCTCTGTTCTCCATGGCGCAGTCGTGCCTGCTGCGCACCCCGTCAGTCCCAGACCTGCTGCACACACTGCCGGTTGCCCTGATATACTCCTCTATGCCGGTCACATTGCTGAAGCGCACCCCATCAAGGTATGAATGGGCTCCTGCTCCGAAACCGGCATACTCCTTCGCTTTCCAGTACAGCAGGTTATGCCTGCATTCATATCCGGGCACCGCAAAATTCGATATCTCGTACTGCCTGTAACCTTTCTCCGCAAGCATGTCCACGGCAAGATAATACATCTCCCTGTCGAGCTCGTCGTCGGCAGGTTCAAGCAGCCCGGCTTCAAGCCTGTCTCCAAACACTGTCCCCTCTTCTATTTTCAGGCTGTAGCATGAAATGTGCCTGACAGGCGATCCATGCCCTGCAGTTGCATTCTTTGCCGGTCCGTATCCTGTCACGGCCTCGAGAGTCTCCTTCCAGTCTTCGAGGGTCTGCCCGGGCAGTCCGAATATCAGGTCCACATTGACATTATTAAATCCGCATTTTTCAGCCGCTTCAAGATTATCGGCAAACTGCCGCCCGGTGTGTATCCTGCCGATATTTTTGAGGATATGGTCCTGCCACGCCTGCAAGCCCATGCTCAGGCGGTTAACCCCGGCATCCCTGTACGCCCGCAGCTTTTCATATGTCAATGTGCCGGGATTGCTTTCGATGCTGATCTCGGCGCCATCATCAACACGGAAATGTTCCCTGCACAGGCCGACCAGTTTCGTGATATAGCCCGGGTCTACCAGCGACGGGGTGCCGCCGCCAATGAATACGGAACTGACGCGCCGGTCCCCGATATACCTGCTCCTGAACATGATTTCCCTGGAAAGCGCGTCAAAATAAGAACCGGCAAGATGTTCCCTGCCGGCATAGGAATTGAAGTCGCAATAGTAGCATTTCGATCTGCAAAACGGAATATGGATGTATATGCCTATACTGTCGTTCTTTCCTGCACTGCCTCCGTGCATGTTTTTGTCACTTCTCATGCCATCACCTGTATCGTGCGGATCCGGTCCGTCCCGGTATGGCCGGATGCAGACCGGTCCTGCTGCTAATCAAGCTTCAGCACGCTCATGAACGCCTCCTGCGGCACTTCCACCGTGCCTACCTGGCGCATGCGCTTCTTGCCTTCCTTCTGCTTTTCAAGCAGCTTCTTTTTTCTCGTTATGTCGCCGCCGTAACACTTGGCCAGGACGTCTTTCCTGAAGGCCTTCACCGTCTCCCTGGCAATTATCTTGCCTCCTATGCAGGCCTGTATAGGTATCTCGAACTGGTGCCTCGGGATGGCTTCCTTCAGCTTCTCGGCGATCCTGCGGCCCCTTGCGTACGCCTTGTCCCTGTGGACTATGAACGACAGTGCGTCCACTATCTCGCCGTTGAGCATGATGTCGAGCTTCACCAGGTCGGACTCCCTGTACCCGATCAGTTCGTAGTCAAAAGACGCGTAGCCCTTGGTCCTGGACTTCAGCGCATCGAAAAAGTCGTATATTATCTCGTTGAGAGGCAGCTCGTACGTCAGCATGACCCTGTTCTGGTCGATGTATGACATATCCTTATAGATGCCTCTTCTTTCCTGCGCAAGCTCCATTATGTTCCCGACATACTCCTCAGGAGTCATGATGGTCGCCTTAACGACAGGCTCTTCCATCTTTTCGATGGAAACCACGGGAGGCATATTCGTCGGGTTGTCCATGTAAATCTCGTTTCCGTCCTTGAGCGTGATCCTGTAAACAACGCTTGGTGCAGTTGTGACCAGGTCCAGGTCATATTCCCTCTCCAGCCGCTCCTGGACGACCTCCATATGCAAAAGTCCCAGGAATCCGCACCTGAAACCGAATCCAAGCGCACCCGACGTTTCCGGCTCGAATGTGAGCGCAGCATCATTGAGCTGCAGTTTTTCGAGCGCATCCCTCAGATCGTTGTATTTCGCCCCGTCGGCGGGATATATGCCGCAAAACACCATGGACTGCACTTTCCTGTATCCCGGCAGCGGTTCGCTTGCCGGCCTGTCCGCCAGCGTGATGGTGTCACCTATCCTCGTATCCCTGACGTTTTTGATGCTTGCGGCCAGATAGCCCACATCGCCGGCCAGGAGCACGTCACACGGCGCATACTGTCCCGGCCTGAAATACCCGACTTCGGTCACGATGAACTCCTTGCCGGTAGACATCAGCCGTATGGTATCGCCAGGCCTGACAGCCCCTTCCTTTATACGGATATGCACTATGACGCCCTTGTAGCTGTCATAGAAAGAGTCGAATATCAGCGCTCTGAGGGGTTCGTCCTCGCTGCCCTTCGGTGCGGGTACGTGTTTTACGATCTGTTCAAGCACCTCTTCGATGTTTATGCCGTTTTTCGCGGATATTTCGGGCGCCTCGGAACAGTCGAGCCCTATGACGTCCTCGATTTCCTTTTTGACCTCTTCCGTCCGGGCACTTGGCAGGTCGATCTTGTTGATGACCGGTATGATCTCAAGGTCATGCTCGAGCGCCAGGTACACATTCGCCAGCGTCTGTGCCTCGATGCCCTGTGACGCGTCCACGACAAGCACGGCACCTTCACATGCCGCAAGGCTCCTCGAAACTTCATAGTTGAAGTCGACGTGGCCGGGAGTATCGATCAGGTTCAGGATGTACTCCTGCCCGTCCCGGGCCCTGTAAACCATCCTGACGGCCTGCGCCTTGATGGTTATGCCGCGCTCCCTCTCAATGTCCATGGTATCGAGGACCTGTTCCTGCATCTCCCTTTCCGTCAGAACGCCCGTCATCTGGATGAGGCGGTCCGCCAGCGTCGATTTGCCGTGGTCTATATGAGCTATTATGCAGAAATTCCTAATATTTTCCTGTCTGTTTTCCGACATCCGTTCTTCCCCTTCGTCAATCTCGTCTCAACAAATGCAAAACAATTATAACATCGGAAACTGACAAAATAAAGGCATCTCTTTTAACATGCAGGCCCGGCTCCACGCATGCATGGTTCCGGGCAGTCAGGCACTATGCTGGTCCGGCTTCATGCAAGCCCGAGCTTCTTCTCTGCCGATACCACAGTCTGGTATATCAGACGGTTGATGGTCATCGGCCCGACTCCGCCCGGCACCGGTGTGTATGCGGAACACTTGCTGATGCAGTTCTCAAGATCTATGTCGCCGATATTGCCGGGGTTGTATCCGGCATCGACAAGCACGCAGCCTTCCTTTATCCAGTCGGCCTGAACGAATTTGGGCTTGCCGACTGCTGCCACAACGATATCGGCACGCCTTACCACGTCAGGCAGGTCCTTCGTCCTGGAATGGCATATGGTGACGGTCGCATTCTCGTTGAGCAGCATCATTGCCACGGGTTTGCCCAGGATCGGGCTCCTGCCTATCACAACCGCTTCCTTGCCCTCTATCTGTATATTATAGTGTTTCAGCAGCGTAATGATCCCGTAAGGCGTTGCACATTTGAACGAATCCATCTGCATTGCCATTCTTCCAAAGGTATTCGGGTTCACGCCGTCCACATCCTTGGAAACGTCGATGCTGAGGAAGCATGCCATTTCATCGATGTGATCCGGCACGGGATGCTGCAGCAGAATGCCATGTACATTCTCATTGCGGTTCAGTTCCTGGATCTTGTCTATCAGCTGCTGTGTGGTCGTCTCTTCCGGCAGTTCCACTTTGAGCGACTCCATCCCGATCCTTCTGCAGGCATTGCCTTTCATCCTCACATATGTAACCGAAGCAGGATCGTTCCCGACCAAAATCGTAGCCAGGATCGGGGTCACACCTGTTTTCTCCTTTATTCTCTGTACCCTTTCCGCCAGTTCCTGTTCGACGCTTTTTGCCAGCGCCTTGCCATCCAGTACCAATGGTGAGTTCATGTTATCTACCTTCCTTCGTATGTATAATTTAAATTTGATCGATCTGATTATAGATCTTAAAGCACAACCGGCTATATATCCTGGATCATAACCGGTAAGTTTCAGCTGTCCCGGTTCTGATCCACGTATGAATGATCGAAAAAATCATGCAAACGCTGAACGTTCAGGCATTCCATGAACGATCAAATGATTGCCGGGCGATCCGGGCGGCAAAGCTGCAGCAGAGTATAAGTGCAGCGGCCGCTCCGATACAGGTATAAAGCGAACGGGTCAGAACCGTATGTCGCGCCGCTTCAAAGAAAATCATTCCAGCTAATAATATCAAAACTTGCGGGAAATGTCACTATTTTAACAGACTTCGACAAAGATTTTTCAGACGTTCAAGTTCATGTTCCAGGTATGAGGTATCTATTGCTATTTTGTTATTCATAAAGGTGATTTCCAGGCTTGTCCCATGGTTTTTGACATCCACAAGGGAAAAGACCTGTTCCCCGGATACAAGTCCGTTCACAGACCTGTCCACTATCACTGTCCCTGCAATCATAAGAAATGTGAGCAACGCCAAAGCCATCAGGATTCTTTTTCGCCTCATCCTTTTCTGCCTGTAGAATTCGAGTCTTTTCATTGCGGAATTTTCTGCGTCCATTGCGATGTCACCACGGATACCAGGGTGTTTTAGAAGTCCGGCATGCAATGCATCTTGCTGCCGCATCAGGATCACAGGCGTTGGCGGCCCTGACCGGCGTCGCCTTGCCCGGTCTGCTTTTATATATTATTGGCATCGCAACTTCGGATATTCATAGCTGTGCCCACAAAGGTGCCGGATTATTAGCATTTCTGAAGAACTGTCCCTGCACCTGCCCGTTCCCCCGATTCTGAAGAACTGTCTCCTGCCCCTGGACCCGAAGAACTGTCCCCAACTTCAGCTCCACTCCTCCATCACTTCGTGCAGGACTTCAGCGAGGTACCTGGTACTTTCAAGGCATTCGCTGAGCAGGTTGCCGTCTCCGCCCACCTCCACGAGGATGGACTGGGTGGATATATGCTGGTTGTAGCGTGCCTCAACTATCCAGATCGGCCTCGCGAGCCCCGGGTATTTTTCGTTGAGCTTCTGCTGCAGTTTCAGCACGAAGCTGAGGTTTTCCTTCCATTTGGGATGTGGCAGCGTCCCTTCGGCGGCGACCACGAACATTATCTGTGCACAGTTCTTACCGTTGATCTCTTTCGTAAGGCGGAGCTTTGGCTTGTCGCTCCCGGCCGCGTCCCTGTGGACGTCTATATATACCTGGATCGAAGGATAGCTCTTCTTATAGCTGTTGAGAGTGTCGATGGATACGCTGTAAGCGGCGTCACGCACCTTGTCATGTACCGTGCCGTTATGCAGGGTCTCGATGCCGTATTTCCTGAGATGCCTGGCAAGCTCCTCGCCAACCCTGACCACGTTATACTTGGGATTGCTGTTGAAGCTCGGGACATCCTTCCTGCCCAGGTCGGATTCCTTCAGTACATAGCTCTCGCTTGTATGCGTATGATAAATGAGCACTTTCGGGCCCTTTTTTGACATATCGAGTTTGAGCGGCTTCTTCAGCAGTTCCTCAACATCGATTTTGTATCTCGTATTGTTCCTTATCGCGATCTTCTTAAACTCCATGATATCGGTTCCGTCATCTTTCTCTTCTTCCGTTTCCCAGCTTATGCTGCTGGCCCACGCCTGCGAAGAACCGGGCCAGGTGTCAGAGTTTATACTGCTCTCCGTTGCCGCTTCACCCCTGTCGCCTGTCCCTTCGTTTTCATCTGTCCAATCCTTTCCGTCCTGTCCCGTGCTGTTCCCATCCGGTGCAGTCCCGCCTCCTGCGGCATTATCATGCGGCACGGTGTCCTGTCCGGCATCGCCTTCCTGCGGCACAGTTCCTTGTCCCGGCCTGTTTCCGGTGCCGGTGTCTTTCCGGTGGCCATCTTCTTCCTGCATCGGCCTGCTGCCGGAGCCCTGGCTGTTGGCTTCCTGCATATCCTGGTAGTACCTGAACAGGGCTGACTGGGCACTGAAAATGGTGGACGGCGTCTGAAGATCGAACCCGAATAAGCCTGTAAATAGCTCTTTTATCTCACCTGAAAACGAAACGCTTGATTTCCCGCTGTTATACACTGTCTCAATGATAGGCAGCGAAAAGCTTATGGTCTTCTTGAAATTTTCAACGTCGATGTTGTCGATGATGTTGATATCGAGATGGTACCAGAGATTCCCGAACTGAATTCCGATGAACACTGCAATGGCGGGGAGAATCAGGAACATGAGCGAATTTGCGGCTTTTTTCAGTGGTTTCTCATATATGTTTTGTCTCTGATTGATGTTCATCTCTTTCCTCCGGTCGGCTGCACAGCAGCCTTCATCAGTTGAATACATAATGCTCATCAACGATCATATAAAATCATATTCAAATACACCGGGGCATTATGATAACTAAAAACTCCAGAGACCTGGACAGTGTTTGTACAAAGCGACCAAATCCTGATGCGGGACAATGTGCAATTTCCCGGAAAGATCCGGCTTGCCGCAAACGTATTGCATTCATTGGCAGACAGCATTTATAATAATTGATAGCTTTATCGACAAAATAACGCAGAAAGGTTGACGGAAAAATGTCTGCTCAGTTGATTTTCTTTGCGGCAACGATAGTTTTGACCGGGCTCCTTGCTGTTGCAATGCATTATTCGATAAAGAAGCATAATGCCAGGATGGCTTCGATGAAAAAGAAAAGGCTGCGTAAATAGGGAATCAGCCGTGCTGATATCAACGGCGGCAATGTAAGTACTCGATGGGTCCGGAAGCGCAGAATGCAGATAAGCAATACAAAGTAACAGGGTAATATAATTGAATAAAGAAGAATCAGAAAAAATAAATAAGAATCGAAAAAAGAATGAGATAAAAAGGCGGCTCAGAGTTAAATGGCCGCCTTTTTTATACGCAGTTCCCGGTCCATCGCTTTGACCGGACCGCACGAATGATCCGCTGATTTGACCGCTTTCGCTGTCGACCGTCGCACTGTTTGCCGCCGTTGGCCTGTATATGGGCCTTTGGGCCAGATCCTTAGCCGCTGAATCTCTCCGGATCGCCGTTCCCGTAATGTTTCTGCGTCGCAGTGGATTTTCTGCCCGATGCCGGTGCCTTGCCTGCCGAAGCTTCATCAGCCGCTGCTTTGCCCACCGCTGGTATTATGCACGCCGAAGCCTTATCCGCTGCCGTTGCTTTGACTGGTGCGGTTTCATATCCCTGGCCGGCCGCGGCAGCAACTTCAGCTTCTGTTTCAGTTTCGCAATCTTCCATGTTCCTGAATGCGGCAGCCAGCATAAGCTTGATCCTGTTCACCTGGTTGACTTCGCTGGCTCCGGGATCGTAATCCACGGCAACTATATTGGCATTGGGGTATTTTCTCTTCAATGCCTTTATCATGCCCTTTCCGGTCACATGGTTGGGCAGGCAGGCAAATGGCTGCATGCATACAATATTGGCTGCGCCCTGCTCAATCAATTCTATCATCTCCGCCGTCAGGAACCAGCCCTCTCCCGTGCAGTTGCCCAGCGAGAGCACTCCGGAGGCCTTCCGAGCAAGTTCGTATATGGTTGTAGGCGGCTCAAACCGTTTACTGTGACTCAGCACACGCTTCATGTATCTCCTGTAAAGTTCTATCCCCCATATCGCCAGCCTGCTGGCCAGTTCCGACAGCAGCGGCCCGGAAAGGTACCTGCGCCTGTAGATCGAGCCATAAGCGCAGTACAGGAAGAAGTCGATCAGGTCAGGCATGACTGCTTCGGCACCTTCATTTTCGACCAGGTCCACCACGTTGTTGTTCGCCGTGGGATGGAATTTCACGAGGATCTCGCCGACCAGGCCCACTCGCGGTTTCTTCACATCGACCAGTTCCAGGTTGTCGAAATCCTCGACTATCTGACGGATGTTCCGCCTGAATACGCTGTGCTTCCCGCTTCTGACCGATTCGATGCAGCGGTCGATCCAGCTTTCGTAGAGCTGGTTTGCCGAGCCTTTTATCTTCTCATACGGCCGCACCCTGTACAGCAGGCGCATGAAGAGATCGCCGTATACCAGCGCGATCAGCGCCTTGTTAAGCAGTCCGGGCGTTATTTTGAACCCGGGGTTCTTTTCAAGCCCAAGCGCATTCAGCGAGATCACGGGAACATGCCCGAAGCCCGCATCCTTCAGGGCCTTCCGTATAAATCCTATATAGTTGGTCGCCCTGCAGCCTCCGCCTGTCTGACTGATGATCACGGACACGTTATTTACGTCGTATTTACCGGATTTCAGCGCCTCCATGATCTGTCCGGTGACGAGGATCGAAGGATAGCAGGCGTCGTTGTTCACATGCCTCAGGCCTTCATCGACAGCCGCCCTGTCAACGGACGGCAGTACCTCGATATTGTATCCGGACGCCCTGAAAGCTTCCTGCACGAACCGGAAATGTATCGGCGACATCTGAGGCGCCAGTATGGTGTGGCGTTTGCGCATCTCCCCGGTAAACGGCACCTTCCTGAAGCTGTATTTCTCAGCCCTGCGGCTGTAACCGCTCCTGCTCCTCTCTTCCATTGCCGCCTTGAGTGAACGCAGCCTGATCCTTGCAGCGCCGAGGTTGCTTATCTCATCTATTTTTAGTACCGTATATATCTTGCCGGCCGCCTGCAGTATCTCCTGTACCTGGTCCGTCGTCACGGCATCGAGTCCGCAGCCGAAAGAGTTGAGCTGCACAAGCTCCAGGTCGTCCCTGGTCCCTACGAAAGTCGCAGCCGCATATAGCCTCGTGTGGTACATCCACTGGTCGACCACGCGCAGGGGACGCGCCGTTTCCGCCATATGTGCGACGGAATCCTCCGTCAGGACCGCCATTCCCAGATCAGCGATCAGGTTCGGGATGCCGTGGTTGATCTCCGGATCTATATGGTAAGGCCTTCCGGCAAGCACGATGCCTTTGCGTCCCGTCTTTTCGAGCCATGCAAGCACCTCAGCGCCTTTTTCCCTTATAGCTGCCTTGACCCGCTCATCCTCAGCCCAGGCCTTTTCCACTGCCGTCTCCACTTCCTTCTTCGTGAGTCCGAACCCCTTCAGTTCCTCATACAGTCTTTCAGCAAGGCCACGCTTATCGAAATACGGCAGGAACGGGTTTATATAGTTGATGCCTTTCTCCCTCAGAACATCCATGTTCGCTTTTATGACTTCCGAATAGGACGTTACGATGGGGCAGTTATAGCAGTTGTCGGCTTTTTCGTCCTCTTTCCTTTCATAAGGTATGCACGGGTAGAATATGTTTTTGACGCCCATGCTGACGAGGCTCATTATATGCCCGTGTGCCAGCTTGGCAGGGTAGCAGACCGACTCGGACGGCATAGTCTCTATTCCCATTTCATATACTTTCCTGGATGAACGCGGCGAAACCACGACCCTGAACTTCAGTTCGGTGAAGAAAGTATGCCAGAAGGGATAGTTTTCGTACATGTTCAGCACACGCGGTATGCCTATGACGCCGCGGACCGCTTCCTTCTCATCCAGCGGCCTGTACGTGGTCAGCAGCCTGTACTTGAAATCATACAGGTTCGGCATGCCGTTCTTTGCTACTTCGCCGCCCTCGCCTCTCTCGCAGCGGTTTCCGGACACGAACACCCGCCCGTCGGTGAACCTGTTGATGGTCAGCAGGCAGTTGTTGCTGCACTTCCCGCAGCGCTTCATCGAGATCTCGGTCTCGAAGTTTTCCAGTTCGCCTGCGCCCATGATGCCGCTCCGCTGCCCTTCCTCAGCCCTCTCGCGGGCTATCAGCGCAGCGCCGTATGCGCCCATGATGCCTGCTATGTCAGGCCTTATCGCCTCTCTCCCGGAAATCAGTTCGAAACTCCGCAACACCGCCGGGTTATAGAACGTGCCCCCCTGGACGATGACTTTTTTGCCGATCTCCCTGGGATCCTTTATCCTTATGACCTTCATCAGGGCGTTTTTGATGACGGAATAGGACAGGCCCGCCGAGATGTCGCCCACGGTCGCGCCTTCCTTCTGGGCCTGCTTGACCCTGGAATTTATAAAGACGGTACACCTGGAGCCCAGATCCACCGGGTTCCGGGCCAGCAAAGCCTCCTTTGCGAACTCCTCGACGCTCATGTTGAGCGAACCTGCGAAGGTTTCGATGAAGGAACCGCAGCCCGACGAACAGGCCTCGTTGAGCATGATGTTCTCGATGACGCCGTCCCTCACCTTCATGCATTTCATGTCCTGTCCGCCGATGTCCAGTATGAACTCCACCCCGGGCAGGAAATGCTCGGCCGCCTTGTAATGGGCAATCGTCTCGATCTCGCCTATGTCGACGCGCAAAGCCGCCTTCACCAGGCCTTCACCGTAACCGGTGACGACCGAGTTCGCGATCCAGGCCCCCTCGGGCATCCTTGAATAGAGCTTTTTCAGTTCCTTTATGACGGACTTGAGCGGGCTGCCCCTGTTGCTGCCGTAATGATAATACAACAGCGCCCCTTCGCTGTCGATGAGGGCCAGCTTGGTGGTGGTCGAACCCGCGTCGATGCCGAGGTAGCACGGACCGCGGCAGGACGCCAGGTCCCTCCTTGCGACTTTGTGCCTCGAATGCCTCCGGTTGAACTTGGCCAGTTCTATCTCATCTCTGAACAGCGGCTGCAGCCTCTCTACCTCCTGCACCGAGAACGAATCGATGCCGCCGAGCTTTTCCCTGAGAGCCCTGAAACTCATGGGCTTCGTTTTCTTCGAAGCCAGGGCGGCGCCCATGGCAACGAACAGTTGCGAATTCTCCGGGAATATCACCTGGTCGTCGCTCAGCCCCAGCGTCTCTATGAACCTCTTCCTGAGTTCAGAAAGAAAATACAAAGGACCGCCGAGAAAGGCCACATTCCCCCTGATCGGCCTTCCGCAGGCAAGACCGCTTATGGTCTGGTTTACGACAGACTGGAATACGGATGCGGCAATGTCTTCCTTCGCCGCGCCCTCGTTGAGCAATGGCTGTATATCGCTCTTGGCAAAAACGCCGCATCTGGCTGCGATCGGATATATGATCCTGTGTTTTGCCGCCATTTCATTGAGCCCTGCGGCATCAGTCTGAAGCAGCGAAGCCATCTGGTCGATGAACGCACCGGTCCCCCCGGCGCAGGTGCCGTTCATGCGCTGCTCTATCCCGCCCCTGAAGAACGTGATCTTCGCATCCTCGCCGCCAAGCTCTATGGCCACGTCGGTCTGCGGGATAAACCTCTCGACGGCCCCGGCTGCCGCTACCACTTCCTGTTCGAAGGGAAGCCCCAGCCACTGGGCCACCGAAATGCCCCCCGAACCTGTCAGCGTCACGGTCGCACTGTGACCGTCAAATGCCTCGCAGGTCTCGTCAACAAGATCAAAGATAGTTTTCCTTATGTCGGAAAAATGTCTTTGATACCTGCTGTACCTTATATTATCATTCTCATCCAGCACAACAAGCTTGACCGTTGTGGAGCCTACATCGAGGCCCATGTGAAAAATCCTGCCCATCTGATCTCCCAAAATACACGAATACTGGCCCGAAACCCGGTCCATCCATCCAAAGGACCGTCCTGAGCAGCCTGGCGCTCAGTCTAAAGTGCCGAACCTGTTGAAAGGGAAAAAGCGGAAAATGGCACGCCCGGTTATCCAGCTCCTGTCGATCGGGCCGAAATCAGTGCTGTCCAGGCTGTGCATCCTGTTGTCCCCCAGTATATAGACCATGCCTTCAGGAACCGTCAGATCCGTATATTCGGGCAGATCTCCCTGCGGAGTTTCCGGCTCCTCAGGCAGACCGATCAGCGAAAGTTCCCCGTTGACATACAGCTTGCCGTCTATGACCTGCACCCTGTCCCCTTCCATGGCGACCAGCCGCTTTATTAGCAGTTTCTCCTCACCGGGGAACCTGAATATTATGATGTCGCCTCTCCTCAGCCAGCCAAACCGTGGCCCGAGCTTCTCCACCAGCAGGTTGTCGCCCGCTTTCAGCGTCGGCTCCATGGAAACATCGTGGACCACCGTCCGCTGTGCCACGAACGTGACGAAAAGCAGGCTGACGATCACAGCGACAGCAACGTGAAGGAACCAGTCCAGGGCTTCGCTTATCTTCCTGTTCCCGCCTGTCTTTTCCCTGTCGGGGGTTTCTCCGCCGGTCTTTCCTTCG
>Ga0134092_1000822_pt1 | contig 29613 bp, 21 predicted proteins | sample 3_6taG_FD_94454 | JGI IMG/M metagenome (GOLD analysis project Ga0134092, IMG submission 94454) | Switchgrass degrading microbial communities from high solid loading bioreactors in New Hampshire, USA - 3_6_20_6_A3 metaG | ecosystem: Engineered > Bioreactor > Semi-continuous > Anaerobic >... | reverse complement strand
GTTATGATGGGAAGAGTAGTCCGGAGATATGTTATAGAGAGCCGATGGTTGGTGGAAATCGGTGCAGAAGGCCGGATGAACATGGTCCTTGAACTGTGCAGGTGAGGTATATGCTTAGCCTGTGCCGGAAACCCCCGTTAGAAAGGTAAAGTGATGATGGTCACTTAGTGAGGCTTTTGCTGTGAAGTAAAAGCGAATTAGGGTGGTAACACGATGCTCTCGTCCCTTTGGGATTGAGAGCTTTTTTAATTCCTAACTTATTTGCAAATACTAGGAAATATAACGCCATAATTAAAACTTCACTAAAGGGTTAATAAATTAATTTTAAATTTATATCACATATAAAGGAGAGAGAGAAACATGGATAAAAAAACGTATTATATTACTACACCTATTTACTATCCGAGCGACAAGCTCCACATAGGGCATTCCTATACTACTGTGGCAGCAGATGCAATGGCTAGATATAAAAGACTGGCTGGTTATGATGTAATGTTTCTGACAGGAACAGATGAGCATGGTCAGAAAATACAGAGGAAGGCGGAAGAGAAAGGCATAACACCGCAGCAATATGTTGATGAAATAGTTGCTGGAATAAAAGAACTTTGGAAGCTGTTGGATATATCCAATGACAAGTTTATAAGGACTACTGATGATTATCATGTAAAGGTAGTACAAAAGATTTTCAAAAAGCTTTATGATCAGGGAGACATATACAAAAGTGAGTATGAAGGCTGGTATTGCACACCCTGTGAATCATTCTGGACAGAACATCAGCTGGTAGACGGCAAATGTCCTGATTGCGGAAGAGATGTGGAACTGACAAAAGAGGAAAGCTATTTCTTCAGACTATCCAAATATGCAGACAGATTGATAAAGTATATTGAAGAAAACCCAGATTTCATACAGCCTCAATCCAGACAAAATGAAATGCTCAATAACTTCTTGAGACCGGGTCTTGAAGATTTGTGCGTATCCAGAACCTCCTTCGACTGGGGTATACCGGTAACCTTTGATGAAAAGCATGTGGTATATGTGTGGATAGATGCTTTATCCAACTATATAAGTGCCTTAGGATATTTGACAGAAGACGACAGTGACTTCAAGAAATATTGGCCTGCAGATGTGCATTTGGTTGGTAAGGAAATCGTCAGATTCCATACAATCATATGGCCTATTATGCTCATGGCTCTGGGCTTGCCTCTACCCAAGCAGGTATTTGGTCATGGATGGCTCATACTTGAAGGAGGCAAAATGTCCAAATCCAAAGGTAATGTGGTAGACCCTGTGATTCTGGTAGAGAAATACGGAGTAGATCCAATTAGATATTTCTTATTGAGAGAAGTGCCCTTTGGTTCTGACGGCATTTACTCAGAAGAAGCATTGGTTAACAGACTCAACTCAGATTTGGCCAACGACCTTGGAAATCTTCTTTCAAGAACTGTCACAATGATTGAGAAGTATTTTGGAGGTTCTATACCTGAACCAAAGGCAAAGGAAGATATAGATGCAGAGCTGGAGAATATGGCATTGGAATTGCCGGCTAAAGTAGATGAATTGATGAATAAGTTGCTTTTCTCCAATGCTCTTGTTGAAATATTTAAGCTTGTAAGCAGAGCCAATAAATATATTGATGAAACTATGCCATGGGTTTTGGCAAAGGATGAGAGCAAAAAAGACAGATTGGGAACAGTACTGTACAATCTTGCAGAAGCTTTAAGATATGTTTCAGTGCTGATCAGTCCGTTTATGCCAAATACCCCCAATAAGATATTCGCCCAGTTAGGCATAAAGGAAGAAGAGCTTAAGACCCTGGAAAGCCTAAAGATCTTCAGAGGCATTAAACCAGGAACAAAAGTTGAAAAAGGCGGCGTAATCTTCCCGAGAGTAGAATTCGGAAAGGAAGAAGTAACAGTTGCTGAGGCAAAGGAAACAGCTGAAGCTAAACCTGCGCCAAAAGCAAAGGAAGAAGTTCAGGATAAACCTGAGATCACCATTGAGGATTTTGCTAAGCTGGATTTGAGAGTGGCAAAGGTAATTGGCTGTGAAAAGGTGAAAGGAGCAGATAAGCTTCTGAAACTGGAGTTGGAAGTGGGCGAAGTGAAGAGACAGGTGGTATCAGGCATAGCTCAATACTACACCCCTGAGGATTTGATAGGAAAAAGCGTGGTAATAGTGTACAATCTGAAACCTGTGAAGCTCCGTGGCGTTGAATCCAGGGGAATGATACTGGCTGCATCAAATGAGGATCAGGTGGTTATAGTATCACCTACAGCAGACATTCCTTCCGGATCGGTAGTAAGATAATTGGCGCTGCAATAAGGCAGAATAAGCATATGTGCAGTTCACATGGGTATTGATTTTGGTAACTCTAAAGCTCATATCCTAAGAAAAATCTAACGCCTCCCAAAGGGCCTCCTGCCCTGGAAGGCTTGTGCAGCATCCTTGCTGCCCATACAATTTTTCTAAGGATATTTCGCTAAGAGTTACTGGCAAAATCAATAAATATGTTCACTTGCACATATGCTTATTCTCCAAGTATAGCGGCATAAGCCAATCTATAGGATATATAATTACGCATAAATATTAACTTTGAGTGACTCTAATGCTCATCTAAAAGAGAATTCTAACGGCGCAAAACGGGCATCCATGCCCTACGCTTCGCAAATTTGCGCCTAGCGCGTCTTCCATGCCGCGCTTACGAATTCTCTAATTAGATTTCGCAAAGAGTCACTGACAAAGTTAATAAAAATGCTCTCTTATATATCCCGTAGATTTCAATGTAGCGCAATTAGCTGCTTATTCTATGGTACTCTTCTTGGATATTTAAATTTTATACTTTTATGAAACAATCAATTGAATTAGTAAATTCCTTTAGTGTATTATAGTGAAGTTTTAGTGTCTTTTAGTGTTCTAGAAAAATTTCGCCGTGTGAATCCGTGTTCCTCAAAAAGACCCAAGAGGAATACCCAATTCTGAGTTCTGAGTTCTGAGCTCTGAGTTCTAATATAAGTAATACCTAAATACCGCGTGCCACGTGCCGCGTGCCAGGACGGAATAGGAATCCCTTAGGCCACGCAACCATAAACATAAGGAGGTTAGCTTAATGCTTTTCGATACACATGCGCATTTGGATGACAGCAGATTCGATGAAGACAGGGACGCTGTCATAGCAAAATGCAAAGAAGAAGGGGTAGAGCTGGTGCTTAATGCAGCAAGCAACCTGGCTACCTCAGTAAAATCTATAAATCTGGCTAATAAATACGACTTTATATATGCATCAGTGGGAGTACATCCCCACGATGCTTCAGAAATGGATGAAAATAGCTGTAAAGTGCTGGCTGAGCTGGCGGAGAAGAATAATAAGGTCAGAGCCATTGGCGAGATAGGTCTGGACTATTACTATGATCATTCTCCGAGAGATGTTCAGAGGAAGAGATTTGCAGAGCAGATTGATCTTGCAATACAGCTTAATCTTCCTGTCATAATCCATGACAGAGATGCCCACGAGGACACCATGAACATCCTGAAAAAATCAGGAGTTAAGCAAGTAGGTGGAGTGCTCCACAGCTACTCCGGCAGTGTGGAAATGATGAGAGAATGTCTTAAGCTCAACATGTATATATCGCTGTCCGGACCTGTTACATTCAAAAATGCAAGGAAGACGGTGGAAGTAGCCCAACAAGTGCCGTTGGATATGCTTCTCATAGAAACAGACAGTCCTTATCTTGCGCCTGTACCACACAGGGGAGAAAGAAACTATCCGGGTTATGTGAAATATGTGGCTGAGAAAATAGCTGCATTAAGGGATATGGATTTTGAAGAAATAGCTCAAATAACGTTGAAAAATGGCAAACGACTTTTCAGGATTTAAACTGATTAATAAGGTATAATTAAGACAAGTAAATTTTTTAACACTGAATGCAGCTTCCTTCAATCAATAAGTGGAATATATTTCATACACTAATAATATGATGGTATATAATCTCAAAAAGTTGTACAGAATACTAAGGACTACGCATAAAAAATATGTAAAGTTTGACAATTAGGATAAAAAATAATAAAATATGCTTATTGATTAAGAAGGAGGGTAATTAATGGAAATAAACTTTCCCCGGTTAAGGAGTTTATTTTCTTCCCAAAAGGAATGGCACTATAAAAATGGACAGCTTATACATAGATTTAAGAAATCTATTTATATAGGCGCTGCTATAGTAGCCGTCCTTGCTTTGGTTTTGGCTGCATCGATTATTTTTAATATAATGAAGAAGGATATAGTAATTGCAGACGGAGACCAGAATATAAATATCAGTACCTTTAAGTCTACTGTAGCTGAAGTACTTGCTGAAAAAGGTATTGAAATAGGTCCTGACGACGTGCTTGCAGTTGATCCTGACCAAAAACTTGCTGACAATATGAGAATAGAAATAAAAAGGGCAAAACCTGTTAAGATAATAACTTCGGAAAGAGATTATCTGCTTCATACTGTTGCTGAAACTGTCAGGGAAGCAATTGAAGAAGCAGGTGTGACCCTTAGTGCTTTGGACAGGGTAGAACCCGGAATGGATACGCTTATTAAAGCGGTTGATAACATAATTGTTCTGAAGGTTGAAGAAAAGATAATAAAAGAGTTTGAACGCATTCCTTTTGAAAATCAGATAAAACCAAACGAAAACCTTGAAAAAGGTCTTACAAAGGTTATTTCAAAAGGCAAGGATGGAAAGAAAGAGATTTCTATTAAAGTTGTATATGAAAATGGTGAAGAAGTAAAAAGAGAAATAGTTGATGAAAAAATTATACAAGAGCCTGTAGCAGGTGTTATTGAGGAGGGAACAAAAACCACATTGGTTTCCTCCAGAGGTACTGTTACTCGCTTTGTAAAAGCAATGGAAATGGTAGCCACTGCTTATGATGCAACCTTCGCCAGTACGGGCAAAACTCCTGACCATCCTCAATATGGAATAACCAGGTCAGGTCTTAGAGTGAGGCCAGGAATAGTTGCAGTAGATCCTAAGGTTATACCATTGGGAACCTGGCTCTATGTGGAAGGTTATGGAGAAGCATTGGCAGCAGATACAGGCGGTGCTATAAAAGGAAATAGAATAGACCTGTACTTTGAATCCCCAGATGATGTAGCCAAATATGGGAAAAGAAAAGTAAAAGTATATATTCTGGATAAACCCAGATATAAGTTTTAATGGTATATAGCATGGGGAACGTTCTATTCAGTTGGACTATATTTTGTTGAAAAATGTTCCCGATTCTGTTGTTACAGATTACAAATATCAGGGGGACACATCATTGTATGGTGTGTCCTTTTGCACTGTTGGGATGGAATATTAACAGTTTTGGGGGAAACAGATGATTAAAGAATGTATTGTTGTAGAAGGGAAAAATGATGCAGCTGCTGTTAAAAGAGCAGTTGATGCAGACATAATAATAACCAGCGGTTTTGGAATCACTGGGGATACTCTGAGGTTGATAAAAACAGCAGCTGATAAAAGAGGAGTTATAGTTCTGACAGATCCCGATTTCATGGGGGAGAAAATAAGAAAGATAATAGCAGATAGGATTCCGGAAGTGAAGCATGCTTTTATACCTAGAGAAGAAGCCATGGCAGAAGGAGATGTGGGAGTGGAAAATGCATCTCCGGAGAGCATTATAAAAGCACTCAGTATGGCCAGGTACGAAGTAAAAGATAACAGAAAGGAATTCACTCAGCTTGATATGATATCCAATGGATTATCAGGATGTCCTGATGCAGCTGAAATGAGGGGAAGAGTTGGAAAAGCTCTGGGAATCGGATATACTAATGCAAAGCAGTTTTTAAACAGGCTGAATAATTATGGAATTACAAGAGAAGAATTCAATAAGGCACTAGAAGCAGCCAGGAGGGAAATAAATGAGAGAATATAGTCTGGCAGATGCCACAAGAGAGGCAATGAAGAAATTCGGCATCAGAGCCTCCAAAAAATATGGACAGAATTTCCTTATAGATAAGACAGTATTGGAGAAGATACTTGAAGTCTCTGATATTGATAAGGACTCAATGGTTCTAGAAATAGGCCCTGGACTCGGGACTTTAACCATGCAGCTATGCGAAAGAGCAGGCAAAGTATTGGCTGTCGAAATAGATAGGGATCTAATCAAAGCACTTAATATCAACATGTCCAGTTACAACAATTTTAAGCTGATAAACGATGACATAATGAAACTGGACCTTAAAGAATTATTGAAGGAGAACTTTGGTGACACTAAAGCTAAGGTTGTGGCAAATCTTCCCTATTACATAACCTCACCAATAATAATGAAGCTTCTGGAAGAAAAATTGAATCTGTCATCCATAACCCTTATGGTGCAAAAAGAAGTGGCTCAGCGCATTACAGCATCTCCTGGAAGCAAGGACTATGGGGTTTTAACATTATCAGTTCAGTATTATGCCATACCCGAGTTAGTGACTATAGTTCCTGCGGAAGCTTTTATGCCTGCACCTGGAGTTGATTCAGCAGTTATCCATATGAAGGTCAGAGAAAAAACCCCTGTTGTTTTGGCAGATGAATCTCTCTTCTTCAGAGTAATAAAAGCTGCTTTTGCACAAAGGAGAAAAACCATATTAAATGCTCTTAACGGCAGTGATCTTAGGCTTGATAAAAATGTGATAGAAGAAGTATTATCGAGCTGCAATATTGATCCAAAGAGAAGAGGGGAGACCATCTCTATGGATGAATTTGCAGAACTAAGCAATAAAATAAGCCTTTTTTTAAAAAAATAGTCTACAATTACCCCTCCCAGACATATATTAGTAATGACAATTTTTGAAGGGAGGGGGCTTTTGTGCCTTTAGGATATGAATATAAAAGGTACTTCATAATATTGCAGGAAGAGGACAAGGGTTATGAAATGACAGCCGGCAAAATACCTACCGGTTATGTGAAGATAGAAATAAAGAAGAATAAGGTAAAAATCGGCGGGTTCATACAGAATATGAAATCAGACGAGAATTCTAAGTATAAACTTAACCTTATAGCCCCAAAGGAAAAACGTATATTAGATATTGGTCTTTTCAGAATGGATAATAACGGTAGGGGAGAATTTTATGCTGAATTTGATTCGGACAATGTTTATAACAGCAATATCCCTATAAGTGAGTTTACCGGTGCTTTAGTTGCTGCAGGATCTGGCGTGCCATTGGCAGGATATGCAGGCAGAGAAAGAATACCATGGAGAGATTGGTACATCAAAGAAAAGGAAAGTGAAAAGCCGGTAAGAGTTGAAGAAGAACAGTTCCATATTGAAGAAAAAGCAGAAATGAGAGAACATGAAGCAGTTGAGGATATAAGAGAAGATGAAATCGTAAAAGTTGAAGAGCCTGGACTTGAAGATTCTGAAACAAGGGCTGAATATATGAAAGAAAATAAAGAAGAACGGCATATAGAAATGGAAGAAAAGATAAAAGAAGTGAGACAACCTGAAGAAATTCAAGTGCCGGTTGATGTTGATTCTGTAGAATCCGACAGATTGGATGAGAATATTTACTCTATTGAAGAAGATAAAGGGCTGGATACATTTGAAGCAATAAGAGATATTGATACAGCCATGGAACCTCAGATAAAAGATGCTGATAATATGGAAATGAGAGCAGAACCTGTGCCTTTATATTACGAGGAACCAGTGAATATGGAGAGATATTCTTTCCACGAATGGGATATGAGCAATTTGACTGATGCTTCAGAAGTAGACCAGAGACATAGCAAGAAGGAAAAGGCAAGTGAGAACAAAGTCCATAATAAATTGCTGAATGCTATTAAAAACATGGATGAATTCGATGATTTCCATGGTGAATATGGCATTAGATGGTATAGAATAGGAAGAAATCTGCCGCTTTTAAATAACGTGATAATACCAATAAACGGAGCTATGATGCCTTTGTCTTGTCCATTTATATCAGAAACCAACGGCAGAAATATTGAGAATTGCGTATTAGGTGTAGAACATAGAAGAGGAGAAATAAGATATGTTTATATAGGTATACCCGGACCATATTACGAGGCTTGCAGAGCATGCTATGAGTACAAAGGATTTACCAATTATAAAAGAACCAAGAGTGGAAGAAGAGGTTATTGGATCATGTGCATAGATATTGTAAAAGGTAGAATATGCAGAGCATAAATATTTCAGAATGCTGAGCCACCGAGTGAGATAATAAATAACAACTCGGTGGCATAAACTTTTTTTGCTGGATTAAAGTAACAGTGTGGAAATCATATAATTTTGTGGTAGAATTGTATGTGTAAAAAACACAAAGGACTGGTGAAATGAAAAGGGATAGTGTAATCGATAAAAAATTGCTAAAGAATATTGACATGGGAATAATAATCTCTGTTATATTGCTTTTTGCTGCAGGCCTTATAGCCATATCAAGCGCTACAGGAGTTGCTCATGGAGGCTCACTTAGACATGTGAAAATCCAAAGTGTGGCGTTTGTATTGGGAATAATAGCAATGACCATAACCTTGTTTTTTGACTATAATACATTTGGAGAAATGAATAAAGTAATATATGTAGTATGTATTATTTTATTAGTAGCAGTTTTAATATTCGGAAAAGAAGTAAAGGGTTCCAAAAGCTGGTTTGATTTTGGCCCTGTCAATTTTCAACCCTCGGAAATTGTAAAGATAGGCTTCATACTATCCTTTGCAAAGCTCTTAGAAAAAAAAGAGGGGACTTTAAATACTTTAAAAGGTGTTTTACCTGTAGTGTTGTATATCATTCCCATAGTGGGCTTGATACTTTTACAGAACGACTTCGGAACTGCATTGGTATTTGTGTTTTTTATAGCTTTTATGGTCTTTGCCGCAGGAATAAGCTATAAATATGTATTTAGCGCAGTGGTTTTAGGGGTGCTTAGCTTTCCTCTGCTATGGTTCTATTTTTTCAGTGATTATCAAAGAAAAAGAATACTTGTTTTCCTTAATCCTGAAATGGATCCCCTGGGAAGGGGATATCATGTCATACAATCCAAAATAGCTGTAGGTTCAGGCCAGTTCTGGGGTAAAGGCTTATATCAAGGCACTCAGAATAATTTGGGCTTCATACCTGAAAGACATACTGATTTTATATTTTCAGTTATAGGGGAAGAATTGGGACTTGTTGGTTCTGTGATAATAATACTTTTGTTTATGCTTCTGATTATGAGATGCATATATATAGCAAGAATATCTAAAGATAGCTATGGTAAGTATGTTTCTATTGGTGTTATGGCTATGTTTTTGTTTCATGTTTTGGAGAATATAGGCATGACTATAGGAATGATGCCTGTTACTGGTATACCATTGCCTTTTGTAAGTTATGGAGGTAGTGCCCTTTTGACCAATATGATAGCTGTTGGTCTTGTTTTAAATGTCGGAATGAGAAGACAAGTGATAAGATTTTAATATCATTTGGTTTATATATAAATATTTTGAACTATTAAAGAGAAATGTTGATTATTTTGTCTTTATATACTGATTTTTGGTATTGTACTTGTGCTTTTATAAGAATATACTTATAATGGCATATTTTTTTTGGAGGTGTAACTTTTTTGGGTTTTAACATGGTAATAAACTTGTTTGCAGGCTTGGCCATATTTTTATATGGTATGAAGGTCATGTCCGATGCCTTGCAAAGAGCTGCAGGAAACAGGATGAAAAAGCTGCTGGAGATCCTGACCAGGAACAGAGTATTGGCAGTCTTGGTAGGAACTCTTATTACGGCTATAATACAGAGCAGCAGTGCTACTACAGTAATGGTAGTAGGTCTTGTAAATGCAGGCATAATGAACCTGAGCCAGGCTGTAGGCGTTATAATGGGAGCCAATATAGGTACCACAATGACAGCCCAGTTGATCGCTTTTAAATTTGATGATATTGTTCCCATTGCATTAATTATTGGAGCTGCTTTTATACTTTTTGGGAAGAAAAAGAATCATAGACAGTTAGGTGAGTTGATTCTGGGCTTTGGATTGCTCTTCATGGGAATGAATTATATGAGCAATGCCATGAAGCCATTAAGAGATATACCACAATTTACCCAATTCATGGTTGATTTGCAGCACAATCCTATGCTGGGGGTATTTGCAGGATTTTTGCTTACTGCTGTAGTTCAAAGCAGCAGTGCCACAATAGGTATTCTTCAGGCATTGGCTACTCAAGGTCTGGTACCTATAGAGGCAGCGTTGCCAATCCTGTTTGGGGATAATATAGGTACATGTGTAACTGCTCTCTTGGCAAGTATCGGTGCAAATCTGACGGCTAAAAGAGCTGCATTGATACATCTTACATTTAATATTATAGGCACTTTTATATTTTTATTAATACTTGGACCTGTATCAGAAATTATTAAAGCAATATCGTTGGACACAGTAAGGCAGATTGCTAATGCTCATACACTATTCAATGTGACAAATACCATTGTTCAATTACCTTTTGCAGCTTTGCTTGTGGCATTTGTTACTAAGATATTGCCAGGAAAGGCAGAAGAAGACCCAACTAAACTTGTGTACCTGGATGAGAGAATACTTGAAACTCCATCTGTGGCTGTTGTTCAGATAATAAAAGAAATAATAAGGATGGCAGAGATAGCAAAAACCAATGTTGAATCTGCTGTTGAAGCAATATTGAATGGGGACGAAAAGCTTATAGAAGAAGTATATGCTAACGAGAAAACCATAAATACTTTGGAAAGAAAGATCACTGAATATTTGCTGGCTGTTTCCAATAAAGCCATAAGTCCGGAGCAATCAAAAAGAGTTGCTGATTTATTTAACACTGTACATGATGTTGAGAGGATTGGGGATCACGCAGAAAACCTGGTTGAATTGGCCCAGTTTAAGATTGATAATAAGATAGAGTTTTCAAAAACAGCCATCAAAGAAATGAAGCAAATATTTGATATTGTTGATAAAGTTATAGAATCTTCCCTTGCTGCTTTAAAGAATGATGATAAGGAAAAAGTTAAGGAAGTAGATATGTATGAAGATATGGTAGACGACTTGAGAGATACACTGAGAGAAAGCCATATAAAGCGTTTAAACAATAATGAATGCAATGTAAATGCTGGAGTTATATTCTTGGATATTATAACAAATCTTGAAAGAATAGCGGACCATGGAGTGAATATTGCAGGAATAGTGAGTCCTTCCTCCATTAAACATAAATTAAAAAAATAGATTTTTTTCGAGAGTTTCCCATGAAAATACGATAAAAAAGGAGCGTGATGGTGCTCCTTATTCTTTTTTTGAACTATTCTGAATTATTTCCCGGGAAATAATGTCGAATTATTATTTATGCTGTTTATTATTACAAATAAAAGCAGTATAATGAAATATAGGTAGTAATTAATGGGAGGTATGTATATGACAATCCTTTGGACAAGCCATATATTAATCAGTGTAATGCTTGGTGTTTTTGCAATTATTGCGAGGAATAATTTCATTCTACTATCAATATTTATTGCCGCTCTCGTAATTATGGAAATAATGCTTATTTACACTATTAATGTTGGTGCCAGGAAAGTGCGTGAAAATTTAACCAATATCGTAAACGGACAGTTAAATATAAACGTAAAAAAGACTCATATCAAAGCTATAAACAGGATTGGGGACAAATTTAATGAATACCTCGATAAAATAAGAAATCTGGTAGGGCAATATGTCAATTTATCAGATAAGACTACCAAAGAATCTCAGGCTATGAAGATGCAAGCAGAGAATTTAAGGATTACAGCTGGTGAAATAGCTTCAACAGTGCAAAATATTTCAGAGGCAGTAAACAACCAGGCAGATTCAACAATCAGGGTGAAGGAAAGCATAGATGTGTTTACTCAAGGAGTAGACAATATCTATGAAAATGCGTGGGAATCCTTAAATACAGCAAGGAATTCAAAGGCTGTTGTTGATGAGAGCTTTGAAAGTTTCAGAGAAGCATTTCAAAAAGTAGAAGAAGTAAAAGAATACAATGGCAAGGTACTTCAGAACATGTCGAAGTTGAATAATTCAATCGAGCAGATAAGCGTAATAACTGAAGCGGTAGAATCCATAGCTTCTCAAACTCATCTTCTTGCCTTAAATGCCTCAATAGAGGCTGCAAGAGCCGGAGAGGCAGGAAGAGGATTTGCAGTAGTAGCAGGAGAAGTAAGCAAGTTGGCTGACGATTCATCTAATTCTGCCAAGAAGATTAAGGAACTGATTGAAGGAATAATAAAGGAAATTGATGAATTATCAACTAACCTTAAAACAGAGACACAAATTGTAGAGAACAATGTGGCCTATGCAGCAAGAGCGTTTAAGAAATCTGAAGATATAAACAGGGCTGTTGAAAGGAATATGGAAGCTGCACAAGCCATTGTTGATCTGACTGAAAGACAAAAAGCCAAGTTGGATGAAATCGCTCATGCCATAGAAAATATCAATGATGCAACTCAGCAAAATGCAGCTGTTGTTGAAGAAATAACCGCCTCAACCCAGGAACAGCTATCAATAATTGAAACCATGTATGAATCCATTGTAAACTTAAGTGATGCTATCGAAGAAAGCAGGACAATAATAAGGAACTTCATGAAAGGCTTTACCATAACAGATGATATAAAGGCTAAGGTAGAATCTGTGAAGGAAATGCTGATAAACACCAGCAAGATGCAAGGCATTTTGCATATGGATGAAGCCAGAGGAAACGAACTATTAATAGAAAAACAGAAAGCCCTGAACTATGTGGAATTAATTGCACTGGTTAATGATAAAGGAAGAATAATTTTCTCTAGTCCTGTGGTTCCTGAGGGACAGAGAGACTGCAGCGCAAGAGAATTTTTCCAAAAGGCCATAAAAGGAGAAGTCTTTGTAAGCAAAGAATACATATCGATACTTACCAACCATTATAATATAACCGTATCAGTGCCTGTATATGAGGAGGGCAGTGTCAGAGGAGTTATAATTGCAGATATTAACCTTAATGAAAACTAAGAATTTTGGAAACAGCCTGAAAAGGCTGTTTATTTTTGTAACAAACACGAAATATAACTCGTCTAATATTAATGATACAATGGAATAGAATAGAATAATCGAAGCACAGGAGGTAATTTATATGAAGAAAGAATTTGTGGCAAAACGGATTCTCAGTTTGTTGCTGGCCTTTACTCTCCTATTTTCAACTATACTCTATGGAGATGCTGTGGATTCATATAATGAGACCAGCCAGCAGGTAGGCCCTAACACCCATTATAAAAATGCGACATGGACAACTTCAAGCGGCACATTCAAAATAAACATGGTAGAAACCATAATAGGTAATCAGTACATAAAAGTAGAAACTTCAGATAATGGAAAAGCTGTAGGTACAGAGTCCGTATCGAAACAGGCACAAAGAAAATACAGTGATAGCAGCAGAGTAATAGGTGCTATAAATGGTGACTTTTTTTATACTAATGAACTGAGAGGTCTTCCCTCAGGCACCAGTATAGTAGATGGAGAAATAAAAACTGCATTGCCTGAAAGCAGAATTTTTGGAGTAACTGAAAAAGGCAATTGCTTTATTGATAATTTGCAGATGAATGCATTTGCTTATATAAAGGATAAAACATATCCAATAATAGGGGTCAATAGAGTCAGATGGGATAATCAGCTTATACTTTATACCCCAGCCTTTGCAAGTCTTACAAACACGATGGGTAACGGAACGGAAGTTATAGTCAAAGGGATTGAGCTTCCTATAAAGGCTAACGGAACATATACAGGCTATGTACATGCCATAGCTAAAGATGTGAGAAATACGGAAATACCTGAAGATGGAATAGTTCTCTCCGGAAGCGGTACAGCAGCTGAATTCCTTAACCAATTGAATGAAGGCGATGAAGTCAGCTTTAATGTAAGCTTTAACAGAGACAATATAAAGTATGCTGTATCAGGAAATGCCAGACTATTGAAGGACAAGCAGATTGCAACAGATGAAATTGAAAAGGTTGCTGATGGGAAAACCAGACACCCAAGAACTGCTATAGGCATAAAAGGCGGTACTGTAGTTATGGTTACAGTAGACGGGAGACAGAAAGGTTACAGTGACGGCATGACTCTAAATGAATTTGCAAACTTTTTGCTTAATCAGGGAATAGAGAATGCTCTAAATCTTGATGGGGGAGGATCAACCTCCATGATTGTGAGAACTCAAGGAAGCTACGGACCTATTCTTGTAAACTCTCCTTCTGATGGAAGAGAAAGAAATATATCCAATTCCATACAGATTGTATCTTATGCACCACTGTCCGAGCCGCTGCATGTGAGATTCAATCAAAGCACGCTAAATATCTATAAAAACAGCACTTTTAAACTAACAGCCTATGCCATGGATCAGTATTTTAACAGAGTAGATGTGGCATCAAATGCTATTAATTACAAACTAAGTCCTGGTATAGGAAAAATGGATAAAGAAGGTGTGTTTACCGCTGCTTCTAAAGCCGGCAAGGGTTATATAGAAGGTTCTTCAGGCGGCACCAGCAGCAGGGTAGAAGTTCAAGTATATGATAAGGTTGCTTCACTTAAGATATTAAATAATTATGTAAGCCTTGATCCTGGTCAGCAGGTTCAACTGCAGGTTAAAGCATATAATGAACAGGGGCAGGAAATAATCATAAGCCCGTCTGCTGTAAGCTGGCATGTCACTGGTGACATAGGAACCGTTGATAAAAATGGCGTATTTACCGCTGGTAAAACAGAGACAGATGGAAGCATTGTTGCTAAAGTTGATACTGTTGTAGCGGATATACAGGCGAGAGTTGGAAATACTCCGGTAGTTTTAGAGAATTTCGAAAGCATGGAAGGAATTCAGGTGAGCAGCATAAGAGCAGCAGCGGCTGGAAATACTGCAACGGGCGAAGAGCCTGTAAAAATGGGAGATGGAGCACTGAAATTAGAATATAATATGCTGACAGGAGAAGAAGGCACAGCTGCAGCATACGTTAACCTGACATCACCAATGAAAGTTCCAGGCAAACCTTTGGAAATAGGATTATGGGCATATGGTGACGGAAGCGGACACTGGTTAAGAGGCGTTTATACAAACAGCGCAGGTGAAAAGAAGATTGTTGATTTCACAAAACAGCGAGGATTCAATTGGAAGGGATGGAAGTATGTATATGCAGAAATCCCTCAGGACGAGAAATTCCCTATCATCTTTGAACAGGTATATATAGCAGAACCTATAGAAGGCAATAAGACAGAAGGTGCAGTATACTTTGATAACCTCACAGCACTATATAAAGAAGGTCCGGATATCTATAGTCCTGAAGTTGCATCAGTTAAACCTTCTATCAATGAGCAATTGACTGAGCAGCCTGCAGAGATATTTATAAAAGTCAAGGATAAGGGTACAGGCATAGATCCTGATTCCATAAGATTTATGCTGGATAATGTACAGCTTAAGGCAGTTTATAATCCTGAGACAGGAGAAGTAATTCATAAGGTAGACTATAAGATGATAAAAGGACAACATACTGTCCGCTTGTTCCTGAAAGACAAAGCTGGAAATCCTATAAATCCAGAATTCAGATTTACATTCAGCATAAATCCAGAAGCTAAATAAAAAGAGGGGCATTTCGCCTCTCTTTTTATTTGGGTATTCCTTATAAACTTTTTTAGAGAACACGGATTTACACGGAACTAACCACAGATTAACACGGAGGGGTTTTATTACTAGAACACTAAAAAACACTAAAGGCCTACAGAATGGTCATAACTTCAGAGTCTTATCCTGGCACTGTCATCCTGAGTGTTAAGCGAAGAATCTTATATTCAATAGTAATACCCCAGGCAGTGCAACCAGTGTTATATCTTAGAACGCTGTACTAACTAAAGAATAAGCATATGTGCAAGTGAACATATTTATTGATTTTGTAAGTAACTCTTAGCGAAATGTCCTTAGAAAAATCGTATGGGCAGCATGGATGCTGCCCAAGGTTTCCAGGGCATGGAGGTCCTTTGGGAACCGTTAGATTTTACTTAGGATATGAGCTTCAGAGTTACCAAAATCAATATCCATGTGAACTGTACATATGCTTATTCTAGTTCGCTGCACTATCGAAGAAGTATAATTTAGAGACCTTTGGTAAAGTTTTAGTGTCTTTTAGTGTTCATCAAAAAGATCCCAAAGGGCTACCCTAAAACCGCGTACCTCGTGCCGCGCGCAGCGTATCAAAATTTCCGAGAAACTCTCTTGATTCATTTATAGAAAAGTGTTATCATAATATCGTAATATTTGAATATATTGATATTAAGATAAATGATTAGAGGTGAGATTTTGGAGAAGGAATATAAAAAGTTTAATGATACAGCTGAATTGTTAAAGGTGCTGGCTCATCCAGTACGACTTTGCATTGTAAAAGGTCTCATAGAAAAGGGCTCCTGCAATGTAAGCCATATGCAGGGATGTCTTGAGCTTCCTCAATCCACAATATCTCAACACCTTCAGAAATTGAGGACTGCAGGTATAGTAAAAGGTGAGAGAAATGGATTGGAAATAACTTATAGCATATCCGACGAAAGAGTTATAAAACTGGTGGAAACTTTATTTGATTAGTCAAACATTATGTTGTGGGAGGTTTTGATATGAGCAAGAAAATACTGATAGTCGGTGGTGTGGCAGGTGGTGCATCTGCTGCAGCCAGAATGAGAAGGCTGGATGAAAAAGCTGAGATCATATTGTTCGAAAGGGATGAGTACATTTCTTTCGCAAACTGTGGTCTTCCTTATTATATCGGTCATGTAATAAAGGATAGAGAAGACCTGTTGATTCAGACTCCCGAGGATATGAAAGAAAGATTCAATATAGACGTAAGGATCAGGAGTGAAGTTACTGCCATAGATCCTGAAAATAAAAAGATTACTGTTAAAAGCGCTGACAAAGGTATTTATGAAGAAAGCTATGACTATATAATTCTATCTCCAGGTGCCAAGCCCATAAAACCAAATATACCGGGGATAAACAGCAGCAGGATACTTACTTTGAGAAATGTACCGGATACAGATAAGATAAGGGATTATGTGGATAATAAAAACATAAACTCTGCTATTGTTATCGGCGGTGGTTTCATAGGAGTAGAAATGGCAGAAAACCTCATAGAGAGGAACATTGATGTTACTCTAGTTGAAGCAGCTCCACACATACTTGCTCCTTTTGATTCAGACATGGTTGTTATAGCAGAAAAGGAAATGGAGCAAAATGGGATAAAACTGATATTAGGCGATGGAGTTAAAGCTTTTGCAGAAGAAGGCAATTCTGTTAAGGTTACTTTAAACAGCAACAAGACAATAGCTGCAGATATGGTAATACTGGCCATAGGAGTTGCTCCGGACACAGGATTTCTTAAAGACTCAGGTATAGAACTTGGGCCCAAAGGACATATATTAGTGAACGATAAGCTGGAAACCAATATATCTGGAATATATGCAGTAGGCGATGCCATAGAAGTTGTGGACTTTGTTACCGGCAGCAAAACCGCTATACCGCTGGCAGGACCTGCAAACAAGCAGGGAAGGATAGCTGCTGACAATATTGCTGGATTTAATAAGTCCTACAAAGGAAGCCAAGGTACTTCCATATTAAAAATATTTGATTTGACTGCAGCAAGTACCGGTGCTAATGAAAGAACACTTCAAAGGCTGGGTATTCCATATAAAACAATATTCCTTCATCCTAATTCCCATGCAGGCTATTATCCTGATGCTTTTCCCATGACTATAAAGCTTATATTTAACGATGAGGGCAAAGTTCTGGGAGCTCAGATAATGGGATATGATGGAGTAGATAAGAGGATAGATGTAATTGCTACAGTTATAAGGCTGAAAGGAACAGTAGATGATTTAGCTGAGCTGGAACTGGCTTATGCACCTCCGTATTCATCTGCCAAAGATCCAGTAAACATGGCAGGTTTCGTGGCACAAAATGTTTTGAACAAATTGACCGATATCATAACTCCCACCGAATTTAAGGCTATGGATAAAAGTGATATTATACTTCTGGATGTAAGAACTGAAGAAGAATTTGAAAACGGCCACGTTGAGGGAGCAGTAAATATACCTGTAGATAGTCTCAGAAGCAGGCTCAATGAATTGGATAAAGATAAGACTATAATTGTATATTGCAAAGTAGGCATAAGAGGTTATATTGCTGAGAGAATCCTGAAGCAAAATGGATTCAAAGCAAAAAATATGACAGGTGCTTATAACAGCTATTCTGCTGTTGAGTTTGCTCCAGGCCAGGAAGCAGTTGCTAAGGATTCGGATGAAATAGTTAATGATAAAGGAGAAGCTCTGAAACCTTTAAATCCAGAAAAACCGGACAGAGAACTTGATGCCTGCGGGCTATGCTGCCCAGGACCTCTGATGCAGGTTAAATCATGCATGGAAGAACTAAAGGAAGGTCAATTGCTGAAAGTTACAGCAAGTGATCCAGGCTTTTATGAAGACATTAAGGCATGGACAAAAAGAACCAACAATGAACTGGTAGATTTAAAAAGAGAAGGCGGAAAAGTTATTGCATTAATAAAAAAGGGTATGGAGTCTATTTATAGCCAATATGCATCTGAAGCAGCACCTGTAAAGGATAATAAAACCATAGTGGTATTCAGCGGTGATCTGGATAAGGCCATTGCCTCCTTCATAATTGCCAATGGTGCTGCATCCATGGGTAAAAAGGTTACCATGTTTTTCACCTTCTGGGGATTAAATATCCTGCGAAAGCATGAGAAGGTAGCTGTAGAGAAAGGCCTTATGGATAAAATGTTTGGTATGATGATGCCTAGAGGAAGCAAGAGGCTGGGTTTGTCAAAAATGAATATGATGGGCATTGGACCAAAGATGATAAGAAATGTCATGAAGAACAAGAATGTTTCATCTCTGGAAGACCTGATAAAAGCAGCCATGGATAATGGCATAGAAATTGTGGCATGCCAGATGTCAATGGATGTAATGGGTCTAAAGAAGGAAGAACTAATCGACGGTGTAAAAATCGGTGGAGTTGGCTACTACCTCAGCGAAGCTGAAGACTCAAATGTGAATCTCTTCATATAGTTGCGCTGCTTGGGGTATTCCTAATAGGTCAGCCGCTAGCCACTAGTCGCTGGTCACTAGTCTCTGTGCTAGGGTATTCCTTTGAGGTATATAATCGTACTGCTTCGATAATATAGCGAACTAGAATAAGCATATGTTCACTTGCACATATGCTTATTCTTTAGTTAGCGTAGCGTTCTAAGATAAGTTCTATTGCAATAAAATTATAAGTATAATTTATAAATACCCTTTAGTGTTTTTAGTGAAAATCTAGTGTCTTTTAGTGTTCCTGAAAAAAGAAACCGCCGTGTAAATCCGTGTTCCTCATAGAGACCCAAGAGGAATGCCCTAATCCTGAGCTCTGAGTTCTGAGTTCTGAGCTCTATAAATGGCTTTAAGCCTGTTTATCTTTACTCCCTGCTCCATAAATTTAGTCTCATACTCAGTAGGTATGTTTTCCGGATCATTTTCTGAAGCCAGGTCGTATGTAATATCAATAATATCAAAGTTTGCTTCTTTAAATGTTTCAATACTGAAGTCAAAAAGAGGCCTGTTATCAGTTTTGAATATAATCTGTGCGCCATCCTTTAAAAACAGCTTATACTTTTCCAGAAACCTGGGATGGGTAAGGCGTCTTTTAGCGTGACGAGCCTTTGGCCAGGGATCACAAAAGTTTATAAACAACCTGTCTACTTCACCTTTATCGAATACATCATTTATGTTTTCAACGTTAAGCGGGAGCAGTGCCAGGTTCTTTACTTCCTTCTCAAGAGCTTTTTTCAAAGCCATGTAGACTACATCATATTTAGAATCAATTCCGATATAATTAATATCAGGATGCCTGTAGGCATTCTCTACAATGAATCTGCCTTTTCCTGTACCTAGTTCGACATATATCGGATTATCATTACTAAAAAATTCTTTCCAGTGTCCTTTTTTTTCTTGTGGCTTAAATATTATAATATGCTGATTTGCTTCTAAAGTGCTAAGAGCTTTAGGCTTTTTTCTCAACCTCATTATATCGCCTCCAAATGATTAGTCGTGATCATGTATTATTTATACAATCATATGTATTTTAACATAGATAAGCATATTTTAAATAGTATTCCTATATATGATTATATAATTCCTGATATATTTAGCATAATAATGTGGCAGAATGAGGAAAAGATTGTCACAATGTTGACAATAATACATATAATTCAATATGGACAAACCCTGTTTTGTATATCATAATATTATTAAAGCAATTATATACTATACTATAAAATATTGTTGGAGGTGTCTGGATGAAAAAGATCAGTTTATCTACCAAAATACTTATAGCATTGCTGGTAGGTATTGTGGTAGGGTTGCTCTTACAAGGAGCTACAGGTATTGCTAATAACTACATTAAGCCTTTTGGTACACTATTCTTAAATCTCATTAAGCTAATTGTAGTACCATTAGTATTGGCTTCATTGGTTGTAGGAACTACAGGCTTGGGAGATGTAAAGAAAATAGGTAAAATAGGTGGAAAAACTTTAGCTTATTATCTTTTAACTACTGCTTTTGCAGTAATCATAGGACTTATATTAGCTAATGTACTAAATGTAGGCGGTGGTTTTTCTATTCCCACTGACGCAACAGCAGAAGCAAAAGAAATACCAAAGTTTGTGGATACACTCTTGAATATCATACCTACAAATCCAATAAAAGCCCTTGTAGATGGCAATATGCTTCAGATTATTGTATTCGCAATAATGTTAGGCGCATGCATTATGGCCATTGGTGAAAGAGGAGAGCCTTTGAAAAAAGGTTTTGATTCTTTAGCCGAGGCCATGTACAAGATGACTGCTGCTATAATGGAATTCGCACCCTATGGTGTATTTGCTCTTATCGTTCCTGTAGTAGCGGAGAACGGACCCAGTGTTTTGCTGCCTCTAATGAAGGTCATATTTGTTGTATATTTTGGCTGTGTACTTCATGCTGTATTGGTATATTCCAGCACAGTAAAGGCTTTGGGAAAATTCAGCCCCGTAGAATTTTTCAAGAAGGTATCTCCTGCTACAATGTTTGCTTTCACAACAGCCAGCAGCAGCGCTACCCTTCCTATTAATATGAAATGCGCAGAATCAATGGGTGTACCAAAATCAATAAGCAGCTTTGTTCTTCCTCTTGGTGCTACAATAAATATGGATGGTACTGCATTATATCAGGGAGTATGTGCTTTCTTTATTGCACAGGTTTATGGTTTGGATCTAACCATAGGACAGCAGATTACAGTAGTTCTGACAGCTACTTTAGCTTCTATAGGAACTGCTGGAGTTCCAGGAGCAGGGCTCATAATGCTTACTATGGTGCTGCAGGCAATAGGATTACCGCTTGAAGGACTTGCACTTATTGCAGGTATAGACAGAGTATTGGATATGGCAAGAACTGCTTTGAATGTAACTGGTGATACTGCATGCGCAGTTGTTGTCGCAGCATCAGAAAATGAATTAGACAGAAGTGTTAACACAAACAAAACCGCATCAGCGTAAAATCTATGTAAAGTTGCCGCAGGAGCAATCCTGCGGTTACTTTTTTATGCTGCCAGCTACTTGCCTATAAACAACTGAGTGTACATCTTGCTGCCGTCCATGGATGCAATACCTACTCCTAATTCAGTGAAATTAGGATTCAGGATATTTTTCCTATGGCCTTCAGAATTCATCCATGCCTGGAATGCTCTTTCGGCACTTGTATTTTGAGCCAGGTTTTCACCAGCATACATATAGGATATTCCATAGTTTCTCATCATATCAAAGGGTGATCCGTAAGTTGGTGACTGGTGAGAGAAATATCCCTTATCAACCATATCTTTTGACTTCATACGAGCAAGTTTTGTCAAATCATTGTTGGCTTTAAGAGCAGGTGCTCCGACCTTTGCCCTCTCTGCGTTGCAGAGCTCGAGTATCTTTCTTTCTTCAGCAGTCATAACACCTGTACCAGCCGTATCTTCGGCAGGAGTAGTTGTTCCACCACCAGCACCGGGTGTAGTTGTTCCACCGCCAGCACCGGGTGTAGTTGTACCTCCGCCTATATTAGGAAGTTTTACTCCACCGCCAGTTCCAGTAGTACCATCTGCTACAGGCGGTTTTACATTTGGTATTTCCTTAGGCTTGGTTCCAGTAGGATAAGGTTCGATATATTTGCTTTCTACACATCCGATATTTTTAGTGCCGGGAACCTGAACAATATACCAGTTGCCTGCTTTTCCATAAACATTCAGCTTCTGATTTGATGTTACTGTACCAATTTTTGAGAAATCAGTTCCGGGGCCGGATCTTATTATAACACTTGGTACTTTGATTTTTCCGTAGGATAGATCAGCCTTTTCTGAACTTGCTGATATCCTTTTGTTATAATCAACATTGCCCCATAAGTCATTTCTTCTGGTTAAATTATTGTTGCCTAAACCTACATTATTGCCTCTGTTGGTACCAGTTAAATCTTTGTTAATTTCATTATTGGGCGTTGATATTCTCCTGGCATATTGATTAGTGGTACATGCTGATAGTGTCAGGGAAAGTACCAGCATGCATATTATGAAAGCAAAAAGCCTTTTGTATCTTCTCATAAACAACCTCCTTTTTATGATATTGTTGAAAAGTTGCAAATTTAAATGCAGCTTTCATATTTATTTTGCATTTATAATTAAAAAATATAAAAATGGATAAGCCTTAAATAAAGGATTGTATGGATTAAAATTCTTGTTTCCTTTGATGCAAATTTTGTATAAAATATAAGAAGAAAAGATTTTTTTCATAGAAATATATTAAATAGAAATAATAAGGGAGAGCAGGAGAAATAAATGCCGGTATTTGTACAAGCTTTATTTATTTTTTTTGCCAGAATATCAGATGTATCAATAGGCACTCTAAGAACAATATTATTAGTTAAAGGGAATAGGAAAATAGCAGCTGTTTTAGGATTCTTTGAAGTAATGATATACCTTATTGTTCTGGGCAAAGTTGTAGGAAACTTAAATAAACCTATTCTCATAATTGCATATTGCCTCGGTTATGCATGCGGAAATATAATTGGGGGTAAGATAGAAGAAAGATTGTCATTAGGGAAAGTCACAGCGGAAATAATAGTAAAGGAAGATTATGAGGATATTGTAAAAGTACTTAGAGATGAGGGATTTGGTGTAACAATATTTGAGGGAATAGGTCTTGAGGGGAAAAGCTATATGCTGAACATTATATTAGAGAGAAAGCAGATACAGAAGCTGAATAAAGTTGTGAAAAGAATCAAGCCTAATGCCTTTATTACTTTGACTGATGTGAGATCTTCAATGGGAGGGCATTTTATTCCCAGAAAGATGTTTTAATACTTTGCTATTGACACAAAATTATATCAAATATATAATAAGATTCAAATAAAAGTGATTAAAAGCGATGACAGGGAGAAGTACCAGAAGGTATGCCTCAAAGAGATCCGGCGGTTGGTGTAAGCCGGAAGGCATAGTCTGAGAAATACACCCTTAAGCTGCAGGCTGAAATAACAAGTAGGCTGAGACGGAGACTTCCACCGTTATATTGGGAAGGGGATATTATCTGTATCCTGGAAAGAGTGGGCCTTTCAGGCCAATTAGGGTGGTACCGCGAGCCATTCGTCCCTATGGAGGGGATGAATGGCTTTAATTTTTTATAGCAATAAATCATAGAGATGGGAGGATGTCAGAAATGGAAAAACGAAATGTTTTTGATGTATTGAAAGAAAGAGGATTTGTCCAACAGGTAACCCATGAAGAAGAATTAAGAGAGCTATTGGGTAAAGAGTCGGTTACTTTTTATATAGGCTTTGATCCAACAGCAGACAGCCTTCATGTAGGACACTTTTTGCAGATGATGGTAATGGCCCATATGCAAAGAGCAGGCCACAGACCTATAGCGCTCCTTGGAGGCGGCACAACAATGGTAGGAGACCCCAGTGGCAGGACGGATATGAGGAAGATGCTGACACTTGAAGAGATTCAAAGCAATGCAGAGAAATTCAAGGTACAGTTTGAAAAGTTTTTAGATTTCAGCGATGGGAAAGCTATAATGGATAATAATGCTAACTGGCTTTTGGAGCTTAACTATGTTAATTTTCTCAGAGAAATAGGAGTACATTTCTCTGTAAACAGAATGCTTACTGCTGAATGCTACAAGAACAGAATGGAAAAAGGTCTCACATTTATAGAGTTTAACTATATGCTTATGCAAGCCTATGACTTTCTGGAATTGTACAGGAGATATGGCTGCAGGCTTCAGTTAGGCGGAGACGATCAATGGTCAAACATTATAGCCGGTGTGGATCTCATAAGAAGAGTGGAAAATGCATCAGCCTATGGAATGACATTTACACTCCTTACAACAAGTGATGGAAAGAAAATGGGTAAGACCCAGGCAGGCGCAGTATGGCTTGAACCCAATAAGACCAGCCCATACGACTTCTATCAATACTGGAGAAATGTTGATGATGCAGATGTAGAAAAATGCCTGGCACTTTTGACATTCCTGCCTATGGAAGAGGTAAGGAGGTTAGGCTCTCTGCCTGGCAGTGAAATAAATGAAGCAAAAAAAGTGCTTGCTTATGAAGTAACTAAGCTGGTTCATGGCGAAGAGGAAGCAAAAAAAGCACAGGATGCAGCAGAAGCTTTGTTTGGAAAAGGCGGCAGTCTGGATATGGTTCCAACTACAGAAGTTGATAAAGATCAGTTGAAGGATGGAATCAATGTTATAGATTTGCTGGTATTGACAGGCTTGGTGCCTTCTAAAGGAGAAGGCAGAAGACTTATTACTCAGGGTGGCTTGACTGTAAATGATGAAAAAGTAGAGTCTATTGATCTGCAAATTACATTGAATGACTTCAGGGAAGAAGGCTTGATGTTAAAGAAGGGTAAAAAGACATACCATAGAGTAATTATTAAAGCATAGTATACCAAATATATAAATTATCAAATAATAATAGATATAAAATAAAAATAAGACGCCATTTGGCGTCTTATTTTTATACAATAGTCTGCATTTTTATACTATTATTTTGCTTGGCTTAAAGCCTTTTCTACAAGAGCTTTAAAGTTTTCTCCAGAATGTGTAGCTCCACCTGTTACATCAACTTTAGTTATATCCTGTGCATCAACAAGATCTTTACCGAATTTTTCATAAGCTGCAGCAACATCTACGTTTTTGTTTTTCATGAAGCTTGCTTTGTAGTTTTCGTCTTGAGATTTGTAAACAACAGCAGTAGATGAAGATTCATCATAAGTAGCAGCTGTTATTTTGCCTTCTGCAACAGTTATTGTTACGTAAGGAGTCCAGCCTCTTTCATCTGTTTTTCCTACAGCTTTATAGCTGCCGTCTTTCAATGTGTCACCGTCTTTTGCCTGAGCTATAGCTTCAGCTGCTAATGCTTTGAAGTTTGTGAATGAACCTGTAGCACCTGATACTGCAGCAACTTTTTCTGCATCCTGAGCAGCTACTAAAGCTTCTCCAAACTGCTTGTAAACAGCAACTATGTCAACATTTTTAGCATCTTTGAATGATTTAATATATTCAGCGTCTTCTGATTTATTCATTGCTCTTGCTTCATCATATTTAGCTTCAACAATTTTACCGTCTTTTACGACTACTGTAACTTCAGGTGTCCAACCTCTTTCGTCGGCTTCACCTTTAGCTGTGTAAGTACCATCTTTATAAGCTGCGTCTTCAGTTGCAGGTTCGTTAGCTGGTGGAGCTGCCGCAGGTTCGTTCTTTGGTGCGCATCCTGCAGCCATAGCAACGACTAATACTACTACAAGTGCTAGTGATAATATTTTTTTCATTTTAAATTCCCTTCCCCTTTCGAGACTTTGTTAATAATTTTACATTTTTATTATAGCATACTATAAAAAAAAAGAAATACTTTTATTGCAAAATTTATAGAAATATCATAAATAATATTGGTGCTGAAACTAACATATGGAATTTAAGTGTTAAAACACACCTTTTTTCCAAAATTATAGAATGATATAATCAAAGGGAAAACTAATTACGAATATACTGATTGCAAAGTTTTTTGTCAAGTTGGAGGTTATTTTTTATGTATACGCCTATACTTGAAATAAATCTAGACAAGATAAAGCATAATACCCAAAAAATAAAAGAATTTTGTGAAAAATCAAACATCCAAGTGTGTGCAATAACTAAGGGGTTTTGTGCTGATTTGCCTATAGTTGAGGCCATTATTGGGGGAGGCATTAATTTTTTAGGCGATTCAAGGGTTCAAAACATCATAAAGGCAAGGGAAAAATTTCCCAATGTTAAATATATGATGATAAGAATTCCAAAGATCAGTGAAGCAGAGGAAGTCATCACTTATGCAGATATAAGCCTCCAATCTCAGTTGGAAGTTATTGAAGCATACTCCAATAAAGCAATAAGCATGGGCAGAGTACATGATATTATTTTGATGATTGATGTGGGAGATCTCAGAGAAGGTGTTATGCCTGAAGATGCAGAGCAAACAGTAGGCAGGATATTATCCATGAAAGGCGTCAATCTTATAGGAGTAGGTATGAATATAGGCTGTTATGGCAGTATCATACCAACAGTAGAAAATGCTTCAATACTGATAAATATAAGGGATAGGCTGGAAAAAACCTTTAATATAAAGCTGCCTGTAATCTCTGGAGGAGCTACCAGCTCCCTTAAGCTTCTGAGAGAAAAAAAGATGCCCAAGGAAATAAACAATCTAAGGATTGGTGAGGCTATACTGGTGGGAGAAGACAGCACTAATGGTGTCATGCTTGAAGATTATCATCAGGATGCATTTATATTAAAGTCAGAGGTAATTGAATTAAAGGAAAAACCATCGGTTCCTATAGGAGAGAGAGGATATGATGCTTTTGGCAATCAGCCTGAATATCCCGATAAAGGAATAAGAAGAAGGGCTATATTGGCAATAGGCAGACAGGATGTAAGGGTAGAGGCTCTTACACCAATATGCCCTGATATGGAGATCCTTGGGGCAAGCAGCGACCATCTCATAGTTGATGTGACAGACAGCAAGGAAAATGTAGAGCCAGGAAGCATCATCGCTTTTCGTTGCGGTTATTCGGCAATGCTGAGCCTTACCACATCCCCATATGTAGAAAAAGTTTTTATTGCATGATGCTTCTAGTGGAACTTAACGAATTTCCTTTAAGAATTATATATACTATTAGAAATATGGATAATGCTCCGAACAGGGGATAAAAAAATGCTACAAGAGATTTAAAATCAAAGAGAGATAGAGGTATTGAACATAATACTATCAATGTACATACAGCTTTGTAGCTGTATTTCTTTTTTTCGAAAATGCGATTTGCAAGGCTGAATACATCTGAAACAGCAGTAGAAAATATTTCACCCCAGATGCACAAAGCCAGTGCATATTTGAAATAAGGATGAAATGATTTTGTTATGTACAGCATGGGCATGGATTCATTCAGTATTTGAGGCATGTGAAGCAAGATCAGTGAATTCAGCAAAAAAGCAAGGATCATTAGACCATAACCGCCGATAAAAGCTCCCGACATAAGCACCTTTCTGCTTTTAATATCTTTTGGAAAAGCAGATAGAACTCCTAAGGACAGCACTAGATTGTAGGAGCAATAAAAGAACATGTAAAAAAAAGCTTTAAAAGCAGGGGCTTCAGAGGTTGTATTTATAGAGTCGAAAATTTGCCAGATGCTGTTTCCTTTAAGAAAGGAAAAGGCAGTAAAAATCACTACAAAGGATATAACCGGCACAATAATGGAGTTTACGTTCAATAAGCCTTCAAGAGATTTATAAACTGCCAATAATGTTAAAAGACATATTATGATGATTCCAGCGATTTTGGGAATATTGAAAAAAGCCTTGAAAACCTCACAACTGCCTGAAAACATAATTGAGGTGCCAAGAAATAAAAACAATGTGATAATGAAGTCATAGAACAAGCCTATCTTTTTTCCGCAGAGTCTGCTCACAAAACTGTTATAATCATAAGCCTTCAGGTTGTCAGATATTCTGAATACAGAATTGGCGGCAATAAAAAATATAAATCCGGATAATATAAGGGTTATAAAGCCATAGGTCCCAAATATGGAGAAAAACTGCATTATTTCCTGACCTGATGCGTAACCTGCTCCTATCACTGTTCCAATGAATGCAGCACCTATTCTCAAAGACAACAAAATTCCTTTTCTCATAAAAACATCCTTTCATAAAACATTCAATCAAAATCGGGCTCAATCCATTATATTTTCATTTTTTAAATAATATGTATTGACATATATTGCATAAATGAATAAAATAGTATTGAACATATGAACAAATATTCATATGTTCATACATAAAAGGAGGTATTGGTGCACATGGCAGATGATAAAGGTAAAGTGGATTGCTGTGGTGTAATACATGAAGATATAGTAAAGAAGGTAGAAGAAAATATGCCTGATGAGGATTTGCTCTATGATATTGCAGATCTTTTCAGGGTATTTGGTGACAGTACAAGAGTCAAAATATTGTACGCCCTTTTTGAATCAGAGATGTGTGTCTGCGATATAGCAGCCATTCTGAACATGAACCAATCTGCTATATCTCATCAGCTCAGAGTGCTGAAAAGCGCAAGGCTGGTAAAAAACAGAAGAGACGGCAAGGTAGTATATTATTCTCTTGACGATGAACACGTGAAGCAAATATTTGACCAGGCTATGGCTCACTTGAAACATAAGTAGGCAAATGGGCTGATGGGCAAATAGGCCAATGGGTAAATAGGAAAATATGCTAATGGAGGATGTCATCCTGAGCGTTAGCCAAGAATCTAGAGCCCAAGAGGAATACCTGAACTCCGCGTGCCGCGAGCCAGACCATAGAGGAATACCAAATATCAGAGTCTAGCGACTAGCGACCAGTGACTAGTGACTGACATATTAGTAATACCCTAGGCAACGCATAACTTATTTGTAGGGGGAAACATAATGGAAACAAAAATAAAAAGAGAATTTATTATAAAAGGCCTCCACTGCGCCAATTGTGCAGCAAAGATTGAAAGCAGCATTAAAAATATATTAGGAATACACAATGCTTCCATAGACTTTGTTGGCAAAAGGCTGGTACTGGAATACCAAAATTCTGCAGATGGAGAAAGAATATTAGATGAAGCAATAGATATAATAAATAGAATTGAGCAAGGTGTAGAAATTATTGAAAAGAAATCTACGCATGAAGAAGAAACGGAAGAAGAAAGCAATTTGAAGTTGGAAATATATAAACTCATTGGGGCTTTGGCAATATATTTTGCTGCCATCATGTTTAAATCTTCAGAAATGGTAAGATTGGCGCTGTTTGTCTCAGCTTATTTGCTAGCAGGATGGGAAGTAATAACAAGTGCATTGAAAAATCTCTCCAAAGGTCAGCTGTTTGATGAAAACTTTCTCATGACTATAGCTACTATCGGAGCCTTTGCCATAGGAGAATATCCAGAAGCTGCAGCAGTAATGATATTCTTCAATATAGGCGAAATATTTC
>Ga0134092_1000821_pt1 | contig 29613 bp, 26 predicted proteins | sample 3_6taG_FD_94454 | JGI IMG/M metagenome (GOLD analysis project Ga0134092, IMG submission 94454) | Switchgrass degrading microbial communities from high solid loading bioreactors in New Hampshire, USA - 3_6_20_6_A3 metaG | ecosystem: Engineered > Bioreactor > Semi-continuous > Anaerobic >... | reverse complement strand
TCCCTTAAGACCTCAATCACTATTTTTGCTTTTTCTTCCGGTGTAAAATTTCTTCTCTTTTCCATAGTTCCATTCTAACTTATTTTGCCCGTTTTGTCTGTCTTAATTTCTGGTATCATTATATTTATGCTTCCCTATACAATTCTTTATCGATACCGGCAAGAAAGGGCGAAAGGCTTCCGCTGTAAAAAAGGTGCAGCCTGTGCAGGGCCCGGGTGCAGGCCGTATACAGGAGCTTTCGCTCATTTTCATGGCCGTAATTCCCGCTGCTGGCATCGTACACCAGCACCGCATCAAACTCCAGGCCTTTGGCCAGATAGGACGGCAGGACCATAATCCCGCTGGTAAACTGCGTATCATCCTTTTGAATCAGGCGAATGCCCTTTATTTTTTCCCTCAGCTGCCCATAGACCTTCAGGCTTTGGGCCGCCGTTTTACAGATGACTGCCAGGGACTCAATGCCGTCTCCTTTTAAGGATTCGATATCCTCCAGCACCCTGCCTATCATCATCGCATCATCGTCGGCCTTGAACAAAATCGGCTTTTCCCCCGAGCGGTTGATGGTTTCGATCCCCTCTTTTTCTACAAGGATCTCCTTGGTAAACTCCACAATTTCCTTGGTAGAGCGGTAGCTCTTGGTAAGCTTCAGCAGAGCAGGGGAGGAGGCCCTGAGAATATCCTTGATGGTCTCATACCGATTGGTCTGCATATAGGGGTTGATCGCCTGGTTGAAGTCTCCGAGAATCGTCATACTGCAGTAGGGAAAAAGCTGCCTGAATATGGCATACTGGATGGGGGTATAGTCCTGGGCCTCATCAACGACCAGGTGCCTAATATGGCTGAGGGCCGGTACTCCTTCCCATTCTCCCCTGAGATATAAAAAAGGAGGCAGATCCTCATAGGAGATACGATAAAGAGAGAGGCTGTTCAAAGTCTCCTGCCTGATCTCATCAATGTCGTCAGGTACTTTTACGCCCACTTCCTCAGAGAGCCTTTCCAAAAGCCCATCCTCCTTAAAGAGCCTGTAGTAGGCCTCAAAGGAGTCAAAGCGAAGCATCTCATCCAGTTCGTTTCGGACAGGTTTAAATTCCTTGTAGACCTGGAGGCGGCTAATCGCCTTCAGCCGGGTCGTGTATTCCGGATTTTTCTTGACTTCCTCCTCTATTTCCTTCAGCCTTCTCTTCCATACGGGCCTCATGAGATAGAGGACCCTGCCCTTGATCCGCTCCAGTCGCTTAGAAAGGGGCATATGTCGAAAATCCGATGAGAACATCTTGAGAAGTTCTTCCCGGGAGACAATGGTCTCACCTCGAAATAGAATATCCTTAAATGCAAAGCCATCCTTCTCCAGGTATTTCATATATCCCTTGAGAACCAGATAATAGTCCCGGGAAGTTTTGTATTCGATTCCCTTTATCCTGGAGCGGTATTCCGGATCTTTAAAACCGGTCAGAATATACTCCATTTGTTCGTTCATATCCTCGATTTTAAAGGAAGAGCCAAGGGCTTTTTCAGCATACTCAATAAAGGTGGTCTGTTGCATGTTCTCTTCTCCCAGCTCCGGCAAAACCCTGGAAATGTAATCGTTAAACAGCCGGTTTGGGGAAAAGATCACGATATCACGGGCACTTATTTTCCGGTCCCGATATCTGTAAAGGAGATAAGCGATTCTGTGGAGGGCGATGGAGGTCTTGCCGCTTCCGGCTGCGCCCTGCACCATCAGTAGATCGTTCTCTTCATTTCGGATGATCTTGTTCTGTTCCTTTTGAATCGTGGTCACGATGGTCTTCATCTTATCATCGGCGCTTTTGCTCAAAATCTCCTGCAGGATCTCATCATCAATCTTCAGACTGCTGTCAAACATGCCATGAATATGGTCCTGGTGGATTTTAAACTGCCTCTTTAATAGAATATCGCCGGTGATGACCCCGTCAGGGCATTTATAGGACGCCGGACCCAGCTCATAGTCGTAGAAAATGCTGGAGATGGGAGCCCGCCAGTCATAGATCAGCACATCCCCTGTCCTGTCGTCAATAAAGGTGGAAACCCCGATATAGATCTGTTCCACATCCCTGTAGCCCCTCTCTTGAAAATCAACCCTGGCAAAATAAGGGGAGTCCTTCAACTTTTCGAGCTTGACAACCTGATCATGGACGATTTTATAGCTCATCTTTGCCCTGTCCAGCTCATCTTTATACTGCTTAATCTGAGCCGCTGCATCAAGCTCTCCGACCTGCCATGTATGGGGCGCTTCCTCCCACATGGATTTGCCGACTTCCAGGATTTCCCTCTGATACTGCAAGACGATCTTTTTCTTGGCCGTATACTCCTCCAGGATCTTTTTATAGACCCTTTTTAACCTGGTTGATTCATATTCCCACTCGACTTTATTGATTCCCATACCGTCCCTCCTGCAGCTTTTGATCATAAAAATTTACAAAATCCCCTTGACACTTTCTTTTATAAGTGATACAATTATTATGGGATGTTATACATAATATGTTTGCCTTTTTCGTACTTTCCTAGTATAGCATTATTATTTTGACCTGTCAAACCCTCCAACAGAACAAAAAGGAAAGGGCTCAGATTCCGATCTGGCCGCTTTCCTTTTTTTATTGGATTCGTACATCCAGGCGATATTCAATTTCCATCCACCTTTTGCCGTCCTTCTCCCACAGTCCTCTAAAAACATACATGTACGTACCTTTTTTTACAGGCACCTTGATATTGAGGGTTTTTTTATTTTTCCTCTCGTAAGGCCTTTGATTGATCCTTAAAGATGCAGGGGCATCCTCAAAGCGGAATTTCAGGACCGCTTCTGGAGGAAGGCTGATCATGGTCGGCATTTTATCATAATTGATCGTAATGCCTTCCCCCTTTTCAGGAAAAAAAGTATACCATTCCACACCCACATCCTTTTCTGAATCCTCAAAGACGGCAAGGAGCTTAACCGGCCGTGGGATTTCATTTTGAGGATCGTCGGAGGACCGGGCACAGGAGGACAAAAGCAGCGCAAAAAGCAGCGCAAGTAGAAGAGCCTTTTTCACTACGGCTTCCCTCCTACCTTAAAGCCGGAATCTTTATAAGGTTACTATATAAATACGCTGCTCTGGCAAAAAGTTTCAATCCAATTTTGGGTATTTTGATCAAAACATTGATAAGTCCTAATCTTCGGTTGTTTCTTCAGATTCTTCAGAAGTTGCCTCCGCTTTGATGGGTTCAACCACCGATACAACGATTTCCTCAGGATCCGATAGAAGCTTAATCCCACCTGGCAGCTTCAATTCTCCGGCCGTCAGTTTATCGCCGATATTCATGTTGGTGATATCGGCTTCGATATAGGCAGGCGTATCCTGGGGCAGGCATTCGATATCCACCTCATTGATCATTTGAACAACGATTTTGCCGGTACTTTCCACCAGTTCCCTTCCGATGAGTTTTATAGGTACAGTGACTTCTATGGCCTGATCCAGCCGTATCTGATGTAAATCCACATGCAGCAAATCATTTTTGATTGTATCTTCCTGTATATCCTTAATCAATACAGGGATCTCTTCACCGTTGATCTTTGCATTGAAAACGGCATTTCTTCCATACTTCTTTAAAGCATTTCGGAATTCAGCCTGTTTTATTCCTATGACCTTGTTTCCAATGGACTTACCGTACAAAACTCCCGGGACATAGCCTAACTTTCTAAACCTTTTGACTTTGCCTCCTCCTATTTCCGTTCTTTCTTTTAAGTTTAAAGTAGCACTCATACTTCATTGACCTCCTTTTATTTACTTTGGTGTCACTAAAGCCTTCAGCGCTTTCGAAATAGGGTCCGACAAACAGGTTTGTTTGAATTCCGTTTTCAATACAAAAATACGGCGATTCAGGAATTTGTATACATTCTATTATATCACAAATATTCAGTTTATTCAAATTTAAGTATAAACCCTTATATATACACCCCTTTAGAGGCTTTCCTGATTTCCTTTTGATTCCTGAACGAGCGCCTCCTTCCCGGGGTTTATGACTAAAGCCCAAGGCCCATATCAACCTATTATTTTATACCCATCATCATTTTACGTTAACATATCTTCTATCAACACCCGGATATAAGGATATAAAAAAACAGCTGCATTCCTCCCTGTTGTGGATTGCAGCTGTAGCCTCACCTATTTCCCCTGGCCGGACAGGAATTCCTCCACCTGGCTGTATGTGGGCATGGCGCTCTGGGCACCCATGGCCGTGGTGGACAGGCCGGCCACCGCATTGGCAAATCTCACGGATTCATATAGTCCCATGCTCCTGGACAGGGCAAAGGCCAATCCTGCATTGAAGGAGTCCCCGGCGGCAGTGGGATCAACGGCTTTGACCGGAAAGGCCCTGACCGGAATAAACTCATCCGGGCTTATGATAAAGGCCCCCCTCTTCCCCGCCTTGGCAATCACCGTCCGGGCTCCCTTATCGATGAGCTTCCTGGCCGCTTTTTCAATATCCGCCTCCGCTTCAACGGCAACCCCTGATAGGGCCTCCAGCTCCGTTTCATTGGGGGTTAAGTAGTCCACATAGCCGAAAATTTCCTTTGGAAGTTCTTTGGCAGGGGCCGGGTCCAAAATAACGGTCCTGCCCAATTCCTTTAGCCTTTTCATCGCATATAAGTTTGTCTCCATGGGGATCTCCAGCTGGAAAAGAAAGATTTCCCTGCTGCAAAATAGTTCCCACTTCTCCTCAATATATTTCACATCAACCAGGTCATTGGCCCCGGGATAGACGACAATCATGTTCTCGCCGTTTTTGTCCACTGTAATCGGAGCGATCCCTGTATATTGATCCTTTTCAACGGCCACTCCGTCGGGGCATACATGATTCTCCTTGAGTATGCTTATATACTCCGAGCCGTAGAGCCGGTCTCCCAGCTTGCCCACCATCAAGACATCCGCCCCAAGCCTTCCGAGGGCCACAGCCTGGTTGGCTCCCTTTCCCCCGGGAAAAATGTTAAAGCTCCTGGCAAAGACCGATTGCCCCGGCTTTGGAAAATGCTCCACCGAAGTTACAAAATCCACATTCAGGCTGCCGATCACGCATATCCTTTTCATGGTCACCCATCTCCCTTACTACTAATGTATTTCAATCAAGCGTACAGATTCCTTTTATCATTATTCGCCGAAAGTCTAAAAACTCCTTTTCACAAGCATGAATCGTGATCATCGAAATTTATACAGGATATCAAAGACAAATTCCATATGGTATAATGAGGTAAATAGAAATCAAGGTATTGGGGGAGGTAACAACATTGAAAAAAAGAAGATGGCTTGTAGTTTTGCTTATCATAACTGCACTGCTTTTTAGTTCATGCACCGGAGCGGACACCAATCCACCTGCACAATCAAAACCATCAAGCGAAGAAAAAGTCATAGAACAAGAGGAAAATAAGATGCCCGGCAGCAAAGAAGAAGAGATCCAGGACAAGCCCGATTTTTCCGCCTTGCTGGGCGCCAATCGCGAGATTCAGGATCTCATTATTTTTGAATACGATGTTCCCGTCGGCTGGGCAGGCCCCGGGGACTGCCTGGAGACTGTCAATTCCCAGGTCCCCCTGGACAAGGAAGTCACCCTGGAGAACAAGCCCTCCCTGCGCTTTCATATCACAAGGGCAGGAGGCTGGTCGAGCCAGTTGACCATTCGATCCGACTGGGCGACCCTGGATGTAACCAAATATGTGCCAAATGGGGCCCTGGAGTTTTATGTCAAGGGTGCCAAAGGGGGCGAGCAGTTCCAGATCCGCATGAACGATCGGATCTATGAACCCAGCGGGGATGAAAAGCAGCTTGAGCCGGTACCGGTGGGAGGAGGTCATTATGTGGATATTACCACTGACTGGCAGCACGTTTCCATCCCACTCACCGAGCTTTTCGCCTTAGACGGCAGACCCAACCCTGCCAATGCATGGCAGCTGTTTATTGAGCAGGCTTCCAATGAGCCCATGACCTTCTGGATATGCGATATCAAGCTGACAACTCCGGATAAGGAACCATCCTATCCCCATATCAAGGTCAATCAGCTGGGCTACATCCCTTCCCAGAAAAAATACGCCCTCGTCACCGGATTCCCTGATGAATTTGTTCCCCCTCCGGGCACCGCATTTGAGGTCAGGGATACATCAAACGATCAGGTGGTCTATACCGGAACCCTGGAGCGGGTGAGCTTCTTGGACAAGGACTCCGGAGAATCCGTATACCGGGCAGACTTTTCGTCCCTGGAACAACCGGGAGAATACTATATCACCGTTTCGATGGAAGGCGTAGAGCCCTCCTTGAAGTTTGCCATAGGCGATAAGGTCTATGATGAGGTCTTTGTCGATGTCTCCCGCTACTTCCTCTACCAGAGGGCCAATATCGACCTTAAGCCGCCCTATGTAACCGATTATCCCAGAAAAGCCCTCCATCCCGATGATGCCGACTGCCCTCTCTACAGCGACAAATCCATCCGGATCGATGCATCCAAAGGCTGGTACGATGCCGGAGATACGGGCAAATACGTCAATCCCGGCGCTATTGCGGCCTCTGACCTTCTGTGGGCCTATGAGCTCTTCCCGGAGGCCTTTGAGGACAACCAGTTCAACATCCCCGAAAGCGGGAACGGTGTGCCGGACATCCTGGACGAAGTACGCTATGAATTGGAATTTATCCTGAACATGCAGGACCCCTCCACAGGAGGCTTCTACTTCAGAGTCAAATCCGACGGCGACAACATCACGGCTCCCCGTTATGTCAAGGACAAGAGGGATGCGGATACAACAGGGGGCATCAAATCCACCCCTGTGACCGCCAACGCCGTTGCCGTGCTGGCCCAGGCCTCCATTGTCTACAGGGACTTCGACGAGGAGTTTTCAAACCGCTGCCTCGAGGCTGCAAAAAAGGGATGGGCATACCTTGAGGCCAATCCCAAAACGATCCCCGTGCCAAGCGACGGCCCCTATATGGACAACGAGGATTTTGAGAACCGCCTGTGGGCTGCCGGAGCCCTTTACCGCGCAACCGGCGATGATGCTTTGGGCGGGACATACTTTAAGGAACACTACAAGGATACCCCTGTAGACAACAAGTGGACCAAGGACCACCATTTTTCATCGGAGGATCCCTTCCTGCTGGGATACTTCCATTATATCTGCACAGAAAAACCCGATCCTGCCGTCGTTGAATACTTCAAGGCCAAGTTCCAAACCTGGAAGGATGCCAGGCTGCAGCATTACAAGCGGCATAGCTGGTCGATCTCCCTCTCGCCCGAATGGGGCATTTGGTGGGGCAGCAACGGCAGAGTGCTGGGCATCCCGATGGCCGTGGCCATTGGCAGCAAATTAACCGATACCTATGGGGAAGAGGAGCTGGACTTCATCCATGCGGCCGTGAATTATATCCTGGGCATCAATCCCCTTCGAAAATCCTATGTGTCCGGCCACGGAGAAGATTGCATCACTGAAATCTTCAGCACCCTCTACAGCTCCGACGGAAAGCCCGGGATCCCCAAGGGCTACCTGCCCGGCGGGCCCAACTCCTATGAGCCCAAGTTTTTAAGCCGCTTCCCCTTGAAATCCTACCAGGATGTGAACAGCGATTGGACCACTTCGGAAAACGCCATCTATTGGAACTCGCCCATGGTGTTCGACCTGGCGGCCATCAGGGCAAAGACTTTGAAGAAGTAAAGTTTACCTGGGCTGTCGCACAATTTGAAAGCTTACTGTGCGGCAGCCCAATTCATTTACTCAAAAAAGGAACAAGGAAGCGTGAAGAGAAAAGGCTGCTAACTTTTGTCAGTTGAAATAAAAAAAGGGAGTGTGGCTCACAACTTGATGCAGTTTTGCGACACTCCCATTTTTTTAAAAGCTATCAAAGCTATCCACATCCGGCTCCTGCAAAGTCCCCTCCCTTTCACGCCGCTCGGCCTCTTCCAGGATGGCCTTTGTGGCCGTAGCACCCAGGCGGCTTGCTCCGGCGCTGCGGGCCTTGAGGGCGGCATCCAGGGTCCGAATCCCCCCTGCAGCCTTCACTCCTACCTTTTCGCTGCAGGTCCTTCTCATCAGCTTCAAATCCTGGACCGTTGCCCCGCTTGGCGCATAGCCCGTGGAGGTCTTCACAAAATCCGCTCCCACCTTCTCGCAAATCCGGCAGGCGATTTCCTTTTGCTCATCGGTGAGATATGCATTCTCCAGAATCACTTTGACCTTCACGCCCCTTTCATGGGCTGCATCCACCACGGCCTTGATATCCTGCTCCACGTACTCATAATCCCCCGAGCGGAGCCTGCCGATATTAAGCACCATATCCAGCTCCACCGCTCCGTCCTCCATGGCCTTTATGGCTTCGAATACCTTGACTTCGGTCTTATGGGCCCCATGGGGAAATCCTATGACCGTACTCACCAAAACATCCGATCCTTCCAGCTCTTCCCTGGCAATGGCCACATCAGCTGGCCTCACGCAGACGGATGCGATATGGTACCTCCTTGCCAGGCGGCAGCCCTCCCTCACCTCATCCACCGTCAGCTCAGGCCTCAACAGGGAATGATCGATCATCTTTGCAAGATCCTTTGTCTTTAGCATGCTTCATGCACCTCCATTATGAAAATGATATAATTCAGAGCCTGCCGGCCGATTCTATTTTAATCCCATTCTACCATAGCCGGTAGCACCGGGAAAGGGGCAAGAGAGAAAAGCAATGGATTCTCCGGTGCTTTTCCCCCTTTACACCTTCTCCACAAGGAGCTGCCGCTACCCCCCATGTTGTCCGGCAGGCCAAGGGCACCGGCCCCGGCAAAACCGTGCCGTTTTCAGCAACAAATGCAATTTTTTCAGCTTGCCCCCTCGGATTTTAGCCCCATTCCTTCAGCTTGTACCCTAGGCTGCCGTCCTTTAACACAAAAGGTCCAGTAATGCCTTAAATGAGCGGGATTCCCACCTGATATCAGGTCATGCTTTGATTTTAATAAATTTGTAAAACAAAGAAGATGCAATAGATGATATAATAAATCAAACAAAATACAATGTGAGGTCTCCAAATGAATAAGATCATCACCATACTCCGATTCTGCTTTAAAGGAGCGCTTTTGATCCTCTTTATAACCGCGGGCCTTTTGCCCTGCCCGGGCACGGTGGATGCCGGCTGGAGCGATCGAAACGTCCGGGAGGTCTTCTCTCCGGGAGGGGACATCGACGGCGAAGGGGAGGAGGCTCCGCCGGAGAAGAGCTGGAGGGATAATATCAGGCCGGAGCCGGAGCACAAGATCTTTGCCACCTGGGCTTACCGGCCCCTGGAGCTAAAGGAAAAACCCCCCGAGGTTACAGTCCTGGCGCCCGTATGGTTCTTCGTCGAAGACAAAAACGGAGACGGGATTCCCCGCCTGATGGATGTCAATGAGCTGGGGCGGAAAACCGATATCAAAGCCTATGTGGACAAGGCCCACAGCGAGGGTGCCCAGGTCTGGGGTACCGTGGTCAGCTTTACTCCCAGCCTGTCGGATGCCTTGATTCACACTCCCGACCTCAGGCAGGAATTCATCGACAAGCTGGTTTATTATGTGGAAACCTATGGCCTGGATGGGATCAACTTTGATTTTGAAAATATGAATCCCCTCCACAAGCTGGACTACACGGCCTTTATCAAGGAATGCACCGATGTCTTAAGGCCCATGGGGGTTATCATCTCGGTGGACGTGACCGTAAAGGCGGACTATGAAAGCCTTACCAACTGGTATCAATGCTATGACCACAAAAGCCTCGGAGAAGTCGTGGATTATATGGCGGTTATGACCTATGACGAGCACAAAAACCATTCGGGAGCAGGGCCGGTGGCTTCCATCCGATGGGTAGAAGAAAAGCTCCAGGGAATCTTAGAGGATGTTCCCTCGGATAAAGTCCTTTTAGGCATTCCCTTCTATGCCTATGATTTTAAATCCACCATGATCGACGGGAATCCGGATATGCTGGTCCCCACCTGGTCAGCGGAAAAACGGGGTGTCGTCACCGTCCTTAAGTCTCAGATCGATGAGATGCTGGCAAAGGATGAATATATCGATATGAACAATCAAAAAATAGAGATCAAAGAGTGGCTCGTGAAGGATGAATGGGACGATGATTTCGGAAACTATTACTTAAAGTTCATCGACCAGAATGACATCGTCCATGAAATCTGGTATGATGAGCCAAGGTCCCTGGCCGAAAAGGCCCGGCTGGTCAAGAAATACCACTTAGCCGGTGTGGCCGTATGGCGGATGAATTTCGGCCGCCCTGCCTTTTGGGAGGCCATCGATCGGGAATTATACCCTGAAAAATACAATCCGTTTCCATAAAAAAATAAAAATTTTTTTGAAATCATGATTATATTTTGATAAATTGGTTAAGATATTAACGTAAGTTACCCAAACCCCCAAACCCCTTACATGAAGAGTCCCGAATTGATTTCGGGACTCTTTTGTTTTCCCTGTTCCCTTGCTTCTTCGTGATACAAGCGTCGGTTTATTTCAATAATGCGAAGCGAATTGGCAACTGCATCTTTTGTGGCTACCATTGTCGTGTTGAGATAGCCTCGAAGCTCTTCATAAGCAGCACCTTCAGTATCTTTCTTTAAAGGTCTTCAAAAAGCCCCTTCATCAAATCCCGTATGCGCTCTCTGCGTTCTTCCGTCTCCCGGTGAAGCACCACAGCCCGATCTTCGCGGATTTCCACCACACTGCCCTCCTTGGCCTCTTTTGGCAGCTTTTCCCTTGGCAGATGAACAATCTGCCGGTCATCGGTCTCTATCACAGCCAGGTCCCCCTCAAAGCGGTCGATCACCCCTTTTTTCACATCCTTCCCTCCTTATAAAGTTCACGGCCGGTTCGGCAAAAAGCCTGCTATAGCCCAAGACCGATAAATTTTTTCACACAGCTTTTCTGCATGAATCTGAGTTTTGTAAAAAGCCCCGCGATCCGTTGCGGCATCTTGCTTAAGCTTTATTATAACAAAAAATCCGGCAAGTCTGCCGGATTTTTTTATTGTATCCTTATCAGCTCTTCTGCCGTCAGTTCGGCGGGGCTAAAGCTATCATTCCAGTCCTCCGGGAAAGCCTTCATTTCCACCCTTACCGTATACTGACCGCCGGGCACCTTTCGGCCGCTTTTTCCTTTTAAGTCCCAGACCTCTGAAAAGCTCAATACCTGAGCCTTTTTCAGGTCTTCATAGCTTATAAATTGGAGAAAGGTTTTGCCGTCGGACCATCGGTATACCTCGGTTCCGTTGGCATCGGTCACTACAATGTCATATTTTTGACTGGTATTGAAGCGAAGCTTCAAATCTTCACCGGTTAGATTGAACAAAAAGCAGTCGATATGGAGCTTCCCGTCCTTCAGGTCGGTGCTTAGATAGGTGCTTATCCGCTTCTTTTCCTTTATCTCGGGAACGGTGATTTTTGCCTCCGCTGTCACTTCCTCTTTGCTGAAGGATTGGCCCTCCTCTTTGGGCTGGGCCTTTATCTCCACTTTCACATTATACTGGCCCGGTTCTACAATTTCTCCGTTTTTGTTTTTGAAATCCCAGCTTTCAGTAAATTCAAGGCTGCCGCCCTTTTTGACGGTCACGTACTCAATGGCTTCCGTGAAAAATCTCCCCTCGGACCAGCGATACACCTCGCGTCCGCTGTTGTTTGTGATGACGATATCATATTTTTGCCCGGAGTTAAACCTTACTTCCTGATCCTTGCCGGAAATATTGACCAGGGCGAAGGAAAAAACCATTTCGTCATTCACTACTCTCGCTTTTAAAGTGGTGTCAAAAACTTGAGCCTGCTTTACATCTTTAATCTCCACGGTCTTTTTGGCCTTGAGCTGATCCTCCGTCAGTACAATGCTGCCATCTACAGGCCTGGCCAGAATCCTTACCTCAACGGTATACTTTCCTGCAGGAACCTTCTTTCCGTCTTTGCCGGTCAAGTCCCAGCTTTCAGCAAACTCCATCTTCTTGCCGGCTGCCAGCTTCGCCTCAACCAGGGCCAGGGTGAATGCTTTACCCTCCGACCATCTGTATACTTCCTGGCCACGGCTGTTGGTAATGACGATCTCGTACTTCTGCCCGGATGAGAAATACAGATCGATATCTTTAGAGGAAGTATTCACAAGGGAGAAATTCATCTTCAGGCTGTCCTTCTCCAGCTTCGTATCCAGCCTTGTTTCCAGCAGCTTTTCTTTCTCGGGTTTGGTGCTCTTTACAGTGATCTTCTTTTCTGCTGCTGTCACATCAATTTCCTTGGCTTTCCCATCCTCCAACAGGACGGGCCTCACCTTTACAGACACGGTATAGGTTCCGGGGGCAACTTCCGCTCCGCTGTTATCGCGCAGATCCCATACCTCTGAAAAGCTCAATTGCTTGTTGGCTCCGGGCTTCAGCATCAAGGGGACAATGGCGGTTTTCTTATCCAAAAAATCCAATTCGACGTATCCCTGGCCGTAGTCCCCGGATTTTTTGTACACTGTCCGGCCTTTGGCATCCTTGACGGTGATCTCATAGGCTTCGCCCGGCTTAAATACAACGGGCAGCCAGCGGCCTGTGTTGTTGATCAGGGAAAAATCCATTTGAAGCTTTCCATTTTTCAATTTCGTTGTCAGACTTGCCTTCATGGAAACCTTCTCATTATTCTTTTGATTTCTATCTTCGTGTTTCTTCAATATCTTTTCCAGAAACTCATCAAAATCCTTTCCCGTTCTTTTTTCCAGCCATTCCAAAATGTCATCCATGTCAAAAAGATTGTCCTCTTTCGATTTCAGAAGCGCTGACAAATTCCCCTTGGCCTTGCCGCTTTCCCCGGCCTGGAAGGCCAATGCCGTTGATGTGAACAAAAGGATGAAACACAAGAGGGAAATCAAAACTTTTTTGAGATTCATTTCGCTCAGCTCCTTTCATGTTGTCTGTATGTTCAGACGAATCCTTCCCGAAGAAGTTTCATCCTTTTCCATGTCCTTCTGAAATTAGTGCAAAGGTCCCAGTTCAAAATAATTTAATAGAAAATAGACAATTATCATAATTACTATGGAAAATTGGCTTAATTTTTGTTAAACTTTTAACATAACTATAACAGGGGATTACAGTGTCTCAACCTGTTTTTACCTGTTTGAAACGGAGTGATATCAATGGGCAAGGAAATGCTCAAAGCCAATGTTATAAACGAATATCCTTTTTTTATCAAATATGGAAGTACTATCGATGAAAACGAAATCGTATCCAAATATTATCATCCGGAATATGAATTGGTTTTCCTAATGTCCGGAGAGCGACATTATTTTGTCAATCATCGGACTTATCAAATGATGCCCGGAGATCTGCTCATCGTATCTCCCAACGATCTCCATAAGCCAATTGATAATCTTTCCCTCGCCCATGACGAGATTTCCATTCACTTCGGCAAAGAATTTTTAAAGGGTTTTGACTCAAGCATCCATGATATAGAGATTTTTAACCTTTTTCAAAAGAAAGTCCACCTTTTGCGCTTCCAGGATGAGGATATGAAATTGGTGAAAACCTTATTCGATAAAATGATAGAGGAACAGCAAAACAGCCACCCGGGCCACTGGACAACGATTAAAATGCTGCTCATTGGTCTCTTGATTTTCTTAAACAGGCACTTTTCCCGTTTTCAGTCTCCCGAAGCATCCAAATACTGCTGTACCCTCCACGAGCGGATATCCTGTATTGCCGAGTACATCTATGGGCACTACCGGAGCAATATTACCCTCACCTCTGTTGCGGGCCAGTTTTGTCTGAACCCATACTATCTCAGCAGGGTATTCAAGGAAGTGACCGGTTTTTCCTTTATCGAATACTTAAACTGCTTAAAAATACGGGAAGTCGAAAGGCTACTGAAGTTTACCGATTTGAGCGTTACGGATATCGCCCAGAAAGTTGGCTATCGAAGCATTACCCATTTGGAACGGGTCTTTAAATCCCTCAATGGATGTTCTCCTTCCACCTTCCGAAAGAACCTGAAATAGCGCCGGTCATAAAAAAGCTGCAACCAAGTTGCAGCTTTTTATATTTCTTCCAAGGCTTCCAGGGGATGTGCTTTTTCAACGGATGCCTCCCCATGTTTCACCAGCATAATGAAGAACAATGCAATCAAAAAGGATAAGGCCGCATAGATGAATAAAGGATGATAGCTGCCCACAACGTCCCGGATCCAGCCAAAGAGGGAGGGACTGACGATGGCAGCCAGGGAGGAGAAGAAATAATAATAGCCGGTATATTTGCCGATGCCTCTGGCCGTAGTCATTTCCACCACCATGGGATAGGAGTTCACATTGATAAGGGCCCAGCAGATCCCCCCGATGATGAGGAGAATCCGGATCACAGCCACACTGGTGATGAAGCTCATCGCTATAAATAGGGCAATGGCAACGGCAAGGCCAACCATAATCGTATTTCTCCGCCCGAATTTGGTGGCGATCATTCCGGCCGGTAAGGAAAACAGGACAAAGGAGCCGGACAAGAACATGAGAAGGATGGAAGCGTCCCCTTCCTTGATGCCCAGGACATATTTGCCGTACAGGGAGAAGAAAGCCTCCACAGCCTGATAGCCCGTGAACCAGAAGAAGATCGCCAGAAGGAGAAAAATAAGGCTGAGAAGCTTGCCCTTTGCATCGCCGTCCTTTGAGGCCTCCTCCTTCTTCTCCTCCTCCTTTGGAATTTCCTTAGGCTCCTTTACAAAATTATAGAGAAGGATGACAGCCACCACCATCACAACGGATACCATATAAAAGGGATAATGCCGATTGGCATTGTACAGGACTCCCCCGAGCCCATAGGAGATGACTGCTGCTATTCCGCCCATGAGGTTAATGACGCCGTTGGCCTTGCTCCGAAGAGGGGCCGGAGTCAGGTCCGGCATCAAAGCCACCGCCGGGGCCCGGTAGATGCTCATGGAGAAAATGGTCAAGATCACAAAGGCCATCAGCATAGGCAAATTGCTTTCAAAGGGAATCAGGGAGAAGAAGATCGCTGCAAGGGGAACTCCAATGAGCAAAAAAGGCATTCTTCTTCCGTACCGGGTGTTCACCCTGTCGCTTAGGGCCCCGAAAATAGGCTGAAAAACCACGGCGAAAATATTGTCAAAGGTCATGATAAAGCCGATCAGCAGGGTGCTTGAAATATACTTTTCCAGGAAAATCGGCACATAGGTATTATAGACAGGCCACAACATGCTGGCCGAAAAAAAGGCCAGTCCAATCAAGAGGGTCTTTTTATAATCCAGCTTCACGCCCATTCCTCCCTCATCCGAATAAAGATTTGCGAACCTCAAGGGCCAGATCCGGCCTGTTGGTGATAACACCGTCCACGCCGGCCCTCATCAAGGCCTCGATTTGCGAAGGCCGGTCCACCGTAAAGGGATGCAGCAAAATCCCGTATTCCTTACAGCCCTTCACCATCTCAGGGATGATATTATAAAAGGAGGGATGAAGGGCTTCAGCCCCCAGTCTGCGGGCATAGTGCCACGGCTCCACCAGGCCTGACATATATAAAAGCCCGATCTTCATACCGGGATTGAGTTCCTTGACCTTCCGAAGGCTGTAGTGATTAAAGGATGAAAAAATGACCTGATCCTCAAACTTGTATTTCTTCATAAGGGCAATGAGCTTCTCCTCTATCCCCGGGTACTCCACGGGCCCGCTCTTGATCTCGATATTGAGAAGCCCCTTCCAGCCCTTTAGAAGATCCATGACCTCCTCCAGGGTAGGGATCCTGGTCCCCCTAAAATCTTTGCTGAACCAACTGCCAAAATCCAGCCCTTTGAGTTCATCCAGGGTCAAATCCTTGACATAGCCCCGCCCGTTACTGGTCCGCTTCACGTTTTCATCGTGGATGACCACCAGATGTCCATCCTTGCTCAAATGCACATCCAGCTCCAGGCCGTCTGCGCCTATCTCCAAGACCTTTTCAAAGGCAGGAAGGGTGTTTTCCGGAGCATGATGGGATGCGCCCCTGTGGGCAATCACTCTGGGCAAAAGCATCTCTATATCTCCCCTTTCTACTCTTGTTTCTCCTATATAGTTCTACAGTCCCGGCAAAAATCCTGCCCGTTTTTTTAAAGCAAGAAAAAAGCTCCTGTTGTTTCCACAGGAGCCGGTAAGCTCAGCGGCAGCACGCACAACCGCTAATGTACTTTTGAACCAGTTCGTCAATCTCCTTTTCGTCATTGCCCGGTATCTCCACGCCCGAAATCAGTTCCCATTCCTCCATATGGCAGGCCTGCTGATCGGGATCCAGCTTCACAAATGGAGACAGGGATTCCATCTCCAGCATAAAATCAGTGGTATAGGTCTCATAGGACACTCCGAAGTCCGGATATTTGGCATCTTTGATATGGGTATAGCGCTTGATAAAGAGGTTGCCGAAATTACAGTAGGCTGCCCAGCCGTCTTCATTGGAAATTCCAAATTTAAAGGGAGCCTCCATGGCAGGATCCTGCTTCAGTGTAATGTATTTATCTCCCCAGTAAACCCGTTTGTCATTCATCTTGCTGTACGGCCAAAGGGCCAGGACCCGGTTGCCCAGAAGGCCGGTATCCCGCTGGGGCTGGGGAACGATCTCTTTCCCTCCGGGCGCCATTACGGTCAAAGCCCATACGGAAAGCTCAACGGGCCACGCATTTTTATTGGTAAGCCGGTGCACCACTCTTACCTTGTTGCAGCAGCCGGCCAGGGTAATTGTCATTTCCTTCTGAACCTGCACCCAGGGCTCCACCTTTTGTCTTACACGGATTCCGTTTTCGATTTTATCCCATTCAACCGGTTCATTATCCAATGAATAGGTCCTTGGCATATGCTCCGGGCTGTGCCACAGCCGGTGCCCGCCCAGGATCCTCCACTCCCCTGTGCCTACAGGCTGGCTCCGGTCAGGGGCTTCGCAGAACATATTTTCCTTCCCGACAAAGCCAAAGCGTATCACCCTGGGGCCAATATCCACCGTAACGACCAGATCCACCTGGCCGTTGGATATTTCAACGCATTTGCCGTATACACCGTAGCTTACTTCCTTTACGGTCACTTCTGCCATAAAAACCAAACCTCCTTTAATTTTAGGCTCGCCCATTATCTATTCTGCAAGGAACAAGAAAATCCTGCCGTCAGCCGTAAATCTTCTCCTCCGGGCAATGCTCCCGCAGCCTTTGATACAGAAACTCCTTCATCTCCTGCTCCCTTTCATAGCTTACCACCCCGTCCCGGCACGACATGGGAAAGCAAAAGAGATCCGTATCCGTCCTTGACTTTTCAATCCTTTTGAAGTACTCCTTGTTCATGCGAAAAACGCCGAGATTGACATCAAAGAGCCGATCTGCAGGAAGGACCTGAAAAATTTGATCGATAAACTCCCCATATACTTTCCTCCAGTCCTTTACCTGTAGCATAGGTTCCAGGCTCAGGCGGACCTTCCACCCATCCTCCAGGGCTTCCCTTGCAGCCTCCAGCCGCGCCTTTAAAGGCGGGGCCAGCCTTTCATAGCGCCTTGCAATTCCCTCCGGCGACAGGGTCCAGGAAAGGACCACCTGCCCTGCGGCCTTTTCGGATCGAATCAGCCGATAGTTTGCACTCTTGGTCCGAACCTCCAGCAAAAGGTTTTCCTGCTCCCTGGCAAAATCAATCCACATTTTGGTGTAGGGGACCACGCCCTCGAAGGCCAGAAGGTCCGTATCATAGGAAGCACACAAATAGAGGAAATCCACTTCCGAAAGAAGCTTCTTCACCGCTTCAAAAAAATCAGAGGTGTTCACAAAGGCAACGAGATTGGCAGAAGGGTACAGGCCCTGAAGGTAGCAGTAATCGCAATGATAAAGGCAGTTTAGGAGAGTTGAGGCGTAGTAAAAATGCTCATATCCAAAGTTTTCACAGATATCGGGCCCCTTGTAGACAAAGGGCTCCCCTTTCTCGGCCAGGATCAGCTTGGGAGCTGCCTTTTGCCTTTGAAAATCCTGGCGGGGCCTGTTAAAAAGATCCTTGTAATGCTTGATATAGACAAGCCGGGCATTGGGAAAGCGCCGGAGGATCTCCCCTGTCAGGGGATAAGCCGCCGCCCGCTCTTCGACGTAGATGTGGGAAAATTTACTCCCCTGATAAGAGGGATTGAAGTCTGTCATAGGCCCTTTGCCGCTCCTCCTTTACCCGGACCCTGCTTTCCATGAGTTCATCAAAGGATGGCAGGCTCCTGCCGGTCCTGATTTTATAATTCCTCGCCAGCCTGAAAAGCTGGTGGGTCTGAGTCACCGTCAGGCGAAGATGCTCTTTTAGGGCATCAAGCCGCCCTTTTTCTTCCTCTGAAAGGGGCTCTTTGTCGTTTTTACAAAATGCTGCAGCCCTTTTGATGAACTCCCCGATGGAATCCAAATTTTTACTGATACAGCTTGATATAAAGTCCTTATGAAGTCCCTCCGGCTCAAGATAATCGGAAACGATCTTGATCACATGGATCTGGTGAGGGGCTAGATAGGGCTGACAGGCCTGGTAGAATCCGGAGGCCTCCATGTCTACAAAATCAGCTCGCAGGCGACCGATATCCTCCTGAAGGATGATCCGGTGATGGGTCTCCAGGGTTCCCTCGAAGAGCCGGTGGTCAAATAAGAGATCCGGAAAAAACCGCTCATCGGTCTCCCCATCGATGATCTGGTGGGCCAGAATCGGGGTGGCAAGCTCCACCTGCCTGTTTCTCGAACCGCATATCCCAATGTTCACCGCCAGGTCTTCGCTGCCCCCATTTCCCCGGGCCAAAAGGCTGGCAGTGGCAACGGCTGATTTCATCTTGCCCATCCCGGTGATAATCAAAGCAACGCCCTCTCCGGCAAATACCTGAAAGGGCCTGTACTCATCGGCCCGTTTCAGCCCATAATGCTCTATCAGAGGCCTGGCTTCGCAGTGCATGGCCGTTACCAGGTATATCATGCCCTCACCCCCTTTTCATCCTTCTATTTTGCCGTAATGGCCTCCCCCTCCGTGACCGATCTCCAGCCTGCCTTCCCGGGCATCTACAATCATGGAGGCTATTTCCTCCGAAACCACCTTTGTAATCTCTTCCCGGCGGACCCTATGCAGAATATTCATTTCATTGCCGAAGGCATCGATGAGCTTTGCAACCGTTTTCTTGCCCACCCCCGGCAGAAACTCCAGCGGCACCTGATAAAAGTACGGAGGCCGCCCATCCTGGCCGCAGGAGTGCCTGTCCTTGATCATCTCCAGGCGATCCAGCACTCCCATCACGACCTTGTGGCGGGGGTCATTGGGGCACTTTGTCACCGGAGGCGGCAACTTTGTAATCTCTTTACAGCTTAGGCAAAAGGTCCGGTGGTATTTGCCCAGCCTGGGATTGAGGCCGTAATTTGCAACCACCTTGCGGCCTTCCTGTTCTTTGAGGGCCTTCACTACCTCCTGATAGCTTAGCGCCTCAAGGGCCATGATGTTGTATTCCCTGCCTATTTTCGATAAGGAGTGGGCGTCTGAATTGCTTAGAAAGGTCTTGCCGTCCAGTTCCGAAACCCGGCAGGCCATATCGGTATCAGCGCTGAGTCCCAGCTCTATCGCCGGAATCTTCCCCAAAGATTCCTCATGAAAAATATGAATGAGCCGATCCGCGCAGTTCCCGTAAAAGCCCTTGTAGGGCGTGAACACATGGGCGGGGATCAAGATGCCGCCCAGGGAATCCACGATGTCAAAAAGCTCCTGGCCGCTTAAGCGGCTGACGGTGGCATTTTCGGCCAGGTTGGTCATATGGCGATCCATGATTCTGGAGAATTCCTTTACAATTGAAAAGTGAGGAAAGAATACAAGGGAATGGGCGGTGCACCTTGGGGTCTCCCTGGTCTCAATTTCCGAGCCCAAAAGGATCACCAGTTCATCGCGATAGCGCATTCCGCCTTCCGGAATCTCTTCCAGCTCCCCTGCATCCAGCAATTCTTCAATATCTCGAATAATCCATGGCGATACACAGTCCACGACCCCAATGACCTGGATCCCCTTTCGATACCTGGCCTCATAGGCTATATTCCCAAAGGTAAGGTCATTGGCGGTCCCCCGCTTGGTAATCCTGCCCAGGGCAGAGCGGCCGATGTGCACGTGTAGATCCACGAAGGCATTCTGCATACTGAAATTCTCCTCACAGCTTCTATTTTTGAAAGCCTGGACAAATCCTTTGCTTTCGCTTTTTAGTCTTTACCAAAAAAAAGAATTCATTCCTCCCGGCCCAATAACACCCTCGCAGGAGCTCCGTCTGCTCCTTGAACTTTCATCGGCAGGCAGATCAAATAGTAATGACCGGGCTTGACCTCGGTTAAGTCAAGGCCTTCCAAGGCAACGGTCTCATTGGATCGGAGAAAGAGCCTGTGGACCGTTCCGTCGTCCCCATAGGGTGCGATGGAAAGGTAGTCTATGCCCAACAGCCTGACCCCCTGCTCCAGCAGCCATTCAATGGCTGCCGGAGAAAAGGCTACAAAATCCTTATAAAACTCTTTTTGATGCAGCAGCCCGCCGTTGGCGGTTTTCACCAAAAGCCGGGTCGTCCCTTTGGGAACCAGGGCCTCTAAGTCCTGCTTTTCAATGGTTTTCTTATGTAAAGGCAGCTCAATGACCCGGCAGGGTCCCATGAGCAGCTCCAAATCCAATTCATCTACCCTTTTCCCGTCTGCTATAAAGTGAAAGGGGGCATCCACATGGGTTCCTGCATGGAGCCCCGTTGAAATGCGGGAAAGATTGCAGGGGCCGCCTTTCCCGATCTCCGCTTGAATCTCCCTTTGAAAGGGCTGATCCCCCGGCCAGCAGGGCATCTGATCCCCCATGGACAATGTCACATCAATCCATTTCATATTTCATTGACTCCTGTCTATTCCCTAAATTGTCAGCTTTAAAAGCTGCATAAACATTATAGCACAGATAAAAGCCATTGCTATCCCTAAATCATTGACAGCCGGTATTTTCAGGGAGTCAGGAAATCTCTCAAAATGAACAATCTCAGTTGGCAGATCCCAACTCCCAGGGGGCAAGGCCTTCTGGATATCAAATCCCTGGCTATTGTGTCCCGTCTCCATGCTCACCCATATCCTTTAGGAGAGAAGTAAAACCTCTTACAGACGGTACCAGGCAAAAGACATTGAAATGCCCTTGATTTTCTGATACACTCTTACTGTCATCTCAAAAGAAGGAGAGGCATTATGGACTTTAGCATACTAAAGCAAAAGAAAATCTTCATCCTGGATATGGACGGGACCTTTTATCTGGGAGATCAAATCCTTGAAGGTTCTTTGGATTTTATAAAGCACATTCGGGAAAAAGGCATGGACTTTTTCTTTTTTACGAACAATTCATCCAAGAGCCCTGAAGTCTATGTGGAGAAACTGGCAAGAATGGGCCTTCGGGTCACCAAGGATAAAATCATCACCTCGGGCATGGTCACCATCGACTACATAAAAAAAAGGTTTAAAAACCCCCGTATATACCTGGTGGGGACAAAGCCCCTTGAGGAGGATTTTGAGCAGAACGGAATAAAGCTGGTTGAGACCGAGCCCCAGGCCGTGGTCATTGGCTTTGACACCACCCTGACCTATGACAAGATTATGAAAGCCTGCCACTTCATCCGCCAAGGGGTCCCCTTTATCGCCACCCACCCGGATTTAAACTGCCCGACAGAAAATGGGTCCGTCCCCGACTGCGGCGCCATGTGTGCCATGATCACCGCTTCCACCGGGGTAAGACCCATTTATCTTGGCAAGCCCTATCCGGAAACCATTCAATATATTATGGATACATTGAAGTGCAAAAAGGAAGATATGGTGTTTGTAGGAGACAGGCTCAATACGGATATCGCCATCGGGGTGAAAAACGGGGTTACCACAATCCTGGTCCTGACGGGGGAGGCTACCCTGGCCGACGTGGAAAAATCCGAGATCAAACCAGACTTCATCGTCGAGCGGCTGGCGGAGCTGATCAAGCTGATTTAGTCTCCAAACCGAAGTTCTATCTCGCCGATGCCGCCTTCTATTTCCAGCTCCAGCGTCGCATCGGTATGGCCATAGGCGTCATTCACGTAATATCCGTCTTCTTTTTTAAAGCCACGGGCGCTGATGGATCCAAGACCGCCTTTGGCCTTTACCCGGACCCCTGTATTCTCCGGCAGGATAAACACTCCGCGGCCAACGCCGCCTTTGATATAGGCATGGAGGTCCCTCTCCCAGGTCCCCGTTAAATCCACTGTGCTTTCACCGACTCCCATGCCAATCTCCAATTCTTCTATTGTCAAATCCCCAAGATAGAGTTTGGAGCTTCCCGCACCCAGTTTGATTCTAAGATCCATCGGAATATCATTGCTGAAGCGAAGATCCCATTCGTACCGCAAGTTGCCGATGCTGATTCCGTTCAGCAGGGAAGGCTGCTCAACGATAAGCCGCCCCCTTTCGCCGTTTTTCCGATAAGTCACCTCGGGTTTCCAGTTTTCGTCGCTGTAGAGGATCTCCCCCTCCATGAGCTTCTCTGCTCCGCCGGACATCTTGAGTTCCCCTACCCCCATATCGATATCCACGCGAACGGATTCTGCCCCTTCACTGTCTACCGAAGGCCTGTATGTGATGATCTCGTCCTCCGAATAGATCGATACCCTGACGCAGCCTGTGGCTAAAAGAATCCCGGCCGTTATGATAAAAAGGAGCAAGCCTTTTCGTATCCTCATGATTTCTTCTCCCTTCCCATATGGAAATTTTTCGGTTACATTTTCTCCATATATTCTATTCCTTTTCTTTAGACGATACACCCGCAAAAGAGTACTTCAATATTTTTTGGTTTTTCGTGGAGCATGGAAAATACCATGTTCAGCTTTTTGTCCGCAATTGCCAAAGGTTTGTTCTGGCGATTTCCATACAAGGTTTGCCTTGCTTGTATTTTATGGGAATCTCCCATATAATCAAGATAGCGCAATTGAAATTAGGCAGATGGAATTGACGCAAAAGATATTATCTTTATGGCTTTCCATCAAATAAACGAAACCCCACAGGGAAGCAGAAAATAAATCAAGTTCAGTATATGAATTTGAGTAATATAGATTTTTTTATACCTATCGGAAAATTGGAGGAAGGTTTATGAAGATCCATATTGTAGAAAAGAACAACAGGAAAATTGCCCTTGTAAGCAGCAGCGATATATTGATCAAAGATGTGCAGTCAGCATTGGACTTGATAGCAACCGTAGGGTTTGAAACGGGCTGCCAGTGTATCGTTTTGAATAAATCCGCAATTTGTGATGACTTTTTTGACTTAAGCACGAGGCTGGCAGGGGAAATATTGCAAAAGTTTATAAACTATCATGTAAAAATAGCCATTGTAGGGGATTTTTCTCTATATACAAGCAAAAGTTTAAGGGATTTTATCTATGAGAGCAACAAGGGGAAAGACATCTTTTTCCTGCCCAATGAACAACAAGCAATAGAAAAACTAAGCACGGTTTCATTTTGTTAATGTACATCAAAACCAAGGCCTCGATCGGACCTCTGCATGGGATAAATGGATACCCCGCTTTATTTTTATAGAATGCTGACGAGCAGTCTAAAAACACTGAAAGCAATTTCAGAGAAAGAGGATGAAAATGGCACATAGGATGGGCGTTTCCGGCAGCACAATCTTCACCAATCCTGCATTGTTTCCGGAGCTATTCTGGGACGGCATTGAGCACATAGAAATCGGAGAGTTCCCTGATGAAAATTCGATACATGCATTTTGGGAATTATGCAAAGGAAAGCAAATCAGTTTGGGCATTCATTCTCCCCTATTGCGGGGCAGAAGCAAATACGACTTGATTGAAGAGGTTCATTTTGATCCCAAACACGCCTGGGAACAGTTAGAATCAGAAGCGAAAAGAATGTCCGCTTTAGGAGCAGAATATCTTCTGGTTCACTTTCCGTATTTCAAAGGAGAAGTAACGGCCGACACGGATGAATTGATTGAAGAAGGCTTGAGAAAATTAAGCCGCCTGCAAAGCCGGTATTCCATTGAGCTGGTCTGTGAACCCAAACTTGGGCTCAACCGCTCTGCCGCCGGAATCAACTACTTGAACAATTTCCCAATCGAGACCTGGACTAAATACGATATCAAATTATGCATCGATATCGGCGATTACATCATCGCCACAGATCATAAAATTTTCAGCTATTTGGAGAAATGGACGGGCTTTGTAAAAGTCGTCCATCTGCACAACATATGCTACAAAGAAGACAGATATATCTGGATCCCCGTACACCCGGTTCAGGAATCAAAGGGCAACCACAAAGTAAAAGAAATCATCGAGTTTTTGTCTAAGGCCAAGGACGTTATTTTTGTATTTGAACATACTCCTGAAACCAATCCCAGCAAGGCCTTTGTAAATGAAGGGTATCAATGGGTCAGGTCCCTGATCCGATAATGCACGTCCTTTGCAAAGAACGGTGCTTTAAGGAACAGATGGACATTCAGCCCTAATGCTGGTATACGCACGTCTCAGGCATGTGGCCGGGACTGGATGGAGCGAAAAACGATACCTGAATATAGATCTTCTTAAGAACTCAGGTGATGTTCAAGTTGTTTGAGCTTTTCTTAACCCCTGTCAAGATGATAAGGCCCTTTGTCCTGCCTGTCAAGGGCAAAGGCGAAAGCCCGCGCTGCCCACGCCCTTGAAAGGCATTCCGCAGGGTCTTGGTAGTTCATTAATTGGGAGAAATTTTCCATAAACGATGGGAACCCAGCAATTGCAAAGGGCGGACCTGCCGGTCCGCCCTTATTATGGCCTTTTCAGGTAGCCCTTCTCAATCGACTCCTCTATCAACTCGTATACAAAGTCCCACAGGACGGGAGCCGCTTCCTTGATCGGCCGGCTCCTCTCCATCACCCTGTCGCTGGTTACGGTATGCTTGTTCCAGGTATGCCCCTGGGTCAGGTAATTGTTGAGAAGAGGCTGGATTCGATCCAGGGCAGCGGCAAATTTGGCCTCCGGGGTTTTCCTTTCCTCAAATTCCTCCCAGAGCCTTCGGAATTCCTCCGCCTGGTCCTCGGGCAGAATGCCAAAGAGGCGCTCCGCGGCCCTTCTTTCCCGGTCCCCTTTGTCCAGATATCCCACCGTGTCGTAGCAAAAGGTATCCCCTGCATCAATCTCCACCATATCATGGATGAGGACCATTTTTACGGTTTTCAATACATCCAGATCCTTTTCCTTTGCGTACTCCGACAGCAAAATGGCCATCACCGCCAGGTGCCATGAATGCTCCACATCGTTTTCTTCACGGGAACCGTCGGCGATCAGGTTCTGGCGGGTTATATGCTTGAGCTTGTCTATCTCGATGATGAACTCGATTTGTTTCTTCAGCCTTTCGTCGATCATTTGATGCACTTCCTCTTCTTGTGTTCAGGTTTCAAACAAAGGGTAGGGACCTATCCCTGCTCCCAGGATCAATCCCCATGAGATATGTCCCCAATTGTACAGATGGCAGGCCGCAGATAATCCTTCTGAGTCGGGCAGGCCCAAAGAATCAGCACCTGCATTCCGGAGGCTAAAAAACAGGACTCCAGGGCGTAGCGGGCAGATTCATTGGCCTACCTTTGGAGCCGGGCAGACCCCTTGGTCTGCCGCTATCCCGGATGTCAAAAACCGGTGGTAAAAAGCGGAATATAGCCCAGGAATTTATTCAATCCGGTCTATAATACCCCATGACCAATTCATTTGCGGTCCTCGTAGAGGTGCCTGCGGAGAGTCACAGCTTATAAAGCCCCTTGGCATTGTTATACAAAATATTGGCAATGATCTCCCTGGCGTCATCCGGGGACAAATAGCCATCCTCTATTTTCCGGGCCAGGACTTTGGACAATACATGCTCCATCGCCAAAAGGGCTCCGTAGCTCTCCTCGGAAGTCCAGGTGTCGCAGCCCCAGCAGACCTTATCAGCCGTGCCCACTTCTATCAGCTCATCCAGCATCCTTTCGCAGGCGGAGGTGGAGATGAGGGGCAGCCAGCACAGGTCGGGATATACATTGGGATACAGGTGTAATAGGCCATTGATATCGTCCATCCAGGGATAGCTGCCATGGAACAGGACGAATTTGGTACCCGGGTTTTTGGATATGACCTCCTGCATTTGCATGGCGTTCGTCTTCTCCAGCTTCCCAAGGCCCGTATGGATTTGAATGGGCAAATCCAGTTCAGCGGCAATTTTGCATATCTGATAAAAGACATAATCCTGAAAGGCCTTGATCTCGTCAGGCTCAGGCCGCTTTCCGTCTTCTTTAAAAGCCAGCTGGGCTTTTTCCTTTGAAACCTCCTGGAAATCAAGGCCCCTGTCATAGGCCACAGCCGATTTTAAGGCCACGCAGCCCTCCTGCTTTTTACGGCTTATGATTTCCCTTACAAAGTCTATATATTCATCGATATCCTTGATATCCCTGCCGTAGAGGATGAGGGGATTGTTTCCGTTGTGGTCCCTGGCGGTTTTGCTGTATCCGTACAAAAACATATTGATCCGGAAGGTCGGAGTGAAGATCTCCGGATGCTTGTTGTCGCTTCCCGGCTCCCAATAGGTGTCCAGGATAATTTTTTCATACCGACATTTGTCCTTTAAAAGGCCCAGGTGGTGCTCCTTGTTCTGATAAGCCTCCCGGATCCTCCGGGAATATTCATCCCAGTTCTCAGCGGACAGGGCTTCCTCTATGCCGTACAGCTCCTGCAGGCTCCGCTGCAGCCATACAAAGTAGGAGTTGTATCTCACCTTCTTTAGGTATTGCTCCCGGCTCTCTTTGGTCCTCCCAAAGGGGACTCCGAGCCAGCTGACATAGCTCCTATTTAGCAGGGTCTCCAGGCTGTAGTTCTCAAATTCCGGGTCCCGGCCATGATGGGAATGGGTATTGATGACCCTTAGCTCCTGCATATAGGACCTAAGTTCCTGTTCATACCGCTTCATGATATACCTCCTCTTATTTTTAGGCTTATTCAGCCATAGGTACCGTCAAGTCCAAAACCTTTCCTCCCGTTATAGACACCAGCTGCTCAAAGCGGATCGGTACGGCTGAAGCATCGTCTCCGGCCGCCGGATAGATCACGTCATATTGGCTTAAGTGAATATCGATCAAGATCTCAGCCTTATCAACTCCAAAAGGGCATACTCCTCCCGGAGCAAAGCCGGTAAGCTCAAGGGTCTCCTCCGGGCCGGCCAGCCTTGTTTTGACTCCGATGTTTGCTTTTAACTTGGATGAATTCACCTTCCGGTCCCCCGGGCACACGACCAAAAAAGCACGGCCGTCCTTTGCCACAAACAAAATGGATTTGGCAATCTGGCCGACTTCAACCCCCAGCTGCCGGGCAGCCAGCTGGGATGTGGGCGTGCTTCCGGGCTCAAACTCCAGAGCCTTTAAGCCGTTGCTGCTTAAAATATCCCTTACCTTTTGCGGAATCATGGAAAATCCTCCTTGTTTTCCTCTATTCTAACAGATCATGCCGCTTCCTATCAAGGAAAAAGCACGGCTTCCGTGAAAGGCTGCCGCCCTTTTCACCTCCGCCGTGCTTTTATTACGCCACTCCCCGGGTCCCGCAATACTCTACCCATTCTCCGGCTGTCTCAGCCATCTTACGGATAAAGGACGGGCTATGGGGGGCTTGAACAATCCGGACGTCCACTGTTTCCGATTCTAGAGGCGGGCGCTTATATTGCTGCAGAATATAGCGCTTGGCCCCTTGGATCCATTTTGCCATGGCCACAACATCTTCTTCCTTGAGCTGGGGAACCAGGGTGGTTCGAAACTCATAGGATACCCTGCTTTTAAGCAGCAGATCCACGCTTTCCCTGATGCCGGAAAGATCAACCGCTACACCGCATATTTCCTCATAGCGTTGTAGGGGTGCCTTGATATCCATTGCGATATAATCGATCAAGCCCAGGCTCAAAAGCCTTTCCACGACCCCTGGACGGGTTCCGTTGGTATCCAGCTTGACCAAAAAGCCCAGCTCCTTGATCCTGCCTATAAATTCCTCCAAGCCCTTCTGCAAGGTGGGCTCTCCCCCGCTTATCACAACAGCGTCTAAAAACTTCTTTCTGCTCCCAAGGAGGCTGAAGACCTCCTCCGGATCCCAAAGGCTTCTTAAGCCATCCTCCCGGATAATGGAACGGTTGTGGCAGTAGAAGCAGTCCAGGTTGCAGCCCGGGGTGAAGAGGACCATGGCCACCTTTCCCGGAAAGTCCACAAAGGAGTTCTTTTGCACACCGGCTATCTTCATGATATCTTTTCCTTCACTACAAACTTCTTGCGCTCGAAGTACTCCTCCTGCTTGCCCTTGTTGTAGTTTTCCACCGGCCTTAAATATCCGGTTACCCGGGACCAAACCTCGGTTTTGGCATTGCATTCCGGACAGCGGAAGTGCTCTCCCTTGATATAGCCGTGTTCATTGCAGATGCTGAAGGTGGGTGTAATGGTGATATAGGGCATCTTGTAATTGTAGAATATCTTTTGAATCAGATTCTTGCATGTTTCAATATCCTCAATGCTCTCGCCCAGGTACGCATGCAGGACCGTGCCGCCGGTGTAGAGGGATTGAAGCTCATCCTGGAGCTCGATCACTTCAAACAGATCGTCCGTATAGCCAACGGGGACCTGGGTGGAATTGGTATAATAGGGGACCTTGTCCCCGGCAGTAATAATATCCGGGTATTTCTCCTTGTCAATCTTGGCCAGGCGATAGGAGGTTCCTTCGGCCGGAGTGGCCTCCAGGTTATAGACATGGCCGGTTTCGTTCTGAATCTCCACAAGGAGATCCCTCAGATAATGCATGATCTCCAGGGCAAATTCCAAACCCTCAGGGCTGGTGATATCCTTTCCCATGAAGTTCAGCAGGGCTTCGTTCATTCCGATAATTCCGATGGTGCTGAAATGGTTGTACCAATACTGGCCCGTCCTCTCATATACATGCCTCAGATAGTGGGTGGAGTAGGGATAAAGACCCCTTTGGGACTGCTGCTCAACGATTTTGCGCTTGATCTCAAGGGAGGTCTTGCCGATCTGAACCATTCGCCAGAGCCTGGCCTTAAACTCGCTCTTGGAGGAGGACAGGTAACCGATTCGGGGGAGGTTGATGGTAAAGACGCCGATGGAGCCCGTCATGGGATTGCTTCCAAAAAGTCCGCCCCCCCTTTTTCGGAGCTGAGTCGTATCCAGGCGCAATCGGCAGCACATGGATACCGCATCCTCGGGAGAAAGGTCGGAATTGATATAGTTGGCAAAATAGGGGATTCCGTATTTGCATGTAATCTTCATAAAGGCATCCACCACAGGGCTGTCCCAGTCAAAATCCTTTGTCACATTGATGGTGGGTATCGGAAAGGTGAATACCCTGCCCTTGGCATCCCCCTCCAGCATGACTTCGCAGAAGGCCAGGTTGAACATATCCATTTCCTTTTGAAAATCCCCGTAGCAGGCATCCATCAACTGGCCTCCGATGATGACCGGCTCGTTTTTCAAGGTGGCCGGCACCTTGATATCAAAGGTCAGATTGGAAAAGGGGCATTGGAATCCCACCCGGGTCGGTACGTTAATATTGAATATGAACTCCTGGATGCACTGCCTGACCTGCTCATAG
>Ga0134092_1000820_pt1 | contig 29618 bp, 23 predicted proteins | sample 3_6taG_FD_94454 | JGI IMG/M metagenome (GOLD analysis project Ga0134092, IMG submission 94454) | Switchgrass degrading microbial communities from high solid loading bioreactors in New Hampshire, USA - 3_6_20_6_A3 metaG | ecosystem: Engineered > Bioreactor > Semi-continuous > Anaerobic >... | reverse complement strand
TTGTTAACATCTGAAACACCACCATATCAATGTTTTACTTTATATATTCGACATAAAAAAGAAGAATCCTTTTTGGTTTTAAAGGATTCTTCCAAAACTTATATACTTTGTCTTCAGTCTGAGCCTCTGAATTCACATTCAGAGGCTGATGACAAAATACTTATATATTAACTTTTCTCCAAAAGCTCGGAACAGTCAGAAGCAGCATAGGATATATTTCCAATCTTCCAATAAGCATGGTCAATGATAATACCAGTTTGCTCAATACAGACATCTGAGAGAAGTTTCCCATAGGTCCTACTACGGAAAACCCTGGTCCAATATTGCTCAAAGCAGCTGCTACAGAAGACAGAGTAGTTGGCATATCAAAACCATCTAAAGAAACTATCAATACTGCAATAACAAACACGAACATATACATGAAAAAGAAACTTTTGATTTCTGATAAATACTTTTCTTCAATATTTTTTCCGCCAATCCTTACAGAGTACACACCCCTTGGATGTATAATACTCAAAAGCTCTGTCTTTATAGATTTTATAAGAAGAAGTATTCTTATATTTTTAATACCTCCACCAGTTGATCCTGCACATCCTCCTATAAACATCAAACAGAAAAGTATTATTTTTGAAAATAATGGCCATTTATCAAAATCTGCCGTGCTATAGCCTGTAGTAGTGATTATGGTTACAACCTGGAATGATGAATATCTTATGGATTCTCCTATGGATCTGAATATATCCCCATATAAATCCACAGTGATAAGCAAAATAGCAGTTAATACAACACCCAGATAGAATTTGAATTCTTCGTCTTTAAATATAGCTTTAAAATTCCCTTTTATAGCCTGATAATACAATGAAAAATTAATTCCGCACATAAATGTGAATACGGTTATTATAGCTTCTACAAGCACATTATTGTATGAGCCTATACTTGCATTTCTGCTTGAAAAACCACCTGTTCCTACACTTCCAAAGGTATGTATGCAAGCATCAAAGAGAGATAAGCCGGCAGCAACCAATAATACTATTTCTGTCAAAGTAAATGCTATATATATCGTATATAGTATTTTGGCTGTATTTGCTACTTTAGGCACAAGCTTCCCCGGTATAGGCCCGGGGCTTTCAGCTACCATAACCTGAAAAGCTCCCGTGCCGGTAATAGGGAACAAGGCTAAAGTCAATACCAATACTCCCATTCCGCCTATCCAATGGGTAAAGCTTCTCCAGAACAGTATAGCCTTAGGTAAAATTTCAACTTCTTTTAGTATGCTTGAACCTGTAGTGGTAAAACCTGAAACAGTTTCAAAAATACAATCTATAAAGGATGGTATAGCTCCACTTATATAAAAGGGCAATGCTCCAAACAGAGATATCATTACCCAACCAAAAGCTACAATAGCAAATCCATCTTTGGCATATATAGTCTTGTTTTGTGGTTTTAAAGCAATTGCAAATGAAATCCCAACCGCTAACAGAATAGATATGGTATAAGAAAATACATCTGTAGTTCCATCTCTATAGATTAATGAAACTATAAGTGATGGTATCATTGCAATAGCTTCACATATCAATATCATTCCCAGGCTTCTTAATACCATTTTGTAATTCAACTAAATTACCTCCTGTATTTATTGCAACAGGTCATCCAATTCGCTGATATTATTACTTTTTGTTATTATTATAACCCTGTCATTTTCTTTAATCATGTCATTACCATGAGGTATTACCACATGATTTTTCCTTACAATTGTAGCTATTATGGCATCCTTAGTAAATTTCAATTTTTTTAGCGGTATATCAACGATCCTGCTATCCCTGTTTGCAATAAACTCCAGTATTTCTGCCTGACCTTCAACAATTCTGTACAGTGATTCTACAGAATTGCCTCTTATAAATTTCAGAATATGCCCTGTAGTGATTAACTTAGGACATATTACATTATCTATGCCTAGTTTATGAATAACGCTCATATAGTTTGTTCTGCTGATTTTGGCTATAACCTTTTTGGCTCCGTTTTGTTTTGCTACCAATGCAGCGATAAGATTTTCCTCATCCATACCGGTAAGTGCAATAAATGCATCCATTTCGCCTATATTCTCAGATTGCAATACACCCTCATCTGTACCATCACCATTAATAATGAGTGTATCCGGCAAAAGATCTACAAACTCTTCACACTTTTCCCTGTCTATCTCAATTATTTTTAATCGGATATCCATATCATGAAGCATTCGTGACAGATAATAGGCTATCCTTCCCGCTCCCACTACCATGACATTTCTTATCTTTACTTGTGTAGCATCGCATATTTTCAGAAAGTTCATCAGCCCCGATGGGTTTCCTAATACATATACGATGTCATCTTCTCTTATTTCAAAATCACCTTTGGGTATTATAACTTTTTCATTTCTTAATACAGCACCAATCAGAACAGATTGAAGATACCTGCCAGGAAGATCTTTAAGTTTTGTACCTACAACAGGCATATTATCAGTAACTCTCAATTCTATCATCTTAACTCTGCCTTTTGCAAAGTTTTCAACGTCAATTGCAGCAGGGAAAGACAGACTAAGAGCTATTTCTTCAGCTGCCGCATGCTCTGGATTTATAACCATATCCAGACCAATTTCTTCTTTAAGCATTGCAAGCTCTCTGGCATACTCTGGGTCTCTTATCCTTGCTATTGTCTTTGCAGCACCTAACTTTTTGCCTGTCAGGCAGCAAACCATATTTACCTCGTCACTGTTGGTAACCGCTATCAGAAGGTCTGCATCCTTGATGCCGGCTTCCAATAATATGTTGGTGCTTACACCATTTCCTTTGATGCATAGGACATCCAGGTTCTCATCAGCTTTTGCCAGAGCCCCGGAATAATTATCGATTATTGTTACATCATGATTTTCCTTTGATAATGCCAGGGCAAGATTATATCCTACTTTTCCCGCCCCGATTATAATAGTTTTCATCTAATTCCCTCCAAAAATAGTGCATCTGGTATACACTTGTAATACATTCTAACTTATTGGAAATAATGATACAACAACAAAATAGGTTAATTTGGTTTTTAAGAAGATAAATTCCATATATTTAAAAAAATATACTGTTATATTGCTCATTTTTTTGTAAGTTATCTCCATATTATTCACATAATTACTTTTTCCATAAGCTAGGCATGGTTAAAACCAGTATGGGATATATCTCAAGCCTACCCATAAGCATACAAATTGAAAGGACAGCTTTGCTTAATCCTGAAAATTGAGAGTAGTTTCCCAGAGGGCCAACCTGTCCAAAACCAACTCCAGTATTTCCTATGGAGGCAGCAGCAGCTGATAAAGTTGTAGATAGGTCAAATCCGTCTAATGATACTATAATTACAGTCAAAGTAAAAATCAGTATATAAGCAAAAAAGAAATTCTTTACCTCACTCAAAGTTTTTTCTTCAATTGTTTTATTACCTAATCTCACAGAAAACACAGCTTTAGGATGAATTATAGACTTCATCTCCAACCTTGTAGCCTTTAATAAAAGAAGAATCCTGATACTTTTTATAGCTCCAACTGTGGAACCGGAGCTGCCGCCGATAAACATCAAAACAAATAAAATCATTTTGCTGAATAAAGGCCATGTATCGAAATTAGTCGAACTATACCCGGTAGTAGTAATAATTGAGGCTACCTGAAATGCAGAATGCCTCACAGATTCACCAATTGAATTATATACACTTCCATAAAGATTTATGGATATAAGAATAATGGATATAATAACTATACCTATATAAAAACGAAACTCTTCGTCCTTTAATAATGCTTTTATATTTCCTTTTATAGTATGATAATATAATGTAAAATTTACACCACATAGGATCATAAATATCGTTATTATGATTTCTGCTGTAACATTGTCATAAGCCGCAATATTAAAATTTTTGCTTGACACTCCGCCAGTTCCTGTTGTACCAAAAGCATGAATCAATGAATCATAAAACGGCATACCTGATACAAGGAGCAATATTATCTCAATTATTGTTAATGCAAGATATATTTTATACAGTATCCTCACTGTACTGCTGATTTTTGGAACAATTTTGCCCGGATTGGGTCCTGGAACTTCTGCTTTCATAATCTGCAAGGTTCCTGCACCTACTGACGGCAATATTGCAAGGGTAAGTACAAGAACACCCATGCCGCCTAACCAATTGGTCAGGCTCCTCCAGAACAATATACTTGCCGGTAAAATCTCTATGTTATTGAGTATGCTCGCTCCTGTAGTAGTGAAACCTGAAACTGCCTCAAAAAAACTATCTGCAAAGCTGGGTATTGCGCCACTAAGATAATAAGGAAAAGCACCGAATAATGATATGATTATCCAGCCTGCAGCAACAATAGTAAAACCGTCTCTCGCGTATATGCTGTTTGTTTTGGGTTTCAGTCTAGCCAGCGGTATACCAATAGCGGCTAATAGCATTACAGTATAGACAAATGACATCAATGCGCCATCTTTATAAATGCTGGAAACAATTATAGAGGGTATTAATGCAATGGCCTCACATATTAAGAGTGCTCCCACACCCCTTAATACCATTTTGAAATTCATATCATGTCCTCCTGTAGGGCTTGTCTAATTACTTAATCCACTTGCTCAAATATGTTGCATATATTAATTATATTTCTATAATAATTCTTCGTATTACACATTCTACTACAGTTTTTGAGTTACTACAATATTATACTAATTATAACCCAATCATGCATCATCCATAATTTTGCTAAGGCAAAAAAAGATCAGGCTTCTCTATATTAGCTAATTATAGAAAGCCTTTCAAGCCTATTTTAAAATTTCATTTTTTTCCTTCAAAATATTTCATAATACCCATAAATATAGCCCAAGCAAGTTTTTCCTGGTAGTTCTCATCCTTAAGAAGCCTCTCTTCTTCAGGATTGGATAAAAAACCACATTCAACCAGAACACTAGGCATCTTATTATTTTTCAATAAATATACTGTATCTATGCTTTTGGCTTTTCTGATATTATTGTTCTTTATTACATCTATCAGTTCAGCTTGAATAAGCTCAGCCAATTTCTTACCCTCTTCGTCTCCTTTATTATAAAAGCACTGTGCTCCATAGTATTGGGATTGGGGGAAGAAATTAAGGTGTATGCTTATGAAAATATCTGCATCTGATTCATTTATCATTTTGTGCCTTTCTCTCAGGTCTTCATTCTTTTTTTCTCTTATTCTTGCGCTCCCTTCACTATAGAGACCGCTATCATCTTCTCTTATCATCAATCCTATACCGCCGAATTGCTCTATCAGCTTTCTGAGTTTAAGCCCAATCTGGAGATTAATTTCGTCCTCCAGTACTCCTGTTCTTCCTACAGCACCCGGATCAATACCTCCATGCCCCGGATCAATCATTATAACTTTATTTTTCATTGGCAGCCTGTTGATAATCATAGCATCAGTATAAAGCAGTGTTGAGCACAAGAAAAGTAAAATAAGTACCATAACCATAGCTATTATTTGCATCAAAGCTTTTCTATCAATAATGATAAGTCTCAATCCAGCACCCCCAAAAACTCTTATAGTATAAAATATAAAGATGAACATTGTAATATTCATAAAAATACCATTGTGATATAATTATTACTGTACATATAAAGAGGAGGGGTTAAATTGGCAGATATAAGAATAAGCAAACTGGCAAAACTGCTGGTAAACTACAGCCTGAGACTGAAAAAAGGGGATACCTTCGTGATTCAATCAAAAATTGCATGCACTCCCTTGGTAAAGGAAGTATATAAGGAGGCACTGATTGCAGGAGCTCACCCTATTGTATTCGTTAATCCGGAAGATTTAAACGAAATATTGTATAAATATGGAAGCGATGAGCAGATATCCTATGTACCCCCTTATTCCATTGACTTGATTAAAAACATTGATGCTTTTCTTACAATATGGGGTGAATACAATACCAAATCCCTTACCAATATAGATCCTGCAAAAATGAAGATTAGATCCCAGGCTTTAGGCGAGTATAATAAGATTTTCATGGAGAGAATAGGTGATGGTTCTCTTAGATGGTGCGGCACCGAATTTCCAACTAATGGCTGCGCAATGGATGCTGAAATGTCATTATCCGAATACGAAGATTTTGTTTACGGAGCAGGGCACATAGATGCAGATGACCCAGTAGCCCATTGGAAGAAAGTACATGATGAACAGGAAAGATTGGTAAAGATTTTAAATACAAAATCAGAGTTCGAAGTTATCTCAGAGGACACCCATTTAAAGCTGAGCACTAAGGGAAGAACATGGGAAAACTGTGATGGCAGAGTAAACTTCCCCGATGGTGAGATATTCACTTCCCCTGTGGAAGAATCTATAAACGGTTATATTAGATATACATATCCGGCTATTTACGGCGGGAGAGAAGTTGAAGACATAAGATTGACCTTCAAGGATGGAAAAGTAGTGGATGCAAAGGCTTCAAAAGGAGAGGAATATCTGCTTCAAATGCTGGATGTAGATAAAGGTTCAAGATATGTTGGAGAATTTGCTATAGGCACAAACTATGATATACAAAGATTTACAAAGAATATACTCTTCGACGAAAAGATAGGTGGCACCATTCATATTGCTGTAGGTGCAGGTATGCCTGAATGCGGAGGCAAAAATGTGTCCAGTCTCCATTGGGATATGATATGCAATATGAAGGACGGCGGAGAAATATATGCTGATGGAGAATTGATATATAAAGACGGCAAATTTATCATTTAATAGTAAAAAAGCTGGGAAGGCAAACCGTCCCAGCTTTTTCATCTTATCGTCTGAATTTTATTCTTGATAATATGAGATATAGAACAGCTATCTCAATAGGCGCCATTATAGATTTTGATACTATCCTGGCCGGCAGCAGCACCCAGAATCCTTTTTTCAGCAGAATTGTAAGCCATAAAGTGCTTAGCCCCAGAGATACCAATATAGCTGTGGTTAATACAGCCACTGCAATTTTCCACAGGCTATAGGTTTTATCTTTATAGAATATTAAGCCTGGAATAATTCCTACAAGCATTGCGCTTATTGTGAAACCTGGAAAGTAAGGACCTCCACCGCCGCCGAACATCATCATGCCTGCGAAGTCTGCAATTGCTCCGGTGAGCCCTCCAATGACGGGTCCAAACATAATGCCCGACAACATGATAGGTATTTCTCCAAAGCTAAGTCTCACTGCGCCGCCTACCAGATAGATACCAAAAAACCTGGTGAGTATTATACTCATACCAGCAAGCAATCCTCCAATAGCAAGGGAAGATGTGCTTATTCTTTTTTTTACGCTAATCAAAAAAACCTCCTCCTTCTTTAGTCTGACAGGTCACACTAAAGAAGAGATGGCTTCTCTATGTGACAGCGGATGCGTTACTGCACCGCAGGGCGAACCTTTCGTTTAGCGGCAACTTCCCATCCGCTAACACTTAACGCGCAGTAACTACTCTGTCAGCTAAATTTTAATTATGATTAATAATATTAATATTTTTTAAGACATTTTTCAACTATTTTATGTAACCTTTTTTAGTCAGCTTTTCAATATGCTGCTTTAGCTTTTCATCTATGGATATGTTATAGTTTTCTTCTAATACATACATCATTGACACAGCCACCTGGGCAACATCCAATAGTTCTTCAGCTATTCTGTCAATAACCACAGTCTCCTCCATTGTACACTTTTCACCATTCAGTCCTCTGTATTTACCTATAAGTTGAGCCAGTTCTCCTGCCTCTTCCATAAGTTTAAGAGCTGTTGATTCGATATTTGGTTTAAGATTGTTCAACCTCGGCAGGCTGACGCTTTTGTATTCTGTTGACCTCATTTCAATACCTCTTTCCCCTTTTATATCTTTTTCCTTTTTATCCTTTTATATCTATTTATCTATATATTTTAAACCTCTCTTCTATTGGCATGAATTTTTTCTCGCCAACTGGTGCAGTCGGTTTTCCAAAGGGCATCTGCGAAATCAGCTTCCAGCTGTTTGGCACATTCCATTGTCTCTTTACCTCATCTTCTATAAGTTCATTGTAGTGTTGGAGCGATGCCCCAAGCCCCTCTATTTCTAACGCTGTCCAGATTATGTATTGAAGCATTCCTGAAGATTGCTGAGACCACATGGGGAAATTGTCCTTGTATTTAGGAAACTGCTTTTGTAATGATTGGACTATGCTCATTTCTTCAAAATACAATATGGTACCATACCCAGCCTTGAAAGAATTTATTTTCTCTTCAGTTTTTGCGAATTTTTCTGCAGGTACAACTTTTCTCAATGCTTCCATTGTAATTTCCCACAGTTTGTGATGCTTATCACCCAATAGCAATATAACTCTTGCACTTTGAGAGTTAAATGCTGATGGAACGTGCAATATAGCTTCTTTTATTATTTCCTGGAGTCTTTCATCAGATATGGTTGTTTCGCTGCTTATTCCATATATGCTCCTTCTATTTTTTATCCCACTGTAAAAGTCTTTTGGCATATTAATTCATCTCCTCTTTTATCAGTTAACTGACGCTGGTCATGACTTATTATTATCTATTATACAATTTTTTAATACATTTGAAAAAGGCTTCCTATTTGCCTTGTAACAATTAGCGAAGCCTTACTAATGATATAAACTATCCCGAAGATAATTTATAAACTTATGAATTTCTTCTTTCTCTTCAAAGTTCTGATAATGATTCAAGCTGAATGCAACAAACCTGTCAACATAGGGTTTTTGCAGGAGCATCTGTATTGAAATACGTTCTTTTGCAGCAGGTATATTGCCTTTAGGAGTGACTTCAAAGGTTTCGATATTTCCATAGAGCTTTATTCCCAGCTTATCCGTACTTTCTTTGGTATATGCAAACAAATCATCCAATTGTTTGATGCTGTTATGCTTAACGCCTACTCCATCCTGCAGTGCAAGGATATCTATTCCGGTATTTCTCAACGCATTTTCAACAAGCTTTTTCCACCCGGCAAGGGACATAACCCATGAATAGTTTGAATTATAAAATGGAGAAATCATAATATCCTTGTCACTTTTGGACTTAATCTCCCGGGCTATTTCCTTAAGAAATATATTCAAATTGGTCTGATAGTTCTTAGTTATGGCAGTAAACTGGTAAAATTCGTATGGTATATACCAGCCTCCAATTGAAGCATGCTCTCCGTACTTTTCAAGTATCTCATTGAAAATCATTTTATTATCATTGGCTTCCCTCAACAGCCAATCCAAATCCATGGCATTTTTGAACCACCAATCATCATTGAAGCCTAAGCCAATTCTCACTTTCATTCCTACAAAGTCGGCAGCACCCAAAGCATTGTATAACATGTCTACATCATTATATCTGTATCCTTCTATGCTTGTAGGATAAACGGCAAACTTGTCCTTAGTATCGGCTATGGATTGAATAATCACCTCTTCCACGTTTGCTTCCTTAAGCATCAGCAGTTCTTTTACCCATCGAGGCTTGTCCCAATCTTTGGCATGCCAATACTGGATGAAAGAAGCATTAAAAACTTCACTTGTCTGGGCTAATGTAGTTGAAGCTTCCTGAGCTGAGTATGAAAATATAATAGTTATGGCTATGATCAGTATTATAAGGTTAATCTTCTTCCATCTCACCATAGACTTTTACCCCGATACAATTATAGATGCTAAACAAAGGTATTTATGTAAATCCATGAATAGTCGATTGAACGGCTTGTCCAAAAAATGTGTCCAGCAATAGAACAGAATTATTTAAATTCTTAGATAATTATATCATATTATGTCTACTTTAGAAAATGGAAGTATATATTTATTTTCATGTTCTAAATCGCATAATTATTGTTTGTAGGCTCTGGGCCAGCTGTGATAAATTGCTGCTGGCATTTGCTATTTCTTCAATAGATGCAGTTTGCTCCTCCAAAGTTGCAGTCATCTCTTCTGTAGCTGCAGAGTTTTCCTGTGCAATGGCTGAAAGATTTTGCAAGGAATGAAGTATCTGGTTTTTCATATTTTCCATCTCTTGTCCTGAAACATTAAGCTTTTCAACATAATTCATTGCTTCATCTATTGCTTGTGCGATCAGCATGTATTTATTTCTGCTGTTGGTTACACTATTGGTCTGCTGCCTGGATATATCAGAAACTCTTTCCATGGTCTGAACAGCAGACTGAGAATTGCTTTGAAGTTCATTAACGATTTCATCTATCAGTTTTGTTGAATCCGATGATTGCTCTGCCAGTTTCCTTATTTCCTCTGCTACTACTGAAAAACCTCTTCCCGCTTCCCCTGCTCTTGCTGCTTCTATAGCTGCATTCAATGCCAATAGATTAGTTTGTTCTGCTATACTTGATATAACATTGGTGGCTTCACTTATTTTATTGGAACTATCATTGGTCTTTAGTATAACATTGTAGATTTCCTTTATGGCCTCATTGCTTTCTTCTGTTATATTAGACAGATTATCAACTTCTTCCAGTCCTTTTTCTACAACTTCTACTACCTTTTTAGCCGCATTGTTCATTTCATCCATATAATCCTGGTTCTTTTCTATACTCTGACCTAATGAATAAGCTTTATTAGCTCCTTCTTCGGTATTAACTGCCTGGTCTGAAGCACTTCTGGATATATCCTCTATAGTCTTTGCAATTTCTTCTGCCACCGTAGCTGACTGATGAGATGTGGCTGTCAATTCTTCTGAAGCAGCAGATACTTGCTGGGAGGCGTCGCTTATTTCCCTTATTATACCTCTTAGACTGTCCGTTATTGTCTGCATACCTCTTGCCAAAGCACCAATCTCATCTTTTTTACTCATAAATTTCTTAGGAACATCCTGTGTAATATCCAGGGCAGCAATTTTCTCCAAATGTTTTACTGCCAAAATTATGGGTTTTGATATTGAGTTTCCGATTATATATACTAAAGCCATACTGATTAGCAAAGTAACGGCAACAAATACTATAATGCCCTTTTGCAGTTGCCCTACTTCGGCCAATACTTCGCTTTTATCGGCAGTAATTACTATAATCCAATCTGAACCGTTTACAGGAGCATATCCGGCATATAATTCTTTTCCTTGAAAACTATATTGACTTACTCCTGTCCTTTCTTTCAGGATCTTATCAAAAAGATTTGCTACTGATGCTAGTGAATTATCATTTTTGGCTTCTTCAATAGGGTTAAATTGATTTAATACCTTATCTTTATCAGGATGAGCTGTTACTGTTCCCGTGCTGTTAATCATATATGCATAACCGCTCTCTCCATAGCCCGTATCTTCAATAATTTCCGATAATGCTTCTCCCGCACGACGACCTACCAATGCTCCAACTACTTTACCATCTCTTTCTATAGGAACGGCATACATTAAGACAATTTCACTTGTTATCCGACTGACCAGCAAATCTGATATATTTGCCTCTCCTTTTAAAGCTTTAATAACATGAGTCCTATCTGCTAAATTACTTATTGAACCATCTGTATAATAAGCTGTTCCATCAGGTTGAACCACTCCAATATCAAGAAAATTGGTGTTTCTCAATTGATTTTCTAATATAGGCTTCTGTATTGTCCAATCCATTGTCTGAATATCTTCTCTTTTTGCCAGCATTTCCAATGATTTTTTATTTGTTTCAATTCTGCTCTCAGTAACCCTTGCGGCTTCAAATGCCAAAGATCTTAGAGCTTTTTCTGCCTCAGTGGTAAGAGATTCACTGGCTCTATATATGGCAAGAAAACCTAGAGTTATTGATATTAGCATCATTAAAAGAGAAAAATATACTATGAGTTTTGTCTTTATGCTCTTCATCATTCTATACCCCTTTGTTCTTCAAATATTTAACCAGTAATTTATCCATATATTGACTCAATTCCACTATTTCATCGTCAAAGCCATTTGTATATCTGATTTCTATAATTTCATTCAATGCTTGTCTTGTTTTTTCAATCTTTGATTTTAAATCATCATTGTGTTTATCGTTATCAACAATAGGTTCTTTTGTCATGTCATAACCCCCCTCACACGGAATTCGACATGTTGCAGTTCCAGAACCTCAACCATGACCTATCAAATTCCCTTTCATTCTTTTTAATATTGTTAATTATCATTTCAATCAATTGTTCTCTTTCAAATGTTTTATACTCAAGTACATAATCGCTTAAATCTCTATCATCCGGCAGAACTCTTCTTTCCATACATTGCTTAATGATATCTTCAATAATTTTATCTTCTTTTCCGGACCATTCTCTATACTTGTCCCTGATAATGTTTGCTAAATCTTCGGGAGGAAAGAGATGATATCTGAGAAGGAATTTCATTTTTATTATGTTTTCTGAGTAATAATCCATTGATCTTTTATAAAGAAAATATAACTTCATATTTGGGGATATATTATGTTCTAATTCTGCAATGTTACTTAAGACCTTTATCTTATCCTCCCATACTTCATCATATATGCTGAAAAATAGATCCTCTTTTGATTTGTAATAAAAATATAAGGAAGCTGGCTTTATGTCCACTTCTTTACAGATATTTCTTATATTTGTTGCTTCATAACCTACTTCAACAAACAACCTGAAGGCCACATACCGTATCATTTCATTTGTCTTATTTGGCATACCTCATCCCACCCATTATTTACCTACCTAATGTTTGTTAGGTTAATTATACTACTACCCTTTATTTGACACAATACCCTAAGTTATACAATCTTTTTACATTTTTTGCACATCATTTTGTGTATAAAAAATAAGAAGGCTCCTTTTGGAAGCTTCTTATTTTATCCCAAGACTCTTTTCCAATATGTCATACAAATAATTAATATCATAAGGCTTGGCTATATAATCATCCATACCTGCTTGAATGCACTTATCTCTGTCTTCTCTCATAGCATAGGCAGTAACAGCTATAATAGGTATATGCTTTTTGTCAAATTCTTTTCGAATCATCTCGGTAATCTTATATCCATTCATGCCCTGCATTTGTATATCCATGAGAATCAGGTCTATGCTCTGGGTTTTCAGCACCTCAAGTGCCTCTTTGCCATTATACGCAGAAATCAGATTATATCCATTACGGCTGAGAATTCCCTGCATAACCTCATGATCAATAATGTTGTCATCAACATATAGTATATTTTTTCTTTGATTAGAATTATCAGCCTTTCTATCTGTACTACTGCTGTAAAAACACTGATAAGATTGATTATTGGCCTCATCTGACAGCTTCATATTGCAAGTAAAGTAAAATGAGCTTCCTACTCCTTTTTCACTTTCAAAACTTATTGTACCATCCATTTCCTCCACCAGCCTTTTTGCTATGGATAAACCTAACCCAACACCCATATATTTTTTCTCATTTGACAAATCTCCCTGGACAAAATTATCAAATATCTTATCTTTTAATTCATCATCTATACCAATACCTGAATCTTCAACTGTAAATCTGACTTTTTGCAAACTGTCATCTTTAGATATAAGTTCTGCCCGCAAAGTAATATAACCCTCATCAGTATACTTGACTGCATTGTTGGTCAAATTGGTAAGTATTTGTTTCAGCCTCAATTCATCGCCTATAACTTTTGTCTGAATCTTAGGATCGAAGTAAAAACCTATTTCTAAGCCTTTTGAACTGCCTTGCAGCAATAGGTTATTGTAAATATTGTTTATTGCTGCGAACAAATCAAATGGCTTACTCTCTATTTTAATCTTGCCGGCTTCAATTTTTGAAATATCCAGTATATCATTTACTATAGCTACCAATAAGTCTGTAGACTCTTTCATTCTGTTAACATATCTTCTTTGCATGTCATTTAGCGGAGTCAATTCCAATAGCTGAAGCATGCCAATAATACCACTTATTGGTGTTCTTATCTCATGGCTCATGTTAGCCAAAAAATTTGATTTTGCTTGATTTGCAGCGTCCGCTTCCTTCTTTAACAGCTCTAATTGTCTACACTTTTCTTTTAGTTCTTCCTCTATCAGTTTTCTGTCTGTTATATCTTCGTTAGTTCCTATCATTCTTATTGGTCGGCCATCTTCTGACCATTGAACAATTCTTCCCTTGGACCTCAACCATTTATATTGGCCATTTTTACACTTGATACGATACTCAACAATATAATCTTCACCCTCAAATTGTTTATAGAATTTTTCTCTAACATAAGGCAAATCCTCATGATGAATCAAATTATTCCATGAATCGGATATATCTCTTATTTCATGCTCTTCATATCCAAGCATCTTTTTCCAATTGTTATAATGATAGATCTCATATGTTATCATATTCAAATCCCAGATTCCAAATTGTCCGACTTCAAGAGCAAGCCTTGCTATTTTTTCGTATTCAGCTAATTTCTTTTCAAGTCTTATCTTATCAGATATATCCTTATATATTGCTATTGCACCAATGAATTGCTTATCTGAATCATATATAGGGGATACGGATATTGATACCTCTATATTCTTGCCGTCTTTAGAAACTCTAACAGATTCACGGTTCTCTATCACTTTGCCCCGTCTAATGGCATCTCTCTCCCTTAGGGATTCGGCTATTTTATCCTCAGGTATAAGGATATCTACATTCTTTCCGATTATTTCCTCTTCGCTATATCCAAATTTCTCTTTGGCTCCTTTGCTCCATAAATATATTTCAAAATCCTTGGTCAAACCTATAATTGCATCGTCAAAAACATCCAATGAAATTGAAAATAACTTTTCGGATTCACTTGCATTAACTGAACATTCTATTTGGCTAATGAATTGTCCATCATTATTCATATATATCCCCTTCCTTATTTGGATACATAGCACCTTTGTTATATTTCGACAATTGGTTTAGAATTCCTCCAATGGATGTTCATAGGCAAGAAACCACAGCATCATGGGCAGAATATGACATAGAACATGATCTTGTCAAAAAAATATTTAAGCCGCTGGCTCTTTACGGCCAGCGGCTTAATTTGTTAATCACATCATTCAGCTTTGATAAATATTACCTTTCCATGTTCCGGTGCCGACCCGGTGTAGCTCCAAACAGTTACTTTTGTTCCATTATCACTTTTTGCACCGCTGGCGTTGACAAGCAGCTTTTGGTTGCCATAATCCCGGATGGTGCAGAATTTAGAATATTTATTGATTCTCCAGGCGTGAGTAATAGCTGCTGATCGCAACTGATCTCCATTCTTCGAGGATGGCTGTCCGATGCTGCGTCCGTCATATTCAATGGAGTACATGGGTCCACGTTCTTTATTATAGTTGATGAGCTTTACAGTAAAGGGCTTATCAGGTTTCTTGTCAGAAAGCTCCAGCCATAAGATACCGCCTCCCGGGACAGGATAGACATACTTGCCTAAAATCTGCATATAATAGTCGCCGTCTTCCAAAATATCGCCGGCACTAACCGTCGCTATATTAATATTAAAATCAGCAACAGTCTTTCCATTATACTGAACATCAACACTTTTAATACCTGAGTTTGTTAAGGCTTCACCCTGAGTCACTGCTTTATTTGATATATAAAATTTAAGCTTGGAATTGTCAACAACACTGCGCACCCCATTCTCATCCTGGTAATGCACAATCAGGCCGGTTATATCGAAGCTCTCACCCTGCTTATAGACTACTTTGACAGGGTTAGCAACAAGGAAGTATCCAGGCGAAATTGTTTTTGGCACAGGTTTGACATATGCTGTAGTGGGCAGCTTACCACCTATTTTTAATCTGGAGGCATTGATAGAACCTACCTTGCCGTCCTTGACAACCAGAGTGTATGTACTACTGTCTTCGGCATTATTAAATACAACTTTTCCATCAGGTCCGAAATGATCGTAATAAGTGTTGTAGAATAATCCACGTCCTAAGGGCTTCATAACTAAATAAGCACCGGTCACCTGCTTGCCCGCATCCATATCAAAGAGAGCATTCAAGCTATTGCCAACATTAATATGCATCGTACCGTGGATAGAACCATAGCCTTCGGATCTAAAACCTGAATTAGTATTAATCCAGCCGGACATAATGCATGGTGTAGTGATTTTTTTGATGTTGAAGTTATATATTCCGTATTTGCCGGTGGCGTCGTCTTGTATATTCATATAGCCTTCATCAGCCCACTCAATGCTGCGATAGCTGCAGGGCAGAAGCACCTGTCCTGATATATCAACCAGGCCAACTTTGCCGTCTTTCTTCACTATGGCATAGGGATTATTTTTGTCTACCCAGGCAGAATCATTTATTTCATCATACTCAAAGGGAAGTATGATGCTGCCGTCTACATTGACAAGTCCCCATTTATTGTTCTTTTTCACCCAAAGAGTGTCCTTTGCACTTACATCAGTAGCACCGTTGCCTTTCAGGTTTTCATGGGTATAGGTTTTGCCTGTTCTTACTGAAATAACGCTTTTAATAGATGTTATCTTTCCATCATAGTCAGCATCTCCTAATATTACATAACCATAATCACCGATGTCATAGAGGGCTCTACTTTCCGTTCCTGCAATCTTCGTCCCATCTGGCTTATAGATGAAATTACCCATGTTTGTATTAAATACCTTGTTCTCGGAATCATAAGATAAAAATTCATTGTTAAGTGGGATAATCACCTTGTTGTTGAAGTTTATAACTCCTAATCTGGCTGCAGATTCTCTGAAACCATCATATCCGCAGTTATATGTTAACGCCAGGGATAATTCAGGAATAAGCTTTATTTGTGCACCGGGTGGATACCAACCCAGTACGGAACTTCCCCATATACCTCCATGATATTGGGCAGGTACAAGAACTCCTTTTTGTCCAACTATTCCAGACTCCAGGTGAGAGTAGTAGATAACATCATAGCCTCCCCCATCTGCTATCATGCGCAGCCTCTTTGTAGACAGTTCATCGTAAACCAAATAGGGTCCTGACTGGGGATATGGCCTGCCTGCTGAAGGATCTATATTAAAGGCATAGGCTTGAGGAAGTACTTCCTTGCCGTTTTTATCAATAATCTGGACATAAAACATTATTGCTTCAGTTTTACTTGAGGTAAGAGTTACTGCCTCTTGGTTGACTTTAATTAATTTCCCTGTAGGCACCATTGCATACCCTTTTATGAAATCAAAAAACACAGGATTACGTCCCTCATCGCTGTCTTCCATATCAAATCCGACTAGGTAATCGCCTTCAGCTGATCCTAAGTATTCGTAGTCTGCAGGGATTAGGTACTTATCCGGTGCTACTATCTCTTTGCCCAGCTCCAGATTCCAATAACCAAGATATGTCTTTCCGTTTACCTTTTTTGAGATACGACAGATTCCTTCCGATGGAAGCCCTACTGCATCGTAGTTGCAGGGAATGACTTCCTTGCCTGTAGTGTCAAGCAATCCCATTTTTCCATTGCGTATCGCCTGAACATATCCATCAACGAATATGGTCTCAGTACTTTCATATTCAAAATCTCCTGTTGGGTAATATTTTCTGCCCATCTGTGAATTCCATCTCCAGTAATGTGCAGCTATTTCGTCATATATTGGCTCTGCTGCCCAGTTTCCATATATGTCAACAAGCCCATACTTGCCGCCCACAGCTACCTTTCTAAGTCCTGAATCAAACATAGCCTTAAGAGTCTTTTGATACTCGGCTGTAGTTCCCAGCCATGTGACATCGCTGTCATAGTAATTTCCATCCCCGGATGTAGCTGCCAATACTGCAGTGGACAGTATAGTCAGCATCATGCATAGGATGAGCAAAATGCTTATTATGCGCTTCTTCATGATATTGTCCCTCCATTTTAATTTTGTCGGTAAACATAAAAAACATATTGTTTTGTGTTCAATCTATCATATATCTTCATTATAAAACCGACTATTGCATGAAATATGGTTTTTTTGACATGAAATGTTGTTTATGGCATAAAAAAATCCCCCAAACAAATATGTTTGAGAGATTTAAATATGAAGGAAATTAGAAGGTAGAGTCATAATATTATTATTTCTAGCCGCAGCAATCTTCATCATCTTGTAACTGCTGCTGTTGCTCTACAGGCTGCAGTTGTTGTTTATTTTCTTTTAATTCAACACATCCAACTAAGCTAATAACAATAGATGCTAATAATACAGCCATCACAAATCTTTTGAGCAATTTATCCACTTTATATGATCTCCTTTTGGCTTTTAATCTATTACTTCATTTTTGCTTGCTTTATGCTTATCGTTATATACTTTCTTTGCAATGCCTATTACTATTGACAAAGCAAATAGCGTTAACAGCCCTACAAACAATTTCTGAGCTCCGCCTGTAAGCGTTCCTCCAACGTATGAATACACGATTGTGGCTGGTAATTGACCTACTCCTGTTGCTATGAAGAATGCCCAGAATCCCATGTTGGTAAGTCCGGCAGCATAGCTTACAAAGTCGAAGGAAACAAAGGGCAAAAGCCTGCAGATTAATATTGTGTACTTTCCATATCTTTCGAAGAATACATCCACACTTTCCATAGCACCTTTGCTGGTAAGCTTTTCAACAACGTCTCTGCCAAGCACTCTGGCTATATAGAAGCATAGCGCAGCTCCTGCCATAGCAGATGACCAGGATAGTATTGCCCCCTGCCACCATCCAAATATTGCCGCATTTGAAAGCGTAATCAGGAAAGCTGGAATTGGGGCAGCAATAGATTGCAGAACCATAAGAGTAAATGAAACTGCAACAGCTAATTTACCGTATGATCTCAAATACTCAATTACTACTGTTGTATCCAGCCTGGATATTATACTGAAGGCATGATTTAAGCCATGGCGAAGAGTAGGAATGGTAAAGTAGCAAATCATAAATATTGCTATACCAACAATTGCAACAATTCTACCTATTTTTCTATTTCTCTTTATTCTAGCAATTTGCTCTTCATCCAGTTTTGTTCTTAGATCTTTCAGCTTTAGCTCCTGTTCCTTTAAAGCCTTTCTTTCTTCCTTAGTATATTCCTTCTGATATTTTCCAACTGTAAGCACAATATATAGGTTTATTAGGTTTACTATTACGGCACATACGATGAAAATGGGCCGTATCTGTGATACAGGATTTGTAAGTTCAAGGGTTTCTTTTGTTATATAAAAGAATTGTTGCATCCTTCCTGTAAATAAAGCTAACAGGATAGCTGCCGCCTCAATGTAAAAGAATGAATACTTCCAATCCAGCCTTTTCTTAGAAATAGCCACCATTAATCCAAAGCCTGTAAAAATGTACATTACTAATCCTAAGCTTATCATCATTTCAAATGCTACACTGAAGAATAGCAGCATACATATTAGAAATCCCAGAGCTATACCTGTAGTGGTATAGTAAAATATCAGCCTTAATTTTCTCATCAGGCAACCTCCTGAGTTCTTTTGCATGAAAAACTCGTGCAAATATTATACTTAAGTCAACTATTTTTCAACTTTGTAAATAACTGCTACATAAGTTCCGTCTTCCGGAAGAATATCTTGATTTCCAGTAAATTTAACTTCTTTAGTTTGTTCTACTGAACCATAAGTATAAGAAGCGTTGGATATTATACCAACTGGGCAGCTGTCAAGGCAAGCCAGGCATCCAGTGTTCTTTTCCTTAGCTCTTTGCTGGTTTCCTCCGAATCTGAAGTCAATTTTAGTTCCGTTGCTGTCTTTAACAACTTCATTAATATCATATTCCCTGTCAGCACCATTCCAAGTAACCTTTACGCTGATTGGTGTACCTTCAACTTTAGTAGTTGTTGCATTATCAGGAGTCATGTTGTCTCCTGGCTCTGCTCCCAACTCTATAAGGGCATTATAAAAGTCATTTTGATTTGCATATGCAGTGAATATGGATTTTGCTCCGTTAGATCCATCCTTGAATACTGAAGCATGACGAGTTGCCTCTGTAAAATACTTTCCATTTACCTGAGCAAGTACAATTATTGTACCAGCTTCTTTATCAACCTTCATAGGATTTGCAAGTGATACATCGCCTACCTGATCAGGCGTTTCTGCCTTCTGCTCCTGTTTCTGAGGCTCTGCTGAGTTTCCTCCATTATTATTGCTGCATCCAGCCAATGCAATAAGGCTTACACATAGTACTAATGCAATAATTACTTTTTTGTTGAATTTCATAACCTAGTCCTCCTTAGTTTAAAGAATAACATAACGATTATTTTAACAAACATAGTCTATCAATTAGGATGATAATTGTAAAATAGCTTTTCTCAATATATCATGTCCATTGTATTGGAAAATTCTATAGACAGATACACATCCAAACATAGATAAAACTTAAGCATCCTAAAGCCACAATCAAGCTTCAGGATGCTTAAAAAATGATTTGCCTTGGATTTTACTGAGAGAAACTTTTTTCTTTAAAACCAGTGAAGCTGCAATAAGAGCTGCAAACAATAAAAGTGCCTGTATGAATTCTGGAGAATTTATGTTTAAAGCCTTGTCTCCAAGATTAGTGAAAACTATAACTCCAGGTATTATCCCGATCATTGTCGCCAGAATATAATCCAGAAACCTGGCCTTTGTTAATCCGGCTCCATAGCTGACAACATTGAATGGGATTATGGGTATAAGCCTGAGTATTAAAATTATTAGAAATCCATTCTTCTCTATTCCCTCTTCAAAGCTGTGCATTTTACCTTTTAATATCTTTTCAACAGCTTCTCTGCCTAAAAATCTTGCTATATAAAATGCAGTGGTTGATCCAAGCAAAGCACCAATAGTAGTATAAATTGTTCCAAGATACATTCCAAATGCCATCCCGCCGGCTATTGCAATAATTGAGCCTGAGGGAATAACCGAAAACAAAATCATATATACAATTGGTCCAAACATTCCAAAGGAATTAACATATTCTTTAATCCCTTCTGCAGTTAAGTTCTGCAATATTCCAGTATAGTGGCAGTAGTATGCAATAAAACCCATAGCTATTATAAAAACAGCTGCTGTTATAGTTTTAGTGCTTATTTTTTTCATATTACATTCCTCCAGTGCATACTCCACTGTCATTATATATGCTCTAATCCTATACCTCAAATAGATAAAAACAATACCAAGAGGATATTGCATTGAAAAAGCCAATACAATATCCTCTTAGTATTAATGGATATCGTACTATCGCCATATCTCTGATTTAATCTAAATAGATGGTCGCATTGGAAAAGTCCAGATCTATGACCACTTCATCTCCAATATCAAACAGGTATTCTGCATTGCCTATGCTTTTTATACATGTGCTGCCTGTTTGGATGCTGTAGTAAACTCTGTCTCCCGCATACCTTTTTTTATTGATAATGCCTTTTAATCCTTTGCCTTCTCCTATTGGAGATACCTTAATCTTCTCCGGCCTTATCATTGCCATTACTTTACCGCTGCCGCAACAGTTTATATGAAACTCTCCAAGGCTGCATTTAAACATGTTGTTCTCAACAGTTCCCTCTATATAGTTATTGTCTCCAAAGAAGTCTGCAACCTCTATGGTTTTTGACCTGTTATAAACTTCCTCAGGAGTTCCAAACTGAACTATACTGCCGTCAAACATTACAGCAATTTTATCCGACATCATCAGAGCTTCCTCTTTGTCATGGGTAACAAGTATGGTTGTAATTCCAAGCTTCCTTTGGATTTCATATACAAACTCCCTCATGCTCTCTCTAAGCCTTTGGTCAAGGCTTGAGAAAGGTTCGTCAAGAAGCAATACCTTGGGTTTTGTGGCAAGTGCTCTGGCAAGAGCGGCTCTCTGACTTTGCCCTCCTGAAATCTCATTGGGATATTTATCTTCAAGACCATTTAATTGCATCAGATCTATCATTTCTTTTACTGCATTCAGCCTGTCATTTTTTGAAACCCTAGCCATTCTAAGACCAAATCCTATGTTTTCCGCCACAGTCATATGAGGAAATAAAAGATGTTCCTGAAATACTATTACGGCACCTCTTTTTTCAGCAGGCACCCTTAGCACTGACTCACCGTTTAATAGAATATCCCCCTCTTCAGGGTCCAACAGACCTGATATAATCTTAAGAGTTGTGCTTTTGCCGCAGCCGGAGGGTCCGAGAAGGGACACAAGCTCTCCCTCTTCAACCCTTAAGTTTATACCCTTGATTATATTCTTGTCTCCAAATGATTTGCATACATTAACCAGTTCAATAGATAACATATCTTATCTCCTATATATAAAAATGATTTTCTGTTTTGTAGTATGACTTTACTGTTTTCTCTAAAACTATTAATAACAGCAATGAAGCGGCTAAAAACACAAGACTGTAGCTTGATGCCATAATCCTGTCTCCTGATTGTATATATGGAAACATTACCATTGGCAAAGTAATTACTCTTCCGCCGCCTATCAAGAAGGTTAAGAAATATTGGCTGAAGGATACAATGAAGATTAAGCTTCCTGCTGACAGAATCCCTGGCATTATCATAGGAAGGGTTATATGAAGAAACACTTGAAGAGGTCTCGCTCCAAGCACCTTTGCCTGAATTTCCATCTTATCTCCTGTAATTTCAAAAACATCGGTAAGTATTCTCACTCCATAAGGGAGGCATGGCAGCAAATGTACCAGGACAACTCCCAAGAATGTGTTGGCAAGTCCAATTTTCATAAAGGCCAAATGAATTCCCATGCTTACTGATACAGTAGGAACAATTAAGGGAGCAAGAATAAGCATCTTAACTGCCCTCTTACCTTTGAAATTATAAAGTCCAAGGGCTTTTGCCGCTGGAATGCTCAGAGCAAGGGTTAGAATGGTTACTGTCATTGACAGGCAAATACTGCACAGCACAACATTACCCATGTTATTTCCAGACCTGATTATGCTTTGAAAGCCTCTGAGACTTAATTCCTTCGGCAGAAGGAAAGGCCATGGCCAGGATTTGGTGAAGCTCCATAATATCAATATAACTATTGGAAACAGTAGAAGAAATACAGCCGAATACAGTATTAAGTTATTAATCAAACTCCTTGTTTTTCTCATATGCTCACCTGATACCTTTTATCTAATTTCTTCTGAGTTTCCTCCTAATATTCTAAATGACTTTTCATATATCCATATCAAAATAAAAGATATTATCGTAAGGATTGAATTAACAGCCATTGCATATGGCCTGTTGGCAAGATCCGGGTGGGAATATTCAACATATGCCTGAACAGCAAGTGCCTTTGGACTTGTAGGTCCAAGGAGATAGGGCACCTCATAAGCTCCAAATGAAAAAGCAAATATTATTATAAAAGAAGAAATGATAGAAGGCATGGCCAGCGGTAGCAGCACATGCCAAAATATCTGTCCTTTGCTTGCACCAAGATTCAAAGCAACCTGAGTCAATCTATCGTTAATATTTGCAAGAACTGTGTAAACAACCATGGCTATGAAGGGTATCTCCTTCCATAGATATGCAGCTATGACACCAATTCCCCTCTTATCAAATATGAGTGCAGGAAACTCCTGTTGGGAGTTAATTACGCCAAGGTTGTAAAGCAACCTTGGCAGAAGTCCGCTCTGAGATAGAATATTATACATTAAAAGAGCCGCAACTATATGTGGAACTACTATGGGTAGCTTGTACAATACCTGCTCTACTCCCTTTTTATGCTTATTATGCAGCATCAAATATGCAAGTGCAACACCTGTTATTACTGCAATAACTGAAGATACAAGGGAAATATAAAGGCTGAACTTAAGAGAAGTTAAGAATTCTTTGTCAGTAAGTATTTCTTTGTAATATTTTAGAGTTAACTCCCTGAGTCCAATTACAGGAAAATACCCAAGACTCTGGGCAAATCCTATAATTATACCTGTCATAAATATTCCCAGTATTATAAACAGTGCTGGTGCCAGCAAAATGTAAGGTTTAAATTTTACCTTCAAATTATTCACCCTTTAAGATGTTTTCCATCCATATTTCTTCAATAATAGGAACTAAATCAGCAGGCATTTCAGGAACTCTATGCTCAAGCAGTGTTTCCTGATCAAGAGCACCCTCGCCAATTATTATATCGCTGAATATTTTCTTCTCATCATTGGATAGCTTGTCATTGCTTAGTACAGGCAAATCACCCCAGTTATCAGGGTTATATTTTGATGCCTGTGCTTCAACGCTTAATATAAAATCAATCACTGCCATTGCTCCACCCTTGTTGGTTGAGTTGAAGGGTATTGCAAGGAAGTGAGTGTTTCCTATTGTTCCTTTTTCAAATACAAAACTGTCACTATTTTTAGGATATTTGCCATCCTTGATCATGCCCGGTACAACAAATGGGTTATAGTTCATGCTCATGAATACTTCATTGTCAGCAAACATATTGTCAAGCTGAGCCAATGTTGCAGGATAGGTTTGCCCTTCTCTCCATAAGTAAGGCTTTAATTCCTTCAAATAGTCCATAGCAGGTTGCACTTCCTTGGCTATAGCCTCTTTGTCAGCTTTCATGGTCATGAATTGCTCATAACCTACTATATCATAGATAATGTTTCTTACAAATGCGCTGCCTGTAAAATCTGGCGGTGCAGGATAAGTAAATTTTCCTGGATATTTTTTTACAAGTTCCATCAGCTCTTCATGATTCTTTGGAACTTCATTTACTTCATCCTTGTTATATACCATTACAAACTGTGCTTTGCCATATGGTGCCTCATATCCTTCAACAGGATATCCGAAATCGCTGTTTACTTCTACAGAGTCTTTATCAACATATTTTTCAAAGTTGGGCAGTTTGTCCGTAAATGGTCCGAACAGAAGTCCGTTATTCTTAGCTGTGAAGAAATTTTCTCCGTTTATCCACACAACATCTATGGTTCCATTCTGCGTGTTGGCCTGTTTTTCACCAAGAAGCTTGGTTAATATGTCTTCTATGTTCATAGAAACTCTGTTTAATGTTATATCATATTTTTCCTTTAGATTATCAGCTACAAAGGTATCAAGCCATTTATTGATTCTCTCATCTCCGCCCCATCCATAAAAATTTACTGTTGTTCCTTTAGCTGCGCTGAGGATGGATTGCCAGTCCTTTGCCAGGACATCTTCAGCAACTGGGTTGTCCTTTTTTGCACATGCTGTCAAACTTAGCATAAGTACTGCAGCCATAATTAATGCAATAAATCTTTTCATATTATTCCTCCTATGTTACATCGTTGTCCTTTAACATTATACATTATTATTCAGCCTGGAATCATAGATATATCTAATCATCAGGCGTCTTACTATAGAAAAAATCAATAGCTTAGGTGTAAACACTGTTATGTAGTATAATAGATGGGACAATCATTATCAGAGGTGAGCAATTATGCATAAAGTGTTATACGATTGCGATAATACGATGGGTGTTCAGGGAAGGGATGTGGATGACGGGCTTACTCTGCTTTATCTTCTCGGCAGGGATGATGTTGAAATAGCAGGTATAACCACAACCTATGGAAATAGTACTATAGATATTGTTCATGAAAACACTCAGAGGATGTTTAATGATTTAAATATAAAAGATATTCCTCTTTTCAAAGGGGCAGCATCAAAGGATAACAGAAAAAGCGAGGCTGCAGAGTTTTTAGCTGATACTGCTGATAAGTATAAAGGAGAAATAACTCTTCTTGCCACAGGTTCTCTTACAAATCTCCTTGGAGCTTATGAGCTTGACAATAACTTTTTCAGTAACTTAAAGCAGATTGTTATGATGGGCGGCATACAAAAGCCTTTGGTTATTAACGGCAAGGTTTTAGAGGAGCTTAACTTCTCCTGCGACCCGGAAGCAACACTTAAGGTTTTAAGTTCTGACTGCAGAGTAACTGTCATGACCGGTCATATCTGCCTTCAGGCCTTATTTGGAAAAATTGAACTGGAACGGCTGCTTAATAATGATTCCCGCTATATATATAAATACATATCCAAAAGCGCTGGTGACTGGTACAAGTTTGTAATGAATGAATTTGGCATTGAAGGGTTTTACAACTGGGACATAGTTGCCGGTGTTTATATAACACATCCTGAGCTGTTTGATGAAAACATCCTGTATATAAGCTTAACTGTGGATGATTTGAAACGGGGCTATTTAAAACAGTCAGATGACATCACCGGCTCTTACAGAGTCAATATTCCAACAACTATAAATGATGTCTCTTTCTTTAATGATATTATCTTTAAAGCATGGGAGAGTATAAAAACCGCCAAGGGTTAATTCCCTTGGCGGTTTTGCTTATCTCTTTGATAACTGATTAGTAAATCACGTGGTGTAAAGCTTGTAATTTCATGACTCTTAGTATGTTTGCACGCCACTGGAAATGAGTTCCACAAAACGTCGCAGGACTGCTGAAACCTCAGCACGGGTAGCCATGCCCTTTGGATCAAATAGGTTACTGTCCTTGCCGTTTATGATACCTGACATCTGCATATCCTGTACGGCTTCCTTAGCATATGCACTTATTTTATCACTGTCTGCAAATGCCTTCTCTTCATTAACCTTCGGCAGTTTGAAGCCATGGGCTTTGACATAGTTCACCAAGATAACCGCCATTTGTTCACGGGTAATGGACTGATCTGGAGCAAATTTCCCATCACCTGTGCCCTTTATGATGCCGCTTTCTCTTGCCCATTCTATATAGCCCATGTAGTAAGCATCTTCTTTCACATCGGTAAAGCTGCTCTCTTTGTATCCGCTTACATCAGCCTTAGCCATTCGTCCCAATACTGTAACAAACATTCCTCTTGTCATAGCCATGTTGGGGCTGAAGCTGGTCTCAGATGTACCGTTAAATAGTCCTTGTCTTACTACAAATTCAATATCTTCCTTTGCCCAGTGGTTTTCAATGTCTGTAAATGTTTTTACCTCTTCCTTGTAGCCCACACCATATAAGGAGAAGTGGTTTGTGCTGAAGCGCAGTACCTTTTCTACGCTGTCATAGACAGAGTCTGTGAGCCAATGTACTTTTCCATTGTCGTCTATATATACAGCACATATATTCTCCGCTTTCTCATTTTTACCTAAGGTATATGGTATAGTTACTGTTACCCTTCCATCTCCAAAGTTTTCTACCTGTCTCCCGCTGCCGTAGTTCACTTTTAAGTCGTAGACAGGACGGCTGCCTATGGCTCTTTTTGCTTCATCAGCAAAATTGCTTCTGTCCACTGTGGCTGATGTAACATTTACATCAGCATTTGCTTGTTTGTTTATCTCTTTAACTGTTGTCAAGTCCATGCTTATTCTGATATCAGGATTATCCATCACAATAATGGTGTCTACTATTCCCTTGCTAATGATCATATCCTGCACTCTCTTTGGCAGATTGACAGTTACATTTGAAACAGACTTGCCTCCGGTTACCACATGTAGCACCATTGTGATGCCATTTTTCTCGTTACCCTTTCTCTTTGCATCCTCCATTGCCTTGTCATAGATCTCTGTCACATATAGGTTGGTGATATACACAGTAGCATTTCCGTTTTCATCTACCTTGGCGTCTATCTTGATTTTCCCCTGTGTTGGTGAATCAGTCTTGTCCGGTGAAGGTGAAGTGACGATGACAAGGATGCTGCTGTCTGCTGAGCTACTATCTCTATCGGAGCTTTTGTCTCTGTCGAAGCTTCTGTCATCATCTGAGGAACTTCCGTCGCTGACTGTTGCTTTAGAAATCACGAAGGATACTTTTGCTGTTATTTCACTGTAGTTTTCTGTTCCTGGTACTGTTGCCTTCACATAATATGTTCCTGCATTTGTTGGTACTGTTTCAGTATATGTCCCATCTTCACTATCTGAATATGTGAATTGTACAGTACCAAATCTTGCAGCTGCTACTGGTGTTTTTGCAATTTCTCCGTATTTCCATCCTTCTATTGAAAGTGGTGTTACCCATTCATTTGTTCCTTTTGCAATTGACCATACCTTTTCTAAATCTGATCCGCCTTCAATTGTGTAGTTGGCATTGTCAACTCCTGCAACTTCTGCCCTGTATGTGCCCGCATTTGTTTCTGCTATGTCTCCTGAAAGTATTACATTTACCGTATCACCCTCTACTGTATTTGTTACATCTGCTGAAATTGTTACAGGGTTTCCTGTGTAAACTAAATCTTCTGTTCCACTCCATGTGATAACTACTGGCAACTTTTTAATTTCAAGTCCATCAGCTATCTCCTTGCTGTATGCTTCATAAATTGTATCCTCTGGCCTTGTTACCTTTACCTTGTATTTGCCTGCATTCTGTGGTGCTACGTCTGTGTATTCACCATTTACATAATACTCTACTGTAAAGCCTGTAAGTGATGTTTCTTTAATCTCAAAGGCCTTTCCTGTTCCATCATAGGTATAGCTTTGAGCTTCTTCTGTTATTGTTACTGTTTGTTTCGGAATCTCAATCAGTTCTTTATCTTTATCAACTACTGGGCTGCCAGATACATCTATGTTCTCTATAACTGCGTCTAAATAGCCGCTCTTGCTGATCTTGATGGTATATTCTCCGTTAGGGACGGCCTGTGTAGTGTATTTGCCGTCTGCATCTGTAGTAGCAGGTGCTCCGAAGTCAGCACCGTCTTTCTGAATTTGAACGGTTGCGCCCTCAATAGGACTGCCTTCGTTGTCGGTTATTTTGCCGGAGATGGTAGAGCCGGGGATTAGCTTGACATATGGCTTTGCCCAAGTTGTTTCATCGGGTGAGGTGACTACCTCAGCATCAGACTCGCTATCTCCCGCCTTCACGTTATGGGTTGTATTGCTGGTGGTTAGATTATTAGAACCTATAGCTCCCCTTATACCAATTGCGGTCACTACAGCATCACCGCTCATAGTCAGATTTAGTGTTCTATAGTGATCCTCAGCAATACCGTAGCCCTCGCATGTTCTATCGCCTGCTGTTGTGGCCTCGGCGGTCACATTACCGCCGGAGATTGTTACCGACCCCCAGTTGGTGGAAATGCCCACCTTTTGTCCAGAAGCTTTTATCGTGCCGCCCTCAATGATAAGATCATCGAACGCATAGATACCGCTGTATTTACCACGTGCGTCCAATGAGCCCTCGCCCTTAAAGATGAAACTGCCTCCACTTTCGGTGCAGAAAGCGTTATCATCGCTGGAGGAAGTGCTTGTGACAGTATTATCACCATAGAAATCAACGATTAGATCCTTCAAGAAGGTTTTAATGGCATTTCCACCAGCATAGATAATGTTCGCATGGGTCAGAGTAAGAGTATTAGTGTCGGAGTCATAGGTAACTTTTCCCGCGGTAATTCCTGGTGCGGTAATGTCGTCCTTATTGTCATCGGTTACCTGTACGCCGGCAACATATATACTATAAGAGCGTCCTTGTCTTGTTATAGTTATGGTATACTTCTTTGTGGTTCCATCCTGCGCTGTAACTTCTATATATGCTTTGTTTTCTCCTACATTCAGATTCATCGTCTTGCTTGCTATTTCATTTTCACATTCTGAGTCGCTATATAACTTCCATGTAGCATGTGTATTTACTGTTACATCTACATTTATGCTGGTTGTTCCATTGCTGACAGTAGCTGTTATGTCTGTTTCGTGTATATTTGCTTCTGCCGGTGTTATTACCTCTGTTATATCACAGGCTGAAGAAAGAGCAACAGGCTCAAACTTTAGATATTTGCATGTTTTAACCTCTTCAT
>Ga0134092_1000819_pt1 | contig 29653 bp, 29 predicted proteins | sample 3_6taG_FD_94454 | JGI IMG/M metagenome (GOLD analysis project Ga0134092, IMG submission 94454) | Switchgrass degrading microbial communities from high solid loading bioreactors in New Hampshire, USA - 3_6_20_6_A3 metaG | ecosystem: Engineered > Bioreactor > Semi-continuous > Anaerobic >... | reverse complement strand
TTCCTAAAAATTCTCTTTCCATTACACTTCCTCTTTCAAATCATGTCATAATTATTTTATTAAATTATAGCACAGTTTTATATTTATATGTTGTTAGAATTTATAGTTAAATGGTAATATATTTATATAGAATAAAGGGTATGGTGATTATAATGACTGAAAAAGTTTACTTGGAAAATCCTTATTTAAGGCAATTAGAAGCAAGAATATTGGAAAAAAAGTATAGTAACAACAAATACTATGTGAAAACAAACAAAACCATTTTTTATCCAAATCTTGCAGGTGGACAACCAGGGGACAAAGGAAATATCAATGGAGTTGAAGTTGTAGAAGTCTATGAAGATGGAAACGATATAATACATGTGCTTAAAAATAACATCTATAGCGATAAAGCTAAACTAACAATAGATTGGAATAATAGATTTGATTACATGCAACAACATTCTGGTCAACATTTACTCTCTTCAGTGTTTTATAAACTTTTTAATGGTGAAACTATTGGCTTTTATCTAGGTAAGGAATATGTATATATTGATGTAAACATCCCTAAAATTAGTAAAGAAGATATAGAGAAAGTAGAACAGTTTGCTAATAAAATAATTTTTTCAAACTTTTCCATTAAATCTTACATAGTAGAAAAAGAAGAAATAGACAAGATACCAGTTAGAAAAGAACCTACAGTAAATTCTAATATTCGAATTGTAGAAATAGATGGTATTGACTTTTCCCCATGCTGCGGAACCCATGTGAGAAATACAGGAGAAATAGGTCTGATAAAAATACGAAAAGTTGAACCATATAAGAACAATATTAGAGTAGAATTTGTATGTGGGTACAGAGCATTAAAGGACTATACTTGGAAAAATCATTATATAATGAAAATAAGCAATCTTCTATCATGTAAAGATAAGGACGTTATGGATAGGTTTGAAAAAATATATAATAATAGAGAAAAATTAGAAAAGGAAAATAAGCTATTAAAAGAAAAGTTATGCAAATATGAAGCAAAAGAACTATTACAAAAATCAAAAGTAGTAGAAGGTGTCAATGTTATATTCAATAAACTAAATGACTACAAGTTCGAATCTATTGAAAATATCACTAAATATTTAAAGTCTATGAATAATAATGTAATCATATTAGGAATGGAAAATGATAAAAACAGTAAATTTATTATATCTAGAAGCAGTAATTTGAATATAAACATTAAAAACATCCTAAATAAAATATCTAGAAATGCCAAAGTTAAAGGAGGAGGCAATGCTCAGACTATTCATGGAGGATGTAGTAGTGAAGATCTTGATGAAATTCTAATGGCTTTTTATGAAGAAATAGTAAATAATATAAAAATAAATAGATAATTTTCTTTTTCGCATAATGCGAAAAAGAAAATTATCTTCTAATTTAAGAATTCATAATATCTATTATCTCTTCCAATATTCTTTCTCTAACCTCATTTACTCTGTCGTAATTAATAGTTGGAATATAAATTTTCTCAATTATATCATGGTTTTTCCTTGCATCAGCTAAAGCGTTTATAGCTTTCTTAAAAAGCAAATCGTACATTTGGTAATCAGCCTTATTTTTGACTTTTTTATTAAAATATCTATTCAAATCTATATGAGTATGTGGGAAACTAGCTCCATTAGCATTGGATGTTATGCAAGTGTTTAAGTCCTTAATTATAAGAGTTTCTATTTTCTCAGGAAATGTAGAGTTGTGATAGATTTCGATGCTATAATCTCTCATTTTACATTCGTCAGCAATCCTTTTTATCAATGTGGACTTTCCAGTTCCAATTTCGCCATCTATATAGTATATTCTTTCAATACCATCTAACAATGTATCTGTATAGTCCACAACTCCTTCAGGTGTGTTAGCTGTAGAAAATGCATGTCTTTCCTTGAAGAGCACTTCTTCAGCCTTTTCTGGATCCTTTGAAAAGATCTCTTCTATTAAATCCAGATATACCATATTCAATCCTTTAAAATCTACTCCACTGCTGTTGGTCTTAACAATTAATTCATAAATATTTTTTGCTGCCCCCAAATAGGAAAATGCTCTATAGTAAGCTTTTTTGTTATCTTTCTTTGCTTTTATAATTTTATCTTCATTTTCCTTTAAATTCTCACCGTCAATAAATTGAGTTAAATCAACTATTTTCTCCTTTAATCCCGGATAAATAGGATCCATTACATGAGGTGCAGTCCCATCTGCTATGGCTACGCCCAATTCCCTTATCAATATACTATCAAGAGATTCAGGATCCGATGGACAATGATGAAATTCTACATTATATCCTTTATCTATTACATATTCCCCTATTTTTTTCATCAAAGAGGACTTTCCGCCTCCTGGCATCCCTTTTAATATAAAAAACCTTCTCCCATTCAATCCTATTATATTATCATGAAAAGAATGAAAGCCACTAGCAGTATTCCCACCAAAAAACATTCTCCTAATATTAGCCATTCAATCTCCTCCTTCGCCTTTCATATAATCTATATTATTACTTTATTCTTTTGTCATTATTACGTGCAAAAAAGAAAACACTTCTAAATTGAAGTGTGTTAAAGCTTGATAAATTCTATATCAGGCAAAGCTCTCTGTAATTTCAATCCTATGTTTGTATCATTAATATCATTATTATCAGGTGAGTTCCCCATAACAATATGCGTAATATTGTTGTTAATTGCAAAATCCATCATAGTTCTTAATATATTCTTAGACCTTAAAACGCTTAAATCCGCTCCAACCTTTTTTGAAACATGAAATAAGTACTCTAATGCTTCACCATCACTTGAATTCTGTAAAAACTTTTCTTTTTCATTAACCACATGTATCACAAAGAGCTTATCTTTATCTGAATCAATCAAATCATACCCCTTTAATATTAATCTTTCACAAGTTTTTTGCTGTGTAACACAAACCATGATATTTCTGCTCATTGTAATCCCCCTCTAAAGCGTGCTAACAATTTCATTATAACATGAATTAATTAAAAAGTATAATTTCCTTTTTATTTCCAGGTATACAAAAAGGATGGCAAAGCCATCCTACTCTTCATCTAATAAATCCATTTCATTGGATTCCATTATCTTATTTGTCATTATGCTTCCAGCCCGAGTAGATAAATAAACATTTGATATTGGTTTAGATTTATTATTAAAAGCATCTGTAATTCCTAATTCATTAGCCAATTCTAACTTCAATTCCTCTAAAGCCTTTTTGGCATTGGGATCAGTTATTCTATCTTTCACTTTATTCACCTCTTTAATATATTATCATCATATTTAGCTTTTTCTATTCTCCTATTAAAATACAAGGCAAATAAAGGAATAGCACTACTTCACCTTCCAACTTTTACTACATTCTTGACATATTGCCAACTTCTCGGTTTTACTTATTACTTTTTTATTACATGTGTCACAGCCTGTAGGTTAACATTTTTACTTCCACATTTAGGACAAATCATATGAATATCCTTCCCTTATTAATTATTGTATAATATATTTTATTTTATTATATTAAACTTGTAATGGCATCTGTAAAATCTTCCTCCATTTAATATTGGATTCTATTGTTTTTGCAAAGCACTTTAAACTACTACCACTGCAAATATTCATATACTGCAAATAAGTTTGCTCATTATACACTACAAATAGATAAATGCAAAGCAAAATACTTTTGAGTTATTCTATCTAACGGCATATAAAACAATAGAAAATAATTTTAGTATAAAAAAAGCTTGCAGAATTTCTGCAAGCTTTTTGTTTATTCTATGGCGGGAGTATGTGGGAATCGAACCCACCCAAGACGCTACAAACGCCTCGTACTGATTTTGAAGACCAGAGGGCACACCAGCACCCATCTACCCCCACAAATCAACTCTCAACATTTAAGTATTATAACAAATTTACATGAAAATATCAAGAAATTCTATCAAAAATATAAAGAATATAATTTTTATCTATAATTATATCCAAAATAGGAAATTATTATCACAACTATTAATAGTGCAGTAGATTTCACATTGAATAATTATAAAACATTGTATAAACTAGAAAATCTTAATATATCCTCATGATTTATAGAAATCAAGAATACTATTAATATGTTACAACACTATATGAAATATATAAAACCCGCCTTAAATCCATAATTTTGAGTTAAAGGCGGGTTTTTAGTATTATTGTTTCATTTCCATAGTAATTAATAGTTTTCTTTATTATATTTTCAATATCTTAAATGATTTTTCATATCCTAATATAATTATTCTAAGTATTTTAATTCTTTCTGCATCTTTTAAATCTAATGTGATTATTTTTGTATTAAATTTAATCTCCCTTAAAAAAATATTGTTAATCTTACTTGTATTTATATCCTTTTTTTATCATTTATACAATATTTCACAAAGCATTGAAACAATCGTTATTGATTATTTAGTAAAACTTCTCTTCTTCTTTCAACAGTTTCTTCTATACTCAATCCTTTCTCATTATTTACTATAGCCTTTTCCCAGTCTCCATACATAGGATTAGGTAGAACTAAAAATTTTGTGCCCCATACATCTTTAAATTCATCTACAGCTTTAGCTCTTCCCTCTACTCCTAAAGAAGGTGAAAATGCATCAGAAAAATCTTCTAGATTATCGCCCATCAATAATACAACTTCATAATCTTTTTCTACTATATTTCTTCTGCTTTCCTTGCTAGAGGGAGTTCCATCCTCTCTAATGAATAAGTGGTTTTCATCATCTATAGGAAATCCTAGTCTATTAAGGCTTTCAAGAGTAGCTTCTCTAATCGCAGGCCATCTATTGGTAATATAAAATACTTCTCCACCGTTGTCAACAACATAATTTAAGAACTCTACCGAACCTGGTATGGCTACTGGTAAATCCGAAGCAACCCATTCTTCCCACGCTTGATTAGTCCATTCTTTGCCTGCCATTAATTGACAAGTATAAGATGTGCTATCTATTATAGTATCATCAATATCCACGATAACTGCAAGTTTCTTTTTATCTTGTTTTTCCTCTAGAGCTTTATCAAACAACATTTTGGCAAAATTAAACACTTGGTAACTATTAGCTCTATTTTCAGCAGACATTAACCATAATGTGGCAGAAACGTTTTGCTCTAATAGAGGATTAATTGATATTTTACTGCCATCTTCTATGGAAACTATGTTATATTTTGCATCCCAAGATACTTTTTTGTTATCTTGTTCAGCAAATGTTCTTAAAGGAACATAAGTTGTACCATTGTATATAAACGGTTTTTTATCATCCTCAAATACAATTTTTTTGCCATTCAAAAGAATTTCAATTGGCTTATCTTCTATTTGAATAGTTTTTAATATAGGATTAGCAAATACTGTACTAGCCATGATGATAAAAGCCATCAAAAACATAAGTAAAGTTTTGTTGTTTAACCTGCGTTTCATATAATACCCCCTTTAGTTTATTTAATTTTTAACCTTTTAATTCCCTATAAGATTTAAATCCATAAGCTGATTCTGCAGATTTAATAGCATTTACTACTGCCCTTTCCATAGTTCTTGCGGCTAAAAAACCTACTACATTAATATCCGCTTCTACTTTTCCTGTAGCCATGGTAAATATAGTATCACCATCAAATATGGAGTGGGCTGGTCTCATAGTTCTAGCATAACCATTGTGAGCCATGGAAGCCAATTTATTAGCTTCTGATTTGGTAAATATTCCGTTAGTTGCTACAACACCTATAGTAGTATTACCACTAAATATATTTTTCTTCTCCGAATATTGTTGAGCCATTACATTTTCAGTACCAATTATTTTTTTTCCATCTTCATCTAATAGACCAGCTAAAATTTCTCCAGTTTCTGGGTCGATTATATCGCCTAAAGCATTAACCGCTACAATAGCCCCTACTTTTAAATCGCCAATTTGAACAGCATAAGAACCCAGTCCTCCTTTCATCGCTCTTTCCATTCCTAGAAATTTTCCTACCGTGGCACCAGTTCCAGCTCCTATATTGCCATTAGGACATTCTTTATCCGTTGCATTTTTACAAGCTTCATATCCCATTTTAAGATCAGGTCGCACCTTGTAATCACCTACTACTAAGTCAAATAATACTGCACTACAAACTATAGGTACTTTTGTTATCTGTACATCAAAACCAATACCTTTTTCTTCTAAATATTTCATTGCTCCAGAAGCAGCATCTAAACCAAAGGCTGAACCTCCAGATAACATAACTGCATGAATTTTATCTACTAAATTCTGTGGATCTAGCAAATCCGTTTCTCTAGTTCCAGGAGAGCCTCCTCTAACATCAACCCCAGCAGTTGCTCCTTCTTCACAGATAATAACTGTGCAACCTGTAGCTGCTTCAAAATTCTGTGCATGCCCTACTTTTATGCCATCAATACTTGTAAATGGTATTTCCTCTATTTTATATTTCATCAGATAACCTCCTTTTCTTCTATGACATTGTTAATACTTTAATAATCGCAATCAATACTCCAGTTACTCCTTCTCCTCCTAGTAACCCTGATGAAACTATGGTACCTTTTTCTGATAGCTCTGGCTTTATCCTGGAAACTAGAAGGTTAATCAACCCACCTATAAAGGCAGTAGTTGATATATACATAGGTAGATATATTCCAATACCTAAAGTCATCCCTGGTATATTAAGTATATACAGTACAAATCCAATTACTAGACCAGCAATAAATGCACTAGTATTTGGTAAACCTCCTACCATAGTAGATACTGCGTAGGCTTGAGGAGCAGGCAATTCTGTTCCAGGACCCATAGTACCATAGGCTCTATACATAACAAACATAACTATTACGGATACTATAGCACCTATTATCCCTCCAACACTTTCAGCGACAACTTGAGCTTTTGGATCTGTTTTTAATATAAAACCTGACTTGAAATCATTTAATATATCACCTGCTAATCCGCTAGCAACAGCAACCACACCTGCTACAAAGAAAGCTTCAATAGGACCAATTTGTGTAACTGCTTTAACAACTAACAATACTATTATACCGAATATTTCCATAGGGTTGATTCCTGTTTGCCCTGTTATAGAAGCTGCCATAGCAGTAGTTAACCATACTCCTAATATAGTTAAAACCGATGCAATAAAACCCATATCAGTCAATATAGTCAATAAGAAAACTATTGCTACTAGTGCCATGGGAACCCATTTCATATTTACTCCGCCTTCTTTTGCTGCTTTTCCGCTTATCATTGGTCCATAAATCTCTTTTGCTTTAGGAAGTATTCCCTTTACTAATATACCAATTCCAGTACCTACCATAAGTCCAATACCTAAACTATCCTTAAAAGCAGTAGCTACTTCTACGCTAGCAAACCAACCTAATTTTACTCCTATAGGTATTAATACGAAATAGGAAATTACAGCTCCTAAAAACCACACACCTGTAAACAATGGACCAATTAAATAACCAATCCCTATAGCCATAGGAGATATCCATAGCCCAAAGAATATATTCTTTGCAGCTAATTTTGCTGACATCCATGCCCCTGGTATTTTCCCAAACCAATCTCTAATAGCTGTAAAAACTGCAGTAAGTCCAAGAGTAGAAAATAGTATTTTAGATTTTTCTCCTCCTTCATCTCCTGCGATAACAGTTTCCGATGCAGCTATCCCCATAGGAAAAGGCAACTTTTCTCCTTCGACAAAATACTTTCTTATTAAAGCTGAAAATATAACTCCTAATATTGCTCCTGATAAAGTTATTGCAACTAATTCCATAAAACTAACCTCTGCGCTTTCATTAAACATCCAAATTCCTGGAATTGTAAAGGCTAATCCTCCAGCAACCATAGCTCCTGCTGACATAGCAGTATGAGTAACATTAATTTCATTTAAATTAGTATTTTTCAAAATCCTTAATATGGTCATAGACAATACTGCAACAAAAATAGTAGGCCATGGTAATGCTCCCATTCTAAGAGCTACATACATGGAACTAGTTGTAATTATAATGGATCCTATTGCACCAATTATAATGCCTCTAAATGTTAATTGGTCTTTGAAACCTTTTGCATATTTCACATTATCCAAAGCAGGTTTCATCAAATTTACCCCCTTTTAAATTTAAAAAGCTATTTTTATACAATAAACCTACAATTATTACTAGATACTTAAATTTCTTGTGCTAATATTAAATTCATTAAATAATGTTTACAGTCACTTTTACCTTACCACTATACATATGATTAAATCTTCATCACCAAAATCTAGTTCTATCCGAATTTATACCAATACTCATAGATCTAGCAAAGTAAAATCTCTTGCATTATGAAAATAATTGTTCCAAATATAGCTTTATTTATAGTATCTTGTTTTTTATTGGGGTTTCATCTTTGTTTTCAGTAAATTTCCCATATAAGACTTAGCTTTGCCAATATGTATTATCCTACTTAGTTTTAAATAATGGTAGTATGGGGAGTAGTTCTTTAAAAATATTACTAAACCACATACATTGTAAATCATCACTACCCAAAGCACTAACACCAATAATAGCTATTCGCAATAAATCACCTCCTTAAACAATTAATATTTAATAAATTAATGAAAGAGCTTATAGATTGCCTTTCGTTACTTAAATTTAATGTATAATATTTCTGGGATTTGAAGGAGGAATGTATCACTATGAAAAGGCGGATCTTTTTTGAAAAATTATTCGAAAGTAGAATATTGATTATTTTGTAAGGCTGTATGATTTAACCAATCCATCCCAGCATACGCAAGATTATTTGTATAGATAGATAGTATGGATGTTTTTCAACAATTTTATAATGACTGTCGGAATTTATATAGATAGGTAATTTTATTGAAATGTCTATTTTTTCCCTAATTAATAGGCTAATTTGATGCAAAAATATATGTTTACAGTACTAACATGAAAGGACTTGTTGAAGTGCTCAAGAAGTAGAAAAGTATAGAAATTTCAATTCTTAGTTTGAAAATTGAAACTTACAGACAAACTAATTCCTATAATTAAAGTAATACTAAAAGCAGATATTAATAAACTTTTTATATATGTACTATATTTACCTTTTGAATTATGATCATCTGAATAATATTCTACAAAATTAATAACGAAACTAATTTCAGCTTAATATCTATTGTATTTTATATTCAATTTTCAAAGTGCAGATTTTATTTTTTACCATGTATTTATATTAACTTCAATGACATCTTATTATTATGTTCTTTTACAAAGATCTAACTTACAAAATTATTTTAATAATTGTATCAAACATATCCATCTGCTTTTTCTATAATAATTTAGAACAAACATAAATTATATCATTCCGTATTACGGTATTCGTTTCTGTATTGTGGTATTTTTTGATATTGTACCAAATGTTTTGCATATTAGCAAGTATTTTCTACCAATATTTTAATTTGTTATTTTGACAATATTTAAATAATTATTAGAGAATAAAATAAAAAAATAATGAATTAATTAGAAACATCGCGAAACTTGTAGTAAATTATTATTTTTACTGTTAACAAATATCAAAAATCCCACTTCTAAATGAAGTGGGATTTTTTAAATTCATATTGTCAATTTATAATGAATGAACATTACAATGTATTATCTGCTCATATATAATATATCAATCTACTGCTTCATTAGTTTTTTTGGCTTTAAAATAATATCCAACTCCCCATTTAGTATGAATAAATTCTGCATTGCTGGAATCCTCTTCTATTTTCTCTCTTAGTCTTCTAATATGGACATCTACCGTTCTTAAATCTCCATAATATTCATAGCCCCATATGATTTTCAATAATTCTTCTCTTGTAAATACACGCCCAGGATGTGATACTAATAAATAGAATAGGTCAAATTCTTTTCCCGTTAACGTAACACTCTTACCTTTAACAGTTAAACGTCTTCCTACTGTATTTATAACAAAGTCATCTACTTTAATTATTTGGTTATTGACTTTGTTATTACTCATATTGACTCTTCTAAGTATCGCCTTTAATTTAGCTTTAAAAACAGGTATATTAACAGGTTTAGTTATATAATCATCTGCTCCGTAATCTAGTGCAAGTATTTTGTTTATGTCTTCTATTTTCTCAGTCAGGACTACTATGGGTACATGAGAATTTTCTCTAATATTCCTACACAAAGTCAAGCCGTTTCCGTCTGGCAATATAATGTCCAGTATTACAAGTTCATAATGATTGTTTTTGATTTTCTCTACTGCCTCTTTCATGGTAGAAGCAGTATCGACTTTATAGTTGTCTTCCTCTAAGCTATACTTTAATCCTTTTATAAATGCCTTGTCCCTATTTATAATTATGGTTTTAACCTCCATTAGTATCACTCCAAAACTTAGAAATAAATGTTAGATATTAATTAGTTTTCTCTTGTCCCCTTCTCTCCTTGTTATTTTTATCATATCAAAATATTCTAATAAGGCTAAAGCAACTTTTCTATTAGTATTTAACAGATCTCTATATTGAGCAACGGTTATATATTCATTTTCCATAATATACTCTTTTGCTATTTCCAAGGCTTTTTCATAAGTATCTCTATACATATATACTTCTTCATTTAATTTTATAATATCTCCTCTTTCAAATAATGAATTAAATACTTCTTCTCCTTCTTCATAATTGGAACTGGATTCTCTTATTATTTCTTCTCTCTTAGGTGGTATAAATCCTTTTTCTTTAAAGATTTTGATTATATTTTCTTTAATTTTTGATTGCACATCGTTATATTCAACTTTAAAACCTTTAATAGCAACTTTATCCTTATGCTGTTCTATCAATCCTTTTTCAATTAATAAATCTAAAAACTTTTCTCCAACTATAGGCTTTGCGCCACTTAAATATCTACTTCTCACTTCTTCCTTTAAAACTCCAGTTCTAAGAGGATATTTTTGATGGTAAAAATTTAAATAGTTTACTATTTCGTTTGTTATTTGATTAAAATAATTCTTGTGGATTACATGTAAGTCTTTTGTCAATCCAATCAAAATAACCTTATCTTCACTTGCTAATGTTTCTACATCTTTTTTTACTTTATCTTCTAACATGGCTGTGGAGGTGGAAATTTCTTTAATAGTTGGAAACTTCCTGCTATTGTCTAATATTATTCTCTCAATGATATCTTCTGAACCGCCTTTTTCTTTTATCTCCAATTCAGCTATTGCTTTAGGATCAAATCTCTTTTTCTTGCTTGGGTTAGGTTCCAATATCTTACCACCACCGATAGTATACATAGGGGAGTAAAATCTTAAAATAAATCTATCCTCTCTTTTTGCTACTATTTTTTCTTCTAACCTTAACTGAGCAAACGCTTCATCCCCTGGATTAAGCTCTTCTTTATCTAATATTACAATCCTACAAAGAACTTCTTTTGTTCCAATATATAATCTAAGTCTTGCTCTATTCTCAATTATATGTTCTATGTTATTGAGCATCTTTACTTTAACGTCTAGCATTGAAGTCTCTTTCATAGAGTCTTTATAAGCTATTACATTTCCCCTCTCAATGTCTTCCTTTTTTACACCAGCAATATTAATTGCAACCCTCTGTCCAGCATAAGCTATCTGTGTATCGCTTCCATGTACCTGCAAAGACCTTATTCTTCCTAGAGTATTTCCTGGATATATTTGCACCTCGTCACCTACTTTAAATGCACCTGATAACAAAGTTCCTGTTACAATAGTTCCAAATCCTTGTATGGAAAATACCCTATCTACAGGTAGCCTTGGTGTATCATCAACATCTATATCCTCAACTTCATTAGATAAATCTTCAATTAACTTTATAACTTCATCAATCCCTTTCTTCTCTATCGAAGATACTGGAACTATTGGAGCATTTTCAAGAAATGTGCCTTTTACTTCTTTCCTTATATCTTCTTTTACTAACTCAATCCAATCTTCATCTACTAAATCAGTTTTGGTTAGCACTATAAATCCTTTATCTATGCCCATTAAATCCATTATAGCCAAGTGTTCAACGGTTTGAGGCATTACCCCTTCATCTGCTGCTACAACTAACATGACTATGTCAATTCCAACAACGCCTGCTAACATGTTCTTAATAAATTTCTCATGACCTGGCACATCTATTATCCCCACTCTATTGCCATTAGGCAAATCAAAATATGTAAATCCTAATTCAATAGATATGCCCCTTTTTTGTTCTTCTTTTAGTCTATCAGTATTTCTACCTGTTAACGCTTTAATAAGAGTAGTTTTTCCGTGATCAATATGTCCTGCTGTTCCCACTATAATATGTTTCATTAAATGCACCCTCTCAATCTATTTAGTCCAAATGTTATTCCATCGATTATTATGTCAAACTCATCATCTCTGACAGTTCTTAAATCAATATACATGTTATCCTTATATATCCTTGTTATAATTGGGATATGGTATTCCCTAAGTGCCTTTTCCAATTCAGCAATATTCATGTTATTTAAACTTATCTTTATGCATTTTGTTGGTATTTTCTCTAGAGGGAGACTTCCTCCGCCTACTTCTGAATAATCATCTACTATCTTAATATTGCATCTTTCATCTTCAATTTTTCTAGTTAATCCTTCATATAACCTTTGAGCTTTACAATTCAATTCATCTAAGCTCATAGAAAGCATGTTTAATGTAGGGATCTTTTCTACGGCAGTATTTTCATCTAAGTATAATCTCAAAGTCGCTTCTAATGCTGACAATGTAAATTTATCCACTCTAAAAGCCCTTGTTAGTGGATTCTTTTTCATCTCATCAATATATTTCTTCTTCCCAACTATTATACCTGCTTGTGGTCCTCCTAGCAGTTTATCTCCACTGAATGTAACTATATCTACTCCCTTTTTAATGGAATCTTGTACTGTTGGTTCATATTCAAGGCCAAACTTTGATATATCTATTAAAACCCCACTGCCTAAGTCTTCTATTAGAGGAATATTATACTTTTCTTTTAAAGTATTTAATTCATCAATTGAAACAGAAGAAGTAAAGCCTAAGATTCTATAGTTACTAGTATGAACTTTCATCAATCCAGCAGTATTCTCATTAATGGCTCTTTCATAATCATAAAGATGAGTTTTATTAGTGGTACCTACTGCAATTAGTGTTGCACCACTTTGTTCCATTACATCTGGTATTCTGAAAGAACCGCCTATTTCAATTAATTCTCCTCTGGATACAATAACTTCCCTTCCTTTAGCCATGGTACTTAAAACTAATAAAACTGCAGCAGCATTATTATTTACAACCATTGCATCTTCTGCTCCAGTAATCTCAGTTATAATATTTTTTAAATGGCTATACCTAGACCCCCTTTCTCCTTTTTCTAAATCAAACTCTAGATTAGAATAATTAGTTGCTATATTAACAACATTTTCCATAATTTCTTTGTTTATTAGAGACCTGCCTAGATTTGTATGAATAATCACTCCAGTTCCATTTATTACCCTTCTTAGCTTAAGTGAATTCTTCTTTTTGGATTTAGCTACAATTTGATCAATTAGTAATTCTCTTCTTTTTAAAACTTCATTTTCATCTATCTTATTTTCCTTAATGTCATTTCTTAAATTATCTATTTCTTCTCTAATTGAATCTATAATCAATTTTCTAGGCATAGAATCTATTAACTTTCTTATTTTCTCATCTTCAAGTATTTCATCTACCTTTGGTATCATCCTAAATAAGTTTTTGTTGTCCATGTTATCCCTCGCTTTATTATTTTACTATCAAGCATGTTTCTTCTCTTTCTATAACCTCTCCAATTACTGCAAATTCATTTGGAGTATCTTTAAGTCCATCAAGCAATAAATTTACTTCTTCTCTAGGAACTGATATTAACAATCCTCCAGAAGTTTGAGGATCAAATAGAACGTCTTTGATATCTTCAGATATATTGCCTATGAACTTAACTTTGTCTCCAATATGATTTCTGTTAGAATACGCCCCTCCAGGCACTAGTCCCATCTGAGCATACTCAAGTGCTCCCTCTATAATAGGAACTGATTTATGGTCAATAACAATGGTAACTGAACTGCCTTCAGCCATTTCTAAGCTATGGCCCAATAACCCAAAGCCAGTAATATCAGTTACACTATTTATATTGACTCTATCCATAGCTTGTTTTGCATATTTGTTCAATGTAGCCATTGTATGAACTGCTTTATCATAAGACTTCTTATCTGCCAAACCAGCTTTGATTGCTGTATTAATAATACCAACTCCAATAGGCTTAGTTAAAACTAAAAGGTCTCCAGCTTTTGCATTGGAATTAGTCAATACTCGATTTGGATTTACAAATCCTGCAACAGATAGCCCATATTTAGGTTCTTCATCTTCTACTGTATGACCTCCTATAAGTAAAGCTCCTGCCTCTGCTACTTTATCATAGCCTCCTTTTAAAATCTGTACTAATACATCTGGATTTAGACAGTTGGGAAAACATACAATATTCATTGCAAGCTTTGGTTCTCCTCCCATAGCGTATACATCACTTAAAGAGTTTGCTGCTGCAATCTGTCCAAAAGTATAAGGATCATCTACTATAGGTGTAAAAAAATCTAGAGTTTGTATCAATGCAATATCATCATTGATTTTATATACAGCAGCATCATCAGAAGTATCCAATCCTACTATTAAATTTTTATCACTATTTCTTGGCAGTTGACGCAAAACCTGCGCCAATATATCGGGACCGATCTTAGCTGCTCATCCAGAACTCTTGGTTAATTCCGTCAATCGTTTTTCCATTGTTTTCACTCCTTTAATGAACTGTAATCATGTCTTTTATACCTTCAAACTTCTTTTCTCCTATACCAGAAACATTCATTATATCTTCTATCCTTTTAAAAGGATTTCCTTCTCGGTACTTTATAATTCTATCTGCTATGACTTCGCCAATTCCTGGTAATGATAATAACTCTTCCTTACTACAAGTATTTATATTTACTTTGCCAACTTCTCCAAATGCACTTTGGAAATCTGTCATATCCACTTCAATATCTTCTCCAACTTTAGGAATATATATTTTTTCTTCATCCTCTAATCTTTTAGCTAAATTTATTTTATCCAAATCAGCCTCCTTTTTCAATCCTCCAGCCAAATTTACCGCATCTATAACTCTTGCACCAGGTTCTAGTTTTACAATACCTGGATTGTGAACTTGCCCACTTATATGTACAAATATCTCTTTTGGCTCGACTTGTTCCTCAACTTCATCCTGATTCTTTTCATCAATAATTTCTTCTAAAAGAGCTTCTTCATCATAATTGTCTGTCTTAAAAAATTTTTTGCTCATAAAATTGAATAGTGATATGATTAAAACAAGAATAACAAGAATCACAATAATCATTTGTTCTCGTTTAGATAGATTTAGCATATTCACAATACACCCTCTCAAAGCCTAAATCAATACATATCTATATATTCTAGAATCTATTGAATTTTCCTTCTAAAATTAATTAAATAAAATTAACTATTTAATCAATTGCCGATTTTTTGATATACTAAATATATGTTTAGGAGAGGAGGAAGATTTTTGAAAAAGGTTACAATAATACTCTTATTATTATTCTTAACAACATATAGCATATCTTTCGCAGATAACCTAAACCTTACTGCTGAAAGCGCTATACTAATTGACGTTGATACTGGACAAGTCCTGTATGAAAAAAATCCGCACTTAAAATTACATCCAGCAAGTACTACTAAAATAATGACTGGGATATTAGCAATAGAACTGGGTAATTTTAATGATATTGTAACTGTAGATGATGAATCCCCTTACCTTATAAAAGGTAGTCATATAGCATTAGAACCTGGAGAACAACTCCTATTTAAGGATTTATTATACGCTTTATTAGTAGAATCTGCAAATGATTCAGCATTAGTTATTGCAAATCATATTTCTGGTAGTACTGAAGAATTTGTAAAGTTGATGAATAAAAAAGCAAAAGAGCTAGGAGCAAAGGATACGAATTTTGTTAATCCTCATGGATTAACAGATGAGAATCATTTAACAACCGCTTATGATTTGAGTATAATAGCTAAATATGCCATGGAAAATGAAACTTTTAGAGAGATAGTGTCTAATTATACATATACTATCCCTCCTACTAACAAAAAGAATGAGCCGAGATATCTAAAGTCAGAAAATAAATTACTATATAGTAGCGAAAAAATCAATGTTAATGGAAATTTAGTTCCAATAAAATATGATGGTGCTACTGGGGTAAAAACAGGGTATACTACAGAAGCAGGAAACTGTCTGGTAGCATCAGCTGAAAAAAACAACAGAAGATTAATTGCTGTTGCACTTAAATCAAATGGAAAAGAAGTATTTGCGGATATACACAAACTACTTAATTATGGATTTGAAAACTTCGATAATGTTAATATAGCTAATAAAAATGAGTTCATAGATAATTTCCAAGTTGAAAATGGAAAAATTCCATTTGTGGCAGGAATTATAGAAAAGAATTTAGTCAGTTCCATACCTAAAGACTCATTAGATAAGGTTACTCAAAAGATAGTTGTCGATAAAGAATTAAAAGCTCCATTAGAGAAAGGACAAACTATAGGTAAAATTGAATACTATTTAGGAGATAATAAGCTGGGTACCGTAAATATTGTATCCACTATGTCTATTGAAAAAGATATTTTATCCATGATATTACACCAAATTAAAGAAAAATGGTATATTATACTATTATTGTTTGTAGTAATTATAAGAATTTTTGCCGTTATGAAACAGAAAAAAAGAAAAAGATACAGAAGAGCTTATTATTAATTTCCAATATATAAAAGAATCCTGTCCTAAGGACAAGATTCTTTTATATTATAGCTATTGCTTCGATTTCAATATCTCCATCTTTAGGAAGTTTTGATACCTCAACGCAAGACCTAGCAGGTTTATGGTCTTTAAAAAATGCTTCGTATATTTCATTAACTTTCCCAAAGTCTTCCATATTCTTAATGTAAATATTAACTTTTACTATATCTGTTAAGCTTCCCCCACCTGCTTCTACAATTGCTAATACATTATCTAATGATTGTTTAGTTGCTTTCTTTATGTCGCCCTTAACTAACTCTCCAGTTTCAGGCACTATTGGTAATTGTCCAGATGTAAAAATTATATTATTAGCTTTTGTTCCCTGTGAATAAGGCCCTATTGCTGCAGGGGCTTTATCTGTGGAAAGAAAGTTTACACTCATTTGATTTCCCCCTTAAATGAATTTTTATTAAATTGTTATATATACAAATAACCCTATAAAATAGGGTTATTGTACATTGTCCAGAATCAATTCTTTGCTATCCGCCCACACTTTCTCTAAATTATAAAATTCTCTATCATCCTTATGGAATACGTGCACAACTACACTTCCATAATCTAATAAAATCCACTTAGCTTCTCCATAACCTTCTCTGCCAATAATTTCATATCCTGCTTCGTCCATTTTCTTTTGAATTTCATCTGCTATAGCAGTTACTTGTGTTGTAGAGTTACCGCTTACAATAACAAAATAATCTGTAATAGTAGTTAGATCTTTCAAATCTAATATTTTTATGTCAAAACCTTTTTTATCGTTACAAGCGTTAACTATAAGCAATAACTTCTCATCAATATTACTCACCTATATACCTCCTGTTAATTAGTGCTATTGATTATTTTCTTGAGAGCTATCTGTCGTTTCTTCATCTTCAAAAAGCTGTTTTAGTAAAATATCAGTTTCTTCCTTATCACTAATATAGTATGAAACACCATTTATATACTCTGGTTCTCCAGGCAATGTAGCTGCCTGTATCCCCTCTACGTCGTAATTTTTAACATTTACTGCAAATTTTAATATTAAATCCAAAGGAATATTGGTCTCAACATTATCGTAATATGATTTTATCATTTGTGGTATTTTACCGACATTTTCTACACTTAATGACTGTTTAATTGCTGCTTTTATAAATTGCTGTTGAGCTTGAATTCTACCTAAATCTTGATCAGCATAACCTTTCCTAAATCTTAAGAATTGTAATGCTTGATCTCCATCTAATACCTGTAATCCTTTCTTTAAATTAATATACAAAGGTGGATCTGCTGTAGGGTCACTGTATTTCATGTTCATCGGAACATCAACTTCTACTCCACCTATGAGATTAACAAATTCTTTAACTATATTATAATCTACTTTAACATAATATTCTAAATCAATTCCCAATAAATCTTTGACAGCTTTAACAACTAACTCAGGACCTCCATATACATGAGCGTGGTTTATCTTGTCTTCATTTTCCTTACCTCTAATTCTAACTCTTGTATCTCTTGGGATGGAGAGCATTGAAATTTTACCTGTTGACTTATTTACTTTACATAATATTATTGTATCAGTTCTGGAACTTGAACTCTTATTAACATCATTAGAGTCTACTCCCATTAACAAGAAAGTAATATCATCTTTTCCATCTATTATTCTTTCTAAAAAATTACCTTTATATTCAGATTCATCTTCGCTTTCAGCTACAATAACAGTTTTATAGATAAAGCCTGTCCACAAAACTGTAAATACTAAAAAAGAAATAAAAAAAGTTCTTAAAAATCTTTTTTTCATCATATCACTCCATATTCTTCTGGATTAAAAGCTGATTTCTTGCTCTAATACTATCTAAATGAATCAACTTCTTATTATCAATAACATATTTAATAGTATTATCAAGTGCTAGTAACAAGCACTCATCTATATCCTCATAAGCTAATTTTCTCAAACTTTCAACGCCTTTAAAGGTTCTCCCTGGTTCAATTAAATCAGCTATATAGATTATCTTTTCTAATAAACTCATATTTTCTCTTCCAGTGGTATGATAACGGATAGCATCTAAAACTTCCTTATCTTTAACATTGTATTCTCTTTCTGCTAATACTGCTCCTATTACACTGTGAATTAGCTCATTGTTGTTTTCCATCACACTATCTAAAATTATACCAAAATCATTAGCCATTTTCAATAAATTTATATGTCCTTTCAACTTACCACAATCATGTAACAGACCTGCTAAAGCTGCTTTTTCTACTGAACATCCATACTTCATTGCTAATTCTTTACTTACTTCCATCACCCTCAATGAGTGATTGTATCTATTAACTCCAATGTCAGATTTAAGCTTTTCATAAAACCAATCCTTTATCATGCAAAAGCCCTCCTACTCCTTATAGAGTTCATGTTTATATATGTATTCTTCTACTGGATTAGGTACTAAATAGGTAATAGATTCTCCTCTTTGCACCTTGTTCCTTATGTCCGATGAAGATACATCTAATACTGGCCCCTCAACTATGTATATAGAACTTTTATATAAACTGTTTAAATTATCCACTTTTCTTTTTAATTGTTCATCATCATAATTAGGCCTCTTGGCTACTATAAAATTGCATAAACTTAAAAGTTCTTCATAATCTTTCCATTTTTCAATTTGTAAGAGTGAATCTGAACCCATTATGAAATACAGCTCTGCACCACTAAAAATGGATTTTAGATGTTTAATAGTATCTACTGTAAAACTTATTCCTTCTCTCTTTAACTCTATATCAGATAAGAAATAGTGCTTGTTGTTGTTTATAGCTAGTAAAGTCATATTATATCTATGTACATTAGAAGAGATATTTTTATCCTTCTTATGGGGAGGAATACCAGCAGGTATAAATATTATTTTGTCCAAACTGAAAGCTTTTCTAGAATTTTCGGCCATAAGCAAATGGCCATTATGGATTGGATCAAAAGTTCCTCCAATTATTCCAATTTTCTTCTTGTCCAAAGAAGTCACCTCCATATAATTAGCGACTGCTCAATTTTTATCATTTCATTGTAAAAGCATGGTTTTCAAAATAATGAAAACCATACTTTTGATTAAAAACTGAGACTTCAGAACATTTCTGAAGTCTTTGTTGCTATGGTAAAATTATCTTCTTATTCTTTTTAGATTCTCTATATAAGACAAACTTATTACCTATACTTTGAACAAATTCTGAATTAGTCTTTTCAGCAAGGATACTTGCAACTTCCTTTGCATCTAATAAGCTGTTATTTAGAACCTTTATCTTTATGATTTCCCTTTTCTCTAAAGCTTCATCAACTTGTTTAATAAAATTGTCTGTTATCCCGTATTTGCCAATTTGAAATATTGGATCCATTGTGTTTGCTATACTTTTTAGAAAGCTTCTCTGTTTTCCAGTTAACAACTCATACACTCCTTTTATATAAACTTTTCTACTTATGAGAAAAATTCAAATTCATAACCACATATAAATACAGAATCATTTTCCTTTATTCCTAATTCTATCAGTTTATCTACAACTCCACGCTGTTTCATTACATTTTGGAAGTATCTTACTGAATCTAAATCATTAAAATTTACAGAATTCAATAATCTCTCCACAAAGCTGCCTTCCACAATAAATTTCCCATCTTCTTTCTTTACTACTATTGAGTCCTCTTTTTGTGGCTCTATTGTTATATCCAACTTTTCGTCGAAAGTCTCATAATCTGTTTCTATTTCATTTAATGCTTGCCATATATCGTATCTCAACTGTTGTATTCCTTCTCTAGTTGCAGCGGAAATAGGATAAATTTTATATCCTTTAGGTTCAAATTCCTCTTTAATCTTCTCAAACCATTCTTTAGCTTCAGGCAAATCCATCTTATTACATACTATTATCTGAGGTTTTTCCTTTAACTTCTCATTATATTGAAATAGCTCTTGGTTAATCTTATAAAAATCCTCTATGGGATCTCTTCCTTCCATTCCTGATGCATCCAACACATGTACTAATAGCCTAGTTCTTTCAATATGCCTTAGAAAATCCAATCCAAGACCAGCACCTTTATGTGCACCTTCAATCAATCCAGGTATATCTGCCATTACAAAGCTTTTTTCATCATCCACCCTTACAACACCTAAATTTGGATTAATAGTGGTAAAATGATAGTTGGCTATCTTTGGCCTTGCATCAGATAAAATAGAAAGGATTGTAGATTTTCCAACGTTGGGGAATCCAACTAATCCTACATCAGCCAGTAGTTTTAGCTCAAGTATTATTGTCCTTTCTTCCCCTTTCTCCCCAGGTTCTGCAAACCTTGGTGCACGTCTTGTAGGAGTAGCAAACTTAGCATTACCTCTTCCGCCTCTTCCTCCACGAGCAATGATAAAACGCTGATTATGTTCTTTTATATCCACAATAACTTTACCCGTCTCTGCATCTTTCACTAAAGTTCCAACAGGAACCTTTAATATTAAATCTTGACCCTTTCTTCCGTATTGTTTTTTAGTTTTTCCATTTTCTCCATTTTCAGCTTTATAATGGCGTTTATATCTAAAGTCCATTAGAGTTCTAATACCTTCATCGCCTTGCAAGATGATATTTCCACCATCACCGCCATCTCCACCATAAGGCCCCCCTGAAGGCTCATATTTTTCTCTTCTAAAAGCTACTGCTCCATCTCCACCTTTTCCAGCTTTTAAATGTATCTTTGCTATATCTATAAACATACACATCACCTTATCATTTGGTAATTTTCTATTATAATATAATACACCAGTTTATACTATAATAATTATAAATAATATTATATTTATTTTTTGTTGCAATCCATATTTTATTTATTATCCAACAAAAAAAGCCTACCATAATGGTAAGCTATTTATAATAATCACAACTATGCTAATTCAGCAACTGGGTACACACTAACTTGTTTTTTGTCCTTACCTTTTCTTTCAAATTTTACTACTCCATCAACTTTCGCAAATAGAGTATCGTCTCCACCTTTACCTACATTCTTTCCAGGATGGATCTTTGTACCTCTTTGTCTTACAAGGATATTGCCAGCTAGAACAAATTGACCGTCTCCTCTTTTTACACCTAATCTCTTTGATTCACTATCTCTACCGTTTTTTGAGCTTCCAACTCCTTTTTTAGATGCAAACAATTGTAAGTTAAGCTTAATCATCTTCTACACCTCCTTATATCTAAGGCTTACATACTCTTTATAGCTTTCAACTATCGATTTTATTCCTAACTCAAAAGTCTTAAAAACAACATCTACTTTGTCAAATACTGTGATAGGTATATCATTTGTAATTTTTACATCCAAAATCCCATTATCATCATCTATAAAATAATCAAAATCATTTTTATCTACATTGCAAACTTCAATCAAAGAGATTAAAGCTGTTTGGGCAAGTACAGAAACTGCAGCACAAACAATATCCTTTCCATATACATCGTATTCTGCATGCCCGCTGACATTATATCCACGAATGTACCCACTCTTATCTTTATATATTGTTACATCAATCATTTTTACTAACCAACTATCTTTTCAATTTGTAACTTTGTATATGGTTGACGATGACCTTGTTTCTTTCTGTAGTTTTTCTTTGGCTTGTATTTGAAAACAACTACTTTTTTAGCCTTGCCATGTGCCAAAACTTTTGCTTCTACCTTTGCTCCATCAACATAAGGCTTACCAACTTTAACTTCACCATCTTTTGAAATAAGAAGAACTTTTGATAAGTCTACTGTTTCTCCTTCTTCAATGTTGATTTTTTCAACAAAGATAACATCGCCTTCTTGAACTCTGTATTGTTTTCCTCCTGTTTCAATTACAGCATACATTGTAACATTACACCTCCTCTATCCAGTCTCACCAATGCCAGGTGACTACGCTTTAAAACCTGCATTGAGTGGCTACCTACAAAATACAATTTTATCAGATATATATTTATTTGTCAACATTCTATAAGGAGCAAAAAGGAACATTGTATGTTAACGATATATAATCCATCCTTCATATATTATACTTATTACCTATCTAAAACACAATAAATTTTATAATAAATCTATAAGTTTCCCTTTTCCTTTGCATACAGGACATGTTTTTGTGAAATTGGTGTAAAGGCTGTTTCTTGTTTTCTTTCTAGTTAACTCCACAAGTCCTAATTTTGTGATGCTAACTATATTTGCTTTGTTTTTATCCAAATTCAAATATTCTTCAAATTTCTTCATTACCAATGCTACATCCTCACCATTTTTCATATCAATAAAATCTATTATGATAATTCCAGATAAATTTCTCAATCTAATCTGTCTAGCTATTTCCTCTGCAGCTTCCAGGTTAGTTTTTACAACTGTATCCTCAAGATTCTTATTGCCGATAAATTTCCCAGTATTCACATCTATAGCTGTCAATGCTTCCGTTTCATCTATTACTATATATCCTCCACTTTTTAGATCCACTTTTCTATCCAGTGCTATTTGCAGTCCTTTAGATATATCCTTATTGTACTTTATATCAAAATCTTTATCGTATATTAGTTTTTCTTTAAGACCTGAGAATAAAATATCTTCTAATTCTAAAAATCTGTCATATTTTTCTTTGTTATTCACAATCACTTTATCTGTCTTTTCATTAAAGCTATCCCTTATAATTTTCTCTGAAAGGTTCATTTCTTTATATAGTAATTTAGGACATGGTAAAAAGTTTTTTTCCCTTTCAATTTTCTTAAAAACTTTAATAAGACTGAAATACTCATCTGCCAATAAATTCTCACTTATACCTTTTGAATTGGTTCTAAAAATCATCCCAATATTTTCATACTTAATTTTCTCACCAATAATTTTAAGTCTATTAATCTCATCTTCTTCTTGTATTTTTCTAGAAACGCTTATTTTTTCAGAATAAGGAGTTAGTACAATAAATCTGCCTGGTAAAGTAATGTTTGTTGTTACTTTAGCTCCCTTACTCTCTGTAGGCTCTTTTAAAACTTGGACTATTATCTCCTGACCTGCTTTTATAAAATCTCGAATATTTATTTCGTCTTTTTTATGTCTATTAACTTGCAAAAGTGCACTTTTCAAGTCTAGATACGCATTTTTAATATCACCTATGTCAACAAAAGCAGCTTCCATTCCCTGCAATACATTTATTACACGTGCCCTATATATGTTGCCTACAAGCTGATTTTCACTGTCATTATCTAAATAGAACTCTACCAGTTTATCATTCTCAACTATTCCCACTTTTTCAATTCCATCTTTTGAATCAATAAATATATAATTCATAAAATCTCTCCTAAACACTACATTAGCGGTTCAATCTTATTATCCTTTTCAGAATAAATTTTCAGCCTTTTTATTTCGGCTGTATCTATATCTATATCAATGTCAGTATATTTTTCAATGACTTTTAGTAAATCTACTGGTTTTAAATTACCTTTATCTCCTGATTTTAATAGACAATTAATAGTAATTAAGCATTCATTATCTGAAATTTTCTTTGTTTTCCCTTCTGAAATAGTTATATTTCCAATAAAAGGCCTTACATCTTTATTTTGAGATACAACTTTGTTACCTTTGCGCTTTTCTTTTTCTATTATCAATTGGTCCATTTCGAGTAATTTCATAATTGAAGTTTTTAATAGGTTTAAATCATCAATGTTATTTGCTACAAATTGAATTTCATAGTAACTCCAATCTATGAAAGATGTAATGGAACTTTTTGAGTCTACATATTTTACTTCTATAATTTTAATGCCTTCTGGTAAATCACTATTTACAATTCTTATGAATTCATCTTCAGGGATTCTTTCATATAGATCTATTTCCATAAATTCTTCCGCACTTTCAACGCCCAAAGCCAATGGGTTCCCTATAGTCATTTTAGGTTGAGGATTAAATCCCTGAGAATACTTTATAGGGATATTACATCTTCTAAAAGTCCTTTGAAACAGCCTCATTAAATCTAAATGAGATATATATTTTAAATAATTTTCTTTGGTAAATTTAATCCATAGATTCATTAGCATACACCACCTAAAAAGCTTCTATTGATTCCACAATTATTACATCCAAGTCTACAATCTCTAGTTAATTCCTCATTTGTTGCCTTTTTATATTCTTTAATAAGATATTCTTTTGTTATTCCAATATCAATGAAATCCCATGGGAGAACTTCATCGAAGCTTCTCTCTCTTAATGCATAAAAATCTCCATCAATTCCTGTCTCTTCAAAAGCCTCCATCCATTTTGAAAAATCGAATACATCAGACCATCCATCAAATTTACATCCCTTTTCCCAAGCTTTAATAATAGCCTTTGATAGCCTTCTGTCTCCTCTTGCTAAAACTGCCTCTAAATAACTTAATTTAGGATCATGATAATTGAAAGTTATCTTATTATCTCTGATTTCACTTTTTAATAATCTTATCTTCTCATTAAATTCTTCTATTGAGTTTTGCCCTATCCATTGGAATGGAGTAAAAGGCTTAGGAACAAAGCAAGAAGCACTTAAGGTAATCTTTAAGTTTCCTTTCCTTTTTTCTTTAGGCATTCCAAAGAATAAATCCTTTACCTTATATCCTAATTTCTTGATACCAAGCAAGTCTTCCTTAGTTTCTGTAGGCAATCCAATCATGAAATATAGCTTTATAGTAGACCATCCTTCATTAAATGCAAATGTAACTGCTCTTTCTAGATCTTCTTCTGTAACACCCTTATTTATTACATCTCTCAATCTTTGACTTCCTGCTTCAGGAGCAAAAGTAAGTCCTGTTTTTCTAACTTTTTCAATATCTTTTAATATACCTAAACTAAAGGAATCAAGTCTTAATGAAGGCAATGATATGCCTATATGTTTCTCTTCATATTTTTTCATTAACTCTGCAACCAACATTTGCAATTGTGAATAATCGCATGAGCTTAATGAAGTCAAGGATATATTCTCATAACCAGTGCTTTCCACAAGTTTTTCAGCTAGGTTCAATAATGTTTCTATATCTTTTTCTCTAACTGGTCTATAGATCATCCCAGCTTGACAGAATCTACAACCTCTAGTACAACCTCTGAATATTTCTAATGGTATCCTATCGTGAACTATTTCAATAAAAGGAATTATTAATTTCTCTGGATAATAAGTTTTATTTAAATTTTTTATAATCCTCTTGTTTACAGTTTTGGGTACTCCTTCAACTATAGGAACCATTCTATCTATTGTATTATCTTCTTTATAATATACTTCATAAAACTGCGGAACATAAATCCCTTCAATTTGACTTATTTCTTTTAAAAAGTCAAGTTTTGAGAATCCTCTTTCCTTATGTTCCTTATATATATTTAATATTTCTAAAACAATTTCTTCTCCTTCTCCTAATACAAAGAAATCGAAAATATCTGCAATAGGTTCTGGATTATATGCACAAGGTCCACCAGCTATGACCAATGGGTCTGAATCCTTCCTATCTTTAGAAAGGATTGGAATATCCGCTAAATGTAGCATATTTATTATATTAGTATAGCTCATTTCATACTGTAGAGTAAAACCAACAAAGTCAAAATTTTTGATTGGTTCCTTATTTTCCAAAGTAAACAATGGTATCTCTTCTTTAATCATTTGCTCCTCCATATCAATCCAAGGAGCAAATACTCTTTCACAAGCAATATCCTCCTCATTATTTAGAAGATTATATAATATATGAAGTCCTAAATGAGACATACCTACATCATAAATATCAGGGAAAGCAAAGGCAAATTTCACTTTTACATCATCTAAATTCTTCTTTATTGAATTTTTCTCCATGCCTATATATCTAGCTGGTTTTTCTACTCTTTTTAGAGCTTTCTCAAATTTACTAATATTTATCATATATTACCACCTTTTCTTCAGTACTATAATTTATATATTAACATTTTTTTATTCTTTTGAATAGAAAAAAACTGTCAAGGACAGTTTTTAATTAAATAAAATATATTCCATTGGATTTACAGGTTTGTTATCTACCCATATTTCAAAATGTAAATATTTATTACCATCTTTATTAGTTCCTATAGTTCCTATCTTTGTGCCTTCATCAATTTCTTCTCCTTCTTTTACATACACTTTAGTCAAATATCCATATACAGTGGTAAATTCATCATGCTCAATGGTAACAAAATAGCCTTTAGAATATTTATCTTCTATTTTTCTTACTACTCCCTTAGATATTGATACCGGATCCTTTTCCTCCTTTGGTATTATATCTAATCCATTATTAAACTCAGTTTTACCATTTAGATATTTTACCTGACCAAAAGGCTTATAAATTGTTCCTTCTATTGGAGGAGGATATTTATTGGTATCCATAAAATTAAAAACGGATAGAGCTTTTTCTGGAAACTTCAATACTTTCTTGCTGTAATTCAGTATGGCTTGCCCATCTTTCTTCAAGCTAAAATCATAATTAATACTGTTTTCAACGATTTGTATGATATTATCTGTAATGCTGGTGTTTAACATCTTCAGCAATAATAGAAGGATTAGGATAATTGCTACTCCAGCAATGCCAAATAATTGCCTGCGTAGGTTAAATCTTCTCTTTAAAAAATTTATAAATCCTCTATGATTCCTATAGTATACTCTCTTATTCATAAATTCACCCACCTTAATCTAATAATATGATATTTAACTCAGGTGGGTTTTATTACTCTTTAATTTACATTATTAATTTATTAATTTAAATTCATCATTGCTCAAAGCAAATTGTCCTTTAAGTCCCTCTGACACTATCACTTCTTTATCTTTAGTAATAAATATTACTTCAATTCCATCTAACTGTTCTGCTAATTTCAATCCATCTTCAACACCTAATACAAACAGTGTAGTTGATAAAGCATCTCCATCAATACTCTTATCTGAAATAATACTAACACTAGTCACTTCATTATCTGCTGGATAGCCAGTATGGGAATTGATAATATGATGATATCTTTTACCTTTATATATTATATATCTTTCATAATCTCCAGATGTAACTAATGATTTATCCTTAACTGGTAAAATACCTACGTAACTTGCAGAAGGTTCAAAGGGATCTGTAATTCCTATGTTCCATGGGTCTCCATTCACTTTTTGCCCTAATGCGTATATATTCCCTCCTAAATCAATAATGGCTGATTCTACTCCATTTTCCATTAAAATTCTCTTAACTTCATCAGCTGCATATCCCTTAACAATTCCACCTAAATTCACTTTCATTCCTTTTCTTTTTAGATAAACATAGTTATCTTCCATTAACTCTAATTCATTGTAGTTTACTAAATCTAATGCTGTTTGAATTTGATCATCTGTTGGTATTGAATCTCTTTCCTTTGGTTCCTCACTACTTATATTCCATAAATCTACAATAGGTCCTATAGTTGGATCAAAAGCACCATTACTAATAGTTGCATAGTGTTTAGCCATTTCTAATACATAATATACATCTTCATGAACTTGAACAGGCTTAGTACCTGCATTTTTATTGATCAAACTCACATCACTATCTTCTATGCTTATGCTCATTCTGTTTTCAATTTCTTTCAATCTTTCAAAGGCTTCATCTAATATTTTCTTGTCTTTCTTATCATATATTTTTATTGTAAGAATGGTATCCATCATAAACTCTGTTCTGGATATAGGTTGATCTTTGCTAGACTTATTTAAACCGCTATTAGAGCTGCAACCAGTTAAAATAACTGACAAAATGAAAAGCACGATTGCTGAGGTGAATAATCTCTTTAACTTCATTATTATTTCCCTTTCTAATAATATTTAGAAAAACCCCAACGTTACGTTAGGGTTTTTCATATCACAAATTTACATATTATTATTTTGCGCTTTCTAAAGCTTTGCTTACTAAATCCATTATATTAGTTCTAGTGTTTGTAGCTCCTGTTACACTGTCAACATTTAGATTGTCAACACCATTGTTATCAATTATAAGTTTTTGCATTTGACTTATTACTTCAAATGTATTTAAGTAAGCATAGTTTTCAGTTGATTTTCTATCTCCAGCTTTAATTTGTACTGGTTCTGTCTTTGGTTTACCATCATCACCCATAACAGGTTGATTATTTTCATCAAATACAACCTTATTTCCTTCCATATCTTCTACTGCAGCTTCAAAATAATCTAATCCTACAATTTGTCCATCTCTAACAACTACTTTTACTTCTCCTAACCATCCATGGCTTGGTTCTTCAGCTTTAGCTGTATATTCTCCATCTTTTAGAACAGGCTCATAAGTTTCGCCTTTCTTTGCTTTTTCTAATATTTCTGCAGTAATTTCTTTAAAGTGTTCCTTAGTATGAGTAGCTCCACTTACTGCATCAAAATCAATTTCATCTAAATTCTTTTTCTCGTTAAATTGTTCATTTAAGTTAGCAACTACTTCAATACCTTCTTTGTATTTATAGTTGTTTTCATTTTTCTCTTCACCAGAAGTAGCTAAAATTTCTGAATACTTGTATTCTTTGATTTCCCCATTTTCTATAACTAATTTTGCCATTGGATAGTTTCCTTTGTCGCTAACTGGATATTTAATTAGATAAGTACCATCAACATATTCTGCAGTAGTTTGTTCATTTGTTTCTTCACCTGAAGTTTCTTTTTGTCCACTGCAGCCAGCTAATAAAGAGATAGAAAGTAGCATTACTAATAATAAAATTCCTACTCTCTTTTTCATTTGCATCCCTCCACTTAGTTTTCTTTTTTTGTTATTAAGTATAAATAAAACATCCGTGTATTATTATAACAAATAAAATATTTATAATCAACAACATTT